>Ga0164243_10000614_pt1 | contig 63895 bp, 66 predicted proteins | sample OricompcompostOP_FD_108781 | JGI IMG/M metagenome (GOLD analysis project Ga0164243, IMG submission 108781) | Organic Plus compost microbial communities from Emeryville, California, USA - Original compost - Organic plus compost (OP) | ecosystem: Engineered > Solid waste > Mixed feedstock >... | reverse complement strand
TCTACTCAGCGATGGATTTCATCGAATCGGGCCGCGGCCGCATCGCCCTGGTGGTGGGAGCCGAGAAGATGACCGCCACGCCGACGGCGGAAGTTGGCGACATCCTGCTTGGTGCGAGTTACCGGAAGGAAGAGGCGGATGTGGCTGGCGGCTTTGCCGGGCTCTTCGCCCGCATCGCCCAGAACTATTTCCAGCGCTACGGCGACCGCTCCGAGGAACTCGCAATGATCGCCGCGAAGAACCATGCCAACGGCGTGGCCAATCCTTATGCGCACATGCGCAGGGATTTCGGCTTCGAGTTCTGCAACACGGTCTCGGAGAAGAACCCCTATGTGGCCGAGCCGCTGCGCCGGACGGACTGTTCTCTCATCTCAGATGGTGCCGCCGCTCTCGTGCTCTCGGACGCGGAGACCGCAGCCACGCTGGAGCGTGCGATCGCGTTCCGGGCGCGAAAGCACGTGAACGACATCCTGGCGATGAGTCGCCGCGATGTGACGGCCTTCGAGGGCGCGCGGCGTGCGTGGGCTGCAGCACTGGAGGAGGCGAGGCTTTCCCTCGATGACCTCTCCTTCGTGGAAATCCATGACTGCTTTACCATCGCCGAGCTGATCGAATATGAGGCCATGGGGCTTGCGGAGCCAGGCGAGGGGTTCCGGGTTGTGCGCGAAGGGATTGCACGGAAGGAGGGCACGCTGCCGGTAAACCCTTCAGGCGGTCTCAAGGCCAAAGGGCATCCGATCGGCGCGACCGGCGTTTCCATGCACATCATGGCCGCACTGCAGCTCACGGGCGAAGCGGGCGAGATGCAAATCCCGAACGCGCGGCTTGCAGGCGTCTTCAACATGGGAGGCGCGGCGGTCGCCAATTACGTGTCGCTGCTCGAGCGGGCCAGATAGTCTTGCCGGAGCGGGTGCGCGCTCACATATCTCTGACGGTATTCAGGAGATGAGAGGCGCAAGGCTCATGGGTCGGCTTCTGATTACTTTCGGCATCATCCTCGTGGTGGTCGGGCTCCTCTGGCCCCTGATCCAGAAGGTGGGTCTCGGCCGCCTGCCTGGTGACATCGCTTTGGGCGGCGAGAATTTCCGCGTCTATATCCCCATCACCACCTCGATCCTTATCAGCGTGGTGCTCAGCCTCGTGCTCTGGCTCCTCAACCGCTAAAGGTTTACGAGAGAGCCGCTCCGTCACCTAAACATGCGCGCCGCACCCGGGTCGACACTTGGGGCGACCTCACCCAGGCACCATATGGAGCGGAAGCAACCTTGCGGAGCGCCCACATGATACCTTTTTCCGTTCTCGACCTTGCGCCGATCGCCGAGGGTTCGACGGCTGCCGATGCACTTGCCAACATCGTCGATCTTGCCCGGCACGCCGAAGGATGGGGCTACCACCGCTTCTGGCTTGCCGAGCATCACAACATGCCGGGCATTGCGAGCGCGGCAACTGCCGTGCTGATCGGCCATGTGGCTGCGAAGACGTCGACCATCCGCGTCGGAGCTGGCGGTATCATGCTGCCCAACCATTCGCCCCTCGTGGTGGCGGAACAGTTCGGGACGCTGGCGACCCTGCATCCAGGCCGGATCGATCTCGGGCTCGGCCGAGCGCCTGGCACCGACATGGCGACGGCACGGGCGCTGAGGCGGGGGCTCGACGACGGCGAGGGTTTTCCGAACGATGTGCTCGAACTGATATCCTACCTGGATGATCCGCAGGCCGGCCAGGTCGTGCGGGCCATTCCGGGCGCAGGCACCCGTGTGCCGATCTGGATCCTCGGATCAAGCCTCTATGGAGCACAGCTTGCGGCCCATCTCGGGCTGCCTTACGCATTCGCCTCGCATTTCGCGCCGGCCGCGCTCGAACATGCGCTCGCCGTCTATCGCGAAACGTTCAAGCCTTCATCGCACCTCGACAAGCCGAGATTCATGTTGGCGCTGAACGTCTTCGCAGCCGATACGGACGAGCAAGGGCTTCTTCTGAAGAGCTCCATGCAGCTTGCGTTCGCCAACCTGCGCACCGGCCAACCGGGACCACTCCCGCGTCCCGTGAAGAACATCTCCGAGCACATCGATCCTTCGATGATGCCGCAAATCGATCACGCACTCGCCTGCACGGCGGCGGGTTCGCCGGAGACCGTGCGGGAGCAGCTGAAGGGCTTCATCGCGCGCTATGCACCCGACGAAATTATCGTCACCGGACAGATACATGACCATTCCGCAAGGCTGAAGTCCTTCGAAATCGCTGCGGACGTGCTGAAGTCGCTTTAACGGCAGGAGACGCGGGCACAGATGCGATCTATTCCGAACCTGTCGCTTGGTTTAAACGATTTAGTTTTTTCCTTAAAATTTTTAAATCGATTAATGATTTGAAATTGCTTGCCTTTTCTGGTCCTCAAAAGAGGCTTTCCTATATGGAACTGTCTGTCCGGTCTCAGGCCGGCCTCTTCCGATCAACAAATTTGTTTCTGGAGCGATTCATGCAAGAGACCGGCCTTCGCAACCCCGCCAGCGGTATCGAAACGAGCGGATTGAAGACGAGCGGTGCCGTTTTCTTCAACCTCCTGGAACCACAGCTTTACGAGGAAGCAATCAGGAGGGGTGAGGCAAGGCTTACGGCACATGGAGCGCTGGTGGCGCAGACCGGGCAGCACACCGGCCGCTCCCCGAAGGACAAGTTCATCGTGCGTGACGCCAGCACGGAAAACGAAATCTGGTGGGACAACAACAAGCCCATTTCGCCCGAGCATTTCGAGACCTTGTATCAGGATTTCCGGCGACACGCCGAAGGGCTGGATCTTTTCGTGCAGGATCTCGTCGGCGGCGCCGATCCCGACAACGCGCTGCGCGCGCGGGTCATCACCGAGTATGCGTGGCACTCGCTCTTCATCCGCAACCTGCTCATTCGGCCACAGCGCGCGGACCTTGTGAGCTTCGTGCCGCAAATGACGATCATCGACCTGCCATCCTTCCGCGCCGATCCCGAACGCCATGGCTGCCGCAGCGAAACCATCATTGCCATGGATCTGAAGCGCATGATCGTGCTGATCGGCGGCACGTCCTATGCGGGCGAGATGAAGAAGTCCGTCTTCACGGCGCTGAACTACCTGCTGCCGGCCAAGGGCGTGATGCCCATGCACTGCTCCGCGAATATGGGGCCGGAAGGTGATGTCGCTGTCTTCTTCGGACTGTCGGGCACCGGCAAGACGACTCTCTCTGCCGATTCATCGCGCACGCTCATCGGGGACGACGAGCATGGATGGGGGCCGCACGGCATCTTCAATTTCGAGGGGGGATGCTACGCCAAGACCATCAAGCTCAGCCGGGAAGCCGAGCCGGAGATTTTCGCCACAACCGAACGCTTCGGCACGGTGCTGGAAAATGTCGTGGTGGACGGGAACGGCGTGCCCGATTTCGACGACGGCAGCCTGACGGAAAACACGCGTTGCGCTTATCCGCTGCATTTCATCTCCAATGCCAGCGAGACGGGAAGGGCAGGGCAGCCCACAAACATCATCATGCTTACGGCCGATGCTTTCGGGGTAATGCCGCCCATCGCCAAACTGACGCCGGCGCAGGCCATGTACCACTTCCTGTCCGGCTACACGGCCAAGGTCGCGGGAACGGAAAAGGGCGTTACCGAGCCCGAGGCCACCTTCTCCACCTGCTTCGGCGCGCCGTTCATGCCGAGGCATCCTTCGGTCTACGGCAACCTGCTCAAGGAGCTGATAGCCGAACACAAGGTCGATTGCTGGCTTGTCAACACGGGATGGACCGGCGGGGCCTATGGCACCGGCCACCGCATGCCGATCAAGGTGACCCGCGCCCTGCTTTCCGCCGCGCTGGACGGCTCTCTTCGGACGGCCCAATTCCGCACAGATCCCAATTTCGGCTTTGCAGTGCCCGTCGCGGTACCGGGCGTGGATAGCACGATCCTCGATCCGCGCGCGACCTGGGTCGACAAAGCCGCCTATGACGCGCAGGCCGAACGGCTCGTCTCCATGTTCATCACCAATTTCGAGAAGTTCGAGGACCATGTGGAGGCGGATGTAATGGACGCGTCACCGCAGGTCAGGCAGGCTGCCGAATAGGCTTGCTCCCGCAGCGTTCCCGCACCATCTTTCCGCGGAATCGCAACGTCAGAGCGGGTAGAGCATGGACGGCGGGCTTCAGATCCGGCCCGGCATTTTCGTCGAGGAAGACGAACTGGAGGAGCAGTTCATCCGCGCGTCCGGTCCGGGTGGGCAGAATGTGAACAAGGTGGCGACGGCTGTGCAATTGCGCTTCGACGTCGCCAATGCACGCCACCTGCCGGAGCGTGTTCGTGCCCAGGCGCTGAAACTTGCCGGGAGCCGCGCCACCAAGGAGGGGCATGTCGTCATCGAGGCGGGGCGCTTCCGAACGCAGGAACAGAACAGGGCGGACGCGCGCGGACGCCTGATCGAGCTCCTCCTCAAGGCATCCGAGCCGCCGCCGAAGCCACGCAAAAAGACAAAGCCTTCCAAGGGCGCGGTCGAACGCAGACTCAAGGAGAAGGCAGGGCGTTCGGGTATCAAGAAATTGCGCGGAAAAGTTTCTTTTGATTAAGCGTAAGTAATCCCTTTTCTGATCCCGTTTGCGTTCTAGCTTCTTCTGGCTGATATTTCGGGTGCCAGCACGACAGCGTGCGTTTCATTGGAGGATATTCCCATGAGCATTTTCGACTTCGTCAAATCGGTCGGCCAGAAGCTCGGCATTGGGGACGACGAGCCGCCTGCGGCTGATCAATTGAAGAAGGAGCTGGAATCCCACAAGCTGGGCACCGACAAGGTGAATGTCGAGGTGCAGGGGGACAAGGTGGTTCTCGAGGGCGAGGTCGAAGATCAGTCCGTCTTCGAGAAAGCCGTCATCGCCGTCGGCAATACCCTAGGCATTTCCAAGGTAGATGCGTCCGAGCTGAAAGTCGCAAGCGCGCCGGCAAAGGAACCCGTCTTTTACACCGTCAAGAAGGGCGACAATCTCTGGAAGATCGCCGAGGCACATTATGGCAAAGGCAAGGGCGCCAAATACACCCTGATCTTCGAGGCGAACAAGCCAATGCTCAAGCATCCCGACAAGATCTATCCGGGCCAGGTGCTCCGGATTCCCGATCTCGCGGACTAAGGCGGTCCAAATGACACGCCGGCCCGTCTAAGGATCGCGCCGGCTCCTCCTGAAAGTCATGCTCGTCCTGCCGCCTGGAATACGTCACATGCCGGCCTTCCTGCCTCCGGACGAGCAGGAGGCGCTGCTCGCGGAGATTCGTGCCGTGGTGGTCGAGGCGCCGCTCTACGTGCCGGTCATGCCGCGCACCGGAAAGCCCATGAGCGTGCGGATGACGAATTGCGGCCCCCTCGGTTGGGTTACCGACAAGGAACGGGGCTACCTTTACCAGGGCACGCATCCGGTCACAGGCAGGCCCTGGCCGGCCATTCCGCAGCGTCTGCTCGATCTCTGGGCGGCAGTCTCCGGCTATCCGGAGCCGCCGGAAGCCTGCCTCGTCAATTTCTATGGCCCGGATGCAAGGATGGGCCTGCACCAGGATCGGGACGAAAAGGTTTTCGATGCGCCGGTGGTCTCGGTCTCGCTTGGAGACGCCTGCCTCTTTCGCGTTGGCGGCAGGAGCCGCTCCGACAAGACGATCTCGTTCCGGCTCGAAAGCGGAGATGTCGTCGTGCTGGGTGGGGAAGGGCGCCTTGCCTTCCATGGCGTCGACCGCATCTATCCGAATACGTCGGCGCTTCTGAAACGCGGCGGGCGCATCAACCTAACGCTCAGAAGGGTCAATCCGCCTACAGCTTCCTGAGAGCCACCTCTTCAACCAGGTGATTTGCGCCCTTGCGTAGGATGAGATCCGCACGCGGGCGCGTGGGCAGGATGTTTTCCCGCAGGTTTTTCAAGTTGATGTTCGTCCAAAGCTGCTCGGCGATAGCCTGGGCTTCGTTCTCCGAAAGCTTCGAATAACGGTGGAAGAAGGAGTTCGGATCGCGAAAGGCCGTCTCGCGCAGCCGCATGAAGCGCTTCACGTACCATTGGTGGATCAGCTCTTCCGGCGCATCGATATAAATCGAGAAATCGAAGAAATCCGACACGAAGGGCACCGCCTTGCCGTCTTTCGGCAGGTCGCGGGTCTGGAGAACGTTGATGCCCTCAAAGATCAGGATATCCGGCCGGTCGATGGTGACGAACTGGTCGGGCAGCACGTCGTAGGTAAGATGCGAATAAAGCGGCGCGCGCACGTTGGGCAGACCCGACTTGATGCCGGACAGGAAGCGCAGGATGGCGCCCACATCGTAGCTTTCCGGAAAACCTTTGCGCTCCATCAACCCTTCCCGGAGCAGCACCGCATTGGGGTGGAGAAAGCCATCGGTCGTCACGAGATCGACCTTGGGGCTGGAGGGCCATCGGGTAAGGAGTTCCTTCAGCACACGCGCGGTGGTGGATTTCCCCACGGCCACCGAGCCCGCGATGCCGATGATGAAGGGGGTTTTCACCGCGTGGTCGGAATCGAAGAAGATTTGGCGCTGCCGGAACAGAAGCTGGCTCGCCTCCACGTGAGCGGAGAGGAGTCGCGACATGGAAAGGTAGATGCGCCGCACCTCCTCCAGGTCGAGAGGGTCGTTCAGGGAACGAAGTCGGCGAACTTCGTCTTCCGACAGCGTGAGTGGCGTGTGGGCCCGGAATTTCGCCCACTCCTCCGCGGAAAAGAAGCGATAAGGAGAGTAGCGTTCGGCGGGTACCAACTGGTCCATTAGCGTCTTTTCCGTGCCTGTCTTCCGGCTCATCGTGTCGTTAAGCAGCGTTTTCAGGAGGCTTACCACGCGACGCCTTTTCGGCTATCCCCGAGCGGCCGGTCCGGGATTCAAGCTCCGACATCACCTCGTCGAGCCGCACGCCGACGATCGCAAGCACCACCAGCCAATGGTAGAGAAGGTCGGCACTTTCGGAAACGAGAGCCTTCCTGTCCTGCCCGACGGCGGCGATGACCGTCTCCACCGCCTCCTCGCCCATTTTCTTGGCGGCCTTCTCCACGCCGGCGGAAAAGAGTCGTGCGGTCCAGGACTGCGCGTCGCCGGATCGCGCGCGCTCGGCTATGATGGCTTCAAGCCTCGGCAGATCGAACTGGCTCATACGCATTCCCTTCCGCATCGGGCAAATCAAGCCGCATCGGTATGCCCGCATCGGCCATATACCGCTTGGCCTCGGCCACCGTATAGGTCCCGAAATGGAAGATCGAGGCAGCGAGCACGGCTGCCGCATGGCCGTCGCGGATGCCCTGCACAAGATGATCGAGCGTACCGACTCCGCCCGACGCAATGACCGGCGCGCGCACGGCATCGGCCACGGCGCGCGTGAGCCCGATGTCGTAACCGGCCTTCGTACCGTCCCGGTCCATCGAGGTGAGCAGTATTTCGCCGGCGCCGAGATCGACCACGCGGCGAGCGAACTCCACGGCATCGATGCCCGTGGGATTGCGGCCGCCATGCGTGAAGATCTCCCATCGGTCTGGCTCGCCGGGCTGTGATACCTTCTTGGCGTCGATCGCGACGACAATGCACTGGTCGCCGAACTTTTCCGCCGCCCGGGCCACGAACTCACGATCCTTCACCGCAGCCGTGTTGATCGAGACCTTGTCCGCGCCGGCCAGAAGAAGCTTGCGGATATCGGCAATCTCGCGGACCCCGCCACCGACCGTAAGCGGCATGAAGCATTGCTCCGCCGTGCGCGCGACCACGTCGAAGATGGTCTCCCGGTTCTCGTGGCTTGCCGTGATATCGAGGAAGCAGAGTTCGTCGGCGCCGGCGGCATCATATGCCTTGGCAGCCTCCACCGGGTCGCCGGCATCAACGAGATCGACAAACTGGACACCTTTGACGACGCGGCCGTCCTTCACATCAAGGCAGGGGATGACGCGGGCTTTGAGTGTCATGTGCGGGCCTTCCGAAGCGTTGCAAGCGCTTCCTTTGGATCGATCCGGCCATCGTAAAGCGCGCGGCCGGATATGGCGCCTTCGAGCTTCGCGGCGTCGGGCTGGGTCATGCGTTGGATATCGGCCATGGATGCGAGCCCCCCCGAGGCGATGACGGGGATCGAAACTGCATCGGCAAGGGCGATCGTCGCATCCCAATTGATGCCGGTCAGCACGCCGTCACGGTCGATATCCGTGTAGATGATCGCGGCTACGCCTGCACCTTCGAACCGCTTCGCCAGCTCTATGGCGGTCAAATCCGACGTCTCGGCCCAGCCTTCGACGGCCACCTTACCGCTCCGCGCATCAATGCCGACGGCTATTTTACCGGGGTATTCCTTGCATGCTTCACGCACCAGCGCCGGATCGCGCACTGCCACTGTGCCGAGGATTACGCGGGCCAGTCCTTTTTCCAGCCACGTCTCGATGTGCTTGAGCGTGCGGATGCCGCCGCCGAGCTGCACCGGATTCTTCGTGGCCTTCAGTATGGCTTCCACGGCCGGTCCATTCATGCTGGTTCCGGCGAATGCACCATTGAGATCGACCACATGCAGCCACTCGAAACCTTGTTCCTCAAAGGCTCTCGCCTGGGCCGCGGGATCGGTGTTGTAAACCGTGGCTTCGCTCATCTCGCCGAGCCTGAGCCGCACGCACTCGCCGTCCTTTAGATCGATCGCGGGAAAGAGGATCATGGAGAACTTATCCCCAAAAAGAACGGAAAACGAACAACCTCAAATTGCGCGGACTCGACTCTCCGCTGCAGCGTCCGTATGAGTCGAATCGCCAACACAAAAAGCCGGGATTGCGGCCCGGCTTTTTGAACCCGCGACAATGAGGTGCCAAGGGTAAATAGGATTTTTCCTACAGTATGCAGAAAGCATATCGCGGAATCTGCGTCAATGTCCTTGGTTGGAACGGCACCTCTTTCCTCTTTAGGGATATCATGAGATGTCATCTGCCAAACTAACCTCTTCTGAAGCCACAAAGGTATGGGTCTTACGAGCCTGTGATTGGAAGATTCGAGATATACAGGCGCGGTTCGACGTAGATCCGCGGCGATTGTACGAGGTCTGGGAAGAGACCGAGCACAAAGGCAGCAGAGAACGCGGGGTAAGTATCTTCCGGCGCTTATTCCCTGATGTGGAGCCCGCCGGTCGTTTTGATGTACACACACCACGCTTCCGCCGCACTCTTTCATCAAACTTCGAACCTAGATTGCCGGGCATCTAAGGTTTCCACCTCAAGAAATTTGCAATGAGGGCCAGGCCGAGTGTCTGGCTCTTCTCCGGATGGAACTGCGTGCCGGCAAGATTGCCGCGCGAGACGGCTGCGGTGACCTCGCCGCCATAGTCAGTGACGGCGAGCACATCCTCCTCTTTGATGGCATCCAGATGATAGGAGTGGACGAAATAGGCATGCAGCCCATGAGGCCCGGTCGGGATCCCCTGGAAAAGCGGATGGGAATGTTTCACGTGAATCGTATTCCATCCGATCTGCGGAATTTTCAGCGAAGGGTCGCTCGGCGCGATCTCCTTTACGTCACCGGCGATCCAGCCGAAGCCGTTCGTAACCTTCTTTTCCAGGCCGCGCTCGGACATCAACTGCATGCCTACACAGATGCCCAGGAACGGTTTCCCTTTTTCGATCGCCGCCTCCTTGATGGCTTCGATCATGCCGGAAACGCCATCGAGGCCGGCGCGGCAATCCGCATAGGCGCCGACGCCAGGCAGGACGATGCGGTCTGCCGTTCGGACCTTTTCTGCGTCACCTGTAACATCGATCTCGGCCGCGATACCCGCCTCGCGTGCGGCTCGCTCGAAGGCCTTGGCGGCAGAGCGCAGATTGCCGGAGCCATAGTCGATGATGGCAACGCGCATGGTCAGCTCTTCCGCGGATAATCGATGAGGCCGAAGGTGGCATCGGCCGCTCGCGGAGCGCTCGGAGCGGCCCGGTTCGCAGGGGTGGCGCCTGCCGGAACGACCGGCCTCTGTGCTGGATAATGTCCTACCTCGGCGGCATACCGCAGTTCTGCCTCGTCCCGGTTTTGCGCTTCCACGACACCCCACTCCCTCCAGCCACGCCGCCGCAAGCTGGCGATGCGAAGAGCCTGCGCCTCCAGGCCGATGAGCACATACAGGAACACCGACAGGAGCGGCGCCAACATGGTGAAGCCCGGCAATGTTCCAAGTCCCGCCAGCAGAACGCCCATGACCAGAAAGCCAAGTGCCTCAAGCCACATGCGATGCCACAGGAACCACAGCAGAGGCAGGACGAAGGCGGGAATCGAAAAGCCGTCGCGAACGATGACTGCCTTCTCCGCCTTGTCGGTGGCGGCTGGGGGCTCCAGAACAAGATAGCTTGCCATGGCGTTCAACCGTTCAGCGTGCCCTTGGTGGACGGGATTGCGTTTGGCTGGCGCGGATCGGATGCAAGCGCAGCCCGCAGGACGCGTGCTACCGCCTTGAAGCAGGTTTCGGCGATATGATGGGCATTTGCCCCGTAAAGATTGGTCACGTGGAGTGTAATCCCTGCGTTCTGCGACAGTGCCTGAAAGAACTCGCGCACTAGCTCGGTATCGAATGTGCCGATTTTCGGTGAGGGGAATACGACGTTCCAGACGAGGAACGGCCGGCCGGAAACATCCACGGCGGCGCGTGTAAGTGCTTCGTCCATCGCCAGGTCGAGCGATGCATAGCGCACGATGCCGCGCCGGTCGCCCAACGCTTTTGATATCGCCTGGCCGATGGCGATGCCGCAATCCTCCACCGTGTGGTGATCGTCGATGTGGAGATCACCCTTGGCCGATACCTTGATGTCGATCAGGGAATGACGCGAAAGCTGGTCCAGCATATGGTCGAAAAAGCCGACCCCGGTGGAGATCTCCGAGCGGCCTTCTCCGTCGAGATCGACCGTGACGGAGATGTCGGTTTCGTTTGTCCTGCGGCTGATCTCGGCCTGGCGCAAAGTGCTGGCAGCCATGGCTTGTCCCTTGTGCAAAGAAGAGGCTCGCCTTTTAGATCATATGTTTCGGGAATGCCAGCAGCGCCGGAGGTGCTGTTGCAACGAGCGGGCGGCATTTGCATTCCCTTGCCACACGCTTACATAACCGGTCGAATTCGCGCCGGTTCCGGCGCGCCCAGGAGTACCTTCATGAGTGACAATCAATCCATGCATGCCACCACAATCATCACCGTTCGCAAGGGCGGGAAGGTGGTAATTGCCGGCGACGGTCAGGTAAGCCTCGGACAGACGGTGATGAAGGGCAACGCCCGAAAGGTGCGCCGCATCGGCAAGGGCAATGTGATCGCAGGTTTTGCCGGAGCCACGGCCGACGCCTTCACCCTCTTGGAACGGCTGGAGAAGAAGCTGGAGCAGTACCCGGACCAGCTCATGCGGGCATCGGTAGAGCTCGCCAAGGACTGGCGGACGGACCGCTATCTCAGGCGGCTCGAAGCCATGATGCTGGTGGCAGACAAGAACGTGACGCTGGCGCTGACCGGCAATGGCGACGTACTGGAGCCGGAACAGGGCGTTATGGCCATCGGTTCGGGCGGCAACTACGCGCTCGCTGCAGCCCGTGCGCTGCTCGATACGGACAAGAGCGCCGAGGACATCGCTCGCAAGGCCATGGAGATCGCGGCCAGCATATGCATCTACACGAACGACAACATCATCCTGGAATCGCTGGATGAAGGTTAGGTCGGCCATCGATTTCGAACCCGTGGCGGAGGCGCATCTGCCGATGCTCCGCCGCTGGCTTGAAGAGCCGCATGTGCGGCAATGGTGGGGCGATCCTGATACCGAAGCGGAGTTGATCCGTACCGGCCAGGAAAGCGGCGAGGTGGACGGCTATATCGTTCATGTCGATGGCGAGCCAGCGGCCTATATACAGAGCTGGCACCCGTCGGATCATGACGACGAGCCTTGGCAAAAGGACATGCCGCGCGACACCGTCGGGATCGATATCTTCATCGGCCGACCGGAAATGACCGGCCGGGGAATTGGACCGCAGATCATCTGCGCCTTCGCCCGCATGCTCTTTCAATCTGGAGTGCCGCGCCTGATCACGGATCCGGATGCCGATAACGATCGGGCCATGAAAGCTTACCGAATGGCCGGCTTCAGGAAATTTGCCGAGTATCGCGGCGAGCGACGCGTCACGGTGCTCATGGAGATCACGCCCAGGACCTTTTTGAGGACACAATGAGCAATTTTTCACCGAGAGAGATCGTATCCGAGCTCGACCGCTACATCATCGGTCAGAAAGAGGCGAAGCGGGCGGTCGCCATTGCGCTCAGGAACCGTTGGCGGCGCCAGCAGCTCGAACCAGGCCTGCGCGAAGAGGTGATGCCAAAGAACATCCTGATGATCGGGCCGACCGGCGTGGGCAAGACGGAGATTTCCCGCCGGCTCGCGAAACTCGCGGGTGCACCGTTCATCAAGGTGGAGGCAACGAAATTTACAGAAGTGGGCTATGTGGGCCGGGACGTGGAGCAGATCGTGCGCGACCTGGTCGAGGTTGCCATCGGCCTGACGCGCGAGAAGATGCGCGAAAGCGTGAAGGCCCGCGCGCACCTCAACGCCGAAGAGCGGGTTTTGGAGGCGCTGGTCGGACGGACGGCAAGCCCCGCCACCCGCGACAGCTTCCGCCAGAAGCTCCGGAGCGGCGAACTTGACGACAAGGAGATCGAGGTCCAGGTGGCCGATACGGGCACCGGCCTCGGAAGCTTCGAAATCCCTGGCATGCCCGGCGCCAATATCGGCGTGCTCAACATCAACGACATGCTGCAGAAGGCGATGGGCGGCGGGCGCACCAAGACGATCAAGACCACCGTCCGCGATTCCTACAAGATCCTGATCAATGATGAGTCGGACAAGCTCCTCGACCAGGATGAAGTCGTTCGGCGTGCGCTCTCCTCCGCCGAAAATGACGGCATCGTCTTCATCGACGAGATCGACAAGATTGCTGCACGCGAGGGCGGCCTCGGCGCCGGCGTTTCCCGAGAGGGCGTCCAGCGGGACCTGTTGCCGCTTGTGGAAGGCACGACCGTTGCGACGAAATACGGACCGGTGAAGACGGACCACATCCTGTTCATCGCATCAGGCGCCTTCCATGTATCGAAGCCTTCGGACCTCCTGCCGGAGCTGCAAGGGCGACTACCGATCCGGGTGGAGCTCCGGGCGCTGGAGAAGGATGATTTCCGCCGTATCCTGACGGAGACGGAGGCCAGCCTGATCAAGCAGTACGTCGCGCTGATGCAGACGGAGGGGGTGGAGCTGGAATTCACGGAGGACGCGATCGATCGCCTGGCCGAAATTGCCGTCGATCTCAACGCCAATGTCGAGAACATCGGCGCCAGACGGCTGCAAACGGTCATGGAGCGCGTGCTCGACGAAATTTCGTTCAATGCACCGGACCGCTCGGGCAGCAAGGTGACGATCGACGCTGCTTATGTGGACCAGAACGTAGGCGATCTGGCCAAGAATACGGACCTCTCGCGCTTCATCCTGTGACACGAACGACACGGCGAGGCGGGAGCTTTCGATAAGAGACAAATTTTCTCGACTTAAGCTTCCGCTTTCCGTAGGTTCCGGCCAATCAAAAAAGTCACGGGTTTGGCGGGTGGCTCTGCAGCGCGGCTTCCTCTTTGGCTTGGCTTTGGCTCTGGCGGCGACCGCTGCAGATGCCTCTACACTCGTGCCGCCCGGCAACCGCAATGCCGAGCAGCCGCCCATCCCAGGCGCTTCAGCACGCCGAACGAATGCAGGCAATACCACCTTCCAGGCGAAATACGCCAAGGTCTATCATCTCCTCAAGGAGGACGCCGCGCTCAGGTCAAAGATTCGCCGGGTGGCCGCGAGCTACGGCATCGACCCCATTCACATCTTCGGCGCGGTGGTCGGAGAGCACACATACAATGTGGATGCCTACGACCAGCTCCAGACCTACTATGTGAAGGCGGTCTCCTATTTCCGCAGCAATTTCAACTTTTCCTATCGAGGCGAGACGCTGGACGAGTTTATTCGGCGTCCCGAATTCGCTTCGTGCAACGAGATCAGCGAGAGCTACGCGCTGTGGAGTTGTCGTGAGGCGGTCTGGGAGAACACGTTTCGCGGCCGCTCGGTGGACGGCAAGCGCTTCCCGGACGATCGCTTCAGTGCCGTGTTCCTCCAACCCTTCTTCGCCGGCCAGACCTTTGGCATCGGCCAGCTCAATCCGCTTACCGCGCTGAAGATGACCGATCTGGTGCACAAGGTCTCGGGGTTCGAGAAAATCGACCACCGTGATCCCCAGCAGGTCTATCGCGCGATCATGGATCCGGACATTTCTCTTGCGTATGTGGCCGCCACCATCCGCAAGTCCATCGATGCCTATTCAGACATCGCCGGATTTGACATCAGCAAGAATCCGGGCCTAACGGCAACGCTCTATAACCTCGGGAATCCCGAGGCGCGGGCCGCAAAGCTCGCGGCGGAAAACCAGCAACGGCGGAAGCAGGGGCTTCAGCCCAAGCTTCCCGAGGAAAACTATTACGGCTGGCTCGTGAACGACAAGCTGGGTGAGCTGGAGGCGCTCAGCGACGGGGTCTGACCTGCCGCTACTCGGGCCTTTTCTGCTTCCGCTTCAGGATTTCGTGCAGCTCGCCGTGCAATCTGGAAAGATCGTCCTCGTCAAGATCGGCGATGTTCTGAGCAAGCAGGTTGGCGATCGCTGTCGCCTTTTCCGGTAACCCGGCAGTGTCCACCACCACGCGCGGATGCGACAGCTCGGCAAGGCGCTGAAGCTCGTCGGCCTCGTCCCAGATCACATTGAAATAGCCGATGATCTTCTGCACCATCGCCCAGTTGGGTGGGCTGCGGCGTCCATGTTCCAGCGCCGAGAGATATGCCGGGCTGACGCCCAGAGCGGCCGCCATCTCTTTCTGGCTCACGCCACGCGCCCGCCGCAACGCCCGCACCCTGGCTGCGAACGGCGTCACCGCCTTATCTCCCTGCGGCGAAGCCGCACATAGAGTGCGCCGCCACCACCGTGATGGCGTGCCGCCTCCTCGAAGCCGCCCACGATTTCGGAGAACGGAGGCGTCGAAAACCATTGCGGTACGACACGGCGCAGCACACCTTCTCCACGGCTCGAGCCTTTGCCCGTGATGACCAGCACGTATCTGCGTTCTCCTGCGAAGGCCTGCCGCAGGAAGGAAAGGAGCAGGGCGTGCGCTTCCGACTGCGTTAGACCATGCAGATCCACCCGGCCCGCAATATCGAGACGGCCGCGCGCCAGCTTTTCGCGGGTCGGCGCATCGAGCCGCCGGGGATGCTTGTGCGGCGCGGCGGCCTCCCTCACCGGGGACGGAGATGAGGGCGGCGGTGGCGCATCGTATGTTGTCGATGGCGAAGGCAACGGCTCTTCGTCGGGGTGCTTCTTGCCGGGCAGGGGTGTCGCCGTACGGGCGACGCGCCCCCAAAGGATTCGGTCCTCCACCGTGAGCGATTTCTGGTCGCCGCGCTTCATGGTGCCGTCATGAGGTTGCGGGGAAGGAGGGCGTAGAACTCCGCCCGATGGCGGATCGATCCGGCTATGTCACCCGCCTGACTGCCTGAGCCGATGAAGAGATCGCCGCGGGCGCGGCCGGTGATTGCCGAACCGGTGTCCTGAGCTATCATCAGACGGCGGAACGGTCCACCGTCCACATGGCAGAGCTCCGGCGCATGGATGAAGAAAGGCGTGCCGAAAGTGTGGAGCAGGCGGTCGACCGCGATCGAGCGCGTGGGGTGGAGTTGCACCTTCGCCGCCGCTACCGGTCCCAGGACAGGATCGCCAAGTGGTGTTTCGCGAAAGAAAATGAAGGACCGGTTCTTCCAGAGGATTTCATCCTGCCGATGCCGGTTCCGCGCAAGCCAGGCGCGGATGGATTGCATCGTAACCTCCTCAAGCGGAATCTCGCCAAGATCAGCAAGTACGCGGCCTATGGCGGTGAATCGATGGCCCGCCTTGGCCGCATATGTAACACGCCGGCGGCTGCCATCCGGCAAGACAAGGCGGGCGGCCCCCTGAACATGGATGAAAAAGGCATCCACCCGGTCGGCGAGCCAGCAGAGTTCCAGCCCGCGGCCTTTAAGGGCGCCGCGCTCAATGGCCTCGCGATCCCAATAGGGAACGGGGCCATTGTCATCCCGCCGGGCGAAGGCAAGATAGGGATCAAGTTCTGCGGGCCGGTCCTGATCGTCCACGTCGATGAGGTCGTCCGGGCGCCGGTAAAGCGGCACGGAGAAAACATCGGTGCGAACCAGGGAAGCTTCGGTCTCCGGCTCATAATAACCGGTGACATGGCCGTGTTCGCCGGCATCAGGCAAGACGTGGAAGGGCAGGAAATGGCGCTCGAAGAAGCCTCGCGCCTCGCTCAGGCCTACCGGATGCGACAGCGAACGGGCTTCCGCATATGCTTCCGCGAAAGCTTCAAATTGAACTCCGAGGCTACCGGTCCTGTAGGGCCGAAGGGCCGCCTGGTGAGCGGAACGTGAGAATGCGGCGAGGGCTTCCGGCAGGCTGCCATCGCTCAGCCAGCCCGGCAATTCGCTAAAAGAGACAGGACGAAAAATCCCGGAGAGGCTCATCGGCACCCCTCCTTCAACCCCACCCCAGGCCCCAGCACCTTAAGCGAGGTTCATTCTTCGGCCTCAGTGGCCACCAGTTTCCAATTCGGATCACGGGATCGCGTATCGCGGGCGAAGGTCCAGACATCCTTCACCTCGGCCACGGTCTCAGGATCGCCGTCTATGACGCTGCCGGCACTGTCACGTGTGGCGGAAATCAGCTCACTTACGACGCGCAGCGTGACATGAGCTTCGTTGCCTTTCATCTCGGCGCCCACGATCGACGCCTTGTCGATGCCGACAAAGGAGGATTCGATTTTTTCGGAGCGTTTCTCGCGCTCATCGATCGCTGCAACAAAGCCTTCGTACACCTCCCGGGAAAGCAGGTTCTTGAGCGTACGCCGGTCTCCATCCGCATAGGCCATGACGATCATCTCGTAGGCCAGCTTGGCGCCTTCGATGAAAGCATTGGGATCGAAGGAAGGATCTGCATCCTTGATCGCGCGCAGCCCCTTGTTGAGTTCCGTGCCGGGCTGAGCGATGGCATCGATCGTCTTGTATCGATCTTCGGCCGCTTCGGCGGTAGCCTTGCGTCGCGGCAGGGAGACTACCGTGTCGTTCTTTGCAGCCTTGCCCACTTCAGCCGGCCGAGTGCGCCCTGCTGTATAGGGATCGAATGGCGGACGCTCGTTCCCTGTCCGGCGGCCCAGGACGTTGCGCAACTGAAAAAAGATCACGACCGCCGCGACCAGGAAGAAAATCGTGCCGAAGTCAAAGAATTCCATAATGTCCGCCAAAGCCGCTCTGTCGTGTTACGCCTGCCGCAGATGGAGTGTGAAGCTGGCGCCGCCAAGATTACATTCCATATAGAACGCACGGTGCAATCATTCAAATCGCCGGCCTTTCTCCCTATGTTTAATGTCTGGCAAAGCCGAAGGCTCCACGACCAATCACGAGGTTAGACCAAGAGCGTGCGTTTCTCCATCATTCCGTTTCTTCTTTTGGCCATTCCGCTCGCGGAAATCGCCGTTTTTGTGATCGTTGGGCAACAGATCGGTGTCCTGCCCACCTTGGGTCTGGTAATTGCCACCGCAATAGCTGGTTCCCTGCTCCTCAGAATGCAGGGTTTCGCCGTCTTGTCGCGCATGCAGCGGGAACTCGGCGAGGGCCGCATGCCCGCCCGCGAACTCGTGCACGGCGTGATGATCCTGTTTGCGGGCATCCTTTTGATGATACCCGGATTTGTGACCGATACGATCGGACTTCTTCTCTTCATTCCGGCGGTCCGCGATGCCATGTGGCGGTTCGTCCGAAGCCATATTGTCGTTGTCGGCGGCGGGGAGATGGGCAGTGCTCAACGGCCGGGAACCCGCGGGAAGACGATCGATCTCGATTTGAGCGATTATTCAAGCTCACCAGGGAAGAACTCGCCTTGGATCCAGCCCGGCGACCGGCGAGAGTAGACCCGCTCCCACCGGCAACCTTGTATTGCCGGAAGCGCCATGCTAGCGAACCCCTCTACTTTTTGGGAACCGGCGCTGGGGTGGCGCTCAGCTCTTTTGAAGGATCAGGCAAATGGCCAACGAAGAAAACAAAAACGGCGAGCAGGCTAACTCCAAGGCCGGGGAAGGCGCAGGAGCCAAGTCCGGCAATACCACCCCGGCAAGCCTCAATGTGCTGACGCAGTACATCAAGGATCTGTCTTTCGAGAGCCCGGGAGCACCGCAATCCCTTCGCACTCGGGACAAGGCGCCCAGCATCAACATCAACGTCAACGTGAATGCCAATCCCTTGGGCGGCGGCACGGATTATGACGTGCACTTGACGCTGACGGCGCGCGCCGAAGTCGACAGCAGCGTGCTGTTCAATGTCGAACTCATCTATGGTGGCGTCTTCCGCATCCAGGGCTTCGCGCAGGAGCATATGCTGCCGCTGCTCTTCATCGAGTGTCCGCGGCTGCTCTTCCCCTTTGCCCGGCAGATCATTGCCGATGCCACCCGCAACGGCGGCTTCCCGCCGCTTATGATCGACCCGATCGATTTTGCGCGCATGTTCCAACAGCGCCTTGCAGAGGAAGAGGCGCGGCGGAAGGTTCAGGTCTCCTAAGCCGTTTCCCGGATTACAAAGCATTGGGCCGGGCGTTTCGCCCGGCTTTTTTGCTGTTCGCCCAATTAAGCGATTTCGGCCTTCTCAATCGGCGTTGAAGAACCGGACAGCTTTCGCCAGAGCGCATTTTCGCCGATACCCGCCACGAGTGCCTCGTGCGCCTGTCTTTCCTCTTCGGTCAAGCGCGAAGCGAGCGGACGCGGCCGAACCGGCAGCGCAACGACAACACCGCTGTCTTGAGCGTTGTCGGCCGCTCCCTGAACGGCGATTTCCAGACCGAATGTGGCCTGCTTTCCGCCGACGAGTTCAATATAGACCTCGGCCAGCAGTTCGGCATCAAGCAATGCGCCGTGCTTGGTCCGGTGTGAATTGTCGATACCGTATCGCTTGCAGAGAGCATCCAGCGAGTTGGAACCCATGGGATGCTTGCGACGAGCAATCGCGAGCGTATCGACCACGCGGCCGGGATCCACATAGGGCTGACCCAGTCGCTGCAGTTCGGCATTGATGAAGCCGATATCGAAATTGGCATTGTGCGCGACGAGCTTTGCGCCGTCTATGAATTCGAGAAATTCATCCAGGATGTCGGCGAAGACCGGCTTATCGGCCAGATCGGCGTCAGAAATGCCATGAACCGCCTGAGCGTCCGGATGGACTGAACGGCCCTCCGGGTTGATGAAGCGATGCAGTGTACGGCCGGTCGGGAAACGGTTCACCAACTCGACGCAGCCGAGTTCGATGATCCTGTCCTCGCGCGGGTCGAGGCCCGTCGTCTCCGTATCGAAAATGATCTCACGCATTCGAATTACTCCCCAGCTCAAGCATGGGCCAGGGCACCTGCCCGTTGCAACCCGCAGGCGGTGGATAACTGTCAGCCTTGTGTCAGATGGGCGATGATCTTGCGCACAGCCGCACGCGCAGCCTCCATGCCATGACTGGTATCAATAATGAAGTCCGCCCGCGCCCGTTTTTCCGCGTCCGGCATCTGGCGGGCCAGAATTTCCTCGAATTTCTTGGCTGTCATGTCCGGACGGGCGAGCACACGTTCGCGTTGTATTTCCGCCGGAGCCGTTACGACAACGATTTTGTCCACCCTGTCGGTGCCACCCGTCTCGAACAGGAGCGGGATATCGAGCACCACAAGCGGAGTGCCTTTCCGGCGATGTTCTTCCACGAAGCGGTCGGCATCCGCACGCACCAGCGGATGGATGAGCTGCTCCAGCTTCCGCAGCGCCTCGCGGTCCCCCACCACCGCCCGCGCCAGCCGCTCGCGGTCGACCTGGCTGTCCACTGTCGATCCCGGGAAGAGCTCCTCCACCAAGGGTGCTGCCTCTCCGGCGTAAAGCTTGTGCACGGTGGAATCGGAATCATGGACAGGTACACCCTCTTCCGCGAACATCCGTGCGGTCGTCGACTTGCCCATGCCGATGGAACCGGTAAGGCCGAGGACGATCATTTAACAGCCTCGAGATCCGCGACCACGATCTCGCGCACACTGGCGGTGACTTCCGGCCGAACGCCGAACCAGCGCTCGAAACCTGGGACCGCCTGATGCAGAAGCATACCGAGCCCGTCCACCGTGCGCAGACCGCGTTCTTGCGCAGCCGCAAGCAGCGGCGTGCGCAAGGGAACGTAAACAATATCTGTAACGATTGCCGAAGCCGGCAGGCGCGCAACATCAATCGAAGCTTCCGGCCCGCCATGCATACCGAGCGAGGTGGTGTTGATGAGAAGCCTGGTATCAGCGAGAAGCTCTGGAAGTGCTTGCCAGCCGTGAGGGGTGGTCTGCCCGCGAAAACGATGGACCAGCGACTGCGCCCGGCTGAAAGTGCGGTTCACGATGCGGATTTCCCGGACACCCCTGCTCTGCAGCGCATGCACAACGGCAAGCGCGGCACCACCTGCGCCGAGAACCGTCGCCACCGCGCTTTCTTCCCATCCGGGAACGGCGGCGTCGAGATTGGCGGCAAAGCCGTAAGCGTCCGTATTGCCGCCACAGATACGGCTGTCCTCCAGCCAGAGCGTATTGACCGCGCCAATGGCGTCGGCCGCCTCGTCGCGTCGCTCGACCAGGTTATGAGCGGCTTCCTTATGGGGAATGGTGACGTTGCCACCCACATAGTGGGCTGGAAACGCCTTCAGAAACGTCTCGAATGCTTCCGGCGCCACATCACGGCGTTCATAGACGCCTTCGATCCCGTATCTCTCAAGCCAGTGATTGTGGATGAGGGGCGAGCGCGAGTGGCCGATGGGATGACCGCAGACGAAAGCGCGTGCAGTTGTTTCAGCCATCAATCACCTTGAGATCACGCAGTTTGGCCAGAAGCGGCAGCAGAGGCAGCCCGACAATGGTGAAATAATCTCCATCGATCTTCTCGAAAAGCTGAATTCCTTCACCCTCCACCTGGTAAGCGCCAACGCTCGCCAAGGCCTTGTCTCCGACGCGTGAAAGATGACGACCGATAAAACCCGGTTCCAGCTGCCGCATCGTCATTCGCGCGACCGATACGTGCCGCCACACAACCTCGCCGCCCCGGGCAAGAACGATCGCGCTGTTGAGCTGATGCGTCCTGCCGGAGAGGGCAAGCAGATGGCGGCGAGCCCCCTCCATATCCTTCGGCTTATGAAAGATCTGGTCTTCAAGAGAAAGGGTCTGGTCTCCGCCGATGACCCATGCCTCCGGATGGCGCCCGGACACGTCGATCGCCTTTGCCTCGGCGAGGATGAGCGCGACGTCCTCGGGCGTAACACCGGCACCTTCAAGCGGGGCTTCCAATGCGCGCTCGTCCACCTCGGGCGCAACCGGTTGGATCGTCAAGCCTGCATTCTGAAGAAGTTGCCTGCGGAAGGGACTGGTGGAAGCGAGGACGATAGCAAGGTTTTCCGTAGGCATCCTTGTTTCTCCCATCACCATGGCTTTCCGCGCAACGCCAGAATGGCGGCGGCGGTTTCCTCGATGGAGCGGCGCGTCACATCGATCAGCGGCCAGCCATGCCGGCTGCAAAGCTGCCGCGCATAGGCAAGCTCCCGCGCTATTTCCACGCGATCCACATAGGTGTCGAAATCGACGGCCGCAGTCCCCAGTACACGGTTCTGCCGCACCTGGGAAATGCGCTCGGCTGAAGCAACGAGGCCAACAACCAGCGGACGCTTGGCGCGTAAAAGCGCTTCCGGAACAGGCACGTCAAGCACGATGGGCACATTGGCGGTCTTGATGCCGCGATTGGCCAGATAGATGCTTGTCGGTGTCTTGGACGTGCGGGACACACCCACGAGAACGATGTCGGCTTCCTCAATGTCATGGGGAAGCTGGCCGTCATCATGCTCCATGGTAAAATTGAGTGCATCGATACGCCGGAAATATTCGGCATCGAGCACGTGCTGCGCGCCCACCCGCCGTCCGGCCGGTGTGCCGAGATACGACTGGAAGACGGTTAGCACCGGCTCCAGAACGGAGACGCTGGGCAAGCCCATGGCCTGGCAGCGCTCCTCAATCCGGTGCGCGAGCTTCTGGTCGACGATCGTATAGAGTACGATGCCTGGCTCCTCATCGATTTCGGAAAAGACCTTGTCCAACTGCTTTTCCGTACGAACCAGCGGGTAGATGTGCTCGATGGCGCGCGCGTTCTTGTACTGCGCGGCGGCCGCTCTGCCCGCAGCAAGCAGCGTCTCTCCAGTGGCGTCCGAAATCAGGTGCAGATGAAAGAAGCTCTGCGGTTTCTGCACAGGGACCAATCCTCGTCTGTGGAGAGGTGTTGATAGCCTGCCAGCTTTCCATTGGCGAGGTGGAGGTTCTGGAAAAGAGGGCCCTTCATCCACATTTCCGTCCCGCCCGGAAAACCGCTCGGCCATGTGAAGAACAATGTTGATGACGGATTATATCCACATCAGCGGCCATCGACCCGAATTCGGCGCGACTCTGGCAACCAAATGAGATGAATGAGCTTTTTCCATTCATCCGTAAAATTATCCACTATTTACGGAGAGGCGGCGCGGCAAATTGCGCGCCCGGAGTGACTGGCGAGGCGTGGACAGAATTTAATCCACACTCCAAACAGAGTCATAGAATCAGAATCCTCTTTAGGATTTCTTTAGTTTTATAGAATTGGAGACTTGCGACGTGGCGGAGCGGATACTCCTTCGGGTGTTGAATGGCGAAACGGTGTTCCCGCCACCGATCTGGATGATGCGCCAAGCGGGGCGGTACCTTCCGGAATATCGGGAAACGCGCAAGAAGGCGGGAAGTTTCATAGACCTTTGCTATGATCCTGAACTCGCCGTCGAGGTGACTCTTCAACCGATCCGCCGTTTCGGCTTCGACGCATCGATTCTCTTCTCGGACATCCTTGTCGTGCCGCATGCGCTCGGACGCGACCTTCGCTTCGAAGAGGGCGCGGGTCCTCTGATGACCCCGATGAGGGAGAAGGACATCGATGCGCTCGATGCGAGCCGTTTCCATGAACATCTTCAGCCGGTTTACGAGACCGTCAGGCGGTTGAGACAGGAGTTGCCGCAGGAGACGGCCCTGATCGGCTTTTGCGGCGCACCGTGGACGGTGGCCACCTACATGATCGCCGGGCGCGGCACGCCCGATCAGGCGCCGGCGAAGCTGTTCGGCTATAGAAACCCGGACTTATTCTCCCGGCTTCTGGATACGATCGCCGCTGTATCCGCGGACTATCTCATTCGCCAGATCGATGAAGGTGCGGACGCTGTCCAGATATTCGACTCCTGGGCGGGTGTCCTGGACGAGGAGAGTTTTGAGCGCTGGTGTATCCGGCCCGTGGCGGAGATCGTCAACCGCGTAAGGAAGAAACACCCGAACGTGCCGATCGTCGGCTTCCCGCGGGGAGCTGGCTCGTTCTACGGCCGTTACCGAGATGCGACGGGGGTGACGGCTCTCGCGCTCGATTGGACTGTCTCTCTCGAAGAAGCCCGCCGCCTGCAGACGCAAGGACCGGTTCAGGGAAATCTGGATCCTCTGCGGCTCGTGGCTGGAGGAAAGGCGCTGTCCGATGGGGTGGAAGCCATCCTGTCCGGATTGGGGAACGGGCCGCTCATTTTCAATCTCGGCCATGGAATAACCCCTGAAACCCCAATCGAGCATGTAGAAGCGATGATCAGACAGGTGCGGGGAAGTTCGCGATGACGGAAATGGTGCAGACCGGCGGAAAGCGTGCAGCTCAACGGGCAGTGACCGCGCTGCTCATCTTTGTGGTCCTGACGGCTTTGTTGTATCTGGCGGCGCCTGACAGCTTCTATCTGTGGATCAAGGCGTTCCACGTGGTGGCGGTCATTTCCTGGATGGCTGGAATGCTCTACCTGCCGCGCCTCTTCGTCTATCACTCCCAAGTGGAGGTGGGCTCGGCACAGAGCGAGACCTTCAAGGTGATGGAGCTGAGGCTGCTGCGCTACATCATCAATCCGGCAATGATGGCCACGTGGGTGTTGGGCATATGGCTTGCCTGGAAGGGGTTCGAGTTCTCAGGCGGCTGGTTGCATGCGAAGATCGGCCTGGTCGTGCTTCTTTCGGCGCTTCACGGCTATCTTGCCCGGTCGCAACGCATGTTCGCCATCGACCGAAACACCAAGCCGGCCCGTCACTGGCGCATCATCAACGAAGTGCCGACGGTGCTGATGATCATCATCGTTATCCTGGTGATCGTGAAACCCTTTTAAATTCGCACCGCTCGCTTATATTAGTGGTTGTACCGCCTTTAGCGGTGACTTCTTTTTTTCTCGCGCCGGAAGAAAGAGCTGGGCTTAAAAGGTGCCTTGCTCTTTGACGGGCGGAGAGATAAAAGAGTCCTTCCTTCCTCTCATGTCCGGTGTCGTTCCTTCCGAAGTTCCGGACGCTGCCGGTGCCACCAGAGCGCTGCAGCCGATTTCCTTGGTATCCCTATGCTTCACCTAGAGTCCACCCCTATGCAGGAAATGAAACTTCAAGAGCTCAAGAGCAAGTCGCCGACCGATCTGATCGCGTTTGCCGAATCGCTCGAGGTCGAGAACGCCAGCATCATGCGCAAGCAGGAGCTGATGTTCGCCATCCTGAAGAAGCTCTCAATGCAGGATATCGAGATCATCGGTGATGGTGTCGTCGAGGTGCTTCAGGACGGCTTCGGTTTCCTGCGTTCGGCAACCGCCAACTATCTGCCCGGCCCGGATGACATCTATATCTCGCCTTCGCAAATCCGGCGTTTTTCACTCAAGACCGGCGACACGGTCGAAGGTCCGATCCGCAGCCCCAAGGAAGGCGAACGCTATTTCGCTCTTCTCAAGGTCAACACGATCAATTTCGAAGACCCGGAGAAGATCCGTCACAAGATTCACTTTGATAATCTGACGCCGCTCTATCCCGACGAGCGGCTGAAGATGGAGATCGAGAATCCAACGACCAAGGATCTCTCGGCGCGGGTGATCGATCTCGTAGCGCCCCTCGGCAAGGGGCAGCGCGGCCTCATCGTCGCGCCGCCGCGCACGGGTAAGACCGTACTCCTGCAGAACATCGCCCACTCCATCACCACGAACCATCCGGAATGCTATCTCATCGTGCTCCTGATCGATGAGCGTCCCGAAGAGGTTACGGACATGCAGCGTTCGGTGAAGGGGGAGGTCATCTCCTCGACCTTCGACGAGCCTGCGTCGCGGCATGTCCAGGTGGCGGAGATGGTGATCGAGAAGGCGAAGCGCCTTGTGGAGCACGGGCGCGACGTGGTGATCCTGCTCGACTCCATCACCCGTCTGGGGCGCGCGTACAACACCGTCGTGCCCTCTTCCGGTAAGGTTCTGACGGGTGGCGTGGACGCCAATGCTCTGCAGCGTCCGAAGCGCTTCTTCGGTGCCGCGCGCAATATCGAAGAAGGTGGATCACTCACCATCATCGCAACGGCCCTCATCGATACGGGTAGCCGGATGGACGAAGTGATCTTCGAAGAGTTCAAGGGCACCGGCAATTCGGAAATCGTGCTCGACCGCAAGGTGGCCGACAAGCGCATCTATCCGGCGATGGACATTCTCAAGTCCGGTACCCGCAAGGAAGACCTGCTCGTGCCCCGGCAGGATCTGCAGAAGATCTTCGTATTGCGCCGGATCCTTGCTCCGATGGGTACCACCGATGCCATCGAGTTCCTGATCGACAAGCTCAAGCAGACCAAGAGCAACGCTGAGTTCTTCGATTCGATGAACACCTGATCCAGGCTGCGAACGTCCGCGGCCCAGGTCACCTTTGCCAGCTTCGGCCGAACTGCCGCCGCGAACTGCTCAGCTCTGCCTCGAGATCGGCAGCGGTGTAGATCGGTGGCAAACAGATTTGGCCACGGCAAAGCCAGGCGCCCGGTTTTGACCGGTCGTTTTCAATTCCAAGCTGCTCTTCAGCCGGTGTTCTGCCTGCCCCAAGCAGGATGTCGATACGCCTCGGATCAGGCCTCTGATTCGCCACCGGAACGAAAATCGCGCGATCCGGATCGTTGATGAGCAGCTTCATGGGGCGTTGCGCCAGGACCGCTGCGCAGATGAGACCGGCCTGGCCATAGGGCTGACGCTGCATCCGGCCAAGCGCTGCCTCCGCTGCGCGAACCGCCCGCTCATAAAGCAGATGATCGCCGGTCAGCGTCGACAATTGAACAAGAGCTGAAATGGTTTGTGCCGTTGCGGACGGAATGGCTTCATCGATATCGCCACGAATGCGCATCGGAACGTCCCGAGCGTCGGAGGCGGTGAGAAAATAACCACCTTCCTCTCCATCAGCGTGCCATGTTTCCAATTGTTCCGCCCAGGCCAAGGCTTGTTCGATGAGAGCGCCGTCCTGCGTTGATCCGTAGAGTGCCACGGCTGCAGAGATCATCGCGGCGTAATCGCTTGCGAGCGCCGGAAAAAGGCGCTTTGTCCCACGGATACTATGGGGAAGACGTCCGTCGCTCATCGATTCGCAGATGAAACGAAACGCCAATTGCGTCGATTTGATCCACTCCGGTCGGTCGAATTGGCGCCCGGCGTTTGCAAGAGCAGCAATGGTCAATCCGTTCCAATCGACCAGTACCTTATCATCGCGTCCCGGTCTTGCTCGCTTCTCTCTTTCGGTTCTGAGCTGGTCCAATAGACTGCGGAGCCGCCGCTCTTCCGCATCCGGAAGGGCGTTTGGATGTTGAAGCCGGTGCAGGATGGGATTCCCCTCCCACCCTGTCGGGCTCGCCAGCTCGTATACCTTAAGAAAGTCGTCGGCCTCTGATCCGAGGACGGCTTCAACCTCGGTCTGGGTCCAAAGATAGAACCTGCCTTCTTCACCCTCCGAATCGGCATCCAGGCTGGAAGCGAATGCTCCCCCGTCCACGCGCATCTCGCGGAGCAGCCAATCGACTGTTTCTTCGATTCGATACCGGAACAATCGCTCGCCCGTGTCCGCATACGCAAAGGATGCAAGGCGGATGAGCTGCGCATTGTCGTAAAGCATCTTCTCGAAGTGTGGCACCAGCCAGCGAGCGTCGGTGGAATAGCGGGCGAGACCGCCGCCGACGTGATCATATATGCCGCCGGACAGCATGCAGCGGAGTGAATTGACGACGGCGTCGCGATGCTCGACAGAGCCATTTTCCAGCCAATCCAGCCATAGAAGTTCGAAAAATGGTGCGTTCGGAAATTTTGGCGCGCCGCGCAGTCCGCCGAGCTGCGGGTCTATAAGGCTGCCAATCTTCTTGGCGAACTCGTTCAACGGAGGCTCGGCGGCGCCGCCCCTGGAAGGCGGTGCGAGACGGCTTCGCACGTGGTCGGAAAGGTTGTCTGCGCTCCGCAGCAACTCCGATTGCTTGTTCTCCCAGGCGGAGTGCACCGCCTTTAACACGTCGATAAAACCGGGGCGGCCATAACGTGGCTGCTTGGGGAAGTAGGTACCACCCCAGAAGGGTTTTCCTTCCGGTGTCAGGAACATCGTGAGCGGCCAGCCGCCCTGTTCTCCCATCGCGGTAAGCGACGCCATATATATTTGATCGATATCCGGACGCTCCTCGCGGTCGACCTTTATGTTGACGAAGAGCCGGTTCATCACGTCCGCCACTTCATGATCCTCGAAAGATTCATGAGCCATGACATGGCACCAGTGGCAGGCCGCGTAGCCGATGGACAAAAGAATCGGACGGTTCAGGGATCGGGCTTCTTCCAGTGCCTCGGGAGCCCATGGCCGCCAGTGGACAGGATTATCCTTATGCTGCAGGAGATAAGGACTTGTCTGCTCGCCGAGCAGGTTCTTTTCGGGTAGGACCACCGCAAATCTCCTATATGGCGACGTTTGGAAGGTAGAGCACTGGCCGTGGCGGATCAAATGCGAGTTCGGGAAACAATCTTCGCGCTATCCAGTGGTATGCTCCCCTCGGGTGTCGCGGTCGTGCGTGTCTCCGGCACGGAAACACGCAATGTACTTCATGCGATGACTGGAGAGGTCCCGCCGTCGCGTTACGCTAAATTAACCACGTTTCGCGGCCGTGACGGATCAATTCTCGATCGAGGCTTGTGTTTGTTTTTTCCCGCACCCGCGAGCTTTACCGGCGAAGATTGCGCAGAGCTGCACCTGCATGGCGGCCGGGCGGTGGTGTCCGCGATCCTGGAATGCCTTTCCGGCTTTTCCGGCCTTCGGACGGCCGAGGCGGGCGAGTTCACAAGGCGAGCCTTTCTCAACGGTAAGATCGATCTGACCGGGGCTGAAGCCCTATCCGATTTGATCGCCGCGGAAACGGAAGCGCAGCGGCGATTTGCGCTTGCCAATTCGGGCGAGGCGCACCGCCGGCTTTACGAAAGCTGGCGGCAGCGCCTGATCCGCTCCCGTGCCATGATCGAGGCGGAACTGGATTTTGCCGACGAAGCGGACGTGCCGGGCTCGATCTCGGGAACGATTTGGGGCGACTTGCAGAATTTGGTGAAGGAGATCGAAGGCCACATCGCCGGGTATCAAAGCGCGGAAATCATACGAGAGGGTTTCCGCGTGGTCATTCTGGGGGCTCCGAATGCCGGGAAGTCGAGTCTCCTCAACGCACTCGCGCGGCGCGACGTTGCGATCGTAACGGATGAACCGGGCACGACGCGCGACATCCTTGAGGTGAATCTGGACCTTGGCGGTGTCAAAGTTGTGCTTGCGGATACCGCGGGCATTCGCGAAGCTGGTGGGCAGGTTGAAGCGATCGGGATCGATCGCTCTCTCCAGCGCGCCCGTGAAGCCGACCTTGTTTTGCTGCTTGAGGATATCTCCGCGCCGATGCCGTTCAACGGCGTCCCGGATAGGCCAACCATCCGGATTGGCAATAAGGCCGACTTGCTGGAAGGGAAGGCTGACGTCGCGGGCTATGATTGCGTTCTCTCTGCCAAGACCGGTGAAGGGCTGAACCTGCTTGTGGACCTTCTGCGAAAAGCCGCAGAGGCACACGTTCCGCAGGCCGGCGACATACTGCCGTTTCGCGCGCGTCACCTCGCGCTGCTCAACGAAGCCGTTGAAGCGCTAACGCTCGCGATCGAGCGACACGACGAAGACCTTGAGTTGAGGGCAGAAAATCTTCGGTTGGCCGCCACCGCGCTGGGCAGAATCCATGGAAAGATCGATGTGGAAGATCTGTTGGATGCGATCTTCTCGACTTTCTGCATCGGCAAGTGATTCACGTGAAACACGCTGGTTGGCCCTTCCATGATTCACGTGAAACAGACCGTGACAGTTTCATAGTTTCACGTGAAACAGAGTCGGACCTTGACTGAGGAAGCTGAAGTGAGCATCTGGTGCGCACGAAGGAGTTCCAATGAGCGCGAAGTTTGATGTTGTTGTGGTGGGCGGCGGCCACGCCGGCTGCGAGGCGGCCGCCGCCGCTGCACGCGCCGGTGCAAGAACGGCTCTCATCACGCTGCGGCGGGATACGATTGGCGTCATGTCCTGCAATCCGGCGATCGGCGGCATCGGGAAGGGCCAGCTGGTTCGGGAAATCGATGCTCTCGACGGACTGATGGGCCGTGTGGCGGATGCGGCCGGCATTCAGTTTCGTCTGCTCAATAAGCGTAAGGGCCCGGCCGTGCGCGGCCCTCGCACCCAGGCCGACCGGAAACTTTACCGTCAGGCCATGCAGGCGGCTATCGCAGTTCAGGAGAATTTGGAAGTCATCGAAGCCGAAGTTCACGCGCTTGGCACTGAACGCGGCCGCGTTACCAACGTGACCGTTTCGGGTGAGCAGCGAATCGACTGCGGTGCGGTCGTCCTGACGACGGGCACGTTTTTGCGCGGGCTTATCCATATCGGCGAAAAGAAAATACCGGCGGGCCGCGTAAACGAACCGGCCGCGCGGCGCCTGTCCGCATCAATGGAAGCGATAGGGTTCTCGTTGGGGCGCCTGAAAACCGGCACACCGCCGCGGCTTGATGGCCGTACAATCAATTGGGCGGAGCTGGGCTCGCAGGAAGCGGATGAGGATCCAGTGCCGTTCTCGCTGATGACGGAGGAAATCACCAATCCACAGATTCGCTGCGGCATCACACGAACCACCCCGGAAACCCACCGGATCATCAGGGAGAATCTCGGCCGTTCAGCCATGTATTCCGGGGCGATCGAGGGCATCGGCCCTCGCTATTGTCCTTCCATTGAAGACAAGATCGTCAAGTTCGGGGAGAGAGACGGTCATCAGATCTTTCTGGAGCCGGAAGGGCTCGACGACCAAACGGTTTATCCCAACGGGATTTCGACATCGCTCCCGGAAGACGTGCAGCTCGCGTTCCTGAAAACCATACCCGGGCTGGAGAGTGCACGCATGCTCCAAACAGGTTATGCCATCGAGTATGATCACGTTGATCCGCGGGAGTTGGAGCCTTCGCTGGAGACGCGCCGGGTTCGCGGCCTTTTCCTCGCCGGGCAGATCAACGGCACAACCGGCTACGAGGAGGCGGCGGCACAGGGCATCGTGGCGGGCATCAATGCCGCCCGCGCCGCGGCGGGTGGTCCCAGCATCACTCTCAGCAGGACCGACGCTTACATCGGCGTGATGATAGACGATCTGGTCACGCGCGGGGTCGCGGAGCCGTATCGCATGTTCACTTCTCGAGCGGAGTTCCGCCTTTCGCTTCGTGCCGACAATGCCGATGCGCGTCTAACGCCTCTGGGCATCAACTGGGGAATTGTATCCACGCACCGCCAGGCCAGATACACCCAATTGGATCAGTCCATTAGCAAGGCGCGAGATCTCGCTAGAACTCGGACGCTTACGCCGAACCAGGCGGAACAGTACGGGATTTCGCTCAACCGGGACGGTGTGCGGCGCAGCGCCTATGACCTGCTGTCCTATCCCGACATGACGATCGCTAAACTTGCCGGGATCTGGCCGGAGTTGGCTATCATTCCGCCGAAAATCGCGGAACAACTTGAAACCGAAGCGCGATATGCCGTGTATCTCGATCGCCAGGCGGCCGATGCGGAGCGTATTCGGCGCGACGAAAACACTCCGATTCCCGCCAGTGTGGATTTTGATTCCATTGCTGGTCTGTCGAATGAGATAAAGGACAAGCTTCGTCGCCGCCAGCCTCGTACCTTGGCAGAGGCACAGCGTATTGATGGGATGACCCCGGCTGCCCTTTCGCTCATTCTCGTCGCTGCGCGTCAGGACGACCGGATGCGGGGTGCTGCGTGAGGGAAGACAAGCTTTCCGCTCTTGAAAAGGCGGCCGGCCCGGTTTCACGTGAAACATTTGCGTCCTTGGAAGGCTTTGAATCAGCATTTCGGAAGTGGTCCACCCGTATCAATCTCGCGGCCCCATCAACCCTGCCGTACCTGTGGGAGCGCCACATTCTTGACAGCGCACAGCTAGTCAGGCTCGCTCCGGCGGCAAAGCGTTGGCTGGATCTGGGCTCCGGCGGCGGATTTCCGGGGGCAATTGTCGCCATCATGATGAGCGAACGCCAGGGCGTCCGCGTAGACCTGATTGAAAGCAACCGGAAGAAGGCGGCTTTTCTGCAGACAATTCTGGCTTCGCTGGGAGCTCCCGCCTTCGTACACGCACGACGAATCGAACAGTGTTACGGCTTGGCGCTTTCGCCGGAGGTCATTACGGCGCGCGCGCTCGCACCACTGCCGCTGCTTCTTGATCTTGCGCAGCCTTGGATGGCACCAGGCGTAAAGGCGCTATTTCACAAAGGTCGGGATTACCTGAGAGAAGTGGAAGAAAGCCGTGACGCTTGGGCATTCGATTTGGTAGAACACGGCGACAAGGTCGTTGGTGATGGCGTGATTCTCGAGATCAGCAACCTCCGCCGCACATGACGATCGTTGGTTCGGAAGTATTTGTTGGCAGGGGCCCATGAGCAAGCCTTCGCGCATCATTACGGTGGCAAATCAGAAGGGCGGTGTCGGAAAAACCACGACAGCCATAAACCTGGCTACCGCGCTTGCGGCAATTGGCGAACGCGTTCTGATTGTCGATCTCGATCCGCAGGGAAATGCGAGTACAGGATTGGGAATAGATCGGCGAGCCCGTCATGTCTCCTCGTATGATGTGCTCACCGGTGCGACGGATATCGACGGTGCTGCAATGGAAACAGCGGTGCCGGGCCTCTCGATCATTCCCTCTACGCTCGATCTGTTGGGTATCGAGATGGAGATTTCGGGAGCTTCCGATCGTGTGCTGAAGCTGCGGCGCGCATTGAGAGAGGCGCCTTCGACCAAGGGATTCTCCTACGTCCTCATCGACTGCCCGCCGTCGCTTAACCTCCTGACGCTCAACGCCATGGCGGCGGCTGACTCCGTCCTTGTGCCGCTTCAGTGTGAATTCTTCGCTCTTGAGGGCTTGAGCCAGCTTCTTGAGACGGTGGAACAGATCCGTGGAAGCATTAACTCTGGATTAACTATACAGGGCATCGTGCTCACGATGTTCGATCGCCGCAACAATCTGGCCAACCAGGTTGTCGAGGATGTGCGGGCACACATGGGCGAAACGGTCTACGAGACAATTATCCCGCGCAACGTGCGTGTTTCCGAAGCGCCATCCTATGGCAAGCCGGCCATTCTCTACGATCTGAAGTGTTCAGGGAGCCAAGCCTATCTGCAGCTTGCCTCCGAGGTGATCCGGAGGGAGCGGCGCTTGCGGGCGGCGTAAGTTTCGTATTGGATTCAAAGAGTTGATGCTGACATGAACGAAGATCTCTCGCGTAAACGTCTCGGCCGTGGCCTCGCTGCCCTGATAGGCGAAATCGACAAGCCGGTTGTGCGCGAGCAGGAGACGGTGCGGGCCGACCGTACCGTGCCCATCGAGTTCGTGTCCCCAAACCCTCGAAACCCCAGGCGTAATTTCTCCGAATCCGATCTTGCGGAGCTTGCGCATTCCATTCGCGAGCACGGCATTGTGCAGCCGGTTGTGGTGCGTCCAGCCGCTGCGTCGGGCCGCTATGAAATCATCGCCGGTGAACGACGGTGGCGTGCGGCCCAGCGGGCAGGGTTGACGGAAATTCCCGTCATCGTCCGTGAGGTGGATGACAAGGCCGCGCTGGAACTCGCGATCATCGAAAACGTGCAGCGCGCAGATCTCAATCCGGTCGAGGAGGCGCGGGGCTATCAGCAGCTTATGGACGAGCACAACTATACCCAAGCTGACTTGGCGCAGGTAATAGGCAAGAGCCGCAGCCACGTTGCGAACACCTTGCGTCTGTTGAAGCTGCCGCCCGCCGTTACGGATCTGATCGTCGATGGTTCGCTGACTGCCGGTCACGCTCGAACCCTCGTAACCGCAGCAGATCCTGCGGGCCTTGCCAGGCGCATCATTGACGAAGGGCTTTCGGTACGGCAGGCCGAGGCGCTCGCAAGTGCACCCGAAAGAGAGACGTCGACGCCATCAGCCCGCAGGGAAAAGGACGCGGACACGCTTTCGCTCGAAAAGCTTCTGACTGATCGTATCGGATTGAAAGTGTCGATCAATCACAAGGAAAAGGGCGGAGATCTGCGGATTTCCTACCGTTCGCTCGAGCAGCTCGACGAGCTCTGCAGGCTGCTGCAGCGCTAATCCAAGCGCGGCGCCAAATCGTCGAAAGCTACCAGACCATACCGCGTGCGGCGACCGTCTCGACGCGAGTGATGATGCCGCCCCGATGGAAAATCATCTCGTCGAAGAGGTTCGACACCACGCAGGTGTGATTCGGGAGAATGCGGACCTTTTCGCCTATCTCCGGTCTCTTGCCGGTGCATCTGGAGAGGTCGACCGTACCGTGTTCCTCGGAAAGGCCTGCAATGACGGCTTCCGGGTATTCGATGATATAGCCGAAGTCCGTGAAGCCGAGGAGATCCGACGTCAGCGCCTTTGAGCCGGCGTCGATAATGGCCCGATCGGCGGTGGGGCGGGAGACGACGGTGGCGAGCACATGCATTGCGCACTGGTCGAGGGTGCAGTGGCCGGCGCGAACCATCGCCCGATCATTGTAGACGTACGTACCGGCGCGGTGCTCCGTCGCCGACGGAACCTTGTGCGCCTCGAACAGGCTAGGCGTGCCGCCGTTGCTGACGATCGCGCACTCGAGGCCCTCTGCCCTGAGAAGCCCGATCGTTCTGGAAAGGAAGGTTTCGACCGAAGCCGCACTTTCCGGTTTCGGGTAGGTCATCAATCCGCCGAAGACGAGCCCCTTGCTGGCCGCAATTGTGCGCGCGAGCGTGGCTGCGTCTTCCGGCGTCTGCACACCGCAGCGGCCACCGCCCGTGTCGCATTCGACAAGCACCGTGAGCGGCTTCCTTGCTTCGAACGTGCGTGCCAGGCCCTCAACGGTCGTTGTGCTGTCGGCCACCACCTTCAGGCCCTGGATTCTCTCGTTGAGCGCCGCCAGGCGCGTGAGCTTCTCCACTCCCATAATGTTGTAGGTGATGAGGATGTCCTCGAAGCCAGCATTCGCAAAGCTCTCCGCCTCCGTCACCTTCTGGCAGTTGATGCCGCGGGCTCCGGCTCTCCGTTGCGCCTCCGCCACGGCGATGATCTTGTGAGTTTTGATATGAGGCCGGAAGGCAATTCCGTGCCCATCCATATAGGCCTGCACCCGGGCGATGTTTGCGGCCATGACATCTTCGTCGATGACTGGAACAGGGGTCGAGAGCGTCGCGAGGCCATCGCCCGCCCTAGGTCTGAAGGGATTCATTTCGAGCGAACTCCCATTCCATGCGGATCCTCTACCAGAGGCCAGATGTTGCGGGGCGCGAGGCGATACGCCGTCCTGGCGGGATTGTTTGGGTAGGGCGCGCCCGCCGCGCAGTAGATGATCTTCGCAGCGATTTTCGAGAACGAACTGTAGAAATGGTTCGTGGACTTGATGACAAGCACCTTGCGCTTGATCGGATCGATCCCCATGACCTCGAACAGGCTCGGATCAAAGCTCTGCGCCCGCGTCGTGTTCAGGATGATGTCGATGCCGCCAAGGCGGATGTGGGCGGCGTCGCCGAAGGGCACGAAACTCTCTCCAAAACGCATCTCGGCATTCTGTACGAGACGGATCACCTTTACTCGGCCATCGATCGGATTACCGGTGTCCCGAGCGGATTTTGCGCCGAAGCGGAGCGTGATCTCTGCCCCTTCGCCAGCCGCCATGCAGATCTGCACTGCCACCGGATCCCAGATCGTCCCTACCGCGACGTCAGCCGCGTCTCGCGCGATTAGTTCGGCCAGGATTACCGTGGCATCGCCTGCCGTGCCTCCGCCGGGATTGTCCCACATGTCCGCAATCACGACCGGGCCTTTGTCAGCCGACAAGGCTTCGTCCACCGCCTGCTTTTCATCCACCTGCGGCATGATGAAGGAGCCGCGTTTGGAAAAAAGCTCCATGCCCAGCTCGCGGGCAAGGCGTGCGCCCTTATCCGGTTTGCCGTTGGTGACGCAAATCATCTTCGTGCCCATTTCAGGCACGTCTCCCGCCATGAAGCCATGGATCACGGAAAGGGACAGCACGTCGGGATCGCTGGCCTCGATCTTCATCAGTTTGTCGACCAATGAACGCATGGGCTCGCGCGAGGTAGGAAAGACGTCGATCATGCGGCAGTCGAAAACGGACATTACCGGTTTCACCCGGCCTTCAAGCGCATCCACCGCGATGCGCCATAGATCCTCCGCGCGCTCAACGAAATCCGTGTGCGGAAATTCCTTGAAGGCAACGAAGAAGTCGGTGAGTGCGGTGCGTTTCGCCGTCAAGTGGCTGTGCGGATCGAGCTCCGCGCACAGCAGGACATCGGGACCAATGATGTCGCGGATACGGGCGAGCAGGTCTCCTTCAGGATCGTCGTACCCGGTTGCCACCATGGCCCCGTGAAGGCCGAGGACGACGCCGTCCACCGGCATCGCGGCGCGGAGCTGCTCCAGAATCTCGTCGCGCAAGCCTTCATAGGTATTGCGGTTTATCAAGCCGGCCGGATCGGCCCAGGCGGCTGTGCCTTCAATCAACTCCCATCCCTTCGAAGCAGCTATCCTGCGCCCGACGGTGATCGGTGCGGTGCAGAGGGTAGGGGTCGGCGGATGCGTGCCGGGCGGCGCGTAAAGCGACGCCTCGAAAGCGCGGCGGTCAATATGGATCGGCGAAAAAGTGTTGGTCTCGGTGGCGAGCGCGGCGGTGAACAGGCGCAAGATGGATCGGCCTTCTCTATCGCCTCATCGCTTTCATGCCGCGCCCATCGGGTACGGCAGGTAGCCGGTGAAGCCGGAAATCTTCCAGCGGCCCTGATGGAGACGGCAGTAGTAGAGCGTCTGCCATTTCATGATTGCGCGCGAGCCGTTGGTGAGGAGAATACCGCCGTCGAACTTCTTCCGCACCAAGGCCACCTCGCCCCTGATCTCGATCTCTTCGAGCCGTGTGGTTGTGAATATCGCGGTGCGCGGATCCTCCGCATAAGTCTGCTCGGCGAACTCCCGTGCCTGGCGCAGCCATTCGTCACGATAGTCTTCGAGCGTGGGGAAGCTCAGCTTCCATTCGTCCGGATTGGGTTTGCGATCCGCGTTGATGCCAATGAAACCGTCGGCGATGAAATCGTCCGCAACCATGCTCCAGTCGGCCGCAAGGAAGGCGTCGATATCGCGCGGAACAAGCATGGTCCAGATGGAGTGGCGGGCAGTATCGGACTCAGGAAACGGATTGGCGAAGGGGTCTCTCATCCAGGTTCTTTTCGCAATTGCGCCTACCCTGTGCAAAATCCCCCTGCCATGCAGTGTTGTCAATCAGTCCGAAGAACAATCTGCCCATCATCGGGCGAACAGCAGAGTTCCTATGCCTGCGGGTGAGAAGATCAGGCGACAGGCGAAATCCGCTCCTTCAGCCTCCGCACCAATTCCTCGCTCGTACGGCGATGCCGTGATGGAGAGAAACCAAACGAACAAAGCCTTTCGTCCGAAACGGGTTCAGCAACGGAGCAGGACGCGTGTATTTCACGGATAGGCAGGCGCGGCACCAGATCGGCTACAGTTCTGTAGCTGATCCCGCCACCAGGCATGATCGAGATGCGTCCCGCGGCTGTTGCCACCGCGTTTTCCAGTGAAGCAATCCCTTCGATCGCATTCCGTGCTCCGCCCGAGGTGAGGATTCGTTCAAAGCCAAGCGCGATCGCCGTATCGATTGCTTCCGCCGGCTCCGGTACGAGATCGAAGACCCGGTGAAGCGTGGTTCCGAGACTGTGCGAGACATCCATCAATCTGGAAAGGGCCTTTTCGTCGAGGCGTCCATCTTCCCTTGCCGCGCCGAACACGATGCCGGCCAGGCCGGAGCTGCGCACAGATTCGATATCCCTCGCCATGATGTCGAGTTCCGTATCGGAGTAGACGAAATCGCCAGCTCGAGGGCGGATCATAGCGTAAACGGGAACAGGTACGGCTGCCGCCAAGGCCATAAGCCCGGCGGACGGAGTTAGGCCACCCAGGCAGAGCGCGCTGCAAAGCTCGATACGATCTGCGCCGCCGGCAACGGCGGCAGCCAGACCCTCTGCATCCTCCACGCAGACCTCAAGCAGGATGCCGCTCACGATTGGCCTTCTCCAATCCCAGCAGCGCCGCGCCAATCAGTCCGGGCTCCACGCGGCAGTTGCCGCGCACCACCAGAGGCCGGTCGAAGCGGCGCAGTATGCGTTGTCGCGTGGTCTTATCGATTTCGGCCAGCAGTGTTTCGGCGTTTGAGAGTCCACCGCCGACGGGGACAATGGTGGCGCCGGTCACGTTGACCACCATTGCAAGCGGAGAGCTCAGCATATCGACATAGACGTCGATCGTGCGTGCAGCCTGGATGTCGCCGGCCTCCCACGCTCCCACAATGTCTTCGGCGGTCAAGGTGCGATCATGCAGGAAAGCATGCAGCCGTTCCATGCCGCGGGCGCTGCAGGCGGCGTCGATGCAACCCTTCAGTCCGCAGCCGCACTGAAAAGCAGGTATGGCAACCGGTGGCTTGCCGGCTAAGGAAGCCGCAACCGGCCCATGCCCCCACTCGCCGGCAAATCCGCCATCGGCGTTGATAAGTTTCTTTCCGGCCACGAGACCCCCGCCAACACCGGTCCCGAGAATGACGCCAAAGACGATCCGGTGGTCTCTACCGGCGCCGATTGTGGCTTCGGCAACGGCAAAGCAATCGGCGTCGTTGGCGATGACGACGGGAATCCCAAGCTGCACTTCGAGATCGTCTTCAAGCCTCCGTCCGTGGACACAGGGAATGTTCGCGCAAATCGCCCTGCGGCTCTCCGGATCGAGAACGCCGGCAATCGAAATAGCGACACAGTCAGGCTTCTCCCCGGCAGCCTGGATAAAGCCTTTCAGGCTCTCGACAAAGGACGGGAAATCGGTCGTGGGCGTCGGAACGCGCCGAACCGGTTCAATGGCTTCGATCGAATGGACGACTGCGCTTTTGATGGCGGTGCCGCCGATGTCGAAGCTGATGATCATTGCAGCCTTTTCAATCGCCCGCGCGGTTCAGAGACGGCGGAACTGTTCAAAGTGAAGTGTTGGCATCGCCTAGACGAACGGCTTGGCCACCGAATATTTTCGCGGCAGGAGACGCGCAAGGTATTCAAGGCAGGTACTCGATACCTGGTTCTCATCCTGACGCAGGAAATCATCGGGCATGTGCCGGGTTTTGCCTGCCACTGCCGAAAGTGGCACCTTCCGGCAGATGGTTTTCGTGCCATCAAACTGCAGCGCCACGGACGCGCTTCCCTCTCCCGCGATCTCGACCGCGAAGGCGCCGGCCGCGAACGCTTCTCGAGCATCGTCCTCGTTTATGGTGGCGATGTTTCCTCGCGGCAGATAGCCGAACGTGTCCACTCGGGCACGCTTTCCGGGAAGGTCTTCCGCCAGCATGCGCTCGATCGCCTGGCCGAGATCGGAGCCGGAAAGACGGATATTGCCGTGCTGGTCCCGCTCCTGCATTTCCGCTGGAACCAGCGTTTCGACCAGAGAGCGTCCATCGGGCCCGATCACCCCTTCCGACATGGCAACGATGCAGCGCCCATGGCGGTCAAGTGTCGCGCGGACATCATCGATGAACCGGGTCCGATCAAAGGCCCGCTCCGGCACGTAAACGAGGTGCGGCGCACTATCCCTATCGAGCGACCAGGCGGCGGCTGCGGCCGTCAGGAAGCCCGCATGCCGGCCCATCACGATGCCCACATAGATGCCGGGCAGGGCACGAAAATCGAGATCGACGCTCAGGAAGGCGCCGGCCATGAATTCCGCTGCCGAGATGAAGCCGGGGGTATGGTCATTTTCCACCAGGTCATTGTCGATGGTCTTGGGTGCATGGATGCAGGCGATGCGCCCGCCGGAGGCGTCAGCCAAAATACCTTGGGTGCCGGCGGTATCGTTGCCGCCGACATAAATAAACGCGTCGGCGCCTGCCTTTTCGAGCCCGCGCAGGATCGCCTCGCAATAGGCGGAATCCGGCTTGTCGCGGGTGCTGCCGAGCGCGGCGCCAGGCGTTGCGGCCATGGCGCGAAGCTGATCGTCGGAAAGCTCGGAAAGTGTGACGAAGTTCCCGTCACGTACCCCGCGCACGCCGTGCAGTGCGCCGAGCACTCTTGCCTTCGGATAGCGCCGTCGCGCCTCCAGCGTAGCACCGGCGACGGTCTGGTTGATGACGGCGGTCGGGCCGCCTCCCTGGGCAATCACAAATGTTTCGGACATGATGCAGACCCTTTCAGCCCGCTTCGATCGCATCCCTACCTAATAGCCGGGCCTGCGTCGCGTAGCAAAGCAAAGCTCAACGCATTTTGCTCCGCTTCGCCTCGCGTTCCAGGTGACGTCTCAGATGCCGGATGTTGCGGTTGTTTGCCTTGAAGAACACGTCGAAGATGGAGCCCGCCAGCGGAATGGCGCCGATGACCGTATCGAGGAGGATATTGCCTACCATTATCGCCAGCACCGACCTCGGCGCGTTGAGGCGCGAGGCACGATAGACCAGATAAGCCGAAACCACTCCGGTGGCGGCGTCACCTAGGCCGGGAATCAGGCCAGCAAGGGCATCAACGCCGAAGCGAAGCGACGTGCCGGGGATCCGCCACCGCGAATCGAGAAGCCGCGCGAGACGATCCAGCTCCTCTATCTGTTCCTGTGTGAGCCTGTCGGCTCCAGTCGACGATAGCGACGGATAATCCGCCATCAGCGTCTCGTGATGATCCAGACGGCGTGGATTATGCCGGGAACATAACCAAGGAACGTCAGCAGAAGATTGATCCAGAATTGCAGGCCGATGCCGACCTGGAGGAACACGCCGAGCGGTGGAAGGAGAATGGCTACGAGAATGCGGACAACGTCCATGCGGGCCTCCGGGTTGTCGGATATAACGCGGAGGGGGTCACTTTGATCCAGCGTACGCCCGCCTCTCGGCATCACGCGTGATGCAGCAGGTGTTCCAGCGCTGGAAGGACAGCGTGGACCGGAACGAGCCTCAACCCACGAAGGCGCGCTCGACGACGAAATCCGCCGGCTCGGCGTTAGAACCTTCCTTGAGGCCGAACTTCTCCGTCAACGCCTTCACATCCTTGAGCATCGCCATGGAGCCGCAGATCATCACGCGATCGTTTGCCGGATCGAGAGGCTCCGTTCCCAATGTCTCAAAGAGTTCGCCGCTCTCCATCAGGGTCGTGATCCGGCCCATATGGGGAGAAGCTTCGCGCGTGGTGGAGGCAAAATGGAAAAGCCGCCCCTCGGTGAGTTCCCCGATCAGCGGGTCCTCTCGCGTGGCGGCGATCAGCTCTTCCCCGTACTTCAGCTCCGCAACGTCGCGGCAGGTGTGGGTGAGGATCACCTGCTCGAATTTTTCATAGGTATCGGGATCGCGGATGAGGCTCGCGAAAGGCGCGATGCCGGTGCCCGTTGAGATCATGTAAAGTCGCTTGGCGGGTGTAAGCGCATCGAGAACCAGCGTGCCGGTCGACTTCTGACGCATAAGCACGATGTCGCCCGGCTGGATCTTTTGCAGATGCTGGGTGAGCGGGCCATCCGGAACCTTGATGGAGAAGAACTCAAGCTCCTCGTCCCAAGCAGGGCTGGCAATGGAATAGGCGCGGAAGATCGGCTTCTCCGCATTCGGCAGGCCGATCATGACAAACTCGCCCGAACGGAAACGGAAGGTTTGCGGCCGGGTGATGCGGAAGGAGAAGAGCCGGTCCGTGTAGTGTTTCACGGACACCACGCGTTCGGCATAGACGCCGGCCGGAATGGGAAATTCCAGCCTGTCTGCAGCTTCGAGATGGCGCGGCGCGGTGTTCATTCAGCTTCTTCCCTGCTTCAGCCTTCATCTTGCGCTGTCTTGCCTCACAAAATTATTAGTATACAAATGATTTTGCGGCAAGGTTCAGCCTAAAGACCTATTCCAAAATGCGGCAACGCAAAAGGTTTCGCATTCCGGATTTACAGCATGGGTGAGAAAAGCGGCGCAGTTTCCGGCCATGTCGTAGCAGGGATCGATGTCGGCGGCACTTTCACCGATCTCCTGCTCCTGGACCAGCGCGAGACGGGCTCCGGAAAGTCCGCGCGGGTGATCGTCGCCAAGACACCTACCACCGTCGATAACCAGGCCCATGGCGTGGTCAACGCGCTTGCCGCCACTGGCGTGGCCGCCTCCGAGGTCGGGCTCATCGTGCACGGAACGACGACCACGACGAACGCCGTCCTTGAACGACGGCTGGCGCAGACGGGCATGATCACCACGCAGGGCTTCCGCGACGTGATCGAGTTGGGGCGGCGCACCCGACCGCAGGCCTATGGCATGAAAGGTGTTTTCGTGCCGGTCATACCGCGCAAGTTGCGGCTCGAAATTCCTGAGCGCATGGATGCCTCCGGCAGAGTGCTCAAACCGCTAGACGAGCAGGAACTGCGCCGCGCGCTTCGCAAGCTTCTCGATGCCGGCTGCGTTTCCGTGGTCATCCATTTTCTGCACTCCTACGCCAACCCGGCGCATGAGTTGCGCGCCGCGGAAATCGCGCGTGAGCTTTGGCCAAACGATCACATCACCACCGGCCACTCGCTCCTGTCGGAAGCGCGGGAGTTCGAGCGGGGAGTGACAGCGGCGGTGAATGCCTCCGTTCAGCCGATTCTCGAGCGCTATGTTGCCAGGCTTTCCAGCGAGCTGAAGGCGCTGGGTTACCAGCGGGACTTCCTGGTGATGAACGGCAATGGCGGCATGATCTCGGCCGCCGCTGTCGCGCGCGAGGCGGCAAAAGCCGTGATGTCCGGCCCGGCTTCCGGGGTCATGGCGGCGGCCTATACGGCCCGCCGGGCGGGACTGAAAAACCTCATCACCTACGATATGGGTGGTACGTCGACCGATGTCGCGCTGGTGCGTGACGGGCGGGCGACGGTCTCGAACGAGATCGAGATCGAATACGCGATGCCCATCCATGTGCCCATGGTCGACGTGCAGACGGTCGGAGCAGGCGGCGGGTCCATCGCGCGGGTGAACGAGGCAGGTCTGATCGAGGTGGGACCGGAGAGCGCCGGCGCCAGTCCCGGGCCGATCTGTTACGGGCGGGGCGGCATGGAGCCAACCATCTCCGATGCCAACCTGCTGCTCGGCCGCTTGAACCCGAAAAGGCTGTTGTCCGTCGAAACCCCGGTCGAGGTCGAGCAGCTGCGAGCGATCTTCCGCGAAAAGCTCGGTCGGCATGTGGGTCTTGATCCGGTAGAAGTGGCAGGGGCGGTCATAAAGATCGCCAACATCAAGATGGCCGGCGCCATACGTATGGTTTCCCTCGGCCGGGGCCACGACCCGCGGGATTTCACGCTTTTCGCTTTCGGCGGCGCCGGGCCCCTGCACGCCTGTGCCCTTGCCCGGGAACTCGGGATACCTCGCGTCATGATCCCGGCGCGCCCGGGAATCACCAACGCGCTGGGCTGTGTGGTGGCCGATCTGCGGCACGATTTCGTCAGGACGATCAATCAGCCGGTCGCGGCCCTTGAAATGACGCTGGTGCGCGATGTGCTTGGCGCCCAGAGAGCCGAAGGGGAAGCGCTGATCGCCGCCGAGACGATCAGGCCCGAGCGTATCGAGCACATTCATTCCGCCGACATGCAGTTCGTGGGACAAACGCACCTTATCAACGTGCCGCTGCCGGACATCGACCTGGACCGCGAGACGCTGCAGCGGCTCTTCGAGGAGGCCTATTACGCCCGTTTCAAGGTGCGGCTGCCGGAAATCCGTGCAAACCTGGTCAATCTTAACACGTCGGTCGTCGGCGTGCGGCCGAGCATCGATCTTTCCGCCCTGATCGATCCCGCCGGACGAGCGGGGCGGCTTGACGATGCGCTCACCGAAATCCGCTCCGTCTGGTTCGATGGCGATTGGCAGGAGACGCCGATCTACAATCGGGAAAAGCTGCCGCTCGACGCAGTCATCGAGGGGCCGGCCGTGCTCGAGCAGCTCGACTGCACGACGGTGATCGAGCCCGGCGATCGAGCCGTCTCTGATGCCGACGGTAATATCGTGATCGAGGTCGGAAGGATGTGAGATGAACAACTTGGACGCTCTCACGCTTTCGGTCATCCAGGCCGCACTGCAGCAGGTCTGCGACGAAATGGACCTCGTCTTTTCCCGCGCAGCATTCTCTCCGGTTATCGCCGAAGCGAACGACCGCTCCGACGGCATCTATTCAGCCGAGGATGGATCTCTGATCGCGCAGGGGCTGGGCGGCTTGCCGGTCTTCGTCGGCGTGATGCAATATTCGACGAGAACGCTGATCGAGATGATCCGGGAGGGGCGCGTGACCGCGCCCGAGCCCGGCGACATCTATGTCGTCAACGATCCCTATCTCGGCGGCACGCACCTCATGGATGTGCGTTTCGCCATGCCCGTTTGGAGAAATGGCCGCATCTTCTGCTGGCTTTCCAATACCGGGCATTGGCCCGACATTGGCGGTGCGGTGCCCGGAGGGTTTTCGGCGTCCGCAACCTCCGTGGAGCAGGAGGGCCTGCGTCTGCCTCCGGTGAAGCTCTTCAAGAAGGGCAGGCTCGATCCCGAGATCCATTCGATCATTTGCTCGAACATACGCGTTGCCGATCAGCGCATCGGCGATATCCGGGCTCAGGCGGCGGCGCTGGAGGTGGGAGCGGAGCGCTTGGCGGAAGTTCTTGATCGCTATGGCGAGGCCACGGTGCGGGCGGCGATCGCGGAGTTGCGGTTGAGGGCCGCCCAGCAGATGCGGGCGCGGATCAAAGCCATCCCCGAGGGGGTTTATGAAGGCCGTGCTTTCGTGGATTCGGACGGTGTGGTGGATGCGCCGCTCACCATCGCGCTTTCCGTTGAGAAGAAGGATGACACGCTCACCTTCGACTTTTCCGGTTCCAGCCCGCCCTGCGCGGGACCGATGAACAGCGTCCTCGCCACCACGCTGTCTTCAGTCTATCTCGCCATGCGGCATATATTTCCGGAGGTACCGCTTTCAGCCGGGGCCTTCGATCCGCTGATCGTGAAGCGGCCGGAAGGAACCTTTCTCGATGCGCATTATCCGCGGCCGGTCTCGGGTTGCGCCGCCGAGGTCTCGCAGCGCATCGCGGAAGCGGTCTTTGCGGCCATGGTGAAGGCGCTGCCCGAGGTGGTCACCGCCGCGCCAGCCGGCACGAGCGGAAATTTCGCGCTCGGGGGACACGATCCCGAACGCGGCCGCGACTACGTGATGTATCAAATTTCCGGTGGGGGTTATGGCGGGAACGCTCATCATGACGGGCTCGCCAATGGCTGTTCCACCATCGGCATATCCAAATCGCCGCCCATAGAGGTGATGGAGCAGGCCTTTCCGGTGCTCTACCGCCGTTACGCGCTCCGCGAAGGCTCGGGCGGCGCGGGGCGGCATCGAGGCGGCTTCGGGCTGGCCTACGAGGTAGAGCTTCTGCGCGGCGAGGCCCGCGCATCTTTCGTCATGGATCATGGCCGCACCGGCCCACAGGGCGTGCTGGGTGGGCTGGACGGGGCCGTAAACAAGGTGACGGTTTGGCGCGCCGGGAAGGCGCATGTGCCGCCGCATCTTTCCAAGGAGCAGGACATCTCCCTTAAGGCCGGGGACCGGGTTTGCGTGGATACGCCCGGCGGAGGCGGCTACGGCGATCCCTTCGAGCGCCGGCCGGAGTCGGTGCGACGCGATGTGGAATTGGGATATTATACGAGCGAGGAGGCGGCGCGCCTGTTCGGCGTGTCATTGACACCCGATGGCCGATCCATCGACGAAAAGGCGACCGCAGAGCTGCGCCGCAAATGAAAATGGCGGGTTCGAGCCCGCCATCTTCGACTGTCGCTAGATCATTTCAGTACTTCATGGAAACGCTGAAATGATCTAAGTCCTTGTTCGACGCAATTCCGGACGGAAAACCGGTTTCTCCTGGAATTGCTCAAAACGCGCTCAGCTCGCGGCTTCTTCCGCCGCCGGTGCAGCTTCGGCTGCCGCAGCCTTGGCTTCTTCCTCCGCCTGCTTCTGGGCGGCGAGGCGCTCCTGGGCCTTCTTGCCCGGTTCGCCCTTCTTCGGGTTGCTGCGCTGCGGACGCTTGGCAAGGCCCGCCTGATCAAGGAAGCGCAGGACGCGGTCGGTCGGCAGTGCGCCGTTCGCAAGCCAGTGCTTGATGCGCTCTTCGTTGAGCTTCACGCGCTCGGCGTCCTTGGGCAGCATCGGATTCCAGGAGCCGAGCTGCTCGATGAAACGGCCGTCGCGCGGCGCCCGAACATCGGCCACGACGATGTGGTAGTAAGGACGCTTCTTGGAGCCCGCACGGGCCAACCTTATTTTCAATGCCATATTTTTTCCTTTCGATGATGGCTTTTAGACCGGCAACGCGTGCCGGAAACGCAAGCGCGGCTCTCCGCGCAAGATTGTGGAGGGCATGACAAGCATGGCTCAGGTCCCGCTCCTGGGCATTGCCGCGTGGGCTTCTGCGATCGCCTCATGGTGACGGATGACCTCGCGGGCGATGAAGGTGAGAAGCTTTTCGGCAAAGTCCGGGTCGAGATTGGCTTCGTCGGCAAGGCGCCGCAGGCGTGCGATCTGCTGCTGCTCCCGCACCGGATCCGCCGGAGGCATGTTGCTTTCCGCCTTGAGCCTGCCCACCGTCTTGGTGCAGCGGAAGCGCTCAGCAAGGATGTGGATCAGCGCTGCATCGAGATTGTCGATTGACGCGCGCAATTCCAGAAGGCGTGCCCTTGCGGAATCCATGTCCATGCTCATCGCTTTCTCCCTCCCTCACTTCTTCCGCGGCAGGCCAGGCAGGCCACCGCCGGGAAGGCCCGGTAAACCGGGCAGCCCGGCTCCCGAAAGGCCCGGAAGTCCCTTGGGCAAGCCCTGCGGCAGGCCGCCGGCGCCGCCCAGCTGCTTTTGCAGCGCCTCGAGCTGTTTCGGATCCATCTTGGAGAGGTCGGGCATGCCACCCATTCCTCCCGGCATGCCTCCGAGCCCCATCTTCTGCGCCATGCCGCCCATCAGCCCGCGCATCATACCGCCCTTCCTGCCCTTGCCGCCCATGGCCTTCATCATGTCGGCCATCTGCCGGTGCATCTTCAGCAGCTTGTTGATCTGTGCCGCATCCGTGCCGGAGCCGCGGGCGATGCGCTGCTTGCGGCTGTGCTTCAGAAGGTCGGGGTTGGCGCGCTCCTTCGGCGTCATCGACTGGATGATGGCGATCTGGCGCGCGAACATCTTGTCGTCGAGGCCAGCGGCGGCAAGCTGGTCCTTCATCTTGCCCATGCCCGGCATCAGACCCATGATGCCGCCCATGCCGCCCATCTTCTGCATCTGGCGAAGCTGATCGGCGAGGTCGTTCAGGTCGAACTTCCCCTCCTGCATCTTCTTCGCCATCGCCGCGGCCTTCTCGGCGTCGATGGTCTCAGCCGCCTTCTCGACGAGCGAAACGATATCGCCCATGCCGAGAATGCGGTCGGCGATGCGCCGGGGATGGAATTCCTCCAGCGCGTCCATCTTCTCGCCGGTGCCGATGAGCTTGATCGGCTTGCCGGTGACCGCACGCATGGAGAGGGCGGCACCGCCGCGCCCGTCACCGTCCATGCGGGTCAGCACGATGCCCGTGATGCCTACGCGCTCGTTGAAGCTCTGCGCCAGGTGCACCGCATCCTGGCCGGTGAGCGAATCTGCCACCAGCAGGATCTCATGCGGGTTCGAGACCTGCTTGATGTTGGCCATCTCGGCCATCAGCGGCTCGTCGATGTGCGTACGGCCGGCGGTATCCAGGATCACCACGTCGTGGCCGCCGAGCTTGGCAGCCTGAACGGCGCGACGGGCGATGTCGACCGGGCTCTGGTCCGGCACGATCGGCAAGGTGGGAACGCCCGTCTGCTCGCCGATCTGGCGGAGCTGCTCCTGCGCTGCCGGACGGCGCGTGTCCAGCGAGGCCATGAGGACCTTCTTGCCCTGGCGCTCAACGATGCGCCTGGCGATCTTGCCGGTCGTGGTCGTCTTGCCGGAGCCCTGCAGGCCCACCATCATGACGACCACGGGAGCCGGGGCGTTCAGGTCGACCATCTCGCCTTCGCCGCCCAGCATCTCGACCAGCTCGTCGTGGACGATCTTGACGACCATCTGGCCGGGCTTGACGGATTTGAGCACCGCCGCGCCGACGGCTTTCTCACGCACGCGGTCGGTGAAGGAACGCACAACGTCGAGCGCCACGTCCGCTTCGATCAGCGCCCGGCGCACCTCGCGCAGCGCAGCCGAGACGTCGGCCTCCGAAAGCGCGCCGCGCCCGGTGAGTTTGTTCAGGATTGCGCCGAGGCGTTCCTGCAGGTTCTCGAACATCCGCCTTCCTCTTGTCTCGCGTCGGTCAGACACGAGAGGTAGTGCATCCGCGGTCAAGGTTAAACCCAAGCGCAAAGCCGAAACGCACCCGGGGGCGCATCGCGCTGCCGGGTGTTGACCTCCGGGATCGGACAGGATGGCGTCCCGGTCGGCTGCTCGGAGTTTGCACTCGTCGCGGAAAGTTGTGTCTCTAGACCTGAAAAAAGGCAGAAAGTCAAGTTCCCCGCCCAAATAGCCGGGGTCGGTAACGGTAAAGGTGGCGTTGCCGCTACGATTGGCGGCAACGCCCTTGTATCTTACCGCATCACATAGACGATCCTGCGGCTTTGCGGCTCGACGAGGACCGGCTGTCCATTCACATAGACATAGCGGTATTGATAGTCCGGTATTTCGCGGACCGCGACTGTTTCGGGAAGCTGGGCTCCGACCACCACCTCGCCTTCGAGGTAGATGGGTTCGGCCTGGTGCTGCTGCACGTAGGTGACCACCTCCTGCGGAGGCGTGATCGTCTCGATCGTGCCACCGGCAACGGCGCCTGCCGCTCCGCCGATCGCGGCGCCCACCGGGCCGCCGATGATCGCGCCAGCAACCGCGCCCGTCGCGCCGCCGGCCACCGCTCCGGTGCCCTCGGTGCTCGCCGTCGTCTCGTAAGTGATCGCAGGCACCGCGTCCGCCGGCCGTTCAGTAAGAACCACGGTCTGGCCTTCGTTGAAGCTTGCAGTCAGATAATCCGAGTAGGCCCATCCTTCGACCCCGTTGTGGCTCACCTGGCACCACTTGCTACCCTGTATGCAGCCGTTGATGTTGGTTTGCTGCGAAGCGCCGATGACGCCAACCACCGGATATTCGGGGCCGGGACCTGAGCGGATGTTCAGATCGGTGGTCGCGGTCGCGGAGGACTGGGCCGCAGCGACGCCCGACAGGGCGAACAGCGCTACAGCGGCCGTCGCACCCTTCAAGATAGATGACTTCATATTAGATCTCCTTAGTTCCCCCGCGTGCTGGGGAATGAACTCGATTGCGCCAAATTCGTTCCAGATGGTGCAGGAGCAGAATGATCGCAGGCTCTTGACTGGCGTGACTTGGTAATGAATCGCTGGCACAATTCGTGCAACTCCATAAGAATTCGAGGAGAAGTGAATGTATCCAAGGGGCAGGGCGATCCGTTTCGCCGCAACCTTTGCTGTATCGCTGTTCATGGGCGGGTCAGCCATTGCCGCAAGCTGCGGCAATGATGCTGGCGGGTTCGAGAACTGGAAGGCCGCCTTTATTCAGCAGGCGGCAGCGCAGGGCGCGGGCCACGCCGCCCTCGATGCGCTCGCGCGGACAAACTACGCCCACAAGACCATAGCAGCGGACCGCGGGCAAAAGAGCTTCAAGCTTTCACTTGAAAGCTTCATGCAGAAACGTGGTGCCAACGCGATCATCTCGCGGGGTAAGAGCATGAAGCAGCGGCACGCGGCACTGTTCGCCAATATCGAGCGGACCTATGGCGTGCCCGCAGGGCCGCTGATCGCCATCTGGGGCATGGAGACCGGTTTCGGCGGCTTTCTCGGCAATCAGCACATCCTGTCAGCCGTGGCCACGCTGGCCTATGACTGCCGCCGCTCGGAATTCTTCACCGAGCATCTTCATGCGGCGCTGACACTGGTCGACCGGGGCATGCTGAGGTCCGACGCGATCGGCGCTGCGCATGGTGAAATCGGGCAGACTCAATTCCTGCCGGGCAATGCACTGCGCTACGGTGTTGATGGCGACGGCGACGGCCGCATCGACATGATCCGCTCGCCGGCGGACGCGCTGGCTTCCACTGCCAACTTCCTGCGCGCACACGGGTGGGTGCCCGGAGCCGGCTACCAGCCTGGCGAGCCGAATTTCGCCGCGATCCAGGGCTGGAACGCAGCCAGCGTCTACCAGCAGGCGATCGCGATCATGGGAAGAGAGATCGACGGCTGAGGATCGGCCCGTGAAGGGCCGATCGAATTCTTGCGAGAAGGCGCCGCTTATCCGCGGCGCTTCCGCGCGGCAAGGGTCCGCAGCCGCAGCGCGTTCAGACGAATGAAGCCCGCCGCGTCCTTCTGGTCGTAGGCGCCGCGGTCGTCCTCGAAGGTGACAAGCGCGTCGGAATAGAGCGACTTGTCCGAGCGGCGGCCGGTGACGATCACATTGCCCTTGTAGAGCTTCAGCCGCACTTCCCCTTCGACATCCTCCTGGCTTTTGTCGATCAGGGCCTGGAGCATCTCGCGTTCCGGTGAGAACCAGAAGCCGTTGTAGATGAGCTCCGCATAGCGCGGCATGAGCTCGTCCTTGAGATGTGCGGCGCCGCGGTCGAGCGTGATCGATTCCATCGCTCTGTGCGCCGCAAGCAGGATGGTGCCGCCCGGCGTCTCGTAGACGCCGCGCGATTTCATGCCGACGAAGCGGTTCTCGACCAGATCGATGCGGCCGATGCCGTTGTCGCGGCCAAGATCGTTGAGCGCGGCGAGCAATGTGGCGGGCGACATCTGTCTGCCATCGAGCGAAACGGCGTCGCCACGCTTGAAGCCTATGGTTATCTCTGTGGCGCGATCGGGTGCGTCGAAAGGAGAGACCGTGCGCTGATGGACATATTCCGGCGGCTCGCTCCAGGGATCCTCGAGCACCTTGCCTTCGGAAGAGGAGTGCAGAAGGTTCGCGTCGACAGAGAACGGCGCCTCACCCTGCTTGTCCTTCGGTACGGGGATCTGATGATCGCGGGCGAAGTTGAGAAGATCCGTCCGGGACTTGAATGTCCAGTCGCGCCACGGGGCAATGACCTTGATGTCCGGGTTGAGCGCGTATGCCGTGAGTTCGAACCGCACCTGGTCGTTGCCTTTGCCGGTCGCCCCGTGTGCGATGGCGTCGGCGCCTGTCTCGGCGGCAATCTCCACGAGGCGCTTGGCGATGAGCGGCCGGGCGATGGAGGTGCCGAGAAGATACGTGCCCTCATAAAGCGCGTTTGCGCGGAACATCGGAAAGACGAAATCGCGAACGAATTCTTCGCGCAGATCCTCTATGTGGATCTCCTTGATGCCGAGCATCTCGGCTTTTTTCCGCGCTGGCTCCAGCTCTTCGCCCTGGCCGAGATCGGCGGTGAAGGTGACAACCTCCGCGCCAAGTTCCGTCTGCAGCCATTTAAGGATGATCGAGGTGTCGAGGCCGCCCGAATAGGCCAGCACGACCTTCTTTACGTCTTTGTGGTTCGCCATCGTCTTTTCCGAATGAGATTTCCGCGCGGCAGCGGAGCCCACGAGGCGAACGGGCCTCGCGCGGGCGCAACTATTATCAGGAAAAGTCGCGCGGGCAAGGCCGCGGCCGAAATATTGAGGCGCGCTGTCTCAGTCGGGCGGCGTTGCCGCCCGACGGTCCGTCGTCACTACTGGCAGCTCTTGATCGATTCGAGCGCTGCGGAAAGGCCGAGCAGCGAAAACGTGTAGCTGGTGTTGTTGCCCCGGCGCGAAGTGGCGGAGACACGCATGTCCGCCCCTGCGCGCATGGCGGCGATGAGCTGCGGTTCTTGGGCAGCGTTCTCCATCCATGCCGACTTGCCCTGCGTGAACATGGTGAAGGAGCTGTTGCCCACCGTCACCGTAACCTTGGAGCCTTCGCGAAGGTCGTAGCCGGCGATGAACTGCGGCTCGTAGGCGACGTTCTGCCCGGGCTTCTGGCTGACGAAGAAGAAGATGTCGCCGTGGTCGAGAGTGGCGGGCTCCTTCTCCTTCGGAACGCTCATGACGTAGCAGACCTTGCCGTTGTTCGACTGATAACTGTAAGTGCCCCAGTCGCGATGCTGGCCGACGGCGGTTGCCTGCGCAAGGGCCGGGCCCGCGGCCGCGATCGCGCAAAGCAAAATGAGCGACGAGAGAATTCCACGCATTGTCCTACCCGTATTCTTGCCTGCCGTATGCTCCTGACGCATCAGGGGCATGGACCTGATTGCTTCATTTTTATTTAATTTGAGTTACCAGGGGGATGATGCCGCTCAAAAGATTCCCGCCAAAGGTTCGATCCGTGGCTGCCGAACCAGGCAGGCAACGATGAACGACCAGCCCCCAATCATGAGGTTGGAACGGAGGAAAAAGGCGAGATTTTGACCCGATGATCCAAGTAGCGGGCGGTCGAAGCGGCTGATCGGTGGGAAGTCCTTCAATCCAGGTCTTCGAGGGCGCGCTTGGCGGCCAGACGATGGGCGGGCGTGATGTGCGCCCGCACCGCGCTCAGGGCAGCCGCGAGGACGGCGACGTCATCGGTAAAGCCGAAGGCTGCGAGGAAATCCGGGATCGTGTCCAGCGGCAGGATGAAGTAGAACAGCGCCGCAAGCAGAACGCCGCGCACCCGCGTCGGCGTATCGCGGTCGAGCGCGCAGTAGTAGCCTGCTACGACGTCTTCCATGAAGGGCACATTGCGTGCGGCTTTCTTCGCCGTGCGCCAGAACTTCCGGCGCACAGTCTCTTCGCGGCGGCTGTTTTCCTTCTGTCCGACAGGAGCCAGGATCTCGCCTATCTTCACATCTTCCATCGCGGCAACTCCTTGCGCCGAGGATGTGGGGAAGCTTCTTCCCGAATGCAATGTTTGCGGCCGCCGGCAAAATCACCGATATGAATGACATGACCGAACATCGTACATCCGTTCTCTTCATCTGCCTCGGCAATATCTGCCGCTCACCGCTTGCCGAAGGTGTCTTCCGCAACGCTCTGGCCGAACGGGGTCTGGAGGATGCCTTCGAGATCGATTCGGCAGGCCTCGGCGACTGGCACGTGGGCCAGCCCCCGGATCCGCGTTCGATTGCGGTGGCCGAGCGCCACGGCATCGACATTTCCGGTCAGGTATGCCGGCAGGTGTGCCCTCAAGACTTTGTGCGTTTCGACCTCGTTTTCGGCATGGACCGAGAGAATGTACGGCGCCTCCGCCTCCTTGCGCCGGAAGAAGCAAGCGCCCGGATTCACCTCTTCCTCCATTATGCGCTCGGACGGCCAGAGGACGTGCCGGATCCCTTTTTTGAGGGCGAGGAGAGCTTCCTCGCCGTCTACCGCATGATCCGGGAGGCATCCGAGGCGCTCGCGGCCAGGCTGGCGGACCGCGTCGGTTCGGTGCGAAGCAACGGCCAGGCTTCCTCGATCACGTAGGGGCCGCCGCCTACCGACTCGCGCGACGACATCAGGACGAAGCGGCCGACGCGGAAGGGAGCGGCCGAGAAGTTTCCACGGGCCGAAAGATAGGTCGCCACGTCGTGAGGAGCGGCGTTCTTGAGCCGCGCCAGGGTGACGTGAGGCGTGAATTTCCGCGGATCGGCGGGCAAGCCCAGCCGCTGACAGATGCGCTCGATCTCGCCCTGGAGGGCATGGAGATCGGGAGAGGCCGCCACGCCCGCCCATACCGCGTGGGGCTTCTTCTGGCCGAAGGCGCCGACACCGGACAGCGTGAGTGAGAAAGAGGGCCGCCGCACCCGGTCAAGCGCGTTTGCGATCTCGTCGGCCACGTGACCTTCCACGTCCCCTATGAAGCGCAATGTCAGATGGTAGTTCTCGACATCGACCCACCGGGCTCCCGGCAGGCCCCCGCGCAACAACGAAAGTGACAGGGCCGCGTCGCGCGGAATCTCGAGGGCGGTGAAAAGTCGCGGCATGGCAACCTCCTCGATTCGCTATGTCACGATCAGCGAATCATTGATTGAGTCCGGGGGCAAGCGGTTTCTCCCTGCTTCCCTTCACATGTTCGGCTTTTCCCCTTGGACAAGAGGTTCGACCGCAGGCAGAACGTTCCGCACCATGACATCGATCCCTTGTGCGTTCGGATGCATCCCGTCGGCGAGTTGGAGCGAGGCGTCTCCCACCACGCCTTCCAGGAAGAAGGGAACAAGAGGCAGATCATGCTTTTCGGCTAGCCGAGGGTACATGGAATTGAAGGCCTGCTGGTAGTCGGCTCCCAGATTTGGCGCGGCATACATGCCGATAAGCAGGATGCCGATGTTCCGTGCCTTGAGCCGAGTGATGATCTCATTCAAATTTCTTTCCGTCGTGGCGGGATCCACTCCGCGCAGCATGTCGTTGGCGCCGAGTTCGAGGATGACGAGATCTGTGCCATCCGGCACGGACCAGTCGAGCCTTGACAATCCCGCGCTGGTCGTGTCGCCGGACACGCCCGCATTTGCCACCGTGACTTCGTAGCCGCGGGCGCGGAGCGCAGCTTCAAGCTTGTCGGTGAATCCCTCGCCGGGGGCAAGCTCGTAGCCTGCCATCAGGCTGTCACCGAAGCCCACGATATTGACCGGCTCCGCCGCCGCGGGGCACATCGAAACCGACACCAGCACGAGGAACGAAGCGGCCACCGGTATTGCCTTCGCGAGAGCCGGAACCGCGCTGAAAAACTTGCTCAAGGATTTGAAAGCCATCAAACTCAACCCATATCTGCCGGACCGCGCTCGCCATCTTTCATATAGGACGCCCCGCCCGTGACCACACCCGTGATCGACCTGAAGGACGTTTCGCTGCGGCTGGGAGAAGGTCCGTCCTCCGTCCAGGTTCTCAGGAACGTCAGCCTTTCCGTGGAACGTGGCAAATCGACGGCGATCATCGGGCCATCGGGTTCGGGAAAATCCACCCTGCTCATGGTGATAGCCGGGCTTGAGCGCGTGGACAGCGGCACCGTACGGATCGCGGATGCACGCATCGACCAGCTCGGCGAGGACGCCATCGCCGCGTTTCGCGGGCGGATGATCGGAATCGTCTTCCAGTCTTTCCACCTCATCCCCAATATGACCGCGCTTGAGAATGTGGCCGTGCCGCTGGAGCTCGCCGGGCATAGGGATCCGTTCGGCGTGGCGGAGAAAGAGCTCGAGGCGGTGGGTCTCAAGGAAAGGCTGACGCACTATCCGGGCGAGCTCTCCGGCGGCGAGCAGCAGCGCGTGGCGATTGCCCGCGCTCTGGCGCCGCAGCCCGCCATCATGATCGCCGACGAGCCGACCGGGAACCTCGATCAGGCGACCGGCAAGCAGATCGCCGACCTGCTCTTTTCCACCGCGCGCGAGCGCGGCACGACGCTGGTGCTCGTCACGCACGATCCGGCGCTTGCCGCGCGCTGCGATCGGCAGGTCGCCATGCGTTCGGGCCGCATTGAGACCGCAACCCCTTCCCCCGTTGAGATAGGCTGATCTCATGCTGCGGACCGGGGTCGTCGACGAGAAAAGCCTCGCAAGCTTCGGGTGGAGAAGGCAAGGCGGCGCTGGTTTCATCCTGGCGCTTCGTTTCGCCCTGCGTGAAATGCGCGGCGGCCTCTCCGGCTTTTTCGTTTTCCTGGCCTGCATCGCTTTGGGCGTTGCCGCGATTGGTGGTGTGAACTCCGTCGCTCACGCAATCAGCAGTGCCGTAGAAATCCAGGGACGGGAGTTGCTCGGCGCCGATATCCGGTTCGAGCTGAACCAGCGCGAAGCCAGCCAAGCTGAATATTCCTGGCTCTCCGGGCTCGGCACAGTCGCCGTCAGCGCCAACATGCGCTCGATGGCCCGGCTGCCCGACGGTTCGGACCAGGCGCTTGTCGAGATAAAGGCGGTAGACGACCGGTATCCGCTCTATGGCTCGCTCGTTACCGAACCAGCGCTTTCCCACGACGAGCTCTTTGGGCTCAGAGACGGTGCCTTCGGCGCCGCCGCGCCTGCGCTGCTCCTGGAGCGGCTGGGTCTTTCGCTCGGCGATAGGATCATGCTGGGCAGCCAGTCTTTCGAGCTTCGTGCCGAGCTCGTTACGGAGCCGGACTTTGTGTCGGAAAGCTTTGGCTTTGCGCCGCGTTTGATGGTTTCGCTCGAGGGGCTCAGCGCCTCGGGGCTGGTGCAGCCGGGCAGCCTGGTGGAGCATGTGTACAAGGTCCGTCTCGAAGGGGATGCGTCCGAGGAGGATCTGAAGGCGCTTCAGGACGGGGCGGCCGAACGTTTTCCCCAGGCCGGATGGAGCATCCGCACCAAGCTCAACGCCGCACCCTCGCTGTCGTCGAATATCGAGCGGTTCTCGCAATTCCTCACGCTGGTCGGCCTGACCGCGCTTGTCGTCGGCGGTGTGGGCGTGGCCAACGCGGTGCGCGCCTATCTCGACGGCAAGCGTGCGGTCATCGCCACCTTCAAGAGCCTCGGCGCTTCCGGCGGGTTCGTCGTCTCGGTGTACCTGATCCAGATCCTTATCATCGCGCTGATCGGGATCGCCATCGGACTGTTGCTGGGCGCACTCATGCCATTTGCGGCGAGCGCGGCGCTTGCCACTATCCTGCCCGTGCCGACGGAGGGCGGCGTCTACCCTGCAGCTTTGGGGCTTGCGGCGCTTTTCGGCGTGCTTACCACCCTCGCTTTCGCGCTGCTTCCGCTCGGGCGCGCGCGCGATGTTCCGGCCACGGCGCTCTTCCGCGAAATGGGCATCGACGCCAAAGGCTGGCCGCGGCCGGCCTACATCGTTGCTGCGGCGGCGATTGCGGCAGGGCTTGCCCTGCTCGCAATCCTCTATTCGGACGAGCGGGATATTGCAGCCATTTTCGTTGCCGCCGCGGTTGCTGCTTTCCTGGTCCTGCGTGCTGTGGCATGGGCGGTGCAGGCGCTTGCCCGCCACGCGCCAACCGTGCGCTCCACGGCGCTGCGGCTCGCCATCGGCAATATCCATCGGCCGGGTGCACTGACGCCTTCAGTGGTGCTCGCGCTGGGCCTCGGACTCACGCTTTTGACAACACTGGCTCTGATCGACGGCAATTTGCGGCGGCAGATTTCCGGCAACCTGCCCGAAGTGGCGCCAAACTTCTTCTTCGTCGATATCCAGCCGAGCGAGGTGGAGAGCTTTGCACGGCTGGTGAAGGAGCATGCTCCCGATGGCGACCTCGTCCGCGTGCCGATGCTGCGCGGGCGCATCGTGGCGCTTAACGGCGTCGATGTGCGGGATATGGAAGTGCCGCCCGAGGGGGGGTGGGTGCTGCGCGGCGATCGCGGCATCACCTATTCCGATACCCGCCCGGATAATGCGACGCTCACCGAAGGCGAATGGTGGCCGGCGGATTATGACGGGGAACCGCTCGTGTCCTTTACCGCCGAAGAGGGGCGCGAGTTGGGGTTGAAGCTCGGGGATACGATCACCGTCAATGTGCTCGGCCGCAACATCACGGCAAAGATCGCAAGCTTCCGGCAGGTGGAATGGGAGACGCTGGCGATGAACTTCGTCATGGTATTCTCTCCCAATACATTTGCCGGCGCGCCGCATGCCTGGCTCGCCACACTGACCGATCCCAACGCCACCGCGGCCGAGGAATCGCAGGTGCTCAACGCCGTCACACGCAACTTTCCGACCATCACCACGGTGCGGGTAAAGGACGCGCTCGATGTCGTGAACAGGCTCGTCGGCCAACTCGCCACGGCCATCCGGGCCGCGGCTGCCGTAGCGCTCATCGCCTCCGTATTGGTGCTTTCAGGTGCGCTTGCGGCCGGAAACCGGGCGCGCATTCACGATGGAGTGGTCCTGAAGGTGCTCGGGGCCACCCGTTGGACGCTGATCAAGGCTTTCACCTTCGAATATCTTCTCATAGGGCTTGCCACGGCAATCTTCGCTCTTGCCGCCGGCGGAATCGCGGCCTGGTACGTCGTATCGCAGATCATGACGCTGCCGTGGAATTTCCTGCCCGAGGTGGCTGTTTCGACCATTGCCATCGCGTTGGTGCTGACCGTCGGCTTCGGCCTTGTCGGCACATGGCGCGTGCTTGGCCACAAGGCCGCACCCGTCTTGCGCGATCTCTGAAGGCCCGGGGCGCCAGCCGTCTGGTTCCAATTGCGTTTTGCGTCGGCCCGCTCTTGCTCTTGGCCCAAACACACATCATATTTGTGCCACGCATGCTGGACTCCCGCCAGCGGCGAGCGGCCGTGTGGCTGAGCACCCGACGGGAGAGTGCGAGAAAAGAGGAACCAATGGCTGACCTTCGCAACTACCAGCCCCGAGTGGCGGCTGGCGCCCGCCTGGATACGGCGATCGACGAGGGCCTGCGCGCCTATATGATCCGGGTTTACAACCTCATGGCCCTTGGCCTGGCTATTACCGGCCTTGCCGCATGGGGTGCCTTCAACTTTGCGGTGTCGGACGGCCAGTTGACGGCCTTCGGCCAGCTTATTTATGCGAGCGCCTTCCGCTGGGTGGTGATCTTCGCCCCGCTGGCGCTTGTCTTCTTCATGAGCTTCCGCATCCATACGATGAGCGTTTCGGCGGCCCAGACGACATTCTGGGTCTATTCAGCGCTCGTAGGACTTTCGCTTTCGACGATCTTCCTCGTCTATACGGGCGAAAGCATCGTACGGACGTTCTTCATCACCGCCGCTTCCTTCGGCGCGCTGTCGCTTTGGGGTTACACGACCCGGCGTGACCTTTCCGGCATGGGCTCCTTCCTGTTCATGGGGCTTGTCGGTCTGATTATCGCGTCCATCGTGAACATCTTCCTGGGCTCTTCTGCGCTGCAGTTCGCCATTTCGGTGATCGGCGTGCTGGTGTTCGCTGGCCTCACCGCCTACGATACGCAGCAGATCAAGGAGATGTACTACGAGGGCGACGACCAGCTCGTGGCCGGCCGCAAGGCTATCATGGGTGCACTCAGGCTCTACCTCGACTTCATCAACCTCTTCATGTTCCTGCTGCAGTTCCTGGGCAACAACCGCGAATAGCGCCGGTAACGGGAGACTTGGACGAGGGCGGTCTCACGACCGCCCTTTTCTTTTGTGTCTTCTCCTGTCATCAAGTCGGAGTCACCAGCTCAGCCCAGCGCACCGATATGACTGCTGCCACCATCCGCTCCGCCACCTCCTCAGACCTTCCTGCCATCACCGAGATCTACGCCCACGCCGTGAGGAACGGCACGGCAAGTTACGAACTCGAGCCGCCAAGTCTGGAGGAAATGACGTCACGCATGGAGGCGCTTCTTTCCAAGGGATATCCATATCTTGTCGCGGAGGAGAGCGGACGGGTGCTCGGCTATGCCTATGCGGGCCCCTTCCGGCCGCGGCGCGCCTACCGCTTCATGGTGGAAGATTCCATCTACATCGCACCCGACGCTCAAGGCCGGGGCGTTGGCAGGAGCCTGCTTACGGCATTGATTGCGGCATGCGAGAAGCTGGGCTTCCGGCAGATCGCGGCGGTGATCGGCGACGGGTCGCCGCAAAGCGCATCCGTCAAGCTACACGAAGCGCTCGGTTTTCAACACGCCGGCGTTCTCAAAGGCAGCGGCTACAAGCACGGACGCTGGCTGGATACCGTCTTCATGACGCTGGAAATCAATGGCGGAGCGACCATCCCGCCCGATCCGGATTCATTGCCTGAGAGGCTATTTCGGCTGGAATCCAGTCAAAGGGCTTAACCGATCCTTCTATTCCGCCGATCGCCTCTGCTTACGTCCCCACAAGCCGCAGCTTCTTCTTGTCGAAAACCGTCAGCACGCGCTCAAGCTCATGGCCGCGTTTCAAAATTGCGCCGCTGGCTGCGACGACGCTGTAAGCGCCCTGCTTTCGTGCGAGTTTCGGGTTCTTGATGATCTGGAACAGCGGCACCTCGCTCGCGCGCCGGAACACCGAGAAGACTGCCCTGTCCTGCAGATGGTCGATAGCATAGTCCCGCCATTCGCCCGCCGCGACCATGTGCCCGTAAACGCGCAGAATCTGGTCCAGTTCACGACGGTTGAACGTTATCGGAAGATCCATTCGCGCCCGCCGGGCTTCGCCCAGCGAGATGAGGTTTCCGGAATCGTCCCTATCCTCCCCGGCGCTCACCAGATCAGTCATTCCGCGTCACCTTTCATGACGATATCATGACTGGAAAGGTGGCGTGGACGGGCGCGAAAAGCAACCCCTCCAGCAACTTGGGCATGCACGGACCTCTCACGCAAAAGCGACCGAGCGATGAATTTGGTGATCGCTTGCCTCATTCTCGCCGCCTTATTTCCAAGCTTGCGCCTGATTTTGCGGCAACGATCCGCTCGTTGCCTGAGACGGTTCGATCCGGAACGGTCCCGTACCCCAAGCCCCCCCGCCCACGGGGCTGCGCCGGGTCGAACCAACTTCAGCGCTCCAGGCGCACGGGTGACAATCCTTCAGACCGCGTCGGTACAGCATCGCTGTGTCGGCGTTTCCCTTATCTAAAGCTGTTATCCAAGATCGTAGCCGGTCCGGGTGGCCCCGAGGATACGGCCCGGCCGCCCGTCTCCGTCAAATGACTGGATCAGTACAGCGAAATGCCCGCCCTTCTTCTCGACCTCGCTTCTCGGCAGTTCGAGACTCATCGGTTTGCCGTGCCACACACCGAGTGTCTGGTAGCTTCTCACGATGTTGCGGTAATCGATGACCTTGCCTTCATTTTCACCGCCCGCGATCTTCACAAGCTCTCGCGGCTGAAAATAGACCAGTATGACATGGGCACCCGGCGCCTGGACTTTTCCCTCGCCGATATCGATGGCGATGTTCGGTCCGTTGGACGAGAGCAAAACATCCGCCGTCAAACCGTCATCGTCATCGTCTCGCAGCATGGCCGCGATCTTCTCGCGATCGGAGCCGATCACGTTGCGCCTGCCGTTGATCACTGCTTGGGGCGTATAGACCGCAAGGTCGAAAGCTTCGCCATAGGCGTTCTGCCGGTCGGTATTCGCCCGCGTGGCGAGTTGATCCTTCCAGCCGAGGTAATCCCAATAGTCCACGTGATAGGCCAGCGCGATGAGGTCGTCCCGTTCGGCGAGGCCGATGAAAAGATTGTCTGCCGGAGGGCAGCGGCTGCAGCCCTGGCTGGTGAAAAGCTCCACGACACCGGCAGGCCGTCGCTGCTGGGCCTTGGCTCGAAGCGATCCCGGCATTGCCAGAAGAACAAGCCCCAGTTTCAGCAGCGCCCGGCGCGCTGTGCGGATCTGCATGTCTAAGTCACCTGTTGAAGGGCGTTGTTCTTGCCGCGCCCAACGAAACTGTTCTGGATGGTAACGACGCTTTTCCGGCCATGGAAAGTCACGTTGTGGTGAGTTGGTCGAAAGATCATCGCATTGCGTGCGGAGACATAAGGGAATCGCCGGCAACAGCCGGCGATTCCTATGCACGCGATTCTACTTCATCATTTCTATGCTGCTAGATCGCGCAGCACATATTGAAGGATGCCGCCGTTCTTGAAGTACTCGAGTTCGTCGAGCGTATCGATGCGGCAGAGCAGAGGCACTTCCTTCACCTGCCCGTCGGCATAGGTGATCTTCGCTTTCATGATCGCGCGGGGGCGGATGTTCTCCAGTCCCTCGATCGTGACGAGCTCGTCGCCCTTGATGCCAAGATCCTTCCAGCTCGTCTCCTCGGCAAAGACGAAGGGGATGACGCCCATGCCCACCAGGTTCGAGCGGTGGATGCGCTCGAAGCTCTGGGCGATGACCGCGCGCACGCCCAGCAGGTTCGTGCCCTTGGCCGCCCAGTCACGCGAGGAGCCGTTGCCGTACTCCACGCCCGCGAAGATGACGAGCGGCACGCCTTCCTGCTTGTAGCGCATGGCGGCATCGTAGATCGACAATTCCTCCTTGGAGGGATAGTGGATCGTGTAGCCGCCCTCTCGCCCGTTCTCGCCCAGCATGTGGTTGCGGATGCGAATGTTGGCGAAGGTGCCGCGCATCATCACTTCATGGTTGCCGCGCCGTGTGCCGTACTGGTTGAAGTCGGCAACGCTGACGTCGTGATCCATCAGGTATTTGCCGGCGGGCGACTGCGCCTTGATGGAACCCGCCGGCGAGATGTGGTCGGTCGTGATCTTGTCGCCGAAAAGGCCGAGCACGCGCGCTCCCTTGATATCGCCGCTCGGCTGCGGCCGGCGCTGCATCCCCTCGAAATAGGGCGGATTCTGCACATAGGTCGAGTTCGGGTCCCAGGCATAGGTCTGGCCAGCCGGGGCCTCCAGCGCCCGCCAGTATTCGTCGCCGGCAAACACATCCGCGTATTTGGTCGCGAAAAGTTCGCGTGTCACGTGCTTGGCGATGAAGTCCTGCACCTCGGCCGAGGTGGGCCAGATATCGCGCAGATAGACGGGGTTGCCGTCCTGGTCCTCACCGAGCGGTTCCTTCGTCAGATCCTTACGCACCGTGCCGGCAAGGGCATATGCCACCACCAGCGGCGGCGAGGCGAGGTAGTTCGCCTGCACGTCGGGTGAAACACGACCTTCGAAGTTGCGGTTGCCGGAGAGCACCGCGGCCGCGATCAAGCCCTTGTCGTTAATGGTCTTGGAAATCGGTTCGGGCAGCGGGCCGGAATTGCCGATGCAGGTGGTGCAGCCGAAGCCGACGAGATTGAAGCCGAGCTGGTCGAGCTCCTTCTGCAGGCCGGAGCGCTCGTAATATTCGGCCACAACCTTGCTGCCCGGGGCAAGCGAGGTCTTCACCCATGGCTTGCGCTTCAGCCCCCGCCGGTTGGCGTTGCGCGCAAGAAGGCCGGCGGCAAGCAGCACACTCGGATTGGAGGTGTTGGTGCAGGACGTAATGGCGGCAATCACCACGTCGCCATGGCCGAGGTCGAAGTTCTCACCCTCGACGGCGTAGCGCTTCGCCGTGTCCACGGTCTTCTTGTACTCCGTCTCCAGCGCCTTCTCGAAATTGGCGGCAATCTCTTCGAGTGCCACGCGGCCCTCGGGGCGCTTGGGGCCGGCCATGGACGGCACCACGGCGCCGAGGTCGAGCTCCAGGATTTCCGTGAAGACCGGATCCTGCATATCGTCTTCCCGCCAGAGCCCTTGCGCCTTCGTGTACGCCTCCACGAGCGCGATCTGCTCTGCGGAACGGTTCGACATGGTAAGGTATTTGACCGTCTCGCCGTCGACCGGGAAGAAGCCGCATGTCGCGCCATATTCGGGCGCCATGTTGCCGATGGTGGCGCGGTCGGCGACCGTCATGTTGGCAAGGCCGGGTCCGAAGAACTCGACGAACTTGCCCACCACGCCCTTCTTGCGCAACATCTGCGTGACGGTGAGCACGAGATCGGTGGCGGTCACGCCCTCCTTCAGCTTGCCCGTAAGCTTGAAGCCCACCACTTCGGGAAGCAGCATGGAGACGGGCTGGCCGAGCATGGCAGCTTCCGCTTCGATGCCGCCAACGCCCCAGCCGAGCACGCCGAGGCCGTTCACCATGGTCGTATGCGAATCGGTGCCGACGCAGGTGTCGGGGTAGGCGAGAAGCGTTCCATCTTCCTCGCGGCTCCATACCACGCGCGCCAGGAATTCGAGGTTCACCTGGTGGCAGATGCCCGTGCCGGGCGGCACGACGCGGAAATTCTGGAACGCCTGCTGCCCCCATTTCAGGAAGCGGTAGCGCTCGGCGTTGCGCTTGTACTCCAGTTCGACGTTGCGCGCGAAGGCGAGCGGGGTGCCGAACTCATCGACGATAACCGAATGATCGATGACGAGGTCCACCGGCACCAGCGGATTGATCTTTTGCGGATCGCCGCCAAGAGAGACCATGGCGTCACGCATGGCCGCGAGATCCACCACCGCGGGCACGCCAGTGAAATCCTGCATCAGCACCCGGGCAGGCGAATAGGCGATTTCGACCCCCGCAGAACCGCGATCGGAAAGCCAGGCAGCCACCGCCTCGATGCTTTGCTTGGTGACCGAGCGGCCATCCTCCTTGCGCAGGAGGTTCTCCAAAAGAACCTTCATGGAGAAGGGAAGGCGGGAAATGCCGGCAAGTCCGTTCTTTTCCGCTTCCTTGAGGTCGAAGTATGTGAATTCCTTGTCACCCACCTTGAGGGTGCGGCGGCATTTATAGCTGTCGAGTGAAGTAGTCACGTGCGATCCCATTCTCGTCTGTTCATCCGAACGGGAACGGACTCCTCGAGAGGATCGAAATGCGGGTGCGATCATTTCCGCGTCCGCCCCCCGCGTCCGGCCGGTCAAGGCGGCACGTGCGCTGGTTCGGCACAAAGGGTGTCCACGCCGACCGCTGGCGTGGTTGCCTCGGATATAGAGAAAATCG
>Ga0164243_10000613_pt1 | contig 63924 bp, 60 predicted proteins | sample OricompcompostOP_FD_108781 | JGI IMG/M metagenome (GOLD analysis project Ga0164243, IMG submission 108781) | Organic Plus compost microbial communities from Emeryville, California, USA - Original compost - Organic plus compost (OP) | ecosystem: Engineered > Solid waste > Mixed feedstock >... | reverse complement strand
CCTACCTGCCGCTGGCCGACGGCGGCGCGCTCGATGCGCCGCTCACGCTGGCCTCCCGCGCCGAGGAGGACAACCTGCCGGCGCAGCGCTTCGCCGGGCTGCTGCGCGAGCTGGCCGCGCGCGAGGTGCGCCGATGACGGCGGGACCCGCGCGCCTGCCGCGCCGCACCGTCGCCGCCGCGCTGGCCGCCGCCGCGGCCTGCCCTGGCGCATGGACGCACGCGGCGGACGCGTCCAGCGAAGCCGCCTGGCCCGCACGGCCGCTGCGGCTCATCGTGGTCTACCCGCCCGGCGGCGTCAGCGACGGCATGGCGCGCGCCCTGGCCGAGCCGCTCGCGCAGGCGCTGGGCGTGCCGGTGGTGGTCGACAACCGCGGCGGCGCCGGCGGCAGCGTCGGCCTCGCCATCCTGGCACGCGCCCCGGCCGACGGCCTCACGCTGGCCTTCTCGGCGATCACGCCGCTCACGCTGCAGCCGCTGGTCGCGCGCGTGCCCTACGACCCGCTGCGCGGCTTCGTGCCGGTGATCGGCGTGATGCACACGCCGGTCCTGGTGGTGGGCACGCCGGCCTTCGCCGGCCGCGGCTTCCACGACCTGATCGACGCGGCGCGGCGCGCGCCCGGCGCGGTGCGCTGGGCCACCTCGGGCGTGGCCACCCTCGGCCACCTGGTGCTGGCGCAGGTGCGCGCGCAGAGCGGCACCGTCATCACGCACGTGCCCTACCACGGCGGCGGGCCGCAGCTCACGGACGCGCTCGGCGGCCAGTTCGAGGTGCTGTCGACCAACGTCGCGGCGCAGCAGCTGCAGTACATCGCCGAGGGGCGCCTGCAGGCGCTGGCGGTGGGCGCGCCGCAGCGCATCGAGGCGCTGCCCGAGGTGCCCACCCTGGCCGAGCTGGGCTACGAACGGGCCAACCGCGATTCGCTGTTCGGCATCTTCGCGCCCGCCGGCACGCCGCCGGCGGCGGTGCAGCGCCTCAACCGCGAGGTGGACCGGCTGCTGCAGCAGGACGCATCGCTGCGCCAGCGGCTGCGCGAGTCCTACAACCTGCCCGCGGGCGGCAGCAGCGAACGCTTCGCGCGCGAGATCGCGGCGGACCGCCGGCGCAACCGCGCGCTGGTGACCGCCGGGCGGGCCGTGTTCGAGTGAGCGCCTTTCAGTCCTCGGCGCGCCAGAGGCCGGGATAGTCGAGCACCAGCCCCTCGGGCGACAGCACCAGTTCGGCGCTGAACTGGAAGCGCGGCGCGGCGTAGGCGCAGCGCGTCGCACTGATGCGCTCGTAGCGCTGCGCCAGCAGTTGCAGCCCGCCCTCGGCCACGTCGACCCAGGCGGCCGGCGCCTCGGCGGCCTCGCCGTCCTGCAGCTTCAGCCGCCGCAGGGGCAGCAGGTTGGTCGCGGGCGTGAAGCCCAGGTCCAGGTCGGCGCAGTGGGCCAGGTCGGTGACCGGCGTGTCGTTGAGCGTCCAGCCCCTGGTGCCGCGGGCGATGGCCATGTCGATGGCGCGCTCGCCCACCCAGCCGCGCACCGTGCCCCACTGCGTGTGCCAGTGCCGGTCGCAGCGCACGCGGTAGTGCAGCTGGGCCACGCGCCCGTCCTCCATGCGGAACGCGGCGGCGCCGTCGATCTGCCAGGCCGTGTCGTTGCGTTCCAGGCGGCAGGCGTCGTGTCCCGGCCTGTCGAGCCGGCGCCAGAGGATGGTGGCTACGGTCTGCATGGCGCGGATGATGGCCCGCCCGGCGCGGCGGCGCAAGCGCGCGTGCCCGCGGTCCGCCGACAATCGCACCGTGCCCGACCACGCTGCCGCCGCGGCCCCGATCCGCCGCATCGCCCACCTCGACATGGACGCGTTCTTCGCGTCCGTGGCGCTGCTGCGCTATCCGCAGCTCGAGGGGCTGCCGCTGGTCATCGGCGGCGGGCGGCGCAAGGTGGACGAGATGCTGGCGCGCGACTGGGCGCACGTGCCCCGGCACGAGATCCCCGCCGAGGCCTTCCCGCTCCTGCGGGACTACGTGGGCCGCGGCGTCATCACCACCGCCACCTACCCGGCGCGGCAGTTCGGCGTGGGCTCCGCCATGGGCATGATGAAGGCGGCGAAGCTGTGCCCGCAGGCGATCACGCTGCCGGTGGACTTCGACGAGGTGCGCCGCATCTCGCGCCAGTTCAAGGCCGTCATCACCGGCATCGCGCCGGTGATGCAGGACCGCGGCGTGGACGAGGTGTACATCGACTTCACCGACGTGCCCGGCGGCCAGCGCGAGGGCGGGCGCGTGCTGGCGCGGCTGATCCAGAAGTCCATCTTCGAGGCCACGGGGCTGACCTGCTCCATCGGCGTGGCGCCCAACAAGCTGCTGGCCAAGCTGGCCAGCGAGATGAACAAGCCCAACGGCATCACCATCCTGTACGAGCACGACCTGCAGGAGAAGATCTGGCCCCTGCCCGCGCGCAAGGTCAACGGTATCGGGCCCAAGGCCGACGCGAAGCTGGAGCGCCTGGGCGTGCGCACCGTGGGCGAGCTGGCCGCGTGCAGCCGCGAGTGGCTGGTCGCGCATTTCGGCAAGGCCAGCGGCGCGTGGATGCACGACATGGCGTGGGGCCGCGACGAGCGGCCGGTGGTGACCGAGAGCGAACCCGTCTCGATGAGCCGCGAGACCACCTTCGAGCGCGACCTGCACGCGGTGCGCGACCGCGCCGAGCTGGGCGCCATCTTCACCGACCTGTGCGAGCGCGTGGCCGGCGACCTGCAGCGCAAGGGCTACGTCGGCCGCACCATCGGCATCAAGCTGCGCTACGACGACTTCAGGACGGCCACGCGCGACCAGAGCATCGCGCAGTACACGGCCGACGCGAAGCTGATCCGCCGCACCGCCGGCCTGGCCCTCAAGCGCGTGCCGCTCGAGAAGCCGCTGCGCCTGCTGGGCGTGCGCGTCGGCTCGCTGGTGCGCGCGGACAGTCCCGAGGCGCAGGCGCCTGCCGTGCCGGCGCGGCCGACGCCCCGCGCGCAGCCAACGCGCGATGCCGATGCACTCACCGGCTCGCTCTTCTGACGCGCTGCGCGCGGCGCCGGCGCGCCGGCGGCTCCTGAAGGGCGCCGCGCGGGCGCTGGCCCTGGTGTTCGCGCTACCGCTGCTGTACCTGGCCGCCGCCTGCGCGGCGATGCTGTGGCCGCACGGCGAGGCCGGCGACGCCGCGCCGGCCGGCATCGAGGCCTACGTCATCAGCAACGGCGTGCACACCGACATCGTGGTGCCGCTGGCGGCGGCCGGCATCGACTGGCGCGCGCACTTCCCGCCTGCCGACGCGCGCGCGGCGCCCGCCGATGCGGCTTTCGTCGCCATCGGCTGGGGCGACCGCGCCTTCTACCTGAACACGCCCACCTGGGCCGACCTGACGCCGCGCCGCGCCGTCGAGGCCGCGCTCGGCCGCAACGCCGCGCTGCTGCACGTCACCTGGCTCACGCGCGCCCAGATGCCGCCCGGCGCCACCTGGCGCATGCCGCTCAGCCGCCCGCAGTACCAGCGGCTGGCGGAGGACCTGCGCGCCATGCTGCCCGGCGGCCGCGCGGTGCGCGTCGCGGGCGCCGGCTACGCGGACAACGACGCGTTCTACGAAGCCACCGGCCGCTACCACCTCTTCGAGACCTGCAACACCTGGACCGGCCGCCTGCTGCGCCGCGCCGGCGTGCCGGTGGCGGCGTGGACGCCGTTCGACTTCAACGTGACGTGGGCACTGCAGCCGGCAGCACTCTGACGAACAGGCGATGACCATGCAGCAGATCGTCCATTTGATCGGCCCTGGCGGGGCCGGAAAAACCACCATCGGGCGCTTGCTCGCACAACGCCTCGGCTGGGTCTTCATCGACCTGGATCAGGCGTTCATGCAGCGCCACGGCGACATCGCGGAATACATCGCCCGAGAGGGCTATGAAGGGTACGCGCAGGCGAACATCGCCGCATTCGAGGGCATCGCTCATGCCGCGCTTCCACCCCTGGTGATCGCCCTGTCCTCGGGGTTCATGACTTACCCGACAGGGCTGCGTCCCGGCGACGAGGCGTTGCGCCAGACCATCGAGCGGCATCCCCTGACAGCCCTGCTTCTGCCTGCCTTCGACGTGGAACGCTGCACCAGCGTCATCGTGGATCGGCAGTTGTCACGGCCCTACCTGCGGGGAGACCGCGCCAGCGAAGAGCATCGCATCCGCGCTCGATTTCCGCTCTTCATGGCCCTGCAATGCCGTCGCTTTCTCAGTGACGACGTGCCCGATGCGGTGGCTGCCCGGCTCGAAGCCTTCATTCGCGCCGCCTGAGGACGTAGGGGCTTTGCTCAGCCGGCGCGTCGCCGTGCGCCGCGCCGCGGAGACTCTGCCCGCGCCGCGGGACCAGCAGATGACGCCGCCGCCTGCAGCGCCTCCAGCCCCATCAGCGCGTCGACATGGCGGGTGAAGTGGGCGAGGTAGCCGGGCGCGAGCTCCTGCATCAGGCCGAGCGAGCGGTGCACCAGTTGATGGGAGTTGAGCGGCCCGGCATGGGCGGGCGCCTGCGCCAGCGCCTTGGTCAGGCGGCGCTCGGCATGCACGCGCGTGAAGGTGCGGCGGAAGGCGCGCAGGGCCTTCAGCTCGCGCGGGGCGGCGGATGCATCGCCCTCTTCGGGCGGTGCGAGCCCGGCGAGCAGGCCGGCCAGCGGGCCGGGCGACGGCGTGCGGGTCTCCTCCGCGCCGCGCGCAGCAGGCCCGGCGCCCTGCGCCAGCCGCTGCGCGTAGTCGGCCACCAGCGCCGCCAGCCGCAGGTCGATGCGGCGCCGCGCCTCGCCGGCGTAGGCTGCGCCGCGCCGGGCCATGGCCTCGATCATGCGAAAGCGCACCGGGTCCAGCCGCTGCGCGCCCTGCGCGCGCCAGGCGGCCAGCGTGGCCTGGACGTCCGTCGCCCCGGTGCCGCTCACCGCTTCACTCCTTGGCCGGCTCGTTGACCGGCCGCGCCGTCGGCGCGATCTCCACGCGGCGGTTCTTCGCACGGCCCTCGGCGTCGGCGTTGGAGGCCACGGCCTGCTCGGAACCGAAGGCGGCGGCGAAGACGGAGGACGACGGGACGCCCGCCTCGATCAGCGCGCGCGTCACCGTGAGCGCGCGCTGCGCCGACAGCTCCCAGTTGTCGGCGAAGCGCTTGGCGTCGCTGCGCATCGGGCGGTCGTCGGTGAAGCCGCTGACCATCAGGATCTCGTCGCGCGACTTCAGGTACGCCGCCAGCGGGCCGGACAGGCTGGCGAGCAGCTGCCGGCCCTCGGGCTGCAGCTCGTCGGAGTTGAAGGCGAACAGCACGCTGCCGCTGATGCCGATGCGGCCGTTGTTCAGCGTGACGCGGCCAGCGGCCAGCGGGCCGGCGAGCGCCTGCTCCAGCGCCTGGCGGCGCTGCGACTCGACCTCGCGCCGGTGCACCTCGGTCTCCAGCTTCGTCGCCAGGTCGAGCTGCACGCCCAGCGCGTAGATGAGGATGAGCACGAAGGCGCCCAGCAGCCCGGCCATCAGGTCGCCGAAGACGGCCCAGACCGTGGCGTCGCTGGCACCGGCCGGCGCCCCGCCGTCGAACTGCTCGTCGCCGGAGAGCATCACGCGGCGGCGGCCTGGCGGGCCGCGATCTGCTGCAGGTCCTCGACGATCTGCTTCTGCGACATGACGCTCAGGTCGATGACCTCGCGCGCCTGCGCCACGTAGTAGGCGAGCTGCTCGTCGCTGCGGGCCAACGACTTGTCCAGGGCCTGCTCGATGCGTTCGAGCTGCGCGCCCAGCCGCTCGCTGGTCTCGCTGAACTGCTGCATGGCGGCGCCGAAGGCCTCGCCCAGGCTGGCGACCTCGACGGCGCCGGCGCTGATCTGCGCAGCGCTGTCGCCCATGCGTTCGGCCTGCGCCTGCACCTGCTCGCCGAAGCGGCTGCCCACGCGCTCCATCAGCTCGGCCGAGGTGCCGACCAGCGCGTCGATGGCGCTGCGCTGCTCGGTGCTGGCGTGGTTCACGGCGTCCAGCAGGGTGGAGAGGGTCTCGAGGATGCGCGCGCGCTCCTCCAGCATGGTGTTGTCGCGAACCAGGCTGTCGTCGAGCTTGCCGCGCAGCTCGGCCACCACCTCGGCGGCGACGCGCGGCGCCTCGGCGGCCGCCTCCACCAGCCGGCCGATCTCGGCCAGCGTGTTCTTCGCCTGCGCCTCGGTCTGGGCGGCGACGGCGCGCGTGCCCTCGGCCAGCGCGTCGACGATGGCCTGCTGGCGCTGCGCCTGCGCCTCGGTGGCCTGCTGCCATTGCTCGCGCAGGCCGCCGGCCATCGCTTCCAGCGTCTGCGTCCACGCGGCCAGGCGGGCCTCGTCGCCCTGCGCGGCCCGGGCCAGCGCATCCATCACGGCCTGCTGCTGCGCCGCAGCCTGCTCGCCGCTCTTCGCCCATTCGACACGCAGGGCGCCGGCCATCCCATCCAATGCCTGCGTCCAGGTGGCCAGCCGCGCCTCGTCGCCCGCCGCCGCCTGCGCGAGAGCCGACAGCACGGCCTGCTGCTGCGCCGCGGCCTGCTCGCCGGCCTGCTGCCATTCGCCGCGCAGCGAGGCGGCCATCGCATCGAGCGACTGTGTCCAGGCTGCGAGGCGCTGCGCATCCTCGCTCGCCCGCTGCGCGAGGGCATCGACGATGGCTTGCTGCCCGCGCCCGGCCTGCGCACCGGCCTCGGCCCATTGCGTGCGCAGTCCTTCGGCGAGGCTGCCGAGGCCGGCCTGCCAGGCGGCGAGCCGCGCGTCGTCGGCCTGCGCGATGCGCTCGTGCAGGCGGGCATGGGCTTCGTCCACCGTGCGCGCGAGGTCGGCGCCGTGGCGCTCGAAGCCGGCTGCCGTCTCGGCCAGGTGCTGGCGCAGCTCGGCCGCCTGCTGCTCGCCCGCGCGGCGGTGTTCGTCGAGCGTGGCGCGCCACTGCCCGGCGATCTGCGCGGCCGCGCCCTGCAGTTGCGTGCCGATGCCGTCCACCAGCGCCGCGCTGCGCTGCTCCAGTGCGCCGGCCGCGCCGTCCAGCGCCGCCGTCATCTGCTGCGCCAGCGCGTCGCTGGCGCGCTGGTGCTCGGCCAGCGCGCCCTGCCAGGTGCGCGCCACCTCGGCGCTGGTCGTCTCGAAGCGCTGCGTGAGCGCATCGAGCTGCTGCTGCACCCGCTGGGTCAGCGTGTCGTTCAGCGCAGCGGACTCCCGGGCGATGCCGGCCATCGCGCCCTCCACCACCGGCTGCAGGCCGGCGCTGGCGATGCGGGCGCTCTCGGCGAGGCTGGCGCGCAGCGATTCGTCCACCGAGACGGCGAGCTGCCGGTACGACGATTCGGCCTGGCCGTGGAAAGCCTCCTGGCTGGCGAGCAGGCGTTCCTGCAGGGCCTGGTTCTGCCGCTCCATGCTGCTCATCAGCGTCTGCAGCGATTCGGCCAGCGCCGGCAGCGCGTCGGCCTGGCGGCGCATCAGCTCGAAGGCGGCCTCGCGCTGGTGGGTGCGCGAGAAGGGCCGCAGGTGCGTGGCGATGCGCGCGTCCAGGCGCTGGCCGACGCGCAGTCGCTCGCGCCGCAGCAGCGCGGTGAGCAGGCCCAGCATGGCCGAGGCCGCCACGCCGGCGACGGACGTGCCGAAGGCCAGCCCCAGGCCCTTGACCGGCGCGGAGAGGGAGTTGCGGATGGCCGACAGCTCGGTCGCGCTGTCCAGCGCGACGCCGGTGCCGCGCAGCGTGAGCACCATGCCCATGAAGGTGCCCAGCATGCCCAGCAGCACCAGCAGGCCGGCCAGGTAGGGCGACAGCGCGGGGCCGGGCAGCGCCGCGCGCTCGCCCTCGACGCGCTGGCGCACGGCGCCCTGCAGCGGGGCGGGCACCTGCTCCAGCCAGGCGGCCAGCGTGGCGGGGGTCTCGCCGGTCGCATCGACGACGTGCCCGAGCGCCTGCGTGGCCTGGTCGAAGCGGCGCAGTTCCAGGCCGCCGGCGAGGTAGACCACGGCGATGAGCACGATGGTCGCCAGCGCGAGTGCGTGGTTGCCGACGTAGCCGGCGCCGACCCAGCCCACGGCCGCGAGGCCGGCGAGGAAGACGACGAGGAGAAGCGATCGGTTCATGAGGTCCTCAATGCCTGCATCAGCCCTTCGAGGGGCTGCAGTCGGAAGTCGAGTTCGGCCAGCAGCAGCGCCTGCAGGTCGCGGCGGAAGGCAGGCAGCCAGGCCGCGGGCGGCGCCTCGGGGCCGGCCTCGCGGCGCAGGCGCTCGAAGTGCTTCTGCAGCCGCGTCGGCAGCGTGCCCAGCAGCGCCTGCTCGCGCGCGGCCAGGGCCTGCTCCATCACCGCGTCCACCGCCGCCAGCCGCGCCAGCGCGGGTGAGCGCGCCGCCAGGGCGCCGCGCAGGCCGCTGCGCGAGGCGCCGATGGCCGTCTCCATCGCCTGCTGGCGCGCCAGGTAGCGCTGGCGGTAGACGGCGAACTCCGGCGGCGGCTCGGCCGCGGCCTGCGCCGCGGCGGCGGCCACGGCCGCGGGGCTGGCGGAGCGTGCCAGCCGGACGGCCGGCACGGCCGGCGCGCCGCTGAGCACCGGATCGGCTTCGATCGCATGGCGCAGCAGGCCGCGCAGGCGCTCGGCCTCGTCGTCCAGCGGCGCGGCGGCCGGCGCCAGCGGAGCGTCGGCGCCCGGCGCGCCGTCCAGCGCCGCCGACAGCGCGATGGCGTCGGTCCAGCCCAGCCACTGGGCCAGGCCGTCGGCCAGCTCCGGCGGCGGCGGGGCCGGCGCGTCGGCCGGTGCCAGCCGCGCCAGCAGGCGCACCAGCGCCGACTCAGCCCATGCGGGGCTCCAAGCTGTGCGCGCTGCCACCTGCTGCCTTTGCCGAACTCGAAAAACCCGGCAGTCTAACCGGCGGGGTTGTAACGGGCCGTGCCTGCGCGGCCTCAGCGTTTTCAACCGGCCTTGGCCCTGGCGGCGGCATGCATGGCGGCGGAGACGATGGCCTCGCCGCGCGCCTCGAGCGCCGCGGCGGCGCCCTCGATGTCGCGCACCTCCTTGTTCTGGCTCAGCTTGCGCTTGCCCTCGATGCGCGTGATCTCGACCTCGAGGCCGACGATGGCGGCGAGCAGGCCGTCGATGAATTCGGGCGCGCTGTCGCCCATCTTCCAGGGGCGCGGCTCGGCGGCCTCGTGCCGCCGCGTCAGGCGCGCGACCAGGCCGCGCACCCAGCGCACGTCGTCGTGCACGGTGATGCGGCCGTGCACGTGCACCGCCTGGTAGTTCCAGGTCGGCACCTGGCGGTGCGCCTCGTGCTTGCTCGGGTACCAGTTGGGTGAGATGTAGGCCTCGCCGGCGCGGAAAACGACCATCACCTCGTCGCCCGCCTGCACCTGCTGCCACACCGGGTTGGCGCGCGCCACGTGGGCGCGCAGCAGCCCGACGCTGCCGTGCTGCGGCTCCAGCTCGAAGGGGATGTGGTTGGCGTCCAGGCCGCCGGCACCGTGGGTGACCAGCAGGCCCAGCGGGTGCGCGTGGATCAGCGCGTGCAGCACCTCGCTGCGCGGCTCGTCGAAATGGGCGGGGATGTACATGGCGTGGGGCCTGGGGATGGCTCTGAGCGGCAGGGGCGCCGCCTCCCGATTGTCCGTGCGAGAAGCGCTCAGGCGCGCGCCGGCTGCCCGCCGTGATAGCGCTCGAGGAAGTCCAGTTGCGCCGTGCGCCAGCGCGCGCCCGCGGCCACGCGGTCGCCGAACGCCAGGTGGTTGTCGGCAGCCGGGTCGTAGCGGGGCCATTCGGCGCCGGGCCGGCCGGCGTTCGGGTCCCCCTCGCGTGCGAAGCCGATCCAGGCCTGCATCATCGCGTCGCTCAACCGGCGGTCCTGGTCGTCGGCGCCCGGCACCTGGTCCAGGTTGCCGAACACGTAGCCCACCTCCTCGCCGTGGTGCGGCCCGTCCTCGGCGCCGGGCGCGCGCCGGGTGAACAGGTAGCGCCAGGTGCGCGCCTCGCGCGCGGCCATCGAGCGCGCCAGCAGGCGCGTGCCGTAGTTGAACTGGGTGTCGGCGAACATCTGCGCGACCGCGGGCCGGGCCTCGGCATCCGTCGCCGCGGGGTACAGCGCGCGCGCCTGCTCCTGCGCGCCGGCGAAGTTGGCCTCGATCTGCGCCTCGTAGGCCTGCAGGGTGCCGACGGGCCAGGGACGGGTGAGCTGCGTGCCCTCGTCCGCATTGCTGCCGACGATCAGCGGCATCGCATGCAGGCGCCCGGACTGGAAGACCGGGCGCTCGTCCTCGGGCAGCAGCCAGCCGTCGCGGATGGGCCGGAGCACCCGCGGCGTCGTGAGGCCCCGGACCTTCGGCGCGAGCAGCGGGGTGCGCTGCAGCAGTTCGTGCGCCGGCAGGGCGCGCAGCGCCTCGATGTCGTCGCCGAGCGCGCGGCCGGCCTGCTCGGCCTGGGCGAGCGAGGCCAGCGGCCGGCCCGCGCCAGAGCTTTGCAGGATGGCCTGCTCGAACAGCCCGCCCGCCAGCGGCGAGGCCAGCATCAGCGACAGCGAGGCGGAGCCCGCCGAGACGCCGAAGGCCGTGATGCGCCGTGCGTCGCCGCCGAAGGCTGCGATGTGGGTGCGCACCCAGCGCAGCGCCGCCATCTGGTCGAGCAGCCCCCAGTTGCCGGAGGTTCCCTGCGGGCTCTCGCGGCTGAGCGCCGGATGGGCGAGAAAGCCGAGCAGCCCCGAGCGGTAGTTGAAGCTCACCACCACCACGCCGTGGGCGGCCATTCGCGCGCCGTCGCTGCGCGCGTCCGAGCCGCTGCCGCCCGCGAAGCCGCCGCCGTGGACCCACACCATCACCGGGCAGCTCCCCGGCGCCGCGCCCTGCGGCGCCCAGACGTTGAGGTAGAGGCAGTCTTCGTCCTGTCGCGCGGCGCGCAGGCGCGGGTTCGGCAGTTGCGGGCCGTCGGGACCGAAGGCGGCCGCGTCGCGCACGCCAGCCCACGGCGTCGCCGGCTGCGGCGCGCGCCAGCGCAGCGCGCCCACCGGCGGCGCCGCATAGGGAATGCCCAGGAAGGCGGCCACGCCGGGCCGCGCCACGACGCCGCTCAGCACGCCCAGTGGCGTCTCGACGAGGGGTGCATCCGGCTGCCGCATGGTTCAGCGGCGGCCGAGGCTGGGGGTGGGCGGCTGCACGGCCAGTCGCTGGCGCACCTCGGCGGCCAGCTCGATCAGCCGCTTGCCGTTGCGCTCCATCACCGCGGTCGACAGCAGGTGCGCGGCGCCCTGCGAGTTGAAGGCGCACAGCATCCGGCCGTCGGCATGGATGAAGGGCACCGCCACCGAGTGCGTGCTGCGCTGGAACGTGCCCGCGGCGATGCAGAAGCCCCGCCTCTCGACCTGCTCGACCGCATCCTCCAGTTCGCCGTACAGGCTGGGCCAGTCCTTGCGGTAGTACCCGCTCAGTTCCTCGTACAGCCGCTGCCGCGCCGACGGCTGCATGGCGGCGATGCAGGCGCGGCCCATCGCGGTGCGCACCAGCGGCACGCGGAAGCCCACCCGCTGGCGGCGGTTCGGGTTGGGCTCGCCCAGCGCGTATTCCAGGTACAGGATCGACATGCCCTCGCGCACGCCCAGGCCCACGTTGGTGCGGGTGCGCTCGGCCAGTTGCTCCATCAGCGGCCGGGCGACCGCCGGCAGGGCCATGTTGGCGATGTACGGATAGGCGAGGCTCACCACGCCGGCCGCCAGTTCGTACTTGCCGAGTTCCTCGCGGTAGTGCAGGTAGCCCAGTTGCGTGAGGGTGAAGGTCAGGCGCGAGATGGTCGACTTGGGCAGGCCGGTGAGTTCGGCCAGCTCGACGTTGCCGAGCAGTTGCTGGTCGAGCTGGAAGCTGCGAAGGATCGCCAGGCCGCGGGCCAGGGCGTTGTTGAACCGGGGGTCGTCGTCCTCGGTCTTGATCTGGATGCCTTCCGAGTAGTCGGGAAGGATGGGTTTGTCCTTGCGGCTCGGGCGTCCCACGCTGTGTCTCGTGAAGTGACCAAAGGGCTGCCAGTCTAGCGAAGCAGTGGCGTGGTCCATGCGGCGGCTCCCCGTCACAGGTCGAGCACGAGCTCCGGCCCCCTGCTGCCGGAGCAGCAGACCATCATGACGCTGTTGGAGGCTTTTTCCTCGTCCGACAGCAGGCTGTCGCGGTGCTCGGGCGTGCCGTCGAGCACGCGCGTCTCGCAACTACCGCAGATGCCCTGCTCGCACGATGCGGGCACATCCACGCCGAAGGTGCGAAGCGCCTCCAGGATGGTCTGCCCCGGCCGCACCTCCACGCTGGCGCCGCTGCGCGCCAGCCGCACGACGAAGCCGCCCGAGTGGTCGGCCTCGTGCGCGGCGCTGAAGCGCTCGACGTGCACCTGCTGCGCGGGCAGCCCGGCGGCGGCGTCCTCGAAGGCGTCCAGCATCGGCGCCGGGCCGCAGCAGTAGAAGTGCGTGCCGGCCGGCGCCTGCGCCAGCAGTGGCGCGAGCGCCAGCGGCCTGCCGCCGTGCTCCTCGTCCACGTGCAGGCGGCGGTCGATGCCGGCGAGCGCCTGCGCGAAGGCCGCCTCGCTGCGGCGGCGCACCGCATGGTGCAGCGCGAACGGGCGCCCCAACGCCGCCAGGCGGCGCGCCATGCACACCATCGGCGTGATGCCGATGCCGCCGGCCAGCAGCACCGAATGCGGCGCGCCTTCGACGAGGCCGAAATGGTTGCGCGGCTCGCTCACGCGCAGCACGTCGCCCACGTGCACCTTCTCGTGCAGCAGCCGCGAGCCGCCGCGCCCGGCTTCGTCCCGCTTGACGCCGACCACGTAGCGGTGCCGCTCGTCCTGCGGGTTGCACAGCGAGTACTGGCGCACCATGCCGTTGGGCAGGTGCACGTCGACGTGCGCGCCGGCCGTGAAGGCGGGCAGCGGCGCGCCGCCGCGGTCGCGGAAGTCGAAGCTGTGGATGCCCTCGCCCTCGTAGCGGATGGCGTGCAGCCGCAGGTCGAGCAAGGCAGAAGGCGCCTGCGTGCCCATCCGGTCAGCTCCAGTCGGCGAAGCACAGGCCGGTGCCGGTGCCGGCGGGCGTGCGGTAGGCCGGGATGTACTCGAGGCCGCGCAGCGCCAGGTGCGCCGTGGCGCCGGCCATGCAGATCCAGTTGCGGATCTCGGAGTTGCCCGAGTTCAGCAGCGCGCGCGGCAGCGCGGCGAAGGCCGCCTCGTCCTTGCCGCGCAGGGCGGCGATGACCTGCGCGTCGAGCGCCTCGTCGACCGTGAAGTGGCTCAGGCCGCCCGAGGCCAGGATGCCTACGCGCAGGTCGCCCGGATGGCTCTCCACCGCCTCGCGGATGGCGCGGCCCAGCTTGTAGCAGCGTGCCGGCGTCGGCTGGTTGGGCGGGTAGTAGGTGTTGAGGAACACCGGCACCACGGGGATGACCTCGCCCGCCAGCAGGCGGTTGTGCACGAAGCCGAAGGCATGCCCCTCGCCGTAGCCGTCGGCCAGGCTGTCGGCGCAGGCGATGTCGAACTCGCGCTCGATCAGGTGGTCGATGAGGTGGTGCGCCAGCGCATCGTCGACCGGGTAGTCGCGCGGCGTCTCCTTCTCGAAGTAGCGCGCCGAGGCGGCGCGCGCCCAGTCCGGCCCAGGGTGGTCCGCCAGCGGCACGTTGCGGATGGTCTTGCCGCGGTAGAGCAGGATGGCCGGCATGTTGTCGTCGCCGTACAGCTCCTTCTGGTCGTCGCCCACCACGATCAGCGCGTCGAGCCTGGCATTGCGCACCGCCGCGCCGAGCCGCTCGACCTCGGCCAGCGCGCGCGCATGCCGCTCGGCCAGCCGCTCGGGCCGCAACTGCGCTTCCATCGAGGCATCGGCCTGCGCCAGCAGCTCCTCGTAGCTAACGGGGCGGCCCTGCTTGTCCAGGTGCGGCCGCACGCGGTCGCGCTCGATGAAGCGGCTCCAGTCGCTCACGGGCGCATTGAGCATGGGGGTGTGGGAGGTGCCGATGCCGAGGACGATGCGGGACATGTGGATTGTCGGATTCGAAAAATGGAATTATATTCTGATTAACAAACGTCACTTCGGCAAGTGATGAACCACGATGGAGACATCCCTTGCGGGCCCGCAAGCCCCTCATGCCCGGCCTTCGCGGCATGCCAGGCGGGACCGGCCGTTCCTGCGGAACGCGCCCGGCGCGCCCTCGCCTTCCTTCCCCACGACAGCACAACGACAAGGAGACACGCATGACAACCCGACGCGCCGTTCTTCAGGGCGCCTTCGGCGCCGCGGCAGCCGCACTCGCCCGCACCGCGCCCGCGCAAGCGGACACCACCCCCATCACCGTGCTCGTCGGGGCGGCCTCCTCGATGGACTTCACCGCGCGCCTGGTGGCCGAGCAGATGCACGAGGCGCTCGGCCGCCCGGCCGTCGTGCTGAGCAAGCTCGGCGCCGGCCAGCGGCTCGCACTCGGCGAGGTCAAGCGGTCGGCGCCCGACGGGCGCACGCTGGTGTTCGCCACCAGCGGCCCCTTCGCGATCTATCCGCACATCTACAACAGGCTCGACTACGACCCGGTGGCGGACTTCACGCCCATCGCGGGCATCTCGAAGTTCGACGTCGCGGTGGCCACGGGCCCGATGACCGGCGCCACCACGCTCAAGGAACTGATCGCGTGGCAGAAGACGCGCAAGCGGGGCGACGCGGTGTTCGGCTCGGCGCCGGGCAACGGCTCGCTGTCGCACTTCCTGGGCCTGTCCATCAGCCTGGCCACCGGCGTGCCGATGACGCACGTGGCCTACAAGGACAGCGGCGTGGGCATCATCGACCTGGCCTCCAGCCGCCTGCCGATGATGATCACCGGGCTGAGCCCGCTGGTGGAGATGCACCGGGCCGGCAAGGTCCGGCTGCTGGCCGTCTCGGGGAGCGTGCGGTCGCCGCTGGTGCCCGAGGTCCCGACGCTGCAGGAAGCCGGCGTGAACGTCAGCAGCAGCACCTCCACCGGGCTGTTCGGCCCGCCGCGGATGCCGGCGGACCTGGTGGCCCGTCTGCACGACGCGGTCGTACCGATGCTCGGCAACGCCGCCATCCTGGACAAGCTCGCCGGCCAGGCCATGACGCCGTGGGCCGCCACGCCGAAGGAGCTGGCCGCCGCGCTGGCGCAGGAGCGCGAGCATTTCGCCGGGCTGGTGAAGGCCAGCGGCTACGTGCGGGAGGATGCATGAGCCCCCGCCCGGCCGTTCCGAAGGGGGCTCGCACCGCAGTGCGGAGCACGGAGGTTATCCAATGAGCGCCCGGGGCAGCACCATCACGCGCCGCCGCGCGGCGCTCGGCCTGGCCGCGGGCGCCGCCGCCGCGCTGGCCGCGCCGCGCCTGCTGGCGCAGGAGGACAAGCAGCCGATCACGCTGCTCGTCGGCGCGGCCTCGTCGATGGACTTCACGGCACGGCTGGTGGCCGACCAGTTGCGCGAGGTGCTCGGCCGTCCGGTCGTCGTGCTCAGCAAGCTCGGCGCAGGCGGGCGCGTGGCGCTGGGCGAGCTCAAGCGCTCGGCGCCCGACGGACGCACGCTGATGTTCTCCACCAGCAGCGCCTTCGCGATCTACCCGAACATCTACAACAGGCTCGACTACGACCCCGTGGCCGACTTCAGCTTCATCGGCGGGCTGTGCTGGTTCGACGTCGGCCTGGCCGCGAGCCCGCAGCACAGCGGCATCGGCGACATGCGCCAGCTCGTGGACTGGGCGCACGCCAAGGGCAAGGATGCGGTGTACGGCGCGGCGCCGGGCGCCGGCTCGTCGTCGCACTTCGTCGGCATCGCGACCGCGCTGGCCACCGGGGTGCCGATGACGGCGGTGCAGTACAAGGACAGCGGCGTGGGCCTGATCGACCTCGCCTCGGGGCGCCTGCCGATCCTCATCACCGGCACCAGTCCGCTGGTGGAGATGCACAAGACCGGCAAGATCCGCATCCTGGCGGTCTCGGGCGAGCAGCGCTCGCCGCTGGTGCCCGAGGTGCCGACGCTGGTGGAGGCCGGCGTGAAGGTCGCCATCCAGAACTCCGCCGGCCTCTATGGCCCGGCGAAGATGCCGCGCGAGCTGGTCGAGCGCCTGTATGCGGCGATGACGCCGATGCTCTCCAAGCCCGAGGTGGTCGCCAAGATGACGGCCCAGGGCATGGTGCCGGCGCCGCTGGACGGGCCGGCGCTCGCCGCGTCGCTGGCGCAGGAGCGCAGGCGCTTCGCGCAGCTGGTGGAAGCCAGCGGCTACCAGCGGGAGGACGCATGACGGCCGGCGACCGCACGCTGCGCGCCGCGGCCGACCTCGTGGCCGCGCTGGGCGCCGCCGCGCCGCAGGCCGAGGCGGCGCTGGCCGCCCTGCTGCATCCCCGCGCCCGCTTCATGACCCTCGGCAAGCAGGCCGAAGGCGCGGCGGCCGCGGCCCGCGAGATCGCCCAGGGGCCCAACGGCGACCTGGCGCGCCGCCTGCACTGGCAGCCGCCGCTGGCCGTCGGCGAGGCGGTGCGCCTGGTCGGCGAGCGGCAGCCGGGGTCGAGCGACCGCGGGCTCGTCATGACGCTCGGCTTCGACGACGACGCCCGCATCGTCCTCGTGCAGCAGCAGCGCACCCCGCCGCCACCGCCGGCCGAGGCGCCGCTGGTGCTGCCGGCCGAGCTCAAGGCCATGATCGACGGTGCGCTCGTCGAGCGCCACCCGATGCTGCTGGCGTATGTCGACGCCGACGGGCAGCCGGTGATGAGCTTCCGCGGCTCGGTGCAGGCCGACAGCGACGACCGCCTGGCCATGTGGATCCGCAGCCCCGAGGGCGCCTTCGTGCACGCGATCCGCGCCAACCCGCGCGTGGCGCTGGTCTACCGCAACGAGGACAGCAAAGCCACCTACCACTTCCAGGGCCGCGCGCGCGTGAGCGACTCGCCGGCGGACCGGCAGCGCGTCTTCGCGCGGGCCCCGCAGGCCGAGCAGGCCCATGACTTCGCGATGCTCGGCGTGCCCGTGCTCGTGGACCTCGACCGCGTCGAAGGCTATGCAGGGCTCGGCCCCGCGGGCCAGGTCGGCGGTATCCGCCTGCGGCGCGGCGCCACCGCCGACGCCGCAGCCCCCTCTTTCTCAAACGTGGAGCAACGATGAAACTTTCGAAGGACAACGAGGAGATCGCGCGCACCGGCCCCGGGACCGTGATGGGCAACTTCATGCGGCAGTACTGGATACCCGCCGCACGCTCGAGCGAGCTCGCCGAGGATGGCACGCCGATGCGGCTGATGCTGCTGGGCGAGAAGCTGGTCGCCTTCCGCGATTCCAGCGGCCGCGTCGGCGTGATGGACCACCTGTGCCCGCACCGCTGCGCCTCGCTGGTGCTCGGCCGCAACGAGGAGAACGGCATCCGCTGCATCTACCACGGCTGGAAGTTCGACGTGGACGGCAACTGCGTGGAGATGCCCAGCGTGGCGCGCGCGCAGGACTTCAAGGAGAAGGTGAAGGCGCGCGCGTACAAGGCGGTCGACCGCAACGGCATCATCTGGGTCTACATGGGCGAGCGCCAGGCCAGCCCGCCGCCGCTGCCGATGGTGGAGGCCACCCTGCTGAAGGAGGAGGAGGTCGACATCTTCTTCATGATGCGCAGCTGCAACTGGATGCAGTCGCTCGAAGGCGACATCGACACCTCGCACTTCGGCTTCCTGCACGTAGGCCACCTCGACCCGGACAACGTCCCTGATGGCCACCCCCTGCAGCACACCGCCAGCGAGCGCGCACCCGAATACCACGTGAAGGACGCGCCCTGGGGCACCACCTACGGCGCCTACCGCACGGTGCGGCCGAAGACCACCTACTGGCGCTTCGCGAACTACATGTTCCCGTTCTGGACGCAGACGCCGCAGGGCGAATTCCCGATCAACATCCAGGCGCGCGCCTGGGTGCCGCTGGACGACGAGCACACGATGATGATCTTCTGGCGCCGCCGCACCGGCGGCCCGCGCGGCACCAACGAGCCGCTCAAGGACGGCAAGCCGCTGGGCGGCAGCCGGGCGCAGCCGGAGTTCGTCCCGGTGGACACGAGCTGGCTGGGGCGCTACCGCGTGAAGGCCGACGAGTCGAACGACTGGCTGATCGACCGCGAGGCGCAGCGCACCAACCGCATCTACTCGGGCATCGACCACATCGGCCTGCAGGACCAGGCCGTGACCGAGAGCATGGGCGCGATCACCGACCACACCAGGGAGCACCTGGGCCCCGGCGACCTGATGATCGCCCGCACGCGGCGCCGCGCGCTGGCCGCCGCCCGGGCCTTCGCCGCGGGCACGCCCGCCCCGGGCGTGGACGATCCGGCGCTGATGACCGATGCGCGCAGCGGCTACTTCGAGATCGACGAGTCCGTCGAGTGGCAGGCCGCGTACGGCCGCATGATGGAAGGGGCCAGCCGGGTCCCGGCGACGGCCGAGGGCTGACGCGGCGGCGCCTCAGCCGTCCACCGGCTGCGCCGGCGAGCCTTCGAAGGTGAGCTGGTAGAAGGCCGCGTCCAGCCATCGGCCGAACTTGAACCCGACCTGGGGGAAGGTGCCGGCGTGGACGAAACCCAGCCGCTGGTGCAGGCCGATGCTGGCGGCGTTGGAGGCGTCGATGCAGCCCACCATCACGTGCACGCCGGCCGCCTGCGCACGGCGAATCAGTTCGAGCAGGAGCACCCGGCCCAGCCCGCGGCCGCGGTGCGCATGGTGCACGTAGATGCTGTGCTCGACCGTGTACTTGTACGCCGGGAAGGCCCGGAAGGTGCCCCAACTGGCGAAGCCGGCCAACTGGCCCGCCGTGTCGACGGCGCCGACCACCGGGAAGCCGCCCGCGCGCTTGGCGGCGAACCAGGCGGCCATGGCCTGCGGCGGGCGCGGCGCGTAGTCGTACAGCGCCGTCGAGTTCGCGATGGCCTCGTTCAGGATCTCCAGGATGGCCGGCGCGTGCTCGGCTTCGGTGCAGTCGATGAGGCGCAGTTCGTCGTGCGGGTGCATGGGAAGCCTTCCTGGGTGAACAGACGGAGGTTCAGCGCAGTGCGGGCACGCCCGCCTGCCACTGCGGCCAGTTCGCCACGATGTGGTCCACCACCCGCGAGCCGACGCGCTCGATGTTCTCCACCGTCTCGGCGAAGCCGCCGGCCGTCTCGCCGGGGGCCGGGTCCAGGTGCGCCAGCGTGCTCTCGCGCGGGTGGCCCTGGTCGAAGTTGACGGCGCCGCGCAGGCTCATCACGCGGCCGGTGCCGTGGGTACGGTTGATGACCAGGGCGATCGCCGCCGCTTCCATCTCGGTGATGACGTAGTCGTCGGCGCCGTAGAGCCTGGCGATGTACTGCGCCTCCTTCGACAGGCCGGGGCCGTGGAAGAAGGTGTCGCCCGTCATGTGGGTGCCGGTGCCGACGAAGGGCGCGCGCCGCGCGGCGGCGTCGGGGTAGCGCTGGCGATAGCGGCGGGCCGAGTCGGCGTCGGCCAGCGGCACGCCGGCCGAGAGCTTCATCGCCCAGGCGACGAGCTGCGGGTCGAGCCGGAAGCGGCGGTAGTTCTCGTAGCCCTTGCGCGGCATGAAGGTCGGCTCGCCGGCCTTGTTCTCCTCGGGCGCCCAGCGGTGGCCCAGGTCGTAGTCGACCAGCCAGGTGGCCCAGCTGACCATGCCGATGGTGCCGCGCGAGGGCGGCGTGCCGGCCACGCCGGAGATCACGTAATAGGCCTGCGAGAAGTCGAAGCGCGGGTCGAGCAGGATGGCCTGCATGGACGAGGAGGAGTTCACCTTGCCCATGCCGAGCACCGCGCCGCACACGCCGTCGGCGTTGCAGTAGACCGGGCCGAGCGCGCCGCGCACCGGCACCGGCGCGGCGCCCTTCCAGTAGCGCTCGTACCAGTGCTGGAACTCGCCGGCGCGGTCGCCGGTGTTCTGGCCGATCTCGAACATGGCGGCGACGAAGACCTTGACCTTCACCGGCGCGACGGCCTGTGGAGAGGCGGAGGTGGACGCGCCGCCGGGGGCGGCGCAGCCGGCCAGCAGCGCGGCGGCCGCCAGGACGGCCGCGCCGCACAGGCGCAAGGGGCGGAGAAAGGCGATGGGACGCATGGCGGGGGCCTCGCGGGAACGGACGGAGCGACAGTCTACGCAGCGCGCCGCCCGCGCACCCGCGGCGCGGCGCGCGTCCTACAGCCGCCGCGCCGCCGCTGCGCCAGCATGTCGGCCACGATGCCCGCCACCGCCCGCCCCGCGCCGATCGCCCCCGGCCTGGTGTACGTCTCGCCCGAGATGCCGGGCTGCTCGCGCGTGCGCAGCGGCGAGCGCTTCCGCTTCAAGGACCCGCGCGGCCGCTGGATTCGCGACCCGGACGAGATCGCCCGCATCCGGGCGCTGGCCATCCCGCCCGCCTACACCGAGGTCTGGATCTGCCCCCTGCCCAACGGCCACCTGCAGGCGGTGGGCCTCGATGCGCGCGGACGGCGGCAGTACCGCTACCACGCGCAGTGGCGCCGGATGCAGGACGAGGCCAAGTTCGACCGGCTGGAAGCCTTCGGCCATGCGCTGCCGCGCATCCGCGCCCGCGTGCGGCGCGACCTGAAGGCGATGCGCCCCGGCACTGCGCCCACGCGCGCGGCGGTGCTGGCGGCCGTCGTGCGGCTGCTGGACACGACCTACCTGCGCGTGGGCAACGAGGAGTACGCCAGCGCCAACGGCTCCTTCGGCCTGACCACGCTGCGCAGCCGCCATGCCCGGGTGCGCGGCGGGCGGCTGCGGCTGCGCTTCAAGGGCAAGAGCGGCATCGAGCACGAGGCCGAGGTGGAAGACGCGCGGGTGGCGAAGGTGGTGCGCCGCTGCCAGGAGCTGCCCGGCCAGGCCCTCTTCCAGTACGAGGACGAGGCCGGCGCGCGGCATGCCATCGGCTCCGGCGACGTGAACGACTACCTGCGCGAGGCCTCGGGCGGCGACTTCACCGCCAAGGACTTCCGCACCTGGCACGGCACCGTGCAGGCGCTGGAGCTGACGCGCCTGGCTTGCGAGCGCGCCGCGGCGCAGGACGACGCGGCGCGTTGGGGCGCCCGGGAGATCGTGGGCGCGGTGGCGCGCCAGCTCGGCAACACGCCCGCGGTGTGCCGCAAGGCCTACATCCACCCCGAGGTGCTGGCGCTGGGCAGCCGCCTGGACGACGCGCCGCAGGCGCTGGCGAAGGCCTGGCGGCGCAGCACCGGCGGCCGGCGCGGCCTGCTCGCGGCCGAGGCGCGGCTGCTGGCCTTCATGCGCGCCTGCCGCGGCGGCCGGCTCACTGGCGCGCGGTCCGCACGTTCGGCGGCAGCGCCTGCGGCCAGCTCGCGCGGAAGGGGTTGATGTCCAGCCCGCCGCGCCGCGTGTAGCGGCAGTACACGGCCAGCTTGGTGGGCCGGCAGCGCGCCTGGATGTCCATGAAGATGCGCTCGCAGCAGGGCTCGTGAAACTCGTTGTGGTTGCGGAAGCTCACGATGTAGCGCAGCAGGCCCGCCTGGTCGATCGGCGGGCCGCTGTAGCGCACCTGCACGCTGCCCCAGTCGGGCTGGCCGGTCACGCGGCAGTTGCTCTTGAGCAGGCGGCTGGTCAGCACCTCGGTGACGGGCGCCTCGTCGAACCGCGCCGCCAGCAGCTCGGGCGCGGGTTCGTAGTGCGTGCAGTCCAGGTCCAGCCGGTCCAGGTCCAGGCCATCGAGTTCGGCTACGCCCTCGCGGTCGAAGTGGTCGGGCGCGAGCAGCTTCAGCCCGATGCTGCCGCTGTGCGAAGAAAGCGCCGGGCCGCCCCCAGCTTTCTTGCCCCCCTCGGGGGGCGGGCCGGACGCAGTCCGGCCCTGGGGGCTCTCATGTCCGCGCCACAGCGCCTCGGTCACGTCCGTGCGCAGGCGCTCGCGCACCGCCTCGGCGTCGGCGAAGGCGCTGCCGTTGAAGCTGTTGAGGTAGAGCTTGAAGGACTTGCTCTCGATGATGTTGGGCGACTCGCAGGGGATGGTGAAGTGCGCGATCGCCACCTGCGGCTTGCCGCGCGGGTTGAGCCACGAAACCTCGAAGGCGCTCCACATGTCGGCGCCGAAGAAGGGCAGGCGCGGCGCCTCGCCGGGCGGCGGCGGCGCGATGCCCAGCGCCTGCCGCTGCGGCGCGCGCGACAGCGGGAACAGCAGCGAGGGGTCGTAGCGGTCCACGTAGGCCGAGCTGCGGCCCAGTTGCGACTGCTCGGGGGTGTTGCCGATGCTCATCTGGCGTCCACCGCCTGCAGGAAGGGGATCATGTGCGCCAGCAGCGCCTCCTGCGCGCCCGGCGGCAGGTCGTGCGCGAAGCCGGGGATGGCCTCGAAGCGCGCGCCGGGGATGCGCCGCGCGGTGTCGCGCCCGCAGGCGATGGGCACCAGCGGATCGGCGTCGCCGTGCAGCACCAGCGTGGGCGCGGTGATCTTCGGCAGCACCTCGCAGCGCAGGCCGGTGTCGGCGCCGATGGCCAGCATCTGCCGCACGATGCCCTCGGGCCGGTAGCTGCGGCGCAGGCCGATGGCGATGCGCTCGCGGTTGGCGGCCTCGTCGAAGGGCCAGCCGGGGCTGGCGATCATACGCACCAGGCCCAGCGAGTACTCAACCAGCGACGCCTCGTCCTGCGATCGGGGCCGGCGCATCAGCGCCGAGCCCACCTCCGGCCGTGGGCCGGGCAGGCCGCGCGCGCCGCTGGAACTCATGATGCTGACCAACGAGCGCGTGCGCTGCGGCGCGGTGGCCGCCACGCGCTGCGCGATCATGCCGCCCATCGAGGCGCCGACGATGTGCGCGTCGCGGATGTCCAGCGCATCGAGCACGCCGATGGCGTCCAGCGCCATGTCCTGCAGGGTGTAGGGCGCGCGCACGGGCAGGCCGATCTTCTGGCGCAGCGCCTCCCACAGCAGGTTGCGCCGCCGCGCGCCGTCGAAGGACTGCGACAGCCCGATGTCGCGGTTGTCGTGCCGCACCACGCGGTAGCCGGAGCGCACCAACCCCTGCACGAAAGGCTCGGGCCAGGCGATCAACTGCATGCCCAGGCCCATGATCAGCAGCACGACCGGGCCGTCGCCGCCCGTGTCCTCGACCTCGATGGCGATGCCGTTGGCGCTGACCTTCACCTGAACTCCCGCTCGCGCAGCCACTTGGTGGCGACCCACTTCTCGCCCGCCAGCACCGGCGCGCCGCCGTGCAGGGTGCGGGTGGCCGGGTCGGGCCGGTCGTAGCTGAAGAAGACGCCGGTGCCGCGCACCGGGGCGACCTCCAGCCCGATGTCGGGGAAGGTGGTGGCCCCGCCCTGCTCGGGCTCCTGCAGGTACATCACCAGCGTGCCCACGCGCTGCCCGCCGCGGCGCAGGATGGTGGGCGTGCCGGGCTCGCGCGGGTCGAAGTAGTCGTAGTGCGGGCGGTACTGCGCGCCGGGCGCGTAGCGCAGGATCTGCAGGCCCTCGCCGAATTCGAGCGGCCAGTTCAGCAGGCGCGCGATGCGCGTCTCGATGCGCTGCACCGTCTCGTTCTCGCCGCGCTCGAAGAACATGCCCTCGCTGGTGCGGTCGACGTTGAGCGTCTCGCCGCCGGTCTTGGTCTCCACGGTGAGCGAGCGCGCCAGGCGGGCGCGCGCTGCCGCGATCAGGGCCTCGCACTCCTCGCCGCCCAGCAGGTTGCCGAAGACGACCACGCGCGGATGCTGGACGGTCTGCAGCACCTGCACGCGGCGGTCGCCGGCATCGATGTACAGCGGCGCGCCCTCCAGGTCGGGGCCGGGCATCTCGGTGCGCGCGGGGCCGGCCGGCTCGGCGGGCGCGGCAACGGCCGGCGCACCGCCGAGCGCGGCGCGCTCCACCTCGGCCAGCGCCGCGTCGGTGGCGTCGTCGCGCCACCCGGCAGCGTGCATGGAGGCGCGCAGCGCAGCGACGGAATGGCCCGCCGCAAGCTGGGCGACGATCCATTCGCGCAGTTCGGGACTGATCGGTTGCATGTCAATGCTCCTGGGCAGCGCCGGGCGTCGGCGCGACCTCGCAGCCCATGAGGCAGGCGGCCGCGGAGCAGGCCATGCGAGGACACGCGCGGAACCGGCTTGGCCGGGCCGCCGAGTGTGCCCCCTCGAAGGGGGTTGGCGAAGCGACACGAAGTGCGCGAAGACTGGGGGTGGTCATTGTTTTCTTCGGAAAACCAGGCGTTCGGGCGTCGAGGCGGCGGGCGCGAAAGCGTAGCCCTCCAGGTCGAAGCCCTCCAGCCGGCGCGGCGTGCCGGCCTTGTGCTGGATCGCCCAGCGCGCCATCAGGCCGCGGGCGCGCTTGGCGAAGAAGCTGATGATCTTGTACTGGCCGTTCTTCCAGTCCTCGAACTGGCACTCGACCACGCGCGCCTTCAGCGCCCGGCGGTCGACCGCGCGGAAATACTCCTGCGAGGCCAGGTTGACGATCACCGGCGAGGCGTCGGCGGCCGCGCGCTCGTTCAGGTAGCCGGCGATGCGCTCGCCCCAGAAGGCGTACAGGTCCTTGCCGTGGCGGTTGGCCAGCGGCGTGCCCATCTCCAGGCGGTACGGCTGCAGGCGGTCCAGCGGGCGCAGCACGCCGTACAGGCCGCTGAGGATGACGACGTGCGCCTGCGCCCAGGCGAGCTGGGCGGGCGTCAGGCTCCTGGCCTGCAGGCCGCCGTACACGTCGCCGTCGAAGGCGAGCGCCGCGGGCCGGGCGTTGGCCTCGGTGCCGCGCGGCTTCCAGGCGGCATAGCGGGCCACGTTGAGCGCCGCCAGCTTGTCCGACAGGTGCATCAGCTCGGCCACCTGCTGCGGCGACTTCCCGCGCATCAGGCGGATCAGCTCGGCCGCCGGGCTGCGCGGGCCCTCGAACACCGGCTGCGTGGCCTCGATGCCGGCGGGCAGGGGCGATTCGTAGTCCAGTGATTTGGCAGGCGAGAGCAGGAAGAGCATCGCGGGATTATCACCAGCGGCCCGGGGCCGCAACCCCCTCGATAAAATCGCGTGTTTCCCCCGATTCCCCTGGCGCGGCGCGGCCCCTGCGGCCGCGCCGCGCCACCCTTTCACGCCATGAGCGACACCCCTGCCCAACCCGGCCTCCAGAGCCTCGCCAAGTCCTTCGAACCCGCCGCCATCGAGGCACACTGGGGCCCCGAGTGGGAGCGCCGCGGCTACGCGCGGGCGGGCTTCCGCGGCACGCAGCAGCCGAAGGACGGCGCGCCCTCCTTCGCCATCCAGCTCCCGCCGCCCAACGTGACGGGCACGCTGCACATGGGGCATGCCTTCAACCAGACCATCATGGACAGCCTGACGCGCTACCACCGCATGGCGGGCGCGAACACGCTGTGGGTGCCGGGCACCGACCACGCGGGCATCGCCACGCAGATCGTGGTGGAGCGCCAGCTCCAGGGCCAGGGCCAGAACCGCCACGACCTGGGCCGCAAGAACTTCGTGGCCCGCGTGTGGGAGTGGAAGGAGCAGTCCGGCAACACCATCACCCGGCAGATGCGCCGCATGGGCGACACGGTGGACTGGAGCCGCGAGTACTTCACCATGGACGGGAAGCTCTCGAAGGTGGTGACCGAGACCTTCGTGCGCCTGTACGAGGAGGGCCTGATCTACCGCGGCAAGCGCCTGGTGAACTGGGACCCGGAACTCAAGAGCGCGGTGAGCGACCTGGAGGTGGAGAGCGAGGAGGAGGACGGCTTCCTCTGGCACATCGCCTACCCGCTGGAGGACGGCTCGGGCACGCTGACGGTGGCGACCACGCGGCCGGAGACGATGCTGGGCGACGTGGCGGTGATGGTGCACCCGGAGGACGAGCGCTACGCGAAGCTGGTCGGCAGGAACGTGAGGCTGCCGCTGGTGGACCGCCTGATCCCCGTGATCGCCGACGACTACGTCGACCGCGCGTTCGGCACCGGCGTGGTGAAGGTCACGCCCGCGCACGACCACAACGACTACGCCGTCGGCCAGCGCCACGGCCTGCCTGTCATCGGCGTGCTCACGCTCGACGCGAAGATCAACGAGAACGCGCCGGAGCAATACCGCGGCATGGACCGCTTCGCCGCGCGCAAGGCGGTAGTGACCGACCTTCAGGCGCAGGGTCTGCTGGTCGAGACGAAGAAGCACAAGCTCATGGTGCCGCGCTGCGCCCGCACCGGCCAGGTGGTCGAGCCGATGCTGACCGACCAGTGGTTCGTGGCAATGAGCAAGCCCGACGCGAAGGGCAAGTCGATCGCCCAGAAGGCCATCGACGCCGTGCAGTCCGGCGAAGTGCGCTTCGTGCCCGAGAACTGGGTCAACACCTACAACCAGTGGATGAACAACATCCAGGACTGGTGCATCAGCCGCCAGCTCTGGTGGGGCCACCAGATCCCGGCCTGGTACGACGAGGACGGCAAGGTGTATGTCGCGCGCAGCGAGGAAGAGGCGCAGCGGCAGGCCCCTGGCAAGACGCTCACGCGCGACGAGGACGTGCTCGACACCTGGTATTCCTCGGCGCTGGTGCCCTTCTCCTCGCTCGGCTGGCCCGAGGCGCTGCAGGACGGCAACGCGCTGAAGGACTACGACCTGTACCTGCCCTCCACCGTGCTGGTGACGGGCTACGACATCATCTTCTTCTGGGTCGCCCGGATGATCATGATGACCACGCACTTCACCGGGCGCGTACCGTTCAGGCACGTCTACATCCACGGCCTGGTGCGCGACGCGCAGGGCAAGAAGATGAGCAAGTCCGAGGGCAACGTGCTCGACCCGGTGGACCTGATCGACGGCATCGCGCTGGAGCCGCTGCTCGAGAAGCGCACCCAGGGCCTGCGCAAGCCCGAGACGGCGCCGCAGGTTCGCAAGAACACGAGCAAGGAATTCCCCGAGGGCATCCCCGCCTACGGCGCCGACGCGCTGCGCTTCACCTTCGCCGCGCTGGCCTCGCTGGGCCGCAGCATCAACTTCGACAGCAAGCGCTGCGAGGGCTATCGCAACTTCTGCAACAAGCTCTGGAACGCCACCCGCTTCGTGCTGATGAACTGCGAAGGCCAGGACTGCGGCATACAAGAGCCCCCAGGGCTGGGCTGCGCCCAGCCCGTCCCCCAAGGGGAGCAAGAAAGCTTGGGGCGGCCCGGCGCTTTCTTGGAACACACGAAGGCCGAATGCGAACCGGGCGGCGCCTTCCACGGCTACATGCACTTCAGCCAGGCCGACCGCTGGATCGCCTCGCGGCTGCAGCGCGTGGAGGCCGAGGTGGCGCAGGGCTTTGCCGACTACCGGCTCGACAACGTGGCCAACGCCATCTACCAGTTCGCCTGGGACGAGTTCTGCGACTGGTACCTGGAGATCGCCAAGGTGCAGATCCAGCAGGGCGGCGAGGCCGAGCAGCGCGCCACCCGCCGCACGCTGATCCGCACGCTGGAGGCGCTGCTGCGCCTGGCGCATCCGGTCATCCCCTTCATCACCGAGGCGCTGTGGCAGCAGGTCGCGCCCGTGGCGGGCCGCGCCGGCGACTCGGTCATGGTCGCGCCCTACCCCGTCGCCCAGCCCGGGAAGATCGACGAAGCGGCCGAGGCGCACGTGGCCCGGCTCAAATCGCTGGTGGCTGCCTGCCGCCAGCTGCGCGGCGAGATGAACGTCTCTCCCGCGCAGCGCCTGCCGCTGTATGCGCTGGCCGAGAGCGCCGACGAAGCCGCCTTCCTGCGCGGCGCCGCGCCGGTGCTGCAGACGCTGGCCCGCCTGTCGGAGGTCAAGGTCTTCGACGACGAGGCCGCCTGGACCGCCGCCGCACAGGCGGCGCCGGTGGCCGTGGTCGGCGCCGCGCGGGTGGCGCTGCACGTGGAGATCGACGTGGCGGCCGAGCGCGCGCGCCTGGGCAAGGAGGTCGCGCGCATCGAGGGCGAGATCGCCAAGGCGCAGGGCAAGCTGGCCAACGAATCCTTCGTCGCCCGGGCGCCGGCCGCCGTCATTGCGCAGGAAAAACAGCGCGTGGCGGACTTCGGCGCGACGCTGGCGCGTCTTCAGTCACAGTTGCAGCGCCTCGGCTGACATCCTGTCACAGGGCTGTCCCGTAGGATAGAGAGCGCATTTGTTGATACCACCGTCCACAGTTTCCAAGCTCATGCCCATCTCGACTCGCATCCGCAAGGCCGTCTTTCCGGTGGCCGGCTTCGGCACCCGCTTCCTGCCCGCCACCAAGGCCCAGCCCAAGGAAATGCTGCCGGTGGTGGACAAGCCGCTGATCCAGTACGCGGTCGAGGAGGCGTACGCCGCGGGCATCCGCGACATGATCTTCGTCACCGGCCGCAACAAGCGCGCCATCGAGGACCACTACGACACCGCCTACGAGCTGGAAAGCCAGTTGGAAGCCAGCGGCAAGAGCGCCCTGCTGGAGATCGCCCGCTCGGTCGCGCCCGAGGACATGACCTGCTCCTACGTGCGCCAGCCGCGCATGCTGGGCCTGGGCCACGCCGTGCTGTGCGCCGAGCACCTGGTGGGCGACCAGCCCTTCGCCGTGCTGCTGGCCGACGACCTGATGGTCGGCCCCGAGGGCGGCGAAGGCGTGCTGGCGCAGATGGTGCGCACCTACAACAACCTGGGCGGCTCGGTGCTGGCCGTGCAGGAGGTGCCGCTGGACCAGGTCAAGCGCTACGGCATCGTGGCCGGCGAGTCCAAGGGCGACGACATCACCAAGGTCAGCGCGATGGTCGAGAAGCCCTCGCCGGAGAAGGCGCCCTCGCGCCTGGCGGTGGCCGGCCGCTACATCCTGACGCCCGGCGTCTTCGACGAGATCCGCAACCAGCCCAAGGGCGCGGGCGGCGAGATCCAGCTCACCGACGGCATCGCCTCGCTGCTGAAGAAGGAGAGCGTCTACGCCTACGCCTACAAGGGCGTGCGCTACGACTGCGGCAGCAAGGAGGGCTTCCTGCAGGCCACCGTCGAGCTGGCCCTGGCGCACCCCGAGGTCGGCGCTTCGTTCCGCGAGTACCTCAAGAGCCTGGCGCTCTGAAGCCTGCGCCCGCCCGGGCGGCAAGCAACAACAGCCGTTCGGGCTGAGCTTGTCGAAGCCGGGTGCCGCGCTTCGACAGGCTCAGCGTGAACGGCTTGGGGGCTGCCTCAGCCCGCCGCCGTCGACGCGGCCTTGGGAGCCGCGCCTTCCTCGTCCGCCGGCCGCCGCGCATAGCGCTGCGCCAGCACGGCACACACCATCAGCTGCATCTGGTGGAACAGCATCAGCGGCAGCACGATGGCGCCGACCGCGGACGAGGCGAACAGCACCTTGGCCATCGGCACGCCGCTGGCCAGGCTCTTCTTGGAGCCGCAGAAGACGATGGTGATCTCGTCGGCCTTGGAAAAGCCCAGCCGCCGCGCCGCGAAGGTGGTGAAGAAAAGCGCCAGCGCTAGCAGCACCGCGCACACCACCAGCAGCCCGGCCAGGGCCGTGAGCGGCACCTGCTTCCACAACCCCTCGATCACCGCCGCGCTGAAGGCGGTGTAGACCACCAGCAGGATCGAGCCGCGGTCCACCAGCGTCAGCACCTTGGCGTGCCGCTTGACGAAGCCGCCGATCCATGGCCGCAGCAGGTGGCCGGCGACGAAGGGCGCCATCAGCTGCAGCAGGATGCGGCCGATCGCGTCGAGCTGGGAGTCCGCATGGCCCTGCGCCACCAGCCAGTTGGCCAGGAGCGGCGTGACGAACACGCCCAGCAGCGTCGAGGCCGAGGCGCTGCATACCGCCGCCGGGATGTTGCCGCGCGCCATCGAGGTGAAGGCGATGGCCGACTGCACGGTGGCCGGCAGCACGCACAGGAACAGCACGCCGGTGTAGATCTCCGGCGTGACCAGCGGCGCCAGCACCGGCCGCAGCACCCACCCCAGCACCGGGAACATCACGAAGGTGGCGGCGAACACCAGGAGGTGCAGCCGCCAGTGGGTGACGCCGGACAGGACGGCCTCGCGCGAGAGCTTGGCGCCGTGCAGGAAGAACAGCAGCCCGATGGCCACCGTGGTCAGCCCCTCGAAGAAGCGGGCCGTGCCGCCGCTGGCCGGCAGCAGCGTGGCGAGCACGACGGTGCCCACCAGCGCGAGCGTGAAGTTGTCGGGGAGGAAGCGCGAACGGGCCATGACGCCGATTGGGCACGCGGCGCATTCAAAAGTGAAATGGATTCATCTGATGAATCCATAATTTCGCCGCATGAATGTCACCCTGAGGCAACTGCACGTCTTTCGCGCCGTCGCGCTGGAGCGCAACTTCAGCCGCGCCGGCGACGGCATCGGCCTCACGCAGCCGGCGGTGAGCCGCTCGATCCTGGAGCTGGAGTCGCAGCTCGGCGTGAAGCTGCTGGACCGCACCACGCGCGAGGTGGCGCTGACGGAAGCCGGCCAGGCGCTGGCGCTGCGGCTGGACCGGCTGCTGGACGAGCTCGACCAGATGCTGCTGGACGTGGGCGGCCTGGCGCGCGCACGGCGCGGCAAGGTGCGGGTGGCGAGCAGCCCCACCTTGTCGGCCAACCTGATGCCGCAATGCATCGCCGCCTGCGGCGAGCGCGAGCCCGGCATCCAGTTGGTGCTGCTCGACCGCATCCAGCAGGACGTGCTGGGCAGCGTGCGCGCCGGCGAGGTGGACTTCGGCGTGGTGATCGAGCCGCAGGACGCCGAGGACCTGCATCAGGAGCCGATCCTGCAGGACCCCTTCGTGCTGGTGGCGCCCGAGAGCCACCCGCTGGCCAAAGCGGCCAGCGTGCGCTGGCCGACGCTCTCGGGCCGGCCGCTGGTGCTGCTGGACCACGCCTCCGGCAGCCGCCGCCTGATCGACGCCGCGCTGGAACGCCACGGCACGCGCTGCGAGGTGGCGCAGGAGCTGGGCCACGCCACCACCGTCTTCCGCATGATCGAGGCCGGCATCGGCATCAGCGTGATGCCGGCGCTGGCCCTGCCGCCGGGCGGCATCCCGGGGCTGGCGGTGCGGCCGCTGCGGCCCACGGTGGAGCGCGACATCGTGCTGGTGCACCGGCGCAACCGCGCGCCTTCGCCGCTGGCGCAGCGGGTGTGGAGCCTGATCCACGACGTCGCCGCCGGCATGCGGCGGCAACAGGGCGTCAGTCCAGGGTGAGGATGGTGCAGCCGGTGGTCTTGCGTGCTTCGAGGTCGCGGTGCGCCTGCTGCACCTCGGCCAGCGGGTAGCGCTGGGCGATCGGGATCTTCACCGCGCCGCTTTCCACCACGGCGAACAGGTCATCCGCCATGGCCTGCGTGGCCTCGCGCGTGGCGATGTGGGTGAACAGCGTGGGCCGCGTGATGTACAGCGAGCCCTTCTGCCCCAGCACCCCGAGGTTGAAGGGCGGCACCGGGCCGGAACCGTTGCCGAAGCTGGCCAGCAGGCCGAAGGGGCGCAGGCAGTTCAGCGAGCCTTCGAAGGTGTCCTTGCCCACCGAGTCGTAGACCACCTTCACGCCCTGCCCGCCGGTGATCTCCTTGACGCGGGCCGCGAAGTCCTCGGTGCTGTAGTTGATGCAGTGCGCCGCGCCGTGCTCCAGCGCCAGCTTGCACTTGGCGTCGGAGCCGGCGGTGCCGATGAGCTTCAGCCCCAGCGCCTTCGCCCACTGGCAGGCGATCAGGCCGACGCCGCCGGCGGCGGCATGGAAGAGGATGAAGTCGCCCGGCTGCAGGCCCTCGGCCGGCAGCGTCTTCTTCAGCAGGTACTGCGCCGTCAGGCCCTTGAGCATCATCGCCGCGCCGGTCTCGAAGGAGATCGCGTCGGGCAGGCGGCACACGCTGCGGGCCGGCATCACACGCAGCTCGCAGTAGGCGCCGGGCGGCGCGCTGGCATAGGCGGCGCGGTCGCCGGGCGCGAGGTGCGTCACGCCCTCGCCCACCGCCTCGACGATGCCGGCGGCCTCCATGCCCAGTTGCAGCGGCATCGGGAAGGGATACAGGCCGCTGCGCTGGTAGGTGTCGATGAAGTTCAGGCCGACGGCCTTGTGGCGGATGCGGATCTCGCCCGGCCCCGGTTCGCCGACCTCGACGTCGACGAGCTTGAGTTCCTCGGGGCCGCCGTTGCGGTCGATGCGGATGGCGCGGCTGGTGCTCATGCTGGCTGCTCCTTGGACGGGTCAGAAGGTGCCGGGGTACGCGCCGCCGTCGGCCAGGACGTTCTGGCCCGTCATGTAGGCGGCATGCACGCTGCACAGGAAGGCGCAGATGGCGCCGAACTCCTCCGGCGTGCCGAAGCGCCGCGCGGGGATGGCCTTGCGGCGCGCCTCGTGGATCGCCTCGACGCTCTGGCCGGTCTTCTTCGACGTGCCGGCGGCCATGGTGCGCACGCGGTCGGTGTCGAACACGCCGGGCAGCAGGTTGTTGATCGTCACGCCCTGGGCCGCCAGGCCGCTGCGCGCCACGCCGGCGACGAAGCCCGTGAGGCCGCTGCGCGCGCCGTTGGACAGGCCGAGGATGTCGATCGGCGCCTTCACCGCGCTGGAAGTGATGTTGACGATGCGCCCGAAGCCGCGCGCGGCCATGCCGTCGACCGTGGCCTTGATCAGCTCGATGGGGGTGAGCATGTTGGCCTCCACGGCCTTCAGCCAGGCCTCGCGGTCCCACTCGCGGAAGTCGCCGGGCGGCGGGCCGCCGGCGTTGGTGACGACGATGTCGTAGTCGGCATGCGCGGCGAAGGCGGCGGCGCGGCCTTCGGGCGTGGTGATGTCCGCGGCCACGGCCTTAACGGAGGCGCCGCCCGATGCCGCGGCCTGCAGCTTCGCGGCCGCTTCCTGCAGCGCCTCGGCGCCGCGGGCGACGACGACGACGTTGACGCCCTCCTTCACCAGCGCCAGCGCGCTGCCGTAGCCCAGCCCCTTGCTGGCGCCGCACACCAGCGCCGTTCTGCCTGCGATTCCCAGGTCCATGCTTTCAAGCTCCTTGTCGGTTGCGCGCGCCTCAGCGGGCGCGCGAGAAGACGTAGATGCCCGCGATCACCAGCGCCGTACCGGCCGCCACCCAGGCGGTGAAGGGCTCGCCCAGGATGAGCGCGCCCATCGCGATCGTGGACATGGGCCCGATCATGCCTGTTTGCGCGGCGGCGGCGGCGCCGATGCGCTCGATGGCCATCATGACGGCCAGGACAGGCACCGCCGTGCACAGGGTGGCGTTGAGCACCGACAGCCAGATCACCTCCGGCGCCACGGCCAGCACCGTGCCGGCCGGCCGCAGCAGCAGGTACTGGACGATGCACAGCACGCAGGCCACGCCGGTGGCCAGCCCCACCAGGCGCAACGAGCCCAGGCGCCGGACGAACTCGCCGCTCCACACCATGTAGACGGCATAGCTCACGGCGCTGAGGAAGACCAGCAGCGCGCCCCACGCCGCCGCGCCGCCCTGGCCGATCTGCACCTCGTGGCCGAAGACCAGCAGCACGCCCGCGTAGCTGACGGCCATGCCGAGCATCTGGCCCGCGCGCACGCGCCGGCGGTAGGCCAGCCAGCCGAACAGGATGACCAGCGTGGGGTTGAGGTACAGGATCAGCCGCTCCAGGCTGGCCGTGACGTAGGCCAGCCCGGCGAAGTCCAGGAAGCTGGCCAGGTAGTAGCCGGTGAAGCCCAGGCCCAGCACGCCGAACCAGTCGCGCCGCGTGAGCGCCGGCCTGCCGCGCCCCGCCCACCACGCCATGACGGCGAACAGGGGCAGCGCGAACAGCATGCGCAGCATGATGAGCGTCACCGCGTCCACGCCGTAGCGGTAGGCGAGCTTGACGATGATGGCCTTGCCGCTGAAGGCGATGGCGCCGAAGCAGGCCAGCAGCAGGCCGGCCGCAGTCGATGCCCTGGCCGGCGGCGGGGCGGCGGTGGACGTCGTCGCGGGCACCCGTCCTCGCTCAGAAGCCGGCGGCCAGGCCGTCGCGGCGCGGGTCGCTGGCGGCCTGGTAGCCCTCCACCGCCGGGTCGCCCATGCGCCAGATGAACTGGCCGGCGCCGAAGTCCTGGTAGGAGTCCTGGATCACCTCGACCTCGTGGCCGAGGTCGACCAGGCCCTGCACCGTCCGCGGGTCCATCGCCGCCTCGGCGTTGATCGCCCGGCCGGCGTTGAAGCGCCAGCGCGGCGCGTCGCAGGCGGCCTGCGGCGCCTGGTGGTAGTCGAGCATGCGCACCAGGGTCTGCATGTGGCCCTGCGGCTGCATGTTGGCGCCCATCACGCCGAAGCTCATCACGGGCTGGCCGTCCTTCGTGAGGAAGCCGGGGATGATGGTGTGGAAGGGCCGCTTGCCCGGCGCCACCCGGTTGGGGTGGCCCTCGGCGAGGCTGAAGGCGTGGCCGCGGTTGTGCAGGCTGATGCCGAAGCCGGGCTCCACGCAGCCGGAGCCGAAGCCCATGTAGTTGCTCTGGATGAAGCTGACCATCATGCCGCTCTCGTCGGCCGCGGTGAGGTAGATGGTGCCGCCCTTGACGGGGTTGCCGGGCTTGAATTCCTGCGCGCGCTTCACGTCGATGAGTCTGGCACGGCTGGCGAGGTACGAGTCATCGAGCATCTGCTCGGGGGTCACCTCCATCGACGATGGCTCGGCCACGTAGCGGTACACGTCGGCGAAGGCCAGCTTCATCGCCTCGATCTGCAGGTGCTGCGAAGCCACCGAGTCGACCGGCAGCGCGGCCACGTCGAAGTGCGAAAGGATGCCCAGCGCGATCAGCGCCGCGATGCCCTGGCCGTTGGGCGGGATCTCGTGCAGCGTGTAGCCGCGGTAGCTCTTGCTCACGGGCGTGACCCACTCGGGCTGCCAGGCCGCCAGGTCGGCGGCCGTGAGGCTGCCGCCGTGGGCGGCGGCGAACTTCGCGATCGCCGCCGCGATCTCGCCGCGGTAGAAGGCTTCGCCCTTGGTCTCGCCGATGGCCCTGAGCGCCCGCGCCGCCGCCGGGAAGCGGAACAGCTCGCCCACCTCGGGCGCGCGGCCCCAGGGCAGGAAGGTCCCGGCGAAGCCCGGCGCGTCCTTCAGCAGCGGCGTGGCGGCGGCCCACTTCTGCCGCACCACCGGCGGCACGAGGTAGCCGCGCTCGGCGATCTCGACGGCCGGGGCCATCAGGTCGGCGAAGGGCAGCCTGCCGAAGCGCTCCGACAGCGCGGCCCAGGCGCCCACCGCGCCGGGCACCGTCACCGCGTCGATGCCGCGCAGCGGCGGATGCTGCGCGTCGTTGCCGTACTTGCGCCGGAAGTAATCGGGCGTCCAGGCCGCAGGGGCCGGGCCGGAGCTGTTCAGCCCGTGCAGTTGCCGGCCGTCCCACAGGATGCAGAAGGCGTCGCCGCCCAGGCCGTTGCTCACGGGCTCCACCAGCGTCATCGCCGCGGCGGCGGCCACCGCCGCGTCCACTGCGTTGCCGCCCTGGTGCAGGATGCGCAGGCCGGCCTGCGCGGCCAGCGGGTGCGAGGTGGAGACGACGTTGCGCGCGAACACCGGGATGCGCGTGGAGGTGTAGGGGTTGGCGTGGTCGAAGTGCTTCATGGCTGCTGCTCGGACAGGGGAAAGGGCCGGGGGGTGATCACTCGTTGACGATCTTGCGCAGGGCGATGATCTTCTTCCATTTGGCCGCGTCCTGCGCCACCAGGGCGGCGAACTGCGCCGGCGTGCCGGTGGCGGGCTCGATGCCCAGCTTGCCCAGCTTGTCGCGCAGTTCGGGATCGCTCACCGCCTGGTTGGCGGCCGCGTTCACGCGCGCCACCAGGTCGGCCGGCAGGCCCCTGGGCCCGAACAGGCCGAACCAGGTGGTCGACTCGAAGCCGGGCAGCGTGTCGGCCACCGGCGGCAGGTCGGGCGCCAGCGGGCTGCGCTGCGGCGAGGTGACGGCCAGCGCTCGCAGCCGCCCGTCGCGCACGAAGGGCAGGCCGGTGGGCAGCGCGTCGAACAGCAGGTCCACCTTGCCGCTCATCAGGTCGGGCATGGCCAGCGCCGTGCCCTTGTAGGGGATGTGCGTGACGAACACGCCCGCCATCGACTTGAACAGTTCCGCCGTGAGCTGGACGATGGTGCCCGGCCCGCTGGAGGCGTAGTTGAGCTTGCCGGGGTTCTTCTTCGCGTAGTCGATCCATTCGCGCACGCTCTTCGCGGGCGAGTCGTTGGGCACCAGCATGATGCTGGGCGCGTCGCCCACGTGGCCGATGGGCGTGAAGTCGCGCACCGTGTCGTAGGGCAGCTTGTTGATCGACGGCCCGATCGAATGGGTGCTGGTGGTGGCCAGCAGCAGCGTGTAGCCGTCGGCCGGCGCCTTGGCGGCCAGGTCCGAGCCGATGGCGCCGCCGGCGCCGGGCTTGTTGTCCACCACCACCGCCGCGCCCAGCTTCTCGCTCATCTTCTGCGACAGGGTGCGCGCGAACAGGTCGGTCGCGCCGCCGGCCGGGAAGGGCACGATCAGGCGAATCGGCTTGCCCGGGTACGTCTGCGCGAAGGCGCGGGAAGCGGGAAGCAGGTTGGCCGCGGCGGCGGCCAGCATCAGGTGTCTGCGTTGCATGGATGTCTCGGGTGAAGGCGCCGGCACGGCGGAAAGCGCCGCGGCCCTCCTGCGCGCGGCGCTGTCGCGGCCGATTGGAACCGGAGCCCCCGCGCGAAGGAAATGGATTTATCTGATGAATCCATGATTTCCACGCATTGATCCCGTGCGCGCCCGAGGCGCCGCGCCAAAGAAAAACGGCACCCGAAGGTGCCGTTGCGTGGCTCGCGGCGCGGCGGCCGAACGGCTGCCGCGCTCGCAGGCCCGTCATTCCTCCACGAAGGCTTCCTCGCGTTTGGACTTCACCGCCGGCAGCAGCACGATCACGATCATCAGGGCCGAGGCGATCAGCAGCCCCGCCGAGATCGGCCGCGTGACCAGCACCGACCAGTCGCCGCGCGAGAGCAGCAGCGCGCGGCGCAGGTTCTCCTCCATCATCGGCCCGAGGATGAAGCCCAGCATCAGCGGCGCGGGTTCGCAGCCCAGCTTGATGAAGCCGTAGCCGATCACGCCGAAGATGGCGACCATCCAGATGTCCCAGGTGTTGTTGTTGGTGGAGTACACGCCGATCGCGCAGAACAGCACGATGGCGGGGAACAGCCACCTGTAGGGGATGGTCAGCAGCTTGATCCACATGCCGATCATCGGCAGGTTCAGGATGATCAGCATCAGGTTGCCGACCCACATCGAGGCGATCAGGCCCCAGAACAGGTCCGGGTTGCTGGTCATCACCTGCGGGCCGGGCTGGATGTTGTGGATGGTCATCGCGCCGACCATCAGGGCCATCACCGGGTTGGGCGGGATGCCCAGCGTCAGCATCGGGATGAAGGAGGTCTGCGCGCCGGCGTTGTTGGCCGACTCGGGGCCGGCCACGCCGCGGATGTTGCCCTTGCCGAAGGGCACTTCGCCCGGCTTGAGCTTCATCTTCTTCTCGAGCGTGTAGGCCGCGAAGGACGACAGCAGCGCGCCGCCGCCCGGCAGGATGCCCAGGCAGCAGCCGAGCGTGGTACCGCGCAGCACGGCGGGCGCCATGTTCTTGAAGTCTTCCTTGGTCGGCCACAGGTGCTTGACCTCGGAGACCATCACGTCGCGCTCTTCCTCCGGCTTGGCCAGGTTGGAGATGATCTCGCCGTAGCCGAACACGCCCATGGCGATGGCGATGAAGCCGATGCCGTCGGTCAGTTCCGGGACGTCGAAGCTGTAGCGCGCCACGCCGGAATTCACGTCGGTGCCCACCAGGCCCAGCAGCAGGCCCAGCACGATCATGCCGATCGCCTTGAGCAGCGAGCCGGAGGCCAGCACGACGGCGCCGATCAGGCCCAGCACCATCAGGCTGAAATACTCGGCCGGGCCGAACTTGAAGGCCAGTTCGGTCAGCGGCGGCGCGAAGGCGGCCAGGATCAGCGTGCCCACGCAGCCGGCGAAGAAGGAACCCAGGCCGGCCGCCGCCAGCGCAGGTCCGCCGCGCCCGGCCTTGGCCATCTGGTGCCCGTCGATCACCGTGACCACCGAGGCCGATTCGCCCGGCAGGTTGACCAGGATGGCGGTGGTGGAGCCGCCGTACTGCGAGCCGTAGTAGATGCCGGCCAGCATGATCAGCGCCGCCACCGGCGGCAGCGCGTAGGTGGCCGGCAGCAGCATGGCGATGGTGGCCACCGGGCCCAGGCCCGGCAGCACGCCGATCAGCGTGCCCAGCAGGCAGCCGATGAAGGCGTACATCAGGTTCTGCAGCGAGATCGCGTGGCTGAACCCGAGCGAGAGGTGTTCGAACAATTCCATGGTGCGGGTCTCAGCCGGTGATGAAGGTCGGCCAGACCTGGAACTGCAGGTTCAGGCCGACGATGAAGGTGAGGTAGCTGCCCACGGCCAGGATGGTGGCGAGGATCAGCGACAGCTTGAGAGACGAGTTCGGCGCCGCCAGCCCGCTGATGATGACCAGCGCATAGATGGCGATGATCAGTCCCATCGCCGGCAGCCCGATGCTGGGCAGGCCGCCCAGCAGGATGCCGAAGATCACGTTGGCGCCGATGATGAAGACCAGCGGGCGCCAGGCGATGCTGCCGATCGGCTCGCCGTCGGCCGTCTCCACGACCAGCGAGCCGAAGATCACGCCGAGGCCGATGAGGGCCAGCAGGATGCCCAGCATGAGCGGGAAGTACCCCGGCCCCATGCGGGCGCCCGTGCCCACGGTGTAGGTGGTCGCGCCCCACGCGAAGGCCACGCCCACCACCGCGAACATCAGGCCCGCAAAAAAGTCCTTGCGGCTTTTCAGTTTCACGAAGCTCTCCTGATACAGATCAAACCCGTGAATTCTTAGTCAGCATGCGGTCAGCTTCGATGTGGATTCCACCTAGCGAAGCGCCAGGGAAAACACCTATGGGCCGCCAGCGGCGGGCGGCCGCGGCTACTCGATCGGCGGCGTCGCGCTGAGCACTTCGTCGAGCGTGGTCAGCCCCTCGGCCACGCGCAGCACGCCGGCCAGGCGCAGCGGGCGCATGCCGTCGGCCACCGCCTGCCGCCGCAGCGCGTCGATGCTCGGCGCCTTGCCCAGCAGGTTCTTGAAGGGCTCGGTGACGGTCAGCAGCTCGTACAGGCCCATGCGGCCGCGGTAGCCCGTCATGCGGCAGTCCACGCATCCTACCGGGCGGTAGGCCCTGACCTGTCCGTTGATCTTCCACGGCGCCACCACCTCGGCCAGGCGCTCGGCGTCGAGGCTCTCGTCGGGCTGCTTGCAGGCCGGGCACAGGGTGCGCACCAGGCGCTGGGCCAGCACGCCCAGCAGCGTGGCGTTGATCAGGTAGGCCGGCACGCCGAGTTCCATCAGCCGCGTGGTGGCGCTGGGCGCGTCGTTGGTGTGCAGGGTGCTGAACACCAGGTGGCCGGTGAGCGCCGCCTGCACCGCCATCTCGGCGGTGTCGAGGTCGCGGATCTCGCCGACCATGATGATGTCCGGGTCCTGCCGCATCAGGGCGCGCAGGCCCTCGGTGAAGCCGAAATCGAGCTGCGGCTGCACCTGCGTCTGGTTGAAGGCCGGCTCGATCATCTCGATCGGGTCTTCCACCGTGCTGACGTTGACCTCCTCCGTCGCCACGCGCTTGAGCGTGGAATAGAGCGTGGTGGTCTTGCCCGAGCCGGTGGGGCCGGTGACCAGCACGATGCCGTGCGGCCGCGACACCAGCTGCTCCCAGCGCTGCGCGTCCTGCGGCGGGAAGCCCAGCGCGTCCAGGTCCTTGACGGCGTTGTCGGGGTCGAAGATGCGCATCACCATCTTCTCGCCGAAGGCGGTGGGCAGGGTCGACAGGCGCATCTCCACTTCCTCCGCCGCGCCAGCCGCCGCCGGGCCGCCCCAAGGCGGCTGCGCCCCCTCGGGGGGCAGCACGGCAGAGCCGGGCGTGGGGGCACGCATTCTTCGGGTCTTGATGCGGCCGTCCAGCGGGCGGCGCTTCTCGACCACGTCCATGCGGCCGAGCAGCTTGATGCGCGCGATCATGGCGTTCATCACGCCCAGCGGCATCTGGTAGGCGGGGTGCAGCACGCCGTCGATGCGGAAGCGGATCACGCCCTGCTCGCGCCGCGGCTCCAGGTGGATGTCGCTGGCGCGCTGGTCGAAGGCGTACTGCCACAGCCAGTCGACCACCTGCACCACGCTCTGGTCGTTGGCGTCGAGCTGCTTGTTGGACTTGCCCAGCTCCACCAGTTGCTCGAAGCTGGCGCTGCCGCTGCTGCCGCCGAGCTTCTGCGCCGCGCGCACCGACTTGGCCAGCGCGAAGAACTCGGCCGTGTAGCGCTGGATGTCCTGCGGGTTGGCGACCACGCGCCGCACGGTGCGGCGCGCCTGGCGCTCCACCTCGGCGATCCAGTCGGTGAGGAAGGGCTCGGCGGTGGCGACCACCACCTCGGCGGGCGTGACCTGCACCGGCAGCACCTTGTGGCGCTCGGCATAGGCGGCGCTCATGGTGTCGGCCACCTTGCCCACGTCCACCTTCAGCGGGTCGATGCGCAGGTACTCCAGCCCGGCGCGGCCGGCCAGCCACTGGGTGAGCGATTCCAGGTCCAGCGGCTTGCCGTCGGCCTCGCGCGCCATCGCCACGTTGGCCAGGCGCACCAGCGGGTGCTGGCGGCTTTCCACCTGCGCGCAGCGGGCGATGGTGCGCTGCGCCTCGGCCGGCGAGATGACGGCGTCGCGCGCCAGCCACTCGATGAGCTGGCGCAGTTGCAGCGGCCCCTCGGGCCCACGGGTGGAAGCGGAAGGGACTGCGCTCATTGGATAACCTCCGTGCTTCGCACTGCGGTGCGAGCTTGCTTGGGGCGGCCCGGCGCGGCGCTCATGCCATTCATGATGACACGGGCTTGAACACCCGCAACCATTTCGGCGCGGGCAGCCCCCAGCGCGTCTGGATCGCCTGCGCCCGGTCGGCCAGGCGCTCGCGCTTCGGCCGCTCGGGGCTGCGCTGGGCCAGCACCACCGTGTTGCCTTCACGCGTGGGCTTGAAGGCCCACAGCGCCTCGGGGCCGAAGGCGGCGGCGATCTTGGCCAGGCTGCGCTCGTAGCTGGACGAGCGGCCGAAGAGGTTCACGGTCATGCAGCCGTCCTCGGTCAGCAGGCGGCGGCAGTCGATGTAGAAGGCCTCGCTGTCGAGCACCGGCGCGGCGGCCTCGTGGTCGTACAGGTCCACCTGCAGCGCGTCGACGGCGCCCTGCCACTCGTCCTTGCGGATCTCGCCGGCCGCGTCGGCGATCACCACGCGCAGCTTCGCGTCCTCGGGCGGCAGCTTGAACCAGCCGCGGCAGGCGGCCAGCACCTGCGGGTTGAGTTCGATGGCGGTGGTGCGCATGCGCAGCTGCTTGCGGCAGAACTTGGTGAGTGCGCCGGCGCCCAGGCCGAGCTGCATCGCGTGGCGCTTCGGCACCTCGGCCGGCGCCACGAACAGCAGCCAGGCCATCATGCGCTGCACGTACTCCAGCTCGATCTCGTAGGGCGCGTCCAGCCGCATCGAACCCTGCACCCATTCGGTGCCCAGGTGCAGGTAGCGCACGTCGCCCCAGTCGGAGAAATTGACCTCGGGCAACAACGAAGAAAGGGGAGCGCGGCCCGCCATCAGACCAGCCCGTGGCGGACCATCACCTCGCGCCAGGCGCGGGCCTTGTCCTCGAAGCGCATCGCCGCATGCGCCGGGCTGGTGGAGGGCAGCCGATAGGCCGGCACGCCGGGCGGTGCCGCGCGGCGCGCCTGCCGGTGGCTCTCGGCGCCGTTGTGCGCCACGGCCGCCAGCCGCGGCAGGTGCAGGCCGGCGATGTCGTTGGCCTCGGCATCGCGGATGGCGGCGTCCAGGCTGCCGACACGGCAGCAGCGGGCGTAGACGTCCCACAGGCCCAGGCCGCGGTCGAGCAGCCATCTGCCACGTTCCTGATAGCTGTCCGCGGGCAGCGGCTCCTGGGGCCAGATGGCTTGCAAGATCTTCCAGAACTGGTTGTGGGGGTGCGCATAATACTGGCGCTGCGCGAGGGAGCGGGCGCTGGGAAAGCTGCCGAGCACCAGCACCACCGTGTGCGGCGACACGAGCGGCGGCAGCCCCTCCAGCCAGGGCCCTTCTTGCACGGGGCCGTCGGAGCGGGTCGGCGTCATCGAACCAGAAACGAAGGAAGAGGGAACATGGAGAACATCACTGCGGCATCCGCCTGGGCCTTCCTCACCACGCAGGGCGTGGACTTCGGCCTGAAGGTGCTGGGCGCCATCGTGGCCTGGCTCATCGGGCGCTGGCTCATCAAGATGGCGCTGCGGCTGATGGGCGGCGCCCTGCAGCGCGGCGGCTCGATCGACCCCACCCTCAGCGGCTACCTGCAGTCCATCGTCGGCGTGCTGCTGAACGTGGTGCTGATTCTCGCCATCCTGGAGCTGTTCGGCGTGCGCACCACCTCCTTCGCCGCGCTGCTGGCCGGCGCGGGGCTGGCCATCGGCACGGCCTGGGGCGGGCTGCTGACGCACTTCGCGGCCGGCGTGTTCCTGCAGGTGCTGCGGCCGTACAAGGTGGGCGACTTCGTCGCCGTGGCAGGCGTGACCGGCACCGTGAAGGAGCTGGGCCTGTTCGGCACCACGCTGGTGCTGCCCGACAACGTGGTCGCCACGGTGGGCAACAACAGCGTGCTCTCGGGCACCATCCAGAACTACAGCACGCTGGGCTGGCGGCGGGTGGACACCACCGCCAAGGTCGCCAACGGCGTCGACGTGAACGACGCCATCGCCCGGCTGAAGACGGCGGTGGCCGCCATCCCCAACGTGACGAAGGACCCGGCGCCGGACGTCGAGATCCTCCAGTTCACCCCCGAGGGCCCGCTGCTGGCCGTGCGGCCCTACACCCACACCGACCACTACTGGCAGGTCTACTTCGACACCCACAAGGCCATCGTGCAGACCTTCGGCGCGGCGGGCTACCCGGTGCCCGAAACGCCGATGGTGCAGCGCCGGACGGCCTGACAAAAAAGACCCCTCGGGCAACCGCTTCGCGCTTGCCCGATCCCCCGAGGGGATGCTTTTTTTGTCTTGGGGCGGCCCGGCGACAAAAAAAGACCCGCCGAAGCGGGTCTTTTTATGCATGGTGCTCTCGCAACCTGCTTACTGCTTGGTCGCGTCGTGCTGCGGCGTGCCGGGGATCTTCTCGCCGATCTTCTCGCCCGTGTTGCGCATGCCTTCGGCCGCCTTGTGGCCGACGTTCTCGGTGGCGTCGACGGCCTTGCCCACGCCCTTCTTGGTCGCGTCGTAGGCCTTCTTGCTGGTCTTCTTGGTGGCGTTGTAGGCCTTCTTGGTGCCCGACTTCGTGGCGTCGTAGGCCTTCTCGCTGGTGTCCTTGGTAGCGTTCCAGGCCTTCTTGGCGCCGCGCTCGGTGGCGTCCACGGCGTCCTTGCCGGTCTCCTTCACGTCGCGGCCGACTTCCTTGGCCTTCTCGGTCGCCGTGGGCTCAGAGGTGGTGGTGGCATTCGTCTGCGCAACGGCCGTCAGGCCCATCGAGGCCAGCGCCAGCACGAGGGCAGCGGGGAGGAATCGCAGAGTCGTTTGCTTCATGGAATGGTTCTCCTTGTGTGGAATGGGGCATCGCGCCCGTGGCGTGGTGCCACACAGGCCGAACGCCTGCCATGCACCGCAGGATGACACCAAAAACGCCGCCTGGCGCGGCCTGCCGGCGGGTTGCGCCTTCGGCCTACAGGGCACGTCGGCCTGGCGATGACACGGCGATGGGACGCCGGCTACACGCTGCCGTCCGGCGCCAGCAGCGGCGCGAGCCGCGGCAGGGCGGCGCAGGCGTTGCGGGTGGTGGCCGCCGCCAGCGCGTCGACGGCCAGGCCGCGCAGGGCGGCGATGTCGCGGGCGATGCGCGGCAACTGCGACGGCTCGTTGCGCCCCTGCGGCTGCCCGGCCTCGCGCTCGGTGCGCGTGCGGTAGAGCCAGAAGGGCGGGATGTCGGGCGCGTCCGTCTCCAGCACCATCGACTCGAGCGGCAGCGAGGCGGCCAGGCGGCGCAGCTGCAACGCCCGCTCGAAGGTCACGGCGCCGCCGAAGCCGAGCTTCAGGCCCAGCTCGATGCAGGCCTGCGCCTGCTGCGCGCTGCCGTTGAAGGCGTGCGCGATGCCCTGCCAGGGCACGCCGCCGCCGGCCTGGCGCAGGTGCATCAGCACCTTGTCGACCGAGCGGCGCACGTGCAGCAGCACCGGCAGGCCGTGCGCGCGCGCCAGCTCGAGCTGCCGGCGCAGGAAGCGCTCCTGCCGCGGGCCGTCCAGGCCGGGCACGAAGAAGTCCAGGCCGATCTCGCCCACCGCGATCAGGCGCGGATCGTCCTGCCGCCGCTGCAGCTCCTCGGCCAGCGCGTCCAGCGCAGGTCCTTCCGCCTCGGTGCCGGTGCACATCGGGTGGATGCCCAGCGCGTAGGCGTCGCCCTGCCGGTGCGCCATCTCGCGCACCGTGGCGAAGTTGCCGGGCGCGACGGCGGGGATGACGCACAGCGCCACGCCGGCGGCGCGTGTGCGCTCGCTCACGGCGGGCGCCTCGGCGCCGAACTCCGGCGCGTCGAGGTGACAGTGTGTATCGATGAAGACCGCCATCCGGGGATGATGCCGCAACGCATGCACGGCGCAACGAAGCGTGCTACCGTGAAGTCGTTCCTGCATCCGACATTGCGGAGGTCCACGATGCGCAGGCCAGCCCACTACAGCAGCTCGCCCCGGAGCGCCGCGCCTGAGGCCGAAGGCGCGCCGCCGGAGGCCGCCGCCGAAGCGCCGGCCGTCACGCCGGCTGCGCCCGACCCGGCGCCCCCGAAGGCCCGGCGCGGCCGCCGCGCAGCGGCGGCCGCCGTGCTCGCCGCCGCCGCCCTCGGCCTGGCCGGCGGCGCCGGCTACCTGTGGCCGCGCGCCCCCGGCCAGCTGCTCACGCAGAAGGACATCGACGCCGCCGTGCTGCGCACGCTGCAGAAGGAGACGCTGCCCTCCCCCGCCGCCCGCGCGGCCGAGACGGTGCGGCCCTCGGTGGTGCGCGTCGTCGGCTACGGCGAGGAGAAGAAGACGCCCGCCGCCAAGACGGAAAAGCGCGGCCGCAACCTGGCCAAGGGCAAGGCGCCCGAGGCCGCCGAGCCGCCGGGCGAGGTCGAGCGCGGCGTGGGCACCGGCGTGGTGATCGTCGACAAGGGCGTGATCCTCACCAACCTGCACGTGGTCGCCGGCGCCGACACCATCAAGGTCACCTTCTTCGACGGGCTGGAGTCGCCCGCCACCCTCACCGGCGTGCAGCCCGAGAACGACCTGGCGGTGCTGCAGGCGCAGAAGATCCCCGACGACCTGATCGCCGCCACGATGCGCTCCACCGCCGACCTGCGGCCGGGCGACCAGGTGGCGGCGGTCGGCTTTCCCTTCGGCATCGGGCCGTCGGTGTCGGCCGGCGTGGTGTCGGGCCTGAAGCGCTCCTTCCGCTCGCCCGAGGGCAAGCAGGAGCTGGACAACCTGATCCAGTTCGACGCGGCGGCCAACCCCGGCAACTCCGGCGGGCCGCTGGTAAACATGGACGGCGAGGTGCTGGGCATCGTCACCGCCATCCTCAACCCGACGCAGCAGCGCACCTTCATCGGCATCGGCTTCGCGGTGCCGATCGAGAACGCGGCCTCGGCCGCGGGCTCGCCGCCCTTCTGATCTTTAGTCCGAGGACCGACGCATGAGCCAGGAAGACATCACCGCCGCCGCCCCCACGCCCGCCTCCACCGCCGAGCTGATGGAGCAGATCCTCTACCAGGTCAAGCGCGTGGTGGTCGGGCAGGACCGCTTCCTGGAGCGGGTGATGGTCGCCATGCTGGCCGGCGGGCACCTGCTGGTCGAGGGCGTGCCCGGCCTGGCCAAGACGCTCACCGTCAAGACGCTGGCCGACACCGTGCGCGGCCAGTTCAAGCGCATCCAGTTCACGCCCGACCTGGTGCCGGCCGACCTGGTGGGCACGCGCATCTACAACCAGAAGACGGGTGACTTCACCACCGCGCTGGGCCCGGTGTTCGCCAACCTGCTGCTGGCCGACGAGATCAACCGCGCGCCGGCCAAGGTGCAGAGCGCGCTGCTGGAGGTGATGCAGGAGCGGCAGGTCACCATCGCCGGCGAGACGCACAGGGTGCCGCGCCCCTTCCTGGTGATGGCCACGCAGAACCCGATCGAGACCGAGGGCACCTACCCGCTGCCCGAGGCGCAGGTCGACCGCTTCATGATGAAGGTGCTGGTGGACTACCCGAGCGAGGAAGAGGAGTTCGTGATCGTGCAGCGCGTGATCGGCGACACGCCGGAGGCGGTGCCGGTGGCCACCACGCTGCAGCTGGCGCAGCTGCAGGCCCAGGCGCGCAAGGTGTATGTCGATCCCTCGCTGATCCAGTACGCGGTGCGGCTGGTCTCGGCCACGCGCAACCCCGAGAAGTTCGGGCTGAAGAACACGCGCGCGCTCATCACCTTCGGCGCCAGCCCGCGCGCCACCATCAACCTGACCGAGGGCGCGCGCGCCCTGGCGATGCTGCGCGGCCGCAGCTACGCGCTGCCCGAGGACATGAGCGACCTGGTGCCCGACGTGCTGCGGCATCGCATCACGCTGTCGTACGAGGGCCTGTCGGAGGGCCTGACACCCGACGCGCTGGTCGAGCGCATCATGAAGGCCGTGCCGCCGCCGGCCCGCCCGCTCGAACACGAGAAGCAGGTGGCGTGATGGCCTGGTGGCGCAAGTCCAAGCCCGGCGGCGCCGCCAACGACGAGCGCCCGCTGGAGACGGCGCAGGCCGCCGAGCGGCTGCTGCGCCGGCTCGAATGGACGGTCGTGCGCCGGCTCGACGGCCTGCTGCAGGGCGACTACCGCACGCTGATGCGCGGCGCCGGCCTGGACCTGGCCGACCTGCGCGAATACCAGTTGCACGACGACGTGCGCCACATCGACTGGAACGTCACCGCGCGGCTGCAGCAGCCGCACGTGCGCGTGTTCACCGAAGACCGCGAGATGGCCGCCTGGTTCGTGCTGGACCTGAGCCGCTCGGTGGACTTCGGCTCCGGCACGCGCGCCAAGCGCGAGATCTCGCAGGGCTTCGTCGGCGTGCTGGCGCGGCTGCTGACGCGCCACGGCAACCGGGTCGGCGCGCTGGTCTACGGCACCGAGCTGGAGGCGGTGCTGCCGCCGCGCGGCGGCCGCCCGCAGGTGCTGCAGCTCCTGCACCGCATGGCGCGGCGTGCGCCCGCGGCCCGCGGCGCCAAGGCGCAGAAAGGCATGACGCGGCTGGCCGAACTGCTGCGCTCGGCGGCGGCCATGATGCCGCGGCGCTCGATGGTGTTCGTGGTGTCCGACTTCCTCTCCGAGCCGGGCTGGGAAAAGCCGCTGGGCCACCTGGTGCAGCGCCACGAGGTGGTGGCGGTGCGCCTGTTCGACCCGCTGGAGCGCGAGCTGCCCGACCTGGGCCTGGTGCCGCTGACCGACGCCGAGACCGGCGAGCAGATGTGGGTGGACACGCACGACGCGGGCTTCCGCCGCCGCTTCGCCCGCATCGCCGCCGAACGCGAGGCGCGGCTGCGCGAGGCGCTGGCCCGTGCCGGCGTGGACACGCTCGAACTCTCCACCGACGACGACCTGGTCGATGCCGTGGTGCGCTTCGCCGACATGCGCCGGCGCCGCGTGCGCCACGGCCGCGCCGCCGCCGCGGCCTGACGCATCCTCCCTGACCGGTACGCATATGGACTTCTCCACCTTGCTCCGGGGCCTGCCGATGGGCTTCCTCTGGCCCCAACTCCTCTGGCTGCTGGCCGCGGTGCCGGTGCTGGTGCTGCTGTACGTGTGGCTGCTGCGCCGCAAGAAGAAGCTGGCGGTGCGCTATGCCAGCCTGTCGATCGTGCGCGAGGCGATGGGCCCGGGCCAGTCGATCCGCCGCCACCTGCCGCCGCTGCTGTTCCTGCTGGCCCTGGTGGCGATGATGATCGCAGCCGCGCGGCCGCTGGCGGTGGTGACGCTGCCCTCCAACCAGCAGACCATCATCCTGGCCATGGACGTCTCGGGCAGCATGCGCGCCGAGGACGTCAAGCCCAACCGCCTGATGGCGGCGCAGGAGGCGGCCAAGGGCTTCATCAAGGACCTGCCGCGCAACGTGAAGGTGGGCGTGGTGGCCTTCGCCGGCAGCGCCAACGTGGCCCAGCTGCCCACCACCAACCGTGACGACCTGATGGCGGCGATCGACTCCTTCCACCTGCAGCGTGCCACCGCCACCGGCAACGCCATCGTCGTCTCGCTGGCCACGCTGTTCCCCGACGCGGGCATCGAGGTGACGGACTTCAGCCCGGCGAGCCGCCGGCAGGGCATCCCGATCGAGCAGGCCGGGCGGCAGAAGAAGGAGTTCACCCCGGTGCCGCCGGGCTCGTACAGTTCGGCCGCGATCATCATGCTCACCGACGGCCAGCGCACCACCGGCGTGGACCCGATGGACGCCGCCAAGGCCGCGGCCGACCGCGGCGTGCGCGTCTACACGGTGGGCATCGGCACGGTCGACGGCGAGACCATCGGCTTCGAGGGCTGGTCGATGCGGGTGCGGCTGGACGAGGAGACGCTCAAGGCCGTGGCCAAGCAGACCGCCGCCGAGTACTTCTACGCCGGCACCGCCACCGACCTGAAGAAGGTCTACGACACGCTCAGCTCGCGCCTGACGGTGGAGAAGAAGGAGACCGAGATTTCCGCCCTCTTCGCCCTGGGCGCCGCGCTGCTGGCGCTGCTCTCTGCGGGCCTCTCGCTGCTCTGGTTCAATCGGCTGCTTTGACTCACGGCAACGAGGAAGGCGGTCAGGAGATGTTCGATCTGAGCGGCAAGGTCGCCCTGGTGACGGGCGGCAACGGGGGCATCGGCCTGGGGCTGGCGCTGGGGCTGGCGCAGGCCGGCGCGCGCGTGGCGGTCGCGGCACGCAACGAGGCCAAGTCCGCCGGCGCCGTCGAGCAGTTGCGCGCGGCCGGCAGCACGGACAGCTTCGCGCTGCCGATGGACGTGGCCGACGAGGCCTCCGTGCAGCGCGGCTTCGACGCCCTGGCCGAGCGCTGCGGCGGGCTGCACATCCTCGTCAACAACGCCGGCACCACGGTGCGCAAGCCGGTGGACCAACTCGCGCTGGCCGAGTGGCAGCAGGTGATGGACACCAACCTGACCAGCGCCTTCCTGTGCAGCCGCGCCGCGCACCCGCTGATGAAACGCGCCGGCGGCGGCAAGATCATCAACATCGGCTCGATGATGTCGATCTTCGGCGCCCCCTACGCGCCGGCCTACGGCGCCAGCAAGGGCGGCATCGTGCAGCTGACCCGGGCGACGGCGGCCTCGTGGGCCGTCGACAACATCCAGGTCAACGCGATCCTGCCGGGCTGGATCGCCACCGAGCTGACCGACGCCGCCCGCAGCCAGGTGCAGGGCCTGAACGAACGCGTCATCGCCCGCACGGCCGCCGGCCGCTGGGGCCAGCCGAAGGACCTGGCGGGCACGGCCGTGTTCCTGGCCAGCGCCGCCTCGGACTTCGTCACCGGCACCGCGATCCCGGTCGACGGCGGCTACTCGATCGCGGCCTGAGCAGCAGCGCTCAGGCGCCCTGCGGCACCTTGTCCAGGAAGCCGGTCACGCGGCGCAGCCTGCCGCCCTGCAGGTCGGCGAAGTCGGTGCCCTGGATCAGGTCGCGCGCCTCCTGCGGGCCGAGCGTCCACGAGAAGCGCAGGTGCTCGCCGTGCGCGTCGGGCGTGCCGATCAGCGCGAAGCGGAAGCCCGGGTAGCGTTCCTGCACCGCACCGACCAGGGCGCTGATCTGCTCGTGGCCGCGCACGGCGGCCAGCGGGTCGGCGTAGGCGGCGTCCTCGCACCAGTGGCTGCGCAGCAGCTCGGCGCGGCGCGCGGCGTCGGGCTCGTTCCACAGCGCGATGTAGTGGCCGGCGAGGGCCCGGGCATCGACGGTGGCGGGGGTGGTGGTCATGGCGATCTCCTGTGTGCGTTGAGGTGCACGCATGGTCGCCGCGCCGCGGCCGCCGGTCGATGACCTGTCAGGTCATGGTGCGCAGGTGCGGAAGCCGACGAAGCCGGCGTCCCACCCCGGCGCCGCGAAGCCGCGCCAGCGCGGCGAGCGCATGCGCGAACGGGCCGCGAAGGAGGCGCCGCGCAGCACGCGCGCCCGCGACCAGGCCGGTGCCGGATCGAACTCGGTGCCGGCGCTCCACGGGTCGGCCCGCTGGCCCGGCCAGGGCCGCAGCGTGCCGGCGGTCCACTCCTGCACCTCGCCCCAGCGGAAGCCGCGGCGCGCGGCGCTGCAGGCGGCGATCTCCCACTCCACCTCGGTGGCCAGGCGCCGCCCGGCCCAGCGCGCCCAGGCATCGGCCTCCCACCAGCTCACGTGCATGGCCGCATGCGGCCCCGCCGCGCGCACGGTCTCGCCGAGGCGCCGCAGCAGCACCGAGCCGCCGGCGCCGGCGCCGTGGCCCAGGCCGATCTGCTCCACGTGGCGCGGGGCGCGCCGGCCGCTCGCCTGCACCCAGGCCCAGCCCTCGGGCGACCACCATTCGGGCCGGTCGTAGCCGCCGTCGTCCACGAACTCGCAGAACTGCTGCCAGGTCACGGGCTGGGCGTCGATCTCGAACTCGGGCACGTCCAGCGCCAGCGCGCCCGTCTCCTGCGCCAGGTGGAAGCCCGGCGCCTCGCCGGCGCCCAGCGTCCAGCGCGTGGCCGGCACGGCCAGCGGCGCACGCGGCGCGCCGGGCGGCGGCAGCGCGGCGCCGATCGGCAGGCCCAGCGCCTGCGCCATCTGCACCAGTTGCTCGCCGCGCCAGTCCTCGTGGAACAGGGCCAGGCGGTAGAAGTACAGGCCGGCGTCGGTCTCGGCCGCGCGGCCCAGCAGTTCCAGCGTGCCCTCCAGCGTCTCCAGCAGGTAGGCGCGGGTGGCCGCCATGCCGGGCACGCCGGGGCCGGCGCGCTCGGACGGGGGGCACACCTGCGGGTCCCAGGTGGCGTCGGCGCCGGAGTCGACGGCCGCCAGCCGCGTCGGCCGCGCCGGGCAAGCCACGCCCAGGGCACGCTGCGTGTTGCGCGCGATCCAGGCCTCGGCGAACCAGCCGATGTGGCCGGCCAGCCAGCGCGGCGAAGGCAGGCCGGGCGGCACCGGCGCCGGCAGGTCCAGTTCGGGCGAGTGCAGCGCCTGCTCGAACAGCGACAGCAGGTGCAGCGTGTGGTTGCGCGCATCGATCAGCGCCAGCGACAGCAGTTCGCGTCCGGCATGGCGCATGCCGGGGGCGTCGATCGACGCCGTGCCGTGCGGGCTGGCAGCCGGGCGCTGGGAGTCGGGCATCGGACGATTATGGTCGGCGAGGGTCGTCCCCAACGGGCAGGACATGGCCGCACATTTAGAATTCGCCGCCCGCTGCACCCGACCCGCCGGCTCACGAGGCCGGTGCGTCGGGTGCAGTCGTGTTTACGGGCATCCAACTCAAAATGGGGTAGAGACGACATGCAAGGCTTGCTCAAGCTTTCGCGGGCCATCGACTGGCTCAACGCCCAGGTGGGCAAATACGTGATCTGGCTGATCCTGGCATCCACCGCCATCAGCGCCATCAACGCCGTCGTCCGGAAGGTGTTCAACACCAGCTCGAACGCCTTCCTCGAAGTGCAGTGGTACCTGTTCGCCTGGTCGTTCCTGGTGGCCGCCGGCTTCACGCTGCTGCACCGCGAGCACGTGCGCATCGACGTCGTCAACAGCCGGCTGCCCAAGAAGGCGCAGATCTGGATCGACATCGTGGGCTTCGCCCTCTTCCTGACGCCGGTGTGCCTGCTGGTCCTGTACTACGGCATCCCGATGCTGGTGCAGAAGTTCGAGACGGGCGAGATGTCCGGCAACCCCGGCGGCCTGATCCGCTGGCCGGTGTGGCTGGCGCTGCCGATCGGCTTCGTGCTGCTGATGGTCCAGGGCTGGTCCGAGCTGATCAAGCGCATCGCCTTCCTGACCGGCGACGGTCCCGACCCCACCGTCAAGGCGGGCGAGAAATCGGCCGAGGAGGAACTGGCGGAGATCCTGCGCCAGCGCGAAGAGGAAAAGAAGACCGGGGCCGTGCCTCACTGAGCCCCGGAGAGATCGCGATGGAATTCATCACCGCCAACTTCGCCCCGATCATGTTCGCGGGGCTGGTCGTCTTCCTGCTGCTGGGCTTCCCGGTGGCCTTCAGCCTGGGCGCCGCCGGCCTGACCTTCGGCCTCATCGGCATCGAGCTGGGCGTGTTCCCCTCGTCGGTGCTGGCCTGGCTGCCGCAGCGCCTGATCGGCATCATGTCCAACGACACGCTGCTGGCCGTGCCCTTCTTCACCCTGATGGGCCTGATCCTTGAGCGCAGCGGCATGGCCGAGGACTTGCTCGACACGGTCGGCCAGGTCTTCGGCCCGCTGCGCGGCGGCCTGGCGCTGGCCGTGATCTTCGTCGGCGCGCTGCTGGCCGCGACGACCGGCGTGGTCGCCGCCTCGGTCATCTCGATGGGCCTGATCTCGCTGCCCATCATGCTGCGCTACGGCTACGACCGGCGCTTCTCCAGCGGCGTGATCGCCGCCTCGGGCACGCTGGCGCAGATCATCCCGCCCTCGCTGGTGCTGATCATCATGGCCGACCAGCTCGGCCGCAGCGTGGGCGACATGTACAAGGGCGCCTTCGCGCCGGCCTTCCTGCTGGTCGGCTGCTACGTGGCCTACGTCGCCGTGCTGGCCATCTTCAGGCCGGCCGCCGTGCCGGCGCTGCCGCCCGAGGCGCGCGTCTACCGCCAGGCCGACGGCAGCGGCGGCTACCGCTCGCTGGGGGTGCTGATGGCGATCTCCTTCATCGTCTCGGTGCTGCTGGCGCGCCACATGGAGGCGGTGCACACCTGGTGGCTGGGCGAGGAGGTCAAGTTCGTCGCCACCGACGAGAAGGTCGTGGTCGCCATGTGCGGCGGCACGGCCGTGGCGCTGCTGATCGCTCTGGTCAACAAGTACGCCAGGCTGGGGCTGCTCTCGCGCCTGGCCGAGCGCGTGACCTTCGTGCTCATCCCGCCGCTGCTGCTGATCTTCCTGGTGCTGGGCACCATCTTCCTGGGCGTGGCCACGCCCACCGAAGGCGGCGCCATGGGGGCCGTGGGCGCGCTGGTCATGGCCTGGTCGCGCGGGCGGCTGGGCATGAAGCTGCTCACGCAGGCCCTGGCCACCACCACCAAGCTGGGCAGCTTCGTGATGTTCATCCTGATCGGCGCCACCATCTTCAGCCTGGTGTTCCAGGCGGCGGACGGCCCGATCTGGGTGGAGCACCTGCTGTCCAGCCTGCCGGGCGGACAGGTCGGCTTCCTGGTGTTCGTGAACGTGCTGGTGTTCTTCCTGGCGTTCTTCCTCGACTACTTCGAGCTGTCCTTCATCGTCGTGCCCCTGCTGGCGCCGGTGGCGGACAAGCTGGGCATCGACCTGATCTGGTTCGGCGTGCTGCTGGCGATGAACATGCAGACCTCGTTCATGCACCCGCCCTTCGGCTTCGCGCTGTTCTTCCTGCGCTCCGTGGCGCCCGACAAGCCCTACCTGGACCGCGTGACGCAGAAGATCATGCAGCCGGTGACCACGATGCAGATCTACAAGGGCGCCATCCCCTTCGTGCTGATCCAGCTGTTCATGGTCGGCGTGATGATCGCCTTCCCCGGCCTGGTCACGGGCAACCTGGACAAGGCGCAGAACTACGACCTGAAGGCCGTCGGCGAGCAGATGCGCGAGCAACTGGCGCCGGAGGAAGGCGGCGGCTACGGCAGCGATGCCGGCTACGGCTCGGACGAGCAGCCGGCGCCGCAGGAGCCGCCGGCGCCGGAAGCGACGCCCCAGGAGCCGGGCGCCGCCGCCACGCCGGAAGCGCCGGCGGCGCAGGACGACGATCCGATGAAGGCCATGCAGGACGCGCTGCAGCAGCAGCCCGCGTCGAAACCCTGAGCGGCGCGGCGGCCGATCCCCCGTCGGGCCGTCGCCGCTGCGTAGAATCGCGCGAGGGTGTCAGCCGCATGCCGCGGTGGGACAGGTTCATGCGCTGGTCGGGCCGCCACGCGGAGTTGTCATGACCATCCACCGCCCCGCTCTTCGGAAAGACCCTTCGCGCGCTCAGCTCCTGGCCGAACGCGCCTTCGCCACCCTTGAGCGCTTTCTGCACATCGAAGCCGCCAGCGGCAGCGTGCTGCTGATCGCGGCGGCCGTCGCGCTGATCTGGGCCAACTCCCCATTCGCCCACGCCTACCACGCGCTGTGGCATCTGCCGCTGTCAGTCGGCATCGGCAGCATCGTCTATTCCCAATCGCTGCACTTCTGGATCAACGATGCGTTGATGACCGTCTTCTTTCTGGTGGTTGGGCTGGAGATCCGGCGGGAAATCCACGAAGGGGCGCTGAGCGATCTGAGACAGGCGAGCCTGCCGATCGTGGCCGCGCTGGGCGGTGTTGCCGTGCCCGCCCTGATCTACCTGGGACTGAACGTCGATCCGGCAGGCCGGAACGGCTGGGCAGTGCCGACGGCGACCGACATCGCGTTCGCCGTGGGCGTGCTGGCGCTGCTGGGCCGCTCGATTCCTTCCAACGTGCGCGTCTTCCTGCTGGCGCTGGCGATCATCGACGACATCATCGCCGTGCTGATCATCGCGCTGTTCTATTCCGGCGGACTCGACTACCACGGCTTCATCATTGCCGGGCTGGGCGTCCTGATCGTGCTCGGGTTCCAGCGCATCGGCATCGGCTCGGCCTGGGCCTATGTGCTGCCCGGCGCGATCGTCTGGACCGGCCTGCTGATGACCGGCGCGCACCCGACGCTCGCCGGCGTCGTGCTCGGCATGATGACCCCGGTGGTGGCGCTGCGCACCCGCGAGCATCCCATGGATCTGGTCACGCACGCGGCAGAGCAACTGCGCGCGCATGACGACCGCGCCGAGACCGGCACGCACCACCCGGCGGGAGCGCTCAGGCAGCTCCGGCTGGGCCAGCGGGAATTGCTGCCGCCGGTGGTGCGGGTGCAGACGGCGCTGCACCCCTGGGTTGCCTACGGCATCATGCCCCTGTTCGCCCTGGCCAATGCCGGCGTCAGCATGGACGGCATCGACCTGTCGGCCGGCGGTCCGCAGTGGATCATGGTCGGTATCGCGCTGGCGCTGGTGGCCGGCAAGCCGCTGGGCGTGATCGGCACGAGCTGGCTCGTGGTGCGGCTGGGCTGGTGCCGGCTGCCGCCAGGCGTGTCCTGGGGCGGCATCTGCCTGATCGGCCTGCTGGCAGGCATCGGCTTCACGATGTCCATCTTCATCGCCATGCTCGCCTTCGCCGACGAGCGCCTCCTGGGCGCGGCCAAGCTGGGCGTGCTGGCGGGCTCGCTGGCGGCGGCCGTGCTGGGGCTGGCCTGGGGCGCCGTGTACCGGCGCACGAGCCGTACGGCCTGACCGCGCCACACGCCCGCGCCAGCAAAAAGGCCCGCTGTCGCCAGCGGGCCTTTTTCTTTTTTTGTCGCCGGGCCGCCCCAAGACAAAAAGCATCCCCTCGGGGGATCGGGCAAGCGCGAAGCGGTTGACCGAGGGGTCTTTCTTGTCCGGTCGACGCAGCGGCCGTCAGATCTTCACGCCGTTCATGTACTGGTTGAACGGGAACTCCGAGAAGCGGTTCCACAGGATCTGGTCGCGCTGGAAGGCGCGCATGTCCTGGTGGATCTTCTTGAACACCGGCGACTTGGCCTCGTGCTCGGCGAACACCTCCATGCAGGCCTTGAAGCCGGCATCGATCACCGCCTTCGGGAAGGCCTTGAGCTGGGTCTTCTCGGCCACCAGCTTCTTCAGCGCGATGGGGTTGTAGGTGTCGTACTTGGCGGTCATGTCGGTCGCCGCGACGGCCATGGCGGCGTCGAGGATGGCCTTGTTCTCGGCCGACAGCGCGTTGTACTTCTTGACGTTGATGAAGAACTCCAGGTCGGCGCCGCCTTCCCACCAGCCGGGGTAGTAGTAGAAGGGCGCGACCTTGTTGAAGCCGAGCTTCTGGTCGTCGTGGGGGCCGACGAACTCGGCCGCATCCAGGGTGCCCTTCTCCAGCGCCTGGTAGACGTCGCCGGCCGGCAGGTTCTGCGAGACCACGCCCAGCTTGGCCATGCCTTCGCCGAACACGCCGCCGCCCATGCGCATCTTCAGGCCCTTGAGATCGTTGACGGTCTTGATCTCCTTGCGGTACCAGCCGCCCATCTGCGTGCCGGTGTTGCCGGCGCTGGCGGTCTTGAAGTTGTACTGGGCGAAGAACTCGTCCATCAGCTTGCCGCCGTTGCCGTAGAGCTTCCAGGCGGTGTTCTGGCGGGCGGTCAGGCCGAAGGGCACGGCGCAGCTGAAGGCGAAGACCGGGTCCTTGCCGGTGAAGTAGTAGGCGGCCGTCTGGGCCATCTCGATGTTGTCGCCCTGCAGTGCGTCGACCACGCCGAAGGCGGGCATCAGTTCGCCCGCGGGGTGGACGGAGATCTCGAACTTGCCGCCGGACAGCGCCTTGACGGTCTGCGACAGTTTTTCGGCGCTGCCGAAGATGGTGTCGAGCGAACGGGGAAAGCTGGAAGCCAGGCGCCAGCGCACCGCGGCCTGCGCGTGCACGGCCGGTGCGGCACCGGCAGCCAGCACGCCGGCGATGCCGGCATTCTTGATGAGGGAACGACGATCCATCTGAAAGCAACTCCGTTAGGAATGAAAAACACGAACGCGGCTCGTGGCCGCGTTCTCTGAGCAGAACAATTGTAAAAACGCCTTACAAGTGCCCCTTGCGGGTTTTCCCTGCGCACGGTGGACGCACGCGCGGCAATGCGCACGGCATCACGCCTTGTCTTCGGGAAAACGCGTTTCGATGGCCGCCCGGATGCCCTGCGCATCCAGGCCCACGCCGGCCAGCAGCCGGGCCGGGTCGCCATGTTCGATGAAGCGGTCGGGCAGGCCCAGCTGCAGCAGCGGCATGGCGATGCCGGCGGCCTGCAGCGCCTCGGCCACCGCGCTGCCGGCGCCGCCCATCACCGCGCCCTCCTCGACCGTGACCAGCGCCTCGTGCGTGGAAGCGATCTGCTTGAGCAGTTCCAGGTCCAGCGGCTTGGCCCAGCGCATGTTGACCACCGTGGCGTCCAGCGCCTCGGCCGCCTCCAGCGCCGGGTACAGCAGCGTGCCGAAGGCCAGGACGGCGATGCGCCTGCCCTGGCGGCGCAGCTCGCCCTTGCCGAAGGGCAGCGCATCGAGCGTGAGCGGCGGCTCCTTGCCGACGCCGGCGCCGCGCGGATAGCGCACCGCCACCGGGTGGCTCTGCGCGTAGGCCGAGCTCAGCAGCTGCCGGCATTCGGCCTCGTCGGCCGGGCAGGCGATGCTGATGTTGGGCACGCAGCGCAGGTAGGCGATGTCGTAGGCGCCGGCGTGCGTGGCGCCGTCCGCACCGACCAGGCCGGCGCGGTCCAGCGCGAAGACGACAGGCAGGTTCTGGATCGCCACGTCGTGGATGAGCTGGTCGTAGCCGCGCTGCAGGAAGGTGGAGTAGATCGCCACCACCGGCTTGAGCCCCTCGCAGGCCAGCCCGGCGGCGAAGGTGACGGCATGCTGCTCGGCGATGCCCACGTCGTAGTAGCGGCCGGGGAAGCGCTGCTCGAACTCCACCAGGCCCGAGCCCTCGCGCATCGCCGGCGTGATGCCGACCAGCCGGCCGTCCTCGGCCGCCATGTCGCACAGCCACTGGCCGAAGACCTGGGTGAAGGTCTTCTTCGGCGCCGCGGCCGGCTTGACCAGGCCGACGGAGGGATCGAACTTGCCCGGCCCGTGATAGGCCACCGGGTCGGCCTCGGCCAGCTTGTAGCCCTGGCCCTTCTTCGTCACCACGTGCAGGAACTGCGGACCCTTGAGCTGCTTGATGTTCTCCAGCGTGGGGATGAGCGAGTCGAGGTCGTGCCCGTCGATCGGCCCGATGTAGTTGAAGCCGAACTTCTCGAACAGCGTGGCCGGCACCACCATGCCCTTGGCCTGCTGCTCGAAGCGCTTGGCGAACTCGAACAGCGGCGGCGCCGCGCGCAGCACGCTCTTGCCGACGTGCTTGGCGGCCGCGTAGAACTGGCCGCTCATGAGCTGCGCCAGGTAGCGGTTGAGCGCGCCCACCGGCGGGCTGATCGACATGTCGTTGTCGTTCAGGATGACGAGGAAGTTGATGTCGTCGTAGACGCCCGCGTTGTTCAGTGCCTCGAAGGCCATGCCGGCGGTCATCGCGCCGTCGCCGATGATCGCCACGGCGTGGCGGTCCTCGCCCTTCTGGCGCGCGGCCAGCGCCATGCCCAGCGCCGCCGAGATGCTGGTCGACGAATGCGCGGTGCCGAAGGTGTCGTAGGGGCTCTCGGCGCGCTGCGGGAAGCCCGAGATGCCGCCCTGCTGGCGCAGTGTGGGCATGCGCTCGCGCCGGCCGGTGAGGATCTTGTGCGGGTAGGTCTGGTGGCCCACGTCCCACACCAGCCGGTCTTCCGGCGTGTCGAAGACGTAGTGCAGCGCGACCGTGAGCTCCACCGTGCCGAGGTTGGAGCTGAGGTGCCCGCCGGTGCGCGAGACGTTGTCGAGCACGCAGGTGCGCACCTCGTCGGCGAGCTGCTTGAGCTGCTCGCGGTCCAGGCGGCGCAGGTCGGCGGGATCGTTGATCGTGGGAAGGAGGGGAGCCATGGATGCGTGGGGCGGCGCTTCGGCCGTTATCGGTCGCGGTCGACCACCATGTGGGCCAGCGCACGCAGCGCGGCCGTGTCGGACAGCCGCGTGCGCGCGAGGGCGGCCAGGGCCTCGTCCAGCAGCCGCGCGGCATTGGCGCGCGCGCCGTCCAGGCCGAGCAGCGAGACGTAGGTGGGCTTGTCGGCGGCGGCGTCCTTGCCGGCCGTCTTGCCCAGGGTCGCGGAATCGGCGACCACGTCGAGGATGTCGTCCACCACCTGGAAGGCCAGGCCGAGGGCAGCGCCGTAGTCGCGCAGGCCGGCCAGCACCTCGGCCGGCAGCTCGCCGGCGCAGGCGGCGCCCATCTCGACGCTGCCCTGCAGCAGCGCGCCGGTCTTGAGGCGGTGCATCTCGCGCAGCTCGGCCTCGGCCAGGCGCCGGCCGACGCTGGCCAGGTCGATCGCCTGGCCGCCGGCCATGCCCTGCCCGCCGGCGGCGCGCGCCAGCAGGCGCACCAGCCGCGCCTGCACGGCGGCGGGCACGCGCTCGCCGTCGGGCACCAGCAGCTCGAAGGCCAGTGCCTGCAGCGCGTCGCCGGCCAGCAGCGCGTCGGCCTCGCCGAATTTCACGTGCACCGTGGGCTTGCCGCGGCGCAGCACGTCGTTGTCCATGCACGGCAGGTCGTCGTGCACCAGCGAATAGGCGTGGATCAGCTCGACGGCGCAGGCGGCGCGCAGCGCGGCCTCTTCGACGGCCGGCGCCGGCACCGCGGCCAGCGGCGCCGCCGCCTGGCTGGCGGCCATCACCAGCAGCGGGCGCAGGCGCTTGCCGCCGTCGAGCACCGCGTAGCGCATTGCCTCGCCCAGGTGGGCCGGCGCATCGGCGCCCACCCAGCGCACCAGGGCCGCCTCGACCCTGTCGAGCTGCGGCGTCATCCAGTCGGAGAGTTCGCCCGCGCTCCAGCGCGGGGCCAGCGCGGCCGTCGTCGCCGTCATTGGCCCGACCACGCCTTCAGGCTGCCGGCGTCCAGCACCTTGATCTGATCCTCCACGGCCTGCAGCCTGTCGCGGCAGAAGGCCAGCAGCGCCGCGCCGCGCTGGTAGCTGACCAGCAGCTGGTCCAGCGGCAGCTGGCCCGATTCGAGTGCGGCGACCAGCTGTTCGAGTTCCTGCACGCCCGCCTCGTAGGTGGCAGGCAGGGGCGCGGCGTCGGAGCCGGCGGGAGAGGAAGGCGCCTTGGGCATGCAAAGACCGGAAAGAAACCGGTGATTCTAGAAGGCCGCACCCCGGCGCGCAGATATCTCCGGGGTACAATCCCTGCTCATTCCCGCGCCGGCCTTCGCCGGCGCAACTTTTTCCGCGGAGACGTTGGCCCTGCAATCCGCCGGGCGGCTCAGTCGCAGGAAAGAGGCGGGGGTTCTCGGTTTTACACCTCCCTGTGGGGAGCTTGGTCAGGTCACCCATGTCTGATTTAAGTCTTCGACTGCAGCAGGCTTCGAGCCAACTTCCGGTTTCCGCGTATTTCGACGAGGCCCTGTACGCCCTCGAGATGGAGACCTTCTTCGCCAACGGCCCCCGCTACGTGGGCCACCGCCTCGCGGTGCCCGAACCCGGCAGCTACCACGCCCTGCCCCAGGAGGGCGAGGGCCGCGCCCTCGTCCACACGCCGCGCGGCGTCGAGCTGGTGTCCAACGTCTGCCGCCACCGCCAGGCCGTGATCCTGCGCGGGCGCGGCCAGCTCGATGCGCGCGCCAGCGGCCACATCGTGTGCCCGCTGCACCGCTGGACCTACAACGCCGCCGGCGCGCAGCCCACCGGCACGCTGCTGGGCGCGCCGCACTTCGCGCAGGACCCGTGCCTGAACCTCAAGACCTGGGGCCTGCGCGAGTGGAACGGCCTGCTGTTCGAGGACAACGGCCGCGACATCGCCGCCGACTTGGCGAACATGGGCCCGCGCGCCGCGCTGGACTTCACCGGCTTCCACCTCGACCGGGTGGAGATGCACGGGTGCAACTACAACTGGAAGACCTTCATCGAGGTCTACCTGGAGGACTACCACGTCGGCCCCTTCCACCCCGGCCTGGGCAACTTCGTCACCTGCGACGACCTGCGCTGGGAGTTCAAGCCCGAGTACTCGGTGCAGACGGTGGGCGTGGCCAACCGCCTGGGCCGCGCCGGCAGCCCGGTGTACCAGCGCTGGCACGAGCAGCTGCTGAAGTACCGCGAGGGCCAGCCGCCCGAGTACGGCGCCATCTGGCTGACGTACTACCCGCACATCATGGTGGAGTGGTATCCGCACGTCCTCACCGTCTCCACGCTGCACCCGATGGGACCGCACAAGACCATGAACATGGTGGAGTTCTACTACCCCGAGGAGATCGCCCTCTTCGAGCGCGAGTTCGTCGAGGCGCAGCAGGCCGCCTACATGGAGACCTGCATCGAGGACGACGAGATCGCCGAGCGCATGGACGCCGGCCGCAAGGCCCTGCTGGCGCGCGGCGACAGCGAGGTCGGCCCCTACCAGAGCCCGATGGAGGACGGCATGCAGCACTTCCACGAGTGGTATCGCCAGCGCCTGGCCGCGGTGCCGGGCGCGCTGCAGCGGCTGGCCGCGCCGGGTCGCCGGTGAACGGCGCGGGTTCACCTGCGCTGCGGGGCGCCTCCGGCCGGGGGCGCCCTTTTCAATTCACGGGTCGTTGACCCAGGGGAGCGGGCATGCAAGGCCTGTGGATGGTGCTGTCGGCCCTGCTGTTCGCCAGCATGGGCGTGTGCGTCAAGTACGCCTCCGCGCACTTCACCAGCGCCGAGATCGTGTTCTGGCGCGGCGTGATCGGCATCGCCTTCATCGCGGTGCTGGCGCGGCGCCAGGGCGTGCCGCTGGCCACCCGCTACCCCGGCATGCATGCCTGGCGCAGCGTGATCGGCACCGCCTCGATGGGCTCGTGGTTCTACGCCATCGCGCACATCCCGCTGGCCACCGCCATGACGCTCAACTACATGAGCAGCATCTGGATCGCCGCCTTCCTGGTCGGCGGCGCGCTGCTGGCCTGGGCGCCGGTGCCCGGCCGCAACGGGCGCATGCCGCTGCCGCCCATGCAGGGCGCGCTGACGCTTACCGTGGTGGCCGGCTTCGCGGGCGTGATCCTGCTGCTCAAGCCGACCACCCAGGGCACCGACGCCTTCGCCGGCATGGTGGGCCTGCTGTCGGGCATTGGCGCCGCCTTCGCCTACATGCAGGTGATGGCGCTGTCGCGCATCGGCGAGCCCGAGACGCGCACCGTCTTCTACTTCGCCGTCGGCTCCATGGTCGCTGGCGTGCTGTGGATGCTGTTCACCGGCGTGTCGGCCTGGTCGTGGCGGCATGCGGCATGGCTGGTGCCGGTGGGCGTGCTGGCGGCCCTGGGCCAGCTGTGCCTGACCTACGCCTACGCCAGCGCCCACACGCCTGCCGCCACGCTGGTGGTGGCCAACCTGCAGTATTCGGGCATCGTGTTCGCGGCGATGTACAGCGTGCTGCTGTTCGGCGACCGCATCGACGCGGCCGGCTGGGCAGGCATCGCGCTGATCATCGGCAGCGGCGTCGCCGCCACCGTGCTGCGCCAGCGGGCCGTGCCGAAAGCGCCTGCCGAGGAGCACTGAGGCGCCGGCCGCGTGCACGGGGCGCCGAGTGCCCGCACAATGGTCGCTTGCCTTTCCTTGCGCGCGCCATGACGACCTACAGCACCCTCATCACCGCCGACGAACTCCAGGCCTTGATGGACGCCAAGGCGAAGCTGATGGTGTTCGACTGCAGCTTCGACCTGATGAAGCCCGAGGCGGGCGCCGCGCAGTACCGCGAGGCGCACATCCCCGGCGCCGTCTACGCCCACCTCGACGCCGACCTGAGCGCCAGGCACGGCGCGCCCGGCCCCGACGGCCGGGTGATCGTGGCGCACGAGGCCGACCGTCCGGCGTCCGGCGGCCGCCATCCGCTGCCCAGCCGCGAGAAGTTCGCGGCCTGGCTGTCCTCCGTCGGCTTCGCCGGCGACATGCAGGCCGTCGTGTACGACCGCAACGGCGCCAACTACTGCGGCCGCCTGTGGTGGATGCTGCAGTGGATGGGCCACGAGGCCGCAGCCGTGCTCGACGGCGGCCTGCAGGCCTGGCAGGCCGCGGGCCGGCCGGTGGCCTCCGGCGACGAGCCGGCGCACTTCCAGTCCCACTTCGAGCCCGGCCCGCCGCGCGTGGCGCTGGTGGACACGCGCACCGTCGCCGCCCGCCTGGACGACCCGGCGCAGACACTGATCGATGCCCGCGCTGCACCCCGTTACCGCGGCGAGGTGGAACCTCTGGACCCGATCGCCGGTCACATCCCCGGGGCGCTGAACCGCCCCTTCTCCGACAACCTCGCGCCCGACGGCCGCTTCAAGCCCGCCGCGCAACTGCGCGCCGAGTTCGAGACGTTGCTGGGCGGCCGCGACCCGGCCACGGTGGTGCACCACTGCGGCAGCGGCGTGAGCGCGGTGCCCAACGTCCTGGCCATGCGCATCGCCGGCCTGGGCAGCACCGGCCTGTACGCGGGCAGTTGGAGCGAATGGAGCAACACGCCCGGGCTGCCGACCCGCCAGGGGGCCGAGCCCTGAGAGCCATCGACGCATGACACGCACCTTCCTACGCCGCACCCTTCTTCTTCCCTCGCTGCTGGCCTTCGGCGCCCTGATGGCGCCGGCATGGACCGCGGCGCATGCCCAGGCCCGCACCCAGCACGCCCACGTGCACGGCAAGGCCGAACTGACCGTCGCGGTCGACGGCCCGGCCGTCACCATCGGCATGGAGGCGCCGCTGGACAGCCTGCTGGGCTTCGAGCGCGCGCCGCGCACCGACGTCGAGAAGAACCTGGTGGAGCAGATGGCCGCCCGCCTGCGCGCGGCCGACCACCTGTTCAAGCTCGATGCCGCCGCCGGCTGCAAGCTCGGCCCGGTGCAGCTCGATGCGCCGGTGATCGGGCTGGGCCAGGGCGAGGCGCCGAAGGACGGCCACGCCGAGCTGCAGGCCAGCTTCGCCTTCAACTGCGCCAACACCGCCAAGGTCCGGGCCGTCGACACCGAGCTGTTCGAGGCTTTCCCGAACCTGCGCCAGATCGACGCCGAGATCGCGGCGCCCGACGGCCAGTTCAAGCGCAGCCTCAAACGTCCGGCCGCCCGCATCGAGTGGGGCAAGTGAGCCCGGCCGGGTCCACCGCGGTCCTGCAGGCGCACGAACTGCGCTTCACCTGGCCGGGCGCCGCGGCGCCCTGCATCGACATCGCGCAGTTCGAGGTGCGCGCCGGCGAGGCGGTG
>Ga0164243_10000612_pt1 | contig 64022 bp, 64 predicted proteins | sample OricompcompostOP_FD_108781 | JGI IMG/M metagenome (GOLD analysis project Ga0164243, IMG submission 108781) | Organic Plus compost microbial communities from Emeryville, California, USA - Original compost - Organic plus compost (OP) | ecosystem: Engineered > Solid waste > Mixed feedstock >... | reverse complement strand
GCCAGACCGCGGAAATCCTGGCGCAGTTCTTCAACATCTCGCGCCGGGATGCCGACGAATACGCGGTGGAAAGTCAGCATCGGCTGGCCAAAGCTCAGAACGACGGAATCTTCGCCGGCGAAATGGAGCCGATGTTCTCGAAAGCCGGCAAGGTTTATGACTTCGACGATGGCGTGCGGCCCGACACGACGGTGGAGTCGCTTGCCAAGTTACGCCCGGCCTTCGAACGGCCATGGGGCAAGGTCACTCCGGGCAATTCATCGCAGATCACGGACGGCGCGTCGTGGGTGATCCTTGCCTCGGAAGACGCGATTGCGAAGCACGGCCTCACGCCGAAAGTAAGGATTGTCGATTGCCAATGGGCCGGGCTTGATCCCTCCATCATGGGTCTCGGGCCTGTGCTCTCCTCCAACGAAGTGCTCAAACGGCAGAACATGTCGCTGGCCGACGTCGAGCTGTGGGAGATCAACGAGGCGTTCGCCGCGCAGGTGCTCGCCTGCGTCGCCGCCTTCAAGGACGATAAGTTCTGCCGCGAGGTGCTCGGCCTGCCCGGCGCAGCGGGCACGATCGACCGCGCGAAGCTCAATATCGACGGCGGGGGCATCGGACTTGGCCATCCCGTGGGGGCGAGTGGCAACCGCATCGTGCTGCATCTGATGAATTCGCTTAAACGGCTTGGCCTCAAGCGCGGCATCGCCACCCAGTGCATCGGCGGCGGACTGGGCGGCGCCATGATGCTCGAGACGGTGTGACAATGGCGAAAATCCTCGAAACCTTTAAAGATCGCTCGCTGGAAATCGGGCCGCTGGCCGACGCGCCCGCTGGCCCGTGGAAGCACTGGAAACTTGCGCGCGATGCGGAGGGTATCGCCTGGCTTGGCTTCGACAAGCAGGGTTCGAGCGCAAACACGCTCAACGAGGAAACCCTCGGCGAACTCAATTCCGTTCTCAACGAGATCGAACAAAATCCGCCAAAGGGGCTGGTCCTGCGGTCCTTGAAACGCTCCGGCTTCATCGCCGGCGCCGATATCAACCAGTTCCGCGACAGCAGCGCCGATCAGGTCGCCGCCAACCTCACCAGCGCACATGGCATCGTCGACCGGCTGGATAACCTGAAAATTCCGACTGTCGCCGTGATCCATGGTTTTTGCCTGGGCGGCGGCCTCGAAATCGCGCTGGCCTGCGACTATCGCGTCGCCGTCGATAGCGCGCGTCTAGGCTTTCCCGAAGTGATGCTGGGACTCCATCCCGGCCTTGGCGGCACCGTGCGGCTGCCGCATCTCATCAACCCGGTCGAGGCGATGACCGCAATGCTGACCGGCCGCAACCTCGATGCGCGGCGCTCGAAACGGCTCGGTCTGGTCGATGCGGTGACGCAAGAGCGGCATGTCGCTGGCGCTGTCCGGGATGCCGTTGCCGGCAAACTCAGGCTCAACCGCGCCAGCACGTCCGTGGCGTTGATGAATCTTGGGCCCGCGCGCACGCTGCTCGCAAAAAGAATGCGGACCGAAGCCGCCAAGAAGGCGCCGGAGAAACATTATCCGGCCCCCTACGCGCTGATCGACCTGTGGGAGAGACATGGCGGCAGCAAACGCACCATGCAGCGCGAGGAGATCGCCTCGTTCGGCAAGCTGCTCGCGACGCCGACCTCGCAAAATCTGGTCCGGGTATTTTTCCTGCGCGAAAAACTGAAAGGTAATGCGGGCGGCAAATGGCCCGGCGAACGCGTGCACGTCATCGGCGCCGGCACCATGGGCGCGGATATCGCGGCGTGGTGTGCATGGAACGGTCTCACCGTCACGCTCGCCGACATGAAGCCGGAACCGCTCGGTGCCGCGATGAAGCGCGCCGCCAGACTTTACGAGCGCCGCGCTCGTGGCAAGACCATCGCGGTGCGCGACGCGCTCGACCGCCTCATCCCGGACCTCAAGGGCGAAGGCGCGCGCCATGCGGATCTCATCATCGAGGCCGTACCCGAGGTGCTCGGCCTCAAGCAGAAGATCTTTGCCGCCTGCGAAGCGGTGATGAAGCCGGACGCAGTCCTCGCCACCAACACGTCGAGCATTCCGCTCGAACAGTTGCGCGAAGGATTGAAACGACCCGAGCGTTTCCTCGGCATTCACTTCTTCAATCCGGTGCCGGTGTTGCAGCTGGTCGAGGTCGTGCATCACGACAAGGTCGCGCAGGACGTTGTTGGCCTCGCCAATTCGTTCCTCGGCGCGATCGACAAGCTGCCGGTGCCGATCAAGAGCGCGCCAGGCTTCCTGGTCAACCGCGCCCTGATGCCTTATCTCGTCGAGGCGCTGGCCATGGTCGACGAAGGCCACAAGAAGGAAGCGATCGATCACGCCGCCGAAGACTACGGCATGCCGATGGGGCCGATCGAACTGGCCGACGAAGTCGGTCTCGATATCTGCCTGCATGTGGCTGACGTGCTGCGGGAGCAGTTGCCGCGGCCGATGCCGGCAACGCCGCAGTGGCTGCGCGACATGGTCGCCAAGGGCGAACTCGGCAAAAAGTCCGGCAAGGGAATGTACGTGTGGAAAGACGGCAAGGCGCAAAAGGCGAAAGTCGAGGAACAGCCCGGCCCCGATTTCGCAGATCGCCTGATCCTGCCGATGATCGACGTCCTGGTGACCTGTCTGCGCGAGGGTGTGGTGGCGGACGAGGAATCCATCGACGGCTCGATGATCTTCGCCACCGGATTTGCGCCGTTCCGCGGCGGGCCGATGAACTATGCGCGCCAGCGCGGCATCCCGGATGTCGTTGCATCGCTTGAGCGGCTCGCGGCGGCGCATGGCGATCGCTTCAAGCCTGATCCGGGGTGGGCCAACCTGAAATGAACGTGCCGCCGGGGCACAGCAGGGCCGACCAGATTGCCGATGCGATTATCCAGCGCGTCGGCAAGCGCATTGTCATGGCGCTCCCGTTGGGCCTTGGAAAGGCCAATCACATCGCCAATGCGATCTACGCGCGGGCGGCCGCAGACCGTTCCATCACGTTGAAAATCTTGACCGCGCTGACGCTCGGCAAACCGAAGCCGAAGCGCGACCTCGAAAAACGCTTTATCGGTCCGATCTCGGACCGCCTTTTCAAGGGCTACCCGGAACTCGACTACGCCAATGCCGAGATCGAGCGGCGGCTGCCGCCCAACATCGAGGTCAGCGAGTTCTACTTCCTCGCCGGCACGCGGCTGGGCAATCCGTTAGCCCAGCAAAGCTATATGTCGGCGAACTACACCCACGCCATGCGCTACGTGATGGAGCGCCGCGTCAATGTGGTGGCTCAGCTTGTCGCAAGGCGCGTGCGCGACGGCGAAACCCGTTACAGCCTTTCCTGCAACACCGACATCACCCTCGACCTGCTGGGCGAGCGCGCGGCCGGCAACGCAAATTTCGTGTTCGCGGGACAGGTCAATTCGGAACTGCCGTTCATGCCCGGCGACGCCGACATCCCGGCGGATACGTTCGAATTCGTGCTGGACGATCCCGCCTGCGATTTTCCGCTGTTCACGCCGCCGACCGAGCCGGTAACGCTCGCCGACTATGCTGCCGGCATGCAGGCGGCGCGGCTGGTGCCGGACGGCGGCACCCTACAGCTTGGCATCGGCGCGCTCGGCGACGCCATCGCGCAGTCGCTGGTGATCCGCCAAACCCGCAACGACGATTTCACCGCGGCGCTGGCAAAGCTCGATGCAGGCGGGCCTGTCCCCTCGCCCGCGATCCATCACGAGTTGCCCTTCACCGAAGGCGTCCACGGCGTCAGCGAGATGTTCGTCGAAGGCTTCCTCGCGCTGATGGAAGCGGGCGTTCTCAGGCGCGTGGTTGACGGCGTCCTCCTACATGCCGGATTTTTCGTTGGTTCCGACAATTTCAACCGCGCCCTGCGCGCCTTGCCGGAAAGCGAACTCGCACAGCTTCGCATGGTGGCGATTTCCTACGTCAACGAGCTTTACGGTGACGAAGACAAGAAGCGCCGCGCCCGCACCAATGCGCGCTTCATCAACAATGCCATGATGGCCACACTGCTCGGCGCGGTGGTGTCCGATACGCTCGAAGGCGGCCAGGTCGTGAGCGGCGTCGGCGGGCAATATAATTTTGTCGCACAGGCATTCGCGCTCAGGGACGCGCGTTCGATTATCGTGTTGCGCTCGACGCGCAACAAGGCCGGCCGCGTCACCTCGAATATCGTGTGGGAATACGGCCAGACCACCATCCCGCGCCACCTGCGTGACATCGTCGTCACCGAATACGGCGTCGCCGACCTGCGCGGCAAATCCGACCGCGACACGATTGTCGCCATGCTGTCGATTACGGATTCGCGTTTCCAGGCGGAGTTGCTGCGCAAGGCGAAGGATGCCGGCAAGGTCGAGAAGAGTTTCGAACTTCCAAAGAACGTGCGCGACAATACGCCGGGCCGCGTCGACCGCGCCCTGATGCCGTTCCGGCAGCGCGGTCACCTGCCGGTGTTTCCGCTCGGCACAGACTTCACCGATGTCGAGCAGAAACTGCTGCCCGCACTCGGCGTGCTGAGTTCATCGTCGCCGTTCATGCTGATGCGGCTTGCTCTCCGCGGCGTCTCCGCTGCGGACACGTCCGCGATGCGCGAATGTCTCGCGCGCATGGCGCTCGACAAGCCGGGGAGTATTTCGGATCGCGTTTCGGCCCTTGTATTGCGCGGGGCTCTGGATCAAACATTGCGCGCGTGACGGAAACAGCGGTCCGCCCGCCGGTCACATAGACGTGTGATCGAAAATCAAGAATCCTCCAAGGAAACTCCCATGAAACTCGCCAGCTTTCACTGGACTGGCCGCGACCGTATCGGCTTTGCGGTGAGCGACACGCATATCGCCGATCTCACGGAGATCGCCGCAGCGCTCGGCCGTCCGGCGCCGAACGACATGTTGGCGCTGATCGAGAGCGGCGAAACCGGCATAAAATTGCTGCGCGATGCGCAGGCATTCGCAGAGAAGCACCCGGCACAGTTTATCGTCCCGCTCGCGGACATCACCTGGCATCCTCCGGTACGGCGCCCGTCGAAAATCTGCGGCATCGCGCTCAACAATTCCGCGAGCGACGACCGCAAGATCAGTTCGCCCGATCATCCGCTGTTTTTCCTCAAGCCGGCGTCATGCCTGGTCGGCCACAGGCAGCCGATCGAAGTGTACGATTATTACGGCAGTGTTCATCCCGAACCCGAGCTTGCCGTCGTCATCGGCAAGTCATGCCGCAACGTCTCTGCGGCCGATGCCATGTCTGTCGTCTTCGGCTATTCGATCATGAACGACATGACCGGCAACGGCATGCGTGCGCAGGACATGGTGCACTACTACGCGCTTTACCCTTCGAAGGAAGACCCGACCAGGGTCGAGAAACGCGAGCAGCATCTCTCTTACACCGCACGCTACAAAGGTTCCGATACGTTCGGCCCGTTCGGCCCCTACATCGTCACCAAGGAGGAATTGACCGACCCGCACGCCCTCGACGTCCTCTGCTGGCACAAGGACGACCTGATCGCCGAGGACTCCACCGCCTACTACACCTACTCGGTTCCCCGCGTGATCGAGTTCATCACCCGGTATCATTCGCTGTGGCCGGGGGACGTGATCTCCATGGGCACGGCGTTCCGCCCCGGCAAGACCGGGCAGCGCAGCCTGCACACCGCCAATGTCACTGCGCTCGGTGGACCGGTACGTGTCACCATCAGCGGCATCGGCACGCTGGAAAATCCGGTGCGACGGCACATTGGCGGAAAGACGATTGACGATTAAGCCGGTGGACGAATTGACGGCCGTCAAGCGGAACGAGCGAATTTTGGATAAATAGGTGTCACCGCGCGGTTATTGCCGCGCGGTGCATTTTATTGTCGCGGGCTCTGTTGCAGGGAACCAGTCATGAGCCGTCTTGCCCGGTCACTTGTCACCGCTGTCATAGCTGGAGCGGCGCTCACGTTCGCCGCATGGTGGTATTTCGGTCGTGCTATCGATGTGACAGCCGTCGCGCCGTTTCGCGGCACCGCCGCGGAAATCGTCTATGCCACCGGTGCCGTCGAGCCATTGTGGTGGGCCAAGGTGACCAGCCTCGTCCGCGACCGCATTATCGAAATATGCGACTGCGAGGGAAAAGAGATCAAAAAGGGCGATGTGCTGGTGCGCCTGGACGACCGCGAGGTCAATGCGCAACTGTCGGAACTCCGGGCCCGCGAGGAGTTTCTTAAACGGGAATCGGCGCGCGTGACCGAACTGATCGCCCGCAACGCGGCAACCACACAGGCCTTCGAGCGCGCACGGATGGAGTTGCAGCAAGTGCAGGCTTTGATCCTGGTTCAACTGCAGAAGATCGACGACTACGCGATCACCGCGCCGATGGACGGCATCGTGCTGCGCCGCGATGGTCAGGTCGGTGAAATCGCCGATGTCGGCCAGGTTCTGTTCCGAGTCGGCGTGCCGAAACCCCTGCAGGTTGTTGCCGAGGTGAACGAAGAAGACATCCCGCGGGTCAAGATCGGGCAGACGGTGCTGTTTCGCACCGACGCATTTCCGGAACGACGGCTCGAGGGGCACGTCCGCGAGATCACGCCGATGGGCGACGTCGTCGCCAAAACGTACCGCATCAAGATAGACCTGCCTGAAGACACGCCGCTCAAACCCGGCATGAGCGTCGAGGCCAATATCATCACACGCGAGCAGCCCAATGCGCTGCTGGTACCGGCGGAAGCACTCGACCGCAACAGCGTGTACATCGTCACCGGCGGACGGCTGGTGAAACGCGAGCTCAAAATTGGGATTCGCGGCACGCGCTACGTCGAAGTCCGAGAGGGCTTGAGCGAGCGCGACGTGGTCGCCTCGCCCGGCCGCCCGGAATTCAGGGACGGCCTGCGGGTGAGTGCCACGGTGAGGCCGCCGAAATGAATCTGATTTTGGATATCGCCTGGACACATGTCCGCGCCCGGGCGCGGCAGACACTCGTGGCGATTGCGGGCGTTGCGACCGGCGTCGGCTTTTCGATCATGATGGCCTCGCTGATGGAAGGCTCACAGGAGGATTTCATCCAGCGGCTGGTCAATACCATCCCGCATATCACGGTCAGCGACGAGCGCCGCGCCCCGCCGCCGCAACCGGCCGAGCGCTACTATGACAGTGTGGAAATCCATAACCTGAAGCCGGAGGCTCGCCGGCCAGGCATCAAAAATCCGCTCGCGACCATTGCCGGCCTGGAATCCTGGATGCCGGGCGCGGTCGCGCCGGGGGTCGAGATCAAGGCGATCATCCGCTATGCGGCGCGCGACTTCAGCGTCAGTGTCGGCGGGATCGACCCGCGCCGCGAGCCGAGTGTTTCCGCCCTGCCCTCCCACATGCGCGGCGCCACGCTTGACGCACTCTATCGCGCCAACAACGCGATCATCCTCGGCGACCGGCTGGCGGAGAAACTCGGCGCGCGTATCGGCGCCAACATCACGCTCCAAAGCGGCGAAGGCACACGGCTGACGGCTCAGGTGGTTGGCTTCTTCCATTCCGGCGTCACGCAACTCGACGAAACACGCGCCTACGTGCTGCAGAAAACCGCACAGATTCTCGGACAACAGACCGGCCTCGTGAACCAGATTCGCGCCCGCACCAACGATCCGATGGCCGCGCGCGAAGTCGCCGCACGAGTCGAACAGGAAACCGGCTACAAATCGGTATCGTGGCAGGAAGCGCAGGAAGACCTTTTGAGCACTTTCATCATCCGAAACATCATCATGTACACGGTGGTCGGCGCTATTCTTCTGGTCGCCAGTTTTGGCACCTACAACATCATCTCCACCATCACCCACGAAAAGGCACGCGACATCGCGATCATGAAGTCGCTCGGATTGACCGAATTCACGATCCGCGCGATTTTCGTCGTTGAAGCCGTCACGATCGGGCTCGCCGGGGCTCTGACGGGTTTCGCACTGGGTTATGCGTTGTGCCGGGCCCTCGGATCTATCGAGATCAAAAGCCCGTTCCTCGATGCGGACCGCCTTCCGCTCGCCTATCAGGCCAGCCACTATCTGATCGCAGCGGCCGTCGCGGTCATCTCGTCGGTTGCGGCCGGCTACATGCCCGCACGCAAGGCCGCCAGCGTCAATCCGGTAGACATCATCCGGGGGGCGACGTGAGCGCATCGGACACCCTCCTCGCTACGCATGCGGGCAGCGTCGCGACGCCGCTTCTGGAAGCACGGAAGGTGACACGGATCCTGCCCGGCGTGGTGCCGACCACGCTCGTGCACGACATCAGCCTTTCGATCTCGGACAAGGAATTTGTCGCGATCACGGGACCGTCCGGCTCGGGCAAGTCTTCCCTGCTCTATCTCCTCGGCCTTCTGGACATGCCGAGTTCGGGCGAAGTGCTCATCAAGGGCAAGGCCACGGCGGCCATGTCCGAGCCCGAGCGCGCCATGACGCGCCTGTCGACGATCGGCTTCGTATTCCAGTTTCACTTCCTGTTGCCGGAGCTGACGATCCGCGACAACGTCATGCTGCCGATGCGGGCGCTGGCGCGGCTCTCGACGGCGGGAATGAAGGAGCGCGCCGACATGCTGTTGGAAGCGCTCGGCCTGAAGGATCACCTGCTCAAACGACCTGAACAACTTTCCGGCGGGCAGCGCCAGCGCGTCGCGGTCGCACGTGCGCTCGCGAACGATCCGCCGCTGCTGCTCGCCGATGAGCCGACCGGTTCACTCGATTCGAAGTCGAGCGAACAGGTGTTCACGATCTTGCGGGAAGTCGTCGACAAGGGCAAAAAGACCGTCGTCGCCGTCACCCACGATCTCGACCTCGCAGAGCGCATGGATCGGCGCATCCATCTGATCGATGGCGCGGTCAGTTCGGATGAAGGGCATAAGACCTGACGGCCGTCGAAGGACACCGCAGCGTCCCGGTCCTGCCAAAAAAACCTACGCTGCGAGATCGTCGAATACCACAACACCGCATCCGGTGATTTGCGGGAACGTGTAGAAATCGTGCACGCGTCGAACGTTGTCGGACAATGCGCCGCGCATCGCAAACCAGATCGCCAGTTCCGACGCTTCGGTTCCGCCCATTTTCATGATTTCGTCCTGCGGGATCGCGACGAGCTTCTCAACATCTTTCTCGATGCGGTTGAGGAACGCGCGATCCCATTCCTCATTCGCAATGCCAAAACGCCTGCCGCTGATCTGGTGCGACATGCCGCCGGTTGCAATCACAGCCACGCGCGCGTTGCGGGGATAACTCGCAATCGCGGCACGCAGCGCATGCCCCAGCTTGTGCAGCCGCTGCGACGTCGGAATTGGATGGCGGACCATGTTGACCGCGAGCGGCAGGATCGGCGCCGGCCACGGCGGCTCCGCCACATAAGGAAGCCATGAGAAGATACCGTGGTCGATCTTCATGTCTTCGCAGATGGTGAGGTCGAATTCAGCATCGCGCACAAGATGATTGGCGACATGCCAGCCGAAATCCGTGTCGCCCGCGATGCCCGGAAAAGGGCGCAGGCCGAACCCTTCGTCCGCCTGCGGAAACGCCGGCGCGACGCCGAGCGCGAAAGTCGGATAGGCGTCGAATGTAAAGTGATTGAGATGGTCGTTATAAACGACGACGATCTGGTCGGGCTTTGTGTTTGCGAGCCAATGCTTCACCGGCTGGAGCCCATCGTACCAGACCTTCCAGCGCGGATCGAACTGGCCCGTCATCCCCTTATCGTATTCGTAGCCCATCGAAGGCGAGTGCGACACGCCAAAGCCGCCGACGACCCTGGCCATCACAATCCCTCCGGCAAGCCGCCGACGCGGCGCGGGCACGCCGCCTGCATTTCATCCACCGAAACCCCGGCGTTGTGCGCGCCGATGTACCAAAGATTTTCACCTACGGTGGCGGCGACCTTGAGGACGGCCTGCAAATGCCCGCCGGCCTTGATGAGCCCGGTCCAATCGCGCGTATTCACCATCTCCCGCTCGGCGTCGGTGAGATTGAAACGACCCATGTAGGCGTCGGGATCAGCGAGGAACGCCGTGCGGTTTTCGGGAATCTTCAGGCTCAGCGAAAACCGGTTGATGTGTCGACCGTTCGTCGACATCGGCCCGGTGTAGACGAAGCTGTCCGGCGGTTCCAGACTGCGGCCCGGTTCGCGCATGGCGCCTCCTCCAAGGATGGCGCGCATGGTGGTTTGGCGCGCCGTTGCTGTCAATTATGCGACGGCACGCCGATCAGCGGAATTGAGGTAGATCAGAACTCCTCGAACTCGTGTTCGGCCTGCAGCGCGGTGGCGAGGCCAGCCTGCATGCGGCCGACCGGCCCGCCCGTACGGGCGGGCATGCGCGGCGCGACTTGAGGCCGGGATGCAATCGGGGTCACCGATGCAGTTGCCACGGCACCCGCAGTCAGCCCTTGAAGGCCGCGATTGATCCGGAAAATGCTGACCCGCTGGTCCATGTTGGCAGCCTGCTGCTCCAGGGTCTTGGCGGTGGCCGCATTCTCCTCGACCAGCGCCGAGTTCTGCTGCGTCACAGTATCCATCTGTGTCAGCGCCTTGTTGACCTGGTCGAGCCCGGTTGCCTGTTCCTGGCTGGCGACCGCGATATCGGCAACGATCTCCGACACGCGCTTGATCGATTCCAGGATCTCCTGCAGCGAGGAGCCGGCCCGGTTGACGAGGTCGACGCCTTCCTTGACCTGCAGGGTGGAGTTGCCGATCAGATCCTTGATGTCCTTTGCCGCCTGCGACGAGCGCTGGGCAAGGCTGCGGACTTCCGAGGCGACGACCGCGAAGCCGCGGCCCGCGTCACCCGCACGGGCCGCCTCGACCGCGGCATTGAGGGCAAGCAGGTTGGTCTGACGGGCGATCTCGTCGATGACGCCAATAATGTCGGCGATCTTGCGCGAGGATTCCTCGATCCGCGACATTGCGCCGACCGCATCGGCGACCACCGCGCCGCCGCGATCCGCCACCTCGCGGGTGCCGGTCGTCAGCGCATTGGCCTGCTGCGCGTTTTCCGCGTTCTTGCGCACCGTTACGGAGATTTCTTCCATCGATGCGGAAGTTTCCTCGAGGCTCGCCGCCTGCTCCTCGGTGCGCTGCGAGAGATCCGACGTGCTGGCGGAAATTTCCGCCGCCGCACTCGAGACTTCGCCGGCCGCGGCCTTGATTTCGGCGACCGTCTGTTCCAGGCGCTGCGCCGTCAGATTGGCGCTGTCCTTAAGGATCGCAAACGTGCCGTGGTAATCCGATTCGATGCGATGCGTGAGATCGCCTTCGGCCATGGCACCGAGCATGGCGACCAGTTCTTCGAGGACCCGCGCGGTGTTCTCGCACATGCCGTTCATTGTTTCGGCGATATTGAGGATCACGCCGTCCTTGCCCTCGAGCGGCACACGCTGGGAGAAATCGCCGGACAAAGCCGCCTTGGCGATACTGCCGACGGCAGCATCGAAATCATTCATCACCTTGGCGAGCGCCGCATCGCGAGCCGCAGCCGCAGCGCGCTCCTGTTCGGCACGCTCTTCTGCCGCGATACGGTCACGCTCGGCCTTCTCGGCCGCTTCCTTAAGCTCGCGGTCTGCCTTCTCCGCTGCTTCGATCCGCGCCTTCTCCGCGGACGCCACCTTGAATTCCTCGACCGCCTGAGCGACATCGCCAATTTCGTCCTTGCGGCCAAGACCCGGCAGCACGACATCGAAATTGCCCCCGGCGAGTTCATGCATGCCGTTGGTCAGGGCGCGCATCGGCTTCGCGATCGTGAAGTAGGCGATCAGCGCCGAGAAGATCGAGAGGACGACCGCAATCGAAGCCAGGCCGAGCACGATGAGATTTACCTGCTGCGAGGTCTGGACCGCCCGCTGGCGTTGCTCGGCCGCCTGTTGGCTCGTCACTTCGTCGACCTTGTCGATCAAGCTGTCGATATCATTCGCCATCGCGGACATGCGCAGCCGGACCAAACGGAAAATCTCTTCATTCAGTTCGGAGACGTAGGCGGCGAGTTCCGACGGAGTCATGTTCTCGGCAGCAGCCTTGCGGTCCGCGCCGAAGATTTCGGTCTTCTTGGTGGTGATTTCCTGGGTGCGCTTGACGTACTCGCCGACAAGCGTGTTGATCTGGGCAAGCTGCTCCTTCGCCTCGGGCGCCAGGTTCTTTTCATTGAGCGCTTCGAAGTAACGCTCGCCGATCTGCTGTGCGCTCTTGATATTATCGCTGGCGTTGCGCAGTTCGGCCGGGCTGCGCGCGAGCCGTAACTCGCGTACGCCGACCTGTACGGCGCGGATGGCAGCCTTTGCGGCCATCACGTCGCGGGCGGCTTCCTGCTGGGCGGCCGCGGCGTTGTTGGCGGCGGTGACACTTTTGCCGCCGGTCATCTGCACAACTGCCAGGGCGGCGATGAGGAGAATACTGAGAACGGAGGTGATGGCGAGCTTGGTGCCGATCTTGAGGTTCCGAAACAGATTGACCAGTCTGGACATTCTTCTGATTCCTTCAGACTTGCACGACAACTGCCGCTTCAGCAGCCGCGTTCGAAAAACTCGCCTGAGCGGTTTTCGAATGTTTTTGTCGGAAGAGGCCTCCCCCAACCGCATCCCAGAGGAATGGCAAGCTCCAGCCCGTCCAGGCCGAAAGCTTGGCGTCCTCCGGTGGCACCCTAGTAATTTTGAGTTGAAAAGTCGTAAAAGTTACCGCAACGCCGTGACCGGCGGGCCTGCCAAGCACGACATAGTTGTCAGTTCATAAAGGCGTTCGCTAACCTGCCGCCTGCGCGGACCACGTCGAACCAGCGACCTCAGGCGGGCGGACCATCCGGCAGCACGGTCATGACGCCAGTGGCCGCCGCGAGAATGCGTTCGCCATCGCCATGTATCTGCGCACGCACGAAAATCAGGCGCTTGCCGGCCCGTTCGACCGTGCCGGTTGCGGTCAATTCTCCCGCCTTCGCCGCACCTTGAAAATTCACCGTGATGGTCGCCGTCGCCGCTGTCTGCCCGCTCGGCAGCGTTGCAAGCGCGGCATAGGCCGCAGCGAAATCAAGCATCGTGGATACGATGCCGCCCTGGACGACGCCACGGCCCTGTAGGAATTCCGCGCCGGGGTTGAATGTGAGACGGGCGACGCCGGCCACACGATCGAGCGACACAAGACGCGCATTCAACGCCGCCGCAAGCGGATTCGAGTCGATGACGAGAGGTTCACCGGAGAAACGCTGAAGAAGGGCCTGATCGGGATTCATGATTTTGTCATGCCGGGATCGCGGCGGTGATGCAAGTCTGCCGCCGATCATGCGCGATTTTCCTGGTTGGAAATCCCTTGAGCATCCGGAACGAACCTCGCACACTGACATTCCGAACGTATGCTTATCTGGTCGGGGGCAAGATGAACTATGTATTTCCGCAATTGGCAGGGGTTTATGCCGCGCTCGGACCGTGGGCCGAGGCGCTGTTGCGGGTGACCGTGGCGCTGTGTCTGATGCCGCATGGGTTGCAGAACTGCTTCGGCCTTTTTCCCAACTCCGGATCGCATGTGAGTTCAGCGCGCGAACTGGCCGGTATGCTCGAAAAAGTGGGTTACAGGCCGGGCGCGCTGTGGGGACCGGTGATCATCTTTACCGAACTCGTCCTCGCGCCGATGCTGGCGCTTGGCCTTTTTACCCGCCTGGTGTCGATCCCGGTCGTGATCCTGCTCCTGCTGTCAATCCGCGAACACAGCAAGTTTGGATGGTTTTGGGCCAAGCAAGGGGCTGAATATCCGGTCATATGGTCGGCTGCGGCGATCTATTTTCTCGTCAATGGCGGCGGAGCCATTTCGCTCGACCGGCTGATCGGCTGGGAGTTCTAAGATGCGCCCCGGGCGCAGCACGTGCGCTCGCGACGACTGCGGTTCCGGCGCTACTCCATCCGGGCGCGCCGTAGTATCCTTGCTGCAATAATAAAAACCCGCAGCGCGGAGGAGATCGAGCGTGACGACCAAGGACAGGTTGCGGTGCGGCATTTTTCTGCCGCCGTTTCATCCCAATGACGAAGATCCGATGCTTTGCTTCGAGCGCGACTTCGAGCTCATCCAGTGGCTCGACAAGCTCGGTTTTCACGAAGCCTGGACCGGCGAACACCATTCAGGTGGTTATGAAACATACGGTTCCCCGGAACTGTTCATCGCTACCGCGGCAGAGCGCACCAAGCATATCCGGCTTGGCACCGGGGTGATTTCGCTGCCCTATCACCATCCGCTGATGGTGGCGGACCGCATGGTGCAACTCGACTACCAAACACGCGGCCGCGCCATGTTCGGCTTCGGACCGGGCCTGCTGGTGTCCGACGCCATAATGCTCGGCATCAACCCGGACACGCAGCGTGACCGCATGGCGGAATCGCTCGGCATCATCATGCGGCTGCTCGACGGCGAGGTCGTCACCCACAAGTCCGACTGGTTCGAACTCAAGGAAGCGCGGCTGCACCTGAAATCCTTCACGCGGCCGCGGCCGCATATTGCCGTGACCAGCACGATCACGCCCAACGGCGCAAAACTCGCGGGCCGCCATGGCCTCGGCATGGTCTGCGTCGCAGCCTCCGCGCCTGCGGGCTACAATGTGCTCGACACCAACTGGGCGATCGCCAACGAGGTTGCGGCGCAACATGGCCATGTGATGAACCCGGCCGAGCTGCGGCTGATGGCGCCGATCTACGTCGCCGAAACACGCGAAAAGGCTGTGGCAGACGTGAACTGGGGGTTTCAGAAATTTCTGCACTATTCCTATTCGCTGCGCCCGGAAGGTCCGGTTGCCATCGGCCTGCCGACCGAAATCACGATGGACAACATCGAAGAACTGCACAAAAGCGGGAAGGCGTCGATCGGCACACCGGACGATGCCATCGCGCTGTTGGAGAAGTTCTGGAACAAGACCGGCGGCTTTGGCTCGATTCTGATCCTCGCCCACGACTGGGCGAGTTTCGAAAACACCAAAAAATCGTTCGAGATGTTTGCGCGTTACGTGATGCCGAAATTCGCCGGCCGCAACACCCGCCGCGAGGAATCGCTGGCCTGGATCAAAGGCCAGCGCGAGCAGTTCGCCAATGTCAGCCGGCAGGCGGCGATGCGGCACGTCAACGAATATCTTGCGCAGGAAGACGCGAAGAAAAAACCCGCGGCCGAATAATTGCGCCTCACGTCACCCTTGAGAGATGCGGCGCACCGCCGGCCGCAAAGTCAGCGCCGGCGTTTCGCGCGAATGCTCGTGCGGCATCTCCGCGTGCTCGCGGGTCGAATAGAATGACGCATTCTGCTCGCCCCGCAGCGCTTCCCGCGTAAACGTGATCAGGTGATGTGCGACAAAACCCATGCTCAGCATCGCCTCGATTTGTCCGCGCTTGAGCGCATACCGCGCCGCACACCAGAACTCCCGCCGATAGGAAGATCTGAGCCCAACCCGCAGGAAGATGCGAAACGACAACACGAGGGCTTGTCGCAGATTGGCCCCGGTCAACCGGCCTTTCGCCGGTACCTTGAGACGGTTGGCATAGGTTGCGTCGATCTGGTGGCGGAATCTGGCGAACAACCGTTCCGGCGCATAGGCATGGGCAATGCAGCGGCGCCAGTCCGCCAGAACCTGATCGTACGGACGCAGAAAGCGGACGTTGGATTCGAGCTGCGGATTGTCGGTGAGACGCCCCGCACGTGCGAGCCGGTCCCAGAGCGGCGTCTTGGGCAGCGCTTGCAGCAGGTTGATCGTCAGGATCGGGATTTGCGAGCGCTCGATGAACTCGATCAGTCCATCCGCCGAGCGGCCGTTGTCGGTATCGAGCCCCAGGATGATGCCGGACGTGACTTCCAGACCATAGCTGTTCAGCGTCTCGATCGATTCAAGAATGGGCAGCGTCGCATTCTGCTCCTTGCGCATGCCCTTGAGCGCGTCGATGTCCGGCGTTTCGATGCCGACGAACACCTCGACGAACGCCGCTTCGCGCATCAGTTCGAGCACGTCGGTTTGCTTTGCGATGTTGAGCGTCGCCTCACAAGCGAAATTGAACGGGTAGTGATTGCGTTTCTGCCACGCCACGAGATGCGGGAGAATTTCCCGCGCCGCCTTCTTGTTGCCGATGAAGTTGTCGTCGACGAAGTAAACGGTGGAAGGCCGTGCCGGCTGTGCCGCCATGGCATCGAGTTCGCGAAGGAGTTGTTCCGCGGTTTTCAGCCGCGGCTGGCGGCCATAGAGGCCGGGAATGTCGCAGAACTCGCAGCGGTACGGACATCCGCTGGAAAACTGGATGCTGCCAATCAGATAGCGCCCGAGCGCGACAGTCTCGTAGGCGGGGATTGGAAATTGTTCGAGCGGCAGCCGTTCGACCGTTTCGTAGCGCTGCTGTACCGGCGGCCTCGCAGGATTTTCGTCAAGCGCTGCGATCAGGGCGTCTGTGGCGTCGCCGATTTCCCCGATGTGAAGGTAATCGATGTCGGAATACATTTCCGGCGCGGCCGATACCGAGGGCCCGCCGAGCACCACCGCCTTGCCCGCCGCATGCGCCCGCGCGGCAATCTCGCGAATCTGCGGCGCTTGCACGTGCATACCGGAGATCAGCACGACGTCGGCCCAGTTGAAATCGGCCGCGGAGCACCGCGCCATGTTTTCGTCTCGGAAACGAACCTCCCACGCCGCAGGGAGGTAAGCCGCGATGACCAGAAGCCCCTGCGGGGGCATGAAAGCCCGCACGTTATAAAGCAACGGGAATGCGTGGGCGAAAGTGCCAAACGCAGGCGTATAAGCCGGAAAGATACAGAGTATCCTGCGGCTATTCTTGACGGCGACCGGACTGCGCACCCACCCCTCCGCGCCTGCCGGATCCTGAACGGCCAACAGGCACATCCTAGAACCGGCGGAATATCCCAGAGTTCCCCGCGAGCAGTCTTTTTGCGTTTCGTGGAAAAATTGCGGCTGCCACAACGTCTCTCACAGCTTTCAGGGTGCGAGACGCCCGTGACAGTTTGTCCGGAGCGGAATGCCGTTAACCGGCCATCAACCAGAATTCATCGCAAAGATTTAAGCTTATTCTTAAGAACTCACTGTCATTGTTGCGACGCAAATCTCCGAGTACAGCGTAGATCATGGCTGATCCTTCCAGCGGCGCGCCCGAGGCCCAGGAATATACTTATGGCCCCGCTCCCTCGGCAGCCGCCCCAGACAGGCGCGCCGCCGCGCAGCGCGTGCGTGAAGCGCGCGATCGCCTGACCTCGACGACCGGAACGCGCCCTGCCTTCGATTACGAACTGCTCCGCCAGTTCGCGCAGAACCGGCTGTCCGGATCGCTGGTGATCATCGTGCTTGTCGGCGCGATCGGGGTGCTGTCGGGAATCTGGACCGGACCTGTGACCGCCGGAATCTGGACCGCGTGCGCTCTCACGATCCATTTCGTGATCATGACCAACTGCACGCGCTTCCTTGCGCTGCATCCCTCCGACGTCAACATCCGGCACTGGCGTTTTCGCTTTGTCCTGCTCGATCTTCTGTTCGGGCTCTCGTGGATGTTCAATCTGGTCCAACCTTTTGGCGTCGACGAGAATTCCGGCACGTTCAACCTCTTCGTCATGCTGCTGGTGGTGGCGGTCTTCAGCATGCTGGCCTCGAACCTGCCTGCGGCGGTGATCGCGGCGACTGCGCCGGTTTCAATCGCGGTCGCGTTGCATTTCGCGCTCAAGGGCACGGTGCAAGGCTACATCCTCGGCGCCATGGCGATCGCGGCGCTCGGCTATTTCGGCTTGCTCTCGCTGCGCATTTTCTCCACCGCGCTGACGACGATCGAGGCGCGCGCCGAAACCGATGCACTGATCGGCGAACTGGAACAGGCCCGCGCCAAATCGGATGAGGCACGCCGCCGTGCGGAGACAGCAAACGTCGCCAAATCACGCTTCCTCGCGCAGATGAGCCACGAGTTGCGCACGCCGCTCAATGCGATCCTCGGCTTCTCCGAAGTCATGAAAAACGAGATTTTTGGAAAAATACCGCCGGCTTACAAGGACTATGCCTCGGACATCCACCAATCCGGCGTTCATCTGCTCGGTCTCATCAACGAAATCCTCGACCTCTCGCGCGTCGAGGCCGGCCGCTATGAACTCAACGAGCAGGCGATCGACCTGTGCGGCGTGGTGGAGGATTGCCACCATCTGCTCAAGCTGCGCGCGACCAACCGCGGCATCACCATTCACACCCGCTTCGAGCCCGACATGCCGCGGCTATGGGCGGACGAACGGGCGGTACGCCAAATCTGCCTCAATCTGCTGTCGAACGCGATCAAGTTCACCCCGCAAGGCGGCGAGGTCTGGCTCAAGGCCGGATGGACCGCGTCGGGCGGACAATATGTAAGCGTACGCGACAACGGCCCCGGCATTCCCGAGGACGAAATTTCGATCGTGCTGGACAATTTCGGTCAGGGCTCGAACGCGATCAAATCGGCTGAGCAGGGCGCGGGCCTCGGGCTGCCGATCGTGCGAAGTCTCATCGACCTCCACGGCGGAACCTTTTCGCTGAAGTCCAAACTGCGCGAAGGTACCGAAGTGATCGTCACCTTCCCGCCGGAACGGGTCATGTCGGCGCTCGAACGGATTGAGGAAGCGCCGTCCGTGCAACCCAAAACCGAAGCCGATCCCGCCCAGCGGCCTGCGCCACCGAAACCAAAATTCACCCGTCCCAACTGGCTGAAGATCGGCTCGTGATATGGGATGTGGCGAAGCGTCCAATACCGTCAAACGGATTTGAGTGGACCACATTGCCAAGTCCTGTCTTAAGTCTCGCTGTCTCAAGTCTCGTTATCCAAGCCCCGCGCGATACGATGAGCGCAACCGTCCCGAACCGATGCAGACCATCGATACGCCCTGCCGAAAAATCTGCACGCTGCATCCGCGCCTGCACCTTTGTCTCGGCTGCGGGCGTACGATCGAGGAAATCGGCCGGTGGCTCGCGCTGTCACCTGAGGATCGAATCGCCATCATGAACATGGCGCGGCAGCGCCTTTCCGCGTTGCCCGAAACAGGTTCGTGACGCCGATGACCTCATACCGACGTCATTTCCGTGATCGCCATCGGTCATCGCTCTAGCTAACGGCTGTCGGAAACCGCCTGATGCAACGGCTCTTCTTCTGGATACTGGTGTTCGCCATCTTCGGTGCGATTGCTTTCGTCGTGGCGCGCGAGCATGGCGGGGTCGTGGATATGGCGACAGCGGACGATGCCGGCGCGGTGCTGGTCCGGATTGCGGCGCTCGTCCTGGTCGGCAGTGCCGCAATCTCGCTGTTTCGCGAAAACATTGCGCAGTTGCTTCGCTATGCCCTGATCTGGGCCGCGATCGCGCTGGTGCTCGTGCTGGGCTATACCTATCGTTACGACCTCATGGATGTTTCCGACCGCGTGCTGGCCGAACTCGTTCCAGGCCGCGCCGTCACACGGGGCCGGACCGTCGAATTCGCCCGCAGCGCCAATGGCGACTTTCAGGTCGCAGCCGCGGTCAATGGCAAGCGCATCGGCATGGTGCTCGATACCGGCGCGAGTTCCGTCGTTCTCACCAACGACGCGGCCAAGGCGGCGGGGCTGCCGCTGGAAGTGATCAAGTATACCGTCAATGTCGAGACTGCGAACGGACGCACCCGCGCGGCCGCCGTGACGCTCGACAAGCTTGCTGTCGGGGGCATTGTCGAACGCGCAGTCCCGGCCCTGATCGCGCAGCCGGGCCAATTGAAGACGAGCCTTCTCGGCATGAGCTTCCTCAACCGGCTGGAGGGCTGGGAGGTCCGCGGCGACAAGCTGGTGCTGCGCGGCTATCCGTAGAACAAGCGTGCTCCGGACGCGGAGCACGCCGGCTTTTCACCTACGCGGCCGCGCTCTCCGCCGGCGGTTCGCCGACAAGATCAAGCGCCGCCGCAAATGTCTTTGCATCGGCGCCGGGCTTCACACCTTCCGTCGCGAGGAAGCGGCGATAGGCGCGCGCGCCCGGCAAGCCGTGGAACAAGCCGAGGGTATGGCGCGCAATGGCGTGCAGGCGCGTGCCCGCGGCGCACTCGCGCTCGATATAGGGAATGAGCGCATGCGCGGCGTCCTTGGGAGATGCGTACGGAACCGGCACGCCGTAAATCTCGCGGTCGACACTCAGCAGCCGCCACGGTTCCTGGTAGGCGGCGCGTCCGAGCATCACCCCGTCGACATGCGAAAGATGTTCGATCACGGCTTCCATGCTGCCAACGCCGCCATTGACCGAAATGTCGAGATCGGGCCAGGCGCGCTTGAGCCGATAGACGCGGCCGTAGTCGAGCGGCGGGACATCGCGGTTTTCCTTCGGGGAAAGCCCGGCAAGCCAGGCCTTGCGGGCATGCACGATCAGCGCATCCGTTCCCGCCCTGACGACCGCGCGCGTGATGACGTCGAGAGCCTCCTCCGGATCCTGATCGTCGACGCCGATCCGGCACTTCACCGTGACGGGGATTTTCACGGCCGCTTTCATCGCAGCGACACAATCGCCGACGAGTTCCGGTTCGCGCATCAGGCAGGCGCCAAAACGTCCTTCCTGCACGCGGTCGGAAGGGCACCCGACGTTGAGGTTGACTTCGTCGTAGCCAAAATCTTCGGCGACGCGCGCGGATTGCATGAGCGCCGCGGGATCGCTGCCGCCGAGTTGCAGCGCGACCGGATGCTCAAACGGATCATAGGCCAGCAGCCTTGCGCGATTGCCATGCAACACCGCGCCGGTCGTAATCATCTCCGTATAAAGCAGCGCGCGCCGCGTTATGAGGCGATGGAAGAACCGGCAGTGGCGGTTCGTCCAATCCATCATCGGCGCAACGGAGAAAAGCCGAGACAAGCCGATCTCACCACGTCCTAATAAGTCTAATTTGTCCAACGACTTACTTGACATTCCGGTTGTCTCGTCCAAAATCGTGGTCGCTCGTATGTGCTCGAAACGGTGCAACAAGTGCAACATGAGGTGCTACGCGGGCGTCATGTTGCACTTTTGAGGTCGGCATGGGAACCATAATCTCCAGAAAACGCAAGAAGGACGGCACCCTGGGCCACACGGCCCTCATCCGAATTAAGCGCGACGGCGTCATTGTCCATCAGGAGTCCGAAACTTTCGATCGGAAGCTCGCCGCCAAAACCTGGCTGAAGAAGCGTGAATCCGAACTGGCCGAAATGGGCTCGTTGCCCATGCGGGCCGCTCCCGATCCGATTTTCCGTGACGTGATTACGAAATATCTCGACGAGGTTGAGGCGGTCCACCCTCTCGGCAAGACCAAGCGCCAAGTGCTCAACACGGTCAAAGCCAGTTCCCTTGGTGACCTTCCCGGCTCCGCCATCGGCAGCAAGGAACTGGTGGACTTCGCACGGGAGCGGATGACCGAGTTCGGCGTCAAACCTCAGACTGTCGGCAACTACATCTCGCATATTTCGGCCGTCTTCTCCGTCGCCGAGGCGGCCTGGGGCTATCCGATCCGCTACGATGAAATCCGCAAGGCGAAGGCGGTGCTGAAGAAGCTCGGCATGGCGTCCAAAAGCCGCGAGCGCAAACGCCGCCCGACCCCGGACGAACTCGGCAGGCTGATGAAGCATTTCTTCGACATGCAGGAGCGCCGGCCGCACTCTATCTGCATGCCGAAAATCATCGCCTTCGGCATTTTTTCGACCCGACGCCAGGAGGAAATCACGCGGATCAAATGGGCCGATCTTGACCCAAAGGCCCAGACGGTCGTCGTGCGTGACATGAAACACCCCGGCCAGAAGATTGGAAACGACGTCGAGTGCTACCTTCCCAATGAGGCGTGGCGGATCCTGCAATCAATGCCGCGAGAGACCGATTGCATTTTCCCTTACAATGGCGACTCCATCTCTACGGCCTTCACCAAGGCGTGCGCTTTTCTGGGCATCGAAGACTTGCACTTCCACGATCTTCGCCACGACGGCGTCTCGCGTCTGTTCGAAATGGGCTGGGACATCCCTCAGGTCTCGCGCGTCAGCGGCCATCGCGACTGGAATTCGCTGCGACGCTATACGCACCTCAAGGGACGTGGCGATCCCTACAAAGGCTGGAAGTGGTTGAAGCCCATTATCCAACACAAAGCACAGTTCGGAGAAACATCAATCAAACCGGAGGTCGTGGCGAGGCGGGTAGTGCGAGACCTAAGACGCGCCAACGAAGGCCACAGCGTATAAATTAGCAAAAATATTGCATCTTCCGAAGCTGGATGCGGAAGATTCGAATCTCTTGAGGCCCGCCAGTTCAACACTATAGGCCGCTATCGATCATACGCTACAGCCCCATTCGCTTCCGTTGGCAAACAGGTTGGGGCGCGATCCGGCACAAGATGACCTCCATAGTCCGACTCTGCGATGGCCGAAACGCAGCCGAAGAGCAACGACTTACTGTCGCGCGCTATACTTGCAAAACCATCGTTCCAACAGCAAATTAGACGCGGGGTGGGAGGCTCAGCGCAATGCCGATTTATAACCTAATTATAACCGATGTTACCCGGTACGGTGACTTGTTTTGCGTCGCTGGATGGGATTTGGACAATGGTGGAATGATCCGCCCGGAGCCTTCAACCGCGAATGTGGTTGCGGAAGCATCCCGCTTCTGGACCGATGAGTACGCTGGTCCAGGCAAGTTCTTCGCAGTCGGTAATCGGGTTCGGTTCGACGCTGCAAGCGCGCCAGCAAATTTCCCGTTCCCACACGCCACTGAGGATCGCATCTTTGTTGCTGGAAACAACAGTGAGATCATCGGTCAGATGACCACTGGGCAGATCGCTCAGGCTGTTGCGTCCGGTGTGTCCGCGTCGCTGGAAGAAGCCTTTGGTGGCCAGCTGCATAGAGCCTATTCGGGGAAGGCGCATGTGGTCGCTGGTACGCGGACATGCTCCCTTGACGCCATCGAAGTCGAGCCGGCGTCTATTTCTTTCTACGAGGACAACCCTTCTCCTGGTAAGCGCCGACTCCGGGCGCTGATCGATCAGGACGGCGTCAAGTACGATTTCTCGGTGCCGGCTGATGCCGCTAGGAGCCGCTTCCTCGCTGGAGGAGTCGCAGCGCTGGAGGGCGACGCACAAGCCAGTCAAAGGATTCATGTTCGTCTTGGTCTGTGCCGCCCCTTCGCGGCGATGCCCAATTCTTGCTATGCACAAGTTAACGGGCTGTATTTCTTGTAATGAACGGCACGTTCCCGCGAGCCATCTAGAAAGGCTCGTATCATCCAAGGGAAGTGCTGGCCGGTTGGCTTGGTCATTGATAAGATTGTGAGTGGGTGCAGGGAGATCGTATCGAACGAACGGTCGTAGTATGATGGAGGCCAAGATTGGCAGATGCGGCTGTAGAAGTTCTGACGATCGGACATTCGACACTGCCCTATGAGCGCTTCTTGGCGCTCCTCCGGCGGGCGTCGGTGACGGCGGTAGCCGATGTCAGGACCGCTCCATATTCAAGACTTTTTCCTCACTTCAATCGTAACGCCCTGCGAGAGGAATTGCGTCAGGACGGGGTAGCCTATGTGTTTCTGGGCGAAGAGCTAGGCGGCCGTCCAAAGGATAAACGCTTTTTCTGCGACGGCGTAGCCGACTATGAGAAAATGGCGGAGACGGAAGAATTTGCACAGGGATTGGATCGCGTTATTGAAGGAGCGAAAAAGTATCGTATCGCAATGATGTGTTCAGAGCACGATCCGCTCGATTGCCATCGCTGCCTTTTGGTGGGCCGAGCGCTTCATGAGCGAGGTATTGCCGTCCGTCATATTCTCAGTGAAGGGCAGATCGTCGATCATCAACAGATCGAGGACAAGCTGATGGAGATGTCAGGCAAGAGCGACATCGATCTGTTCGAACCGCCGACAAAGCGGCTTGCTGCCGCCTATAGAGAACGGGCAATGAGGGTCGCGTTTTCGGAGCAGCAGGGCAACTCGCAAAAATCGGTGGCCGTGGAGTGAAAGGGTGAGCAGTATCGATTTGGCAACGATTGGATTCACCAGAACGACTGCCTCTGGCTTTTTTGATCGGCTGAAGAGCGCAGGCGTCAAAAAGGTGATCGACGTACGCTTGCATAACACGTCGCAGCTCGCGGGTTTCGCGAAAGCCGATGACTTGGCCTATTTTCTCCAAGTAATTTGTGGTGTGCAATATGATCATCAGCCACTTCTTGCGCCGACGGATGATATCCTAAAGACATTCAAGCGCGACAAGGGCGATTGGAACATCTACGAAAATTCGTTCATGAAGCTTATGGAACAACGAAAGATCGAAGACCGGCTCAAGCCGGAGATTTTCCATGGGGCATGCCTGCTTTGCTCTGAGAACAAGCCGCACCATTGTCATCGAAGGCTCGTTTGCGAGTACCTCAACGCCAAATGGAACGGCATCCTCAAAGTTCGTCATCTCTGAACCATCTCCATAGGCGCGCGCTACCACGTTGAGCCAAATCTTTTGATAGAGGTTGAGGGAACTCGATGCACCGATGTTGTTGTAGTGCTATAGCATAGACGTAGTTCTAATCGCTTTCGCGCACATCCCCGCTATCAAAATGTAGCGTAGCGGCGCCGCGCTGGTAACTGCAGCATAAATTGGCGCTCTGTATGCTAACCGCTGGCTTGCTGGATCGCCAATAGGGGGAGCGGTTATGCCGGTGCGCAAGAGAGGCAATAAGCTCGAACGTTGGGAGATCGCCCTCATCAAAGCGATGGTCGCTGATGGTCGGTGGCCGAATGATCAGGACATCCTGGCTTATTTCACACGCCCCACCCGCTCGATCAATCACCGCGCCATCGCCGAAATCCGCACGGATGCCAAACACGCCGCTGTCAAACCCGCTGCGGCGGATGATTTGGACGGATTCTTATCGTCATGGCCAGAGATCGATGCGGAAACCGGCCTGTCCCTGCGGGGCGATGAGCTGCTGATCAAGGCGCGCGAAGCAATGATCGCAGCGGTCCACATCTTTAATAGCGCCGGGCTGACTTTTCGCGCCGAGCTGTTCATCGTCACCGCCATCATCGCGTGGACCTATCTGCTGCACGGCTGGTTCAAGCGGGAAGGCATCGACTATCGCCACGCAAAAAACCAGAACGGGCAGAAGGTCGTTGTCAAGACGCCGAGCGGCGCGGATAAATTCTGGGAATTGGGCCAGTGCCTGAAGCATCCGCGCTGTCCGGTCGAACAGGGCGCGAAGGACAATCTGGCATTCCTTCTCGAACTGCGGCACGAGATCGAGCATCGCTCGACCAATCGCATTGATGACGCCGTCAGCGCCAAGCTCCAAGCCTGCTGTATCAACTTCAACGATGTGATCAAGCAACTGTTCGGCGCGCAATACGCTCTTGAACGCCGCCTGCCGATCGCCCTGCAATTCGTAACTTTCAGCCCAGACCAGCGCGCGATCCTGAAGAAAGCCGGTGGCTTGCCGCGCAATGTCGAAACCATGATGCACGGGTTCGAGGGGCGTTTAACGCCCGAGCAGCAGGCGGACCCGCGCTATGCCTTTCGCGTCTTCATGGTTGGCAGAACAGCCACCCGCGCTCCGAGCGCCGATCTGGCCGTGGAAATCGTGCCGCCCGGATCTGAGGTCGCAGAGAAGTTCAACATCGCCCTGAAGGAGGTCGAGAAGAAGAAATACCTGCCAAGTGAGATCGTGAAACAGATGAAAGCTGAAGGCTGGCATCTGTTCACGATGGACAGCCACACTCGGCTCTGGAAGAGGCTCGACGCCAAGAACCCGGCGAAGGGTTATGGCGCCGTCGCAGTCGGTAAGACCTGGTGCTGGTATGATACCTGGCTGAAGCGGGTTCGGGAGGAGTGCGACCAACATCCGCAGCTTTACCGATCTGTGCCAGCGTCACCGTCGCCGGATCAGGTGGATGGGAACAGGCGGCTTGATGAGCAACAGCCGGCCGCCGGAGGTTGATTGCGCAAATAATCCTCACGATGTTCTTGCTATACGCAAAAATCCGTGACATAAATCAGATCTGAAGCAAACTGCGGGGAGCAGGCCCATGACTGCGGACGAGATCAAGGCGCGCATTGCCAGCACCTTGCCGCGAGACCTGTTGATTGACCTTCTCGATACGGCCGCCGCGCGCGCACGCCAAGCCCACGAACTCATCCGCGACAATACGGACCTGACCGGGCGCAGCGCTCGCGGACTGGAGGGGCAGGCCCGCTTCCGGCTTATGGAAAAAGGCTTTCAGGATACCTGCGAGCTGCACGGAGGAATTCGGTTGGAAGGGGATGTGATCCCCGGCACGGACCTCCGTTACTACCAGCCGTTCGTCCGTTTCGGAGGCGATCAGCCCGGCGTCCTGCTTGGCCTGGCTTCCATGCCGGTGCCGAGAGAGTTTCCGACCAAGAACCAATCCCGGCTCGCTGGTGTGACGCTGAATTACTACCTGACGCCGCGCCTAAACTTCGATGGCGACGGGGGGATGGCGAAGCCGGGCGACCTCTTCGTCCTGTTCCTGTTCGCACGCGACCCGTCGCGGGGCGGTCGCCTTCAGGAAGTCGCGATCGGGGTCATCGACGCCGAGTATCAGAGTTTCCTTGCCTACGAGACGGTTGAGACGTTCATGGGGGCTTACGCTCCGCCCTCCACCGAAACGGAGCCAGCTCCAGAGAGCCAGCCTCTCGTCACGTTGAAGAAGACGCCCAAAGCTTTCAAGCCGCCGGAGCAGCCGGATTCTGACGAGGCGGCTAACGGCCCAGCGGAATAAACGACGGCCATGCCAATCGGTACACTAGGCTTTATGCCCGGCCGCTTGACAGAGGCCAGGGCAGCTAGGCGGATTCCAAGCATGTCCGTGCTTGCGCGGGCCATGAGCTTGAATCCCAGTACCGTGTCGCGTTGGGAGGATGGAAGCTCGGCGCCCGACCCGGAGACGCTGACCCGACTGGCTGCGTTCCTGGGAGTGCGGCCGGAGTTCTTTTTTCGGCCTGAGCATGTTTCAGCGCGACCGACGTTCCTTCGTTCACTTTCGTCCACGCTGGTCCGTGACCTCCAGTACCAGAGCGCGCAGATGCGCTGGCTGCAAGAGATCAGCCACGCGGTCGAGCATTATGTGGACCTGCCCCCCGTCGATATTCCAGACGTAATGGCCGGTGCGAGTTACCACCAGCTTCGCGATGAAGACCTTGAACGGATCGCGCTCGATTTGCGGCGCCATTGGCGTCTCGGCGACGGCCCTTGCGGGGATATGGTGCAGCTGCTTGAACGCTTCGGTTTCATTGTCGGCGTCATCGAAATGGGAACGGTGAAGCTCGACGGATTGTGCAGTTGGTCGCCTGTCGATGACAGGCCACATATTCTGCTCGCGAGCGACAAGATGTCCTTTGCACGCCGGCAGATGGATGCCGCGCATGAAATGGCGCACGCGATCCTCCATCGGGATGTCACCGAAGAGCAGCTCAAACGAGACCTAAAGCTGATTGAGACGCAGGCGTTTCGGCTTGCTAGCGCTTTCTTGCTTCCCTCAACGACCTACCCGGTCGAGATGCGCTTTCCCTCGCTCGCGACAATGGTGACTGCGAAGGAGCGTTGGCGCGTGTCGATTAAGGCGCAAATCAAGCGTTTGGCCGATCTCGACGTTATTCCGGGAGACTTCGCTACCCACCTCTACAAGCTATACTCTGCCAAGGGATGGACGAAGGAAGAACCGTTTGACCGCCAATGGGCGCCCGGCGAACCTCGGGTGCTCCGGGACGCGCTCCACCTAATTGTTGATGAACGTGTCCGTTCGAAGTCGGACCTGCTGGCGCTCGAATTCACGATTCCGGCGGGTGACGTTGAAAATCTGACGGGCCTACCGCCCGGTTGGTTCACGCATGAGGCGGCTACTGTGGTTCGGCTCAAGCCTAGTCCTAGCCAGGCGGCCGCCGGGGTAGAAACGGGAGCGGTAATTTCGTTCCCTCGTCGAGATTGACGATACGATCGAGACGCATCCGCCGAGCCAGCTAGCTAGCTAGCGAGCATCTCCTCGATCCATTCCTCATCACCGGATCGCAGCGGCTACGGCCGGCAGAAACCGGCCGATGTGCGACACTTCGGCAGCAACAGGATACTCGCCCTTGCGGAATCAAGACGGTGGCTGCGCGCTCAGCGCACGTTGGCGCAAATCTATTTTTGAAGGCATGCTTCAACGGCATCGCCAATGGTTTCGCAATGAGTTGGATGTACGCGGCCGTTTCGCAGCCGCCAGACGGTATGCCCGATCGAGCCAGACTTTTTGCTAAATTCGCCCGTGGGCGCGATGGTCCACTCTCCTTTGGTGATCAAACGCACCACGAGAAGGAGACCATCTTCCACCGGCTCGATGTCGAACAGCTTCCGGCCCGCATCCTCGGTGATCAGGTGATCACCCTTGGTGTCAAGAGCAAACACGAGCTTATCGAGCCACACGAGAAAGTCCGGCGAGAATGTCTTGGTGTTCCCATGATCGAGGAGTGGAATCGAGAAGCCGCCCTTGGAAGGGTTACGGCACCAAACCCGCTTGGTCTTGTCGAGGGCTTCGGCGAATGCACACTCGTCGTTGTTCAGATCGCTATAGCCACGATGAATGGCATTCTTGAAATGCACCAGCTTCGCTTCGTCGACGGCAATGCTCGCCGGCACATACGGGTGGTCCAAAGCGTTCTGCACAAGCTTCGAACGCTCGACGTATGTCCTCACGATATTGCGCGCCTGCTCACGCAGGTGATCCGCTGCGGCGCTATTGTACTGGACTAGCGCATCGAATTTACGCTGCTCGATGTCGCAGACGTTGATGGGACTACGTGCACGGTCTCCATGTGCGGGGAAGAGCTGCTGGATCTCCCGGCGGAGTATCCAGCGTGCCGTTACGCTATTGCTGTGCTCGACCTCGACCCACTCTTCGTGCTGGGTCGTGCCCTGCCCGATGGTTTGCAGCACCTGGATGCGACCGCCTACACCTACGGTGCTCGGGCCTCCCGAGGTGAAGTCGACGATACGGTCGACTATCTTGCCGATCGGAGCACGGGCTTCACTCGAGTCGATGCTAACGGTCGGAACCTGGCGTTGCTTGGTGGCCTCGGTGTACGTCCGAGAGCCGCCCTTGTCGGTGCGCCTGACGATAAGATTGATTTCGGGGCTGTCAGCGGCGAGCTTGCGCTCGACATCGTCAAGAATGGCCTCGAACACGCCGCGCTCGTCGGTGCGGATGTAGAAGTGGGCCGTGTTCAGGCTAGGCGCCGGATAGTGCTGTGCACCCGGTTGGCGCAAGACGCGCCCGACGATTTGCGTTACCTGATCGGGAGAGCCCATGTCTTTGTCGATGTATGCGAAAGCGCACTCCGGCTCGTCCCAGCCCTCTTGGAGGCCGAGATTGAAGATGATGTGCTTGTACTTGCCGACGATGAATGTGTCGTAGTCGGAATCGCCGCCAGCGAAAAGGGTGAACCCCTTGGGCGCGGGGAATTTGGGGTCAAAGCGCAGATCGCAATACACCGCGATCTCGGCTGGATCTACCTTCGCGTTTTCGACCAGGTGCCGCCATATCTGGATCGGACGCGCGTGCCGCTCGTTGAACGGCCGAGCAGCGTCCTCGCGCATCGTACCACCTTCTGGCACGTTGGTCGTTGCCACGTAGATAGCCTTCGGGCGAACCGGCAGCCCGAGGTCGTGCGCCGCTCGCTCGGCATCCTTCATCTCAGCGAGCATGTCGTTGATAGCGAGCTCCATCGGTGTAAGATAACCGCCGAGCATGATGTTCTGCTTCACGAGGCCCGAACTTACGACCTCGGAACTGCGCACCTTCGTGACCAGATCGTCGTCAGTCCAATGCTTGTCCCGACGGAGCCGGTCGATCGTCGAGGATAGCGCCTGCGGCACCCGCGTGGTCGCGGACGCGGCAATCAGTGCATCCGGCATCAATTCCATGAGAAGCTGCGTCTGCTGGTCCGAAAGGTTGTGACCTTCGTCGTAGACAATAATGAGAGGACGCCGGCGGCCCTGCCGGTCACGGCGGTCCTTGAGCTGGTCCCAAAGAGATTGTTCCGCTATATCGAGGCGGACGCGGAAGATCCTACGGTCCCCCTCTTCCTTATCACGCTGATTGAACCGCCCCACCGTCGCGACGAGGAGAAGCCCGCGGCTTGAATCCGCGACGGATTCCGGCGTGCACTCCAACAGGGGCTTAATGTCAAATTCGCCAACGAGGCTGTTATATTTGCCAGTGGCGAGATTCGTTAGAGTCTGCCAGACGACGATGCGGCCCTTCGAAAGCCATAGGACGATTGGCTCGACGCTAAGCTGCGAGCGGATCTGCTCGACGGCGTCCGCAAGGATCACGGTCTTCCCACTTCCCGTGATCGATGAAAGGTTCTGATAAAAGGGAACAAGCTGCCGCCGCGTGACCGCGAGCGGGTCCTGCATGTACTTCTTGAAGCGCGTGGCGATCTGAGAGGCCGCCGCTGTTTGGAATGGAAAAAGGTCCATGACGGCGCCTCAATCTTCTTCGTTGAAACGATCGCTATTCTCGTTGAGGCCGAGGTGCGCCAATATTTTATCCGGAATCTTCCAGAACTGGACGTTCTTAGACTGGTAGAGCTCGTACCGCGCATAAACGTGATATGGTGGCTTCAGCCCGGCCTTCTCGGCATCCTTCAGGACGTCCTTGTAGGTATCCCGATCGAGCTGCCCTACAGGTCCTTCGCCGTCCCAGATGATGAAGTAGCCTTCGTCGCGATCGTTTTTCCCGACGAGGTATCTGTACTTGGGCTCCTCGATGCGGATGAGGCCAGGAGAATTCCGGCTCGAAGTTTCCCAATGGGAGGTGATGACCACGTCGACGAGCTCGTCTTTCTTCATCGAGAGGACCGTCTTCGCGTCAATCTGCTTGGTGAGGAGGCGATATTCGAATGCACCGCCCAAGGCTTCTGCCTTCGCGCCGTTCGGACGTTCCCCTGTTATGGCGTTATGCAAGCGCTTCCATGTCAGCGTCCGGGCATACTTGTCGCCCGTGTCCGGAGCGCCTTGCTCAATTAAAATAAAGCGCCTCGAATATCCCGTTGATTTATTCAATGCGAGGACAGCGTGACCCGTCGTCCCCGTGCCCGCATAGGGATCGAGCACTACTCCGCTGGGCGGGCACCAGATTTGAATAAGCTTTTTAATGAGATTGAGAGGTTTGACCGTTGTGAAATTGTGGCCCGGTCCCACAATTCGGTCGAGCTCCTCTAGTCCTTCCCGTGTGCGGCCTGTTTCGGAAGGACCCCATGATGCAGACCCAATTTCCACCGGAGTCTCATCAACCCAAAACGTTGTCGGGATGACCCCGGCTTTGATCTCAGACATGTAGACTTTGGCCATAGGCTTGGCAGTGCCTTGCATGCCAAAATACAGGCGCGGCCACGCACCTTCTTTTAATTTCTTACTAGCTCGGTTTCGAGCTTCTCGAAGGGCTTTATGATTCGGCTCGAAGTTTGCTTCTGTAGGAAGAGGTGCCCCCTTGATAACAAGCGCTGGCGGACGACCATCTGAGAGATCGCGCTCGACGATGGCGGAGCCCCAAGCCGCGAGCCATTCCTTCATTCTACGTTTCTCGAACGCCCAGCATCTATTTTCGCCGGGGTAATGCAGCTGGCCGTCAAAAGGTGACTGTATCGCATAAAGGGCAGACCGGTGGCTATCGGCACCCGTGCCTGTCAGATCGCCTTGTTTCCATATCCCGTCGGGATCGTTATCCGGATTGCCGAAGCGAGCATTTGATTTTTCCGAACGGTCGAGTAACCGAGACTTCACTAGCGACAATTCTCTGGCATAAACAAGGATATATTCAGTGCTACCCGAAACGTGCTTGGAGTTGTTTTTGACAGTCGTTTTCTGCCAATTGATGATAGCTAAGCGATTTTGCTCACCGAAAACTTCATCCATGAGCATTCAGAGATGGAACAGCTCATTGTCATCAATACAAATTGCCACGACACCGGTCGACTTCAACATCGCCTTCATCATCTGAAGGCGTGGCATCATTGCCTTGATCCACTTGGTATGGCGCGAGCCGTCGTCTTTGGCGACGAGGGTGCCGAGGTCGGGGTCGTTCGGATCGTTGTCCCAAGCGTCGTTGTAACGAAACTGCTGCCCCGTGTTATACGGCGGGTCGGTCACGATAAGGTCAATCTGCCCCCGGTACTTGTAGAGAGTCACCATCGCCTGAAGGTTTTCGCCTTCGATGAGCAAGTTTCGGCGCTGCTGGTCAGGCGGTCCCACATGCAGCTTCGAATCCCTGCGCATCACGCGAGGACGTACCTTCCGTCCGATCTCGAGCGCAGACCGCTTACCACTGAAACTCAAGGCAACGCCGCTGCCGAGGAGAGACCGGACAAGTTTGATCAGGTCTTCTTTATCTAGGAAGTCCAGTGGGTTAGGCTCCGCCTCGTTGGTGCGAAGCAGCCTCTCGACGATGCCGGACATGGCGGGTCCCCTTTGGGCAGCTGTAACGAATCCCCGACCTTAATCTGAACAAACAGAGAACAAAAGGGATTATGTCAACCTCATGCTTAGTCGCTTGAGTTCAGGTGGCCAAGAGCCGCGGGCCGGTAGTCACCAGCTTCCAGCGACACGCTATGGTCCAACGACTTTGAGCTCAACGCGACTCTGTGGATTTCATCCTCCCGATCCGCCCTACACGCGCTATCGCGGCCGCAATGGCAGGACCGCCACAAACGGCGACAACGCCCGCTGGCCCAAGCCCGCCTTCCGCTGGATGCACCGCGTCCTTAAGCAGGGCGGTTTCCGTGTCAGCTTCTACGGCTGGAATAGGTCGACCTTTTCGGCGATGCTCGGCGCGATGCCAGTTTTCCTCATCATCGGCCATTCTGGTCTTCCGCAGGCGCGACGCTTCGTCAGCACGCTTTCTCCGCTACGAGCACGAGCAGGCCTACCTGCTTGCCAAGGGCGACGTCATGCCACCGAGCAAGCCGATCCCGACGTCATCGACCTTCCCAACACCGGCAACCGCTTGCATTCGGCCGCGATTTTCTCGGCATCGAGCTAAGCCCCACGTCACCGCACGGCGAGCAACCGCCTCGCCGACACAGAACGGGCGACCGCATAGGCCGCCTGCCTTCCTCGCGTCCAGCAATGCTGAAATCCGCTTTTGTAGATTTCAGTCAGCCCTGGCGATGCCAATCACGATACCCGCCACTCGGCCGGTATCATCTGCAAACGGCAGATAGAGCCGTGCGACACGGGCCGGGCCGTCCGGAAGCTGCACTTGGTCTTCCATCATCAGCGTGCGGCCCGACGCAAAAACGATGGCCGCCTCGTTTTCAGCATCCTCACTCGATGGCGTAAGTCGACTGAGAGGCTCGCCTGTCAAAGCGACTCCGTAGATCCGATCGACAATCTTGCCGCTACGCTCGATCTTCACCACCCCATCCGAATCAGCCGGACGCCGAATCACCGCGATCACATCATCCAAATCCGCCAGACGCTCGGTGATGTTTTCGGCCAGCGGTATGGCCGCGCCATCGCAGCGCGCGAGCCAGACACGATAAAGCCGGCCCAGTACCGGATGTCGGTCCGCCATCAGTCGAGAATCCATCGCCGGATCTGCCGTACAAGAATCAACCAGATTTTCTGGTTATCTGTATTTCGGTTTAATTGATCTGTCGGTTTCGTCAACGGCCGACAGCGCATATGCAAAAAACTCTTCGTTCCCCCAGGCATATGCGACTTGTCCAAATCATTGTCGACAAGCGCCGGGAAGCCGGCATGAGCCAAGCCGACCTTGCCGAAGCGCTCGACCGATACCAATCCGTCGTGGCGGCGATCGAATCTGGCGGACGCCGCGTCGATGTTGTCGAGTTCCTTGAACTTGCAGAAGTGATCGGCTTCAACCCCTATGACGTTTTGCGTGAAGTGGCTGGAGTGGTCCACAAGCGCAAGCGTTCATAGCGACCAACGGGGTTAGCATTGAACGATATGTGAGCGTCGCCCTCGGCAGCGCGCTCTATCTCCGACCGCTGCCATAAGACTGTCGATTTTTCGCTGACTCGCACGGCTGCGTCAGTTTATCGAATGCCATAGCTATCGACGCACCGAATATTCCGTGCCGCCTTTGAGCGGGACCAACATAGAATCGAAGCCATTGGCGCGATCGCGCATGTGGGCGAGATAGTCTTTGAAGTTGCCTCTCAAGCCACCGACATCGTCAGTCAGCACCACGCCGCCTGGTCGAATGCGCGGCGTTAGCAGCCTCACAATGTCGAGCGCCCGCATCGGAAAACCATCGTTGAGCACAAAGTCGATATCGGCCGGATCGGTCGCGAGGCTTTCCAGTGCATCGCCCTCGCGCACGTCGATCAAATCGGCAAGGCCCGCTTCCTCGAAATTCCGCCGCGCCACACGCGCCTTCTCTGGCACGATTTCTGTTGTCACGACGCGGCCGCCGCCATTGGCGCGCACGGCCGCGGCCAGCCACAGCGTCGACAGACCGAATGACGTGCCGAACTCGACGACCGTTCGCGCGCGGAGCGCACGCGCCGTCAGATAGGCGAATGCGCCCTGGTCTTCGATGATGGCAATGTATTTGTCGGCATAGAATCCAGCCATCTCGCTCTCCGCGAACGGGATGAAACGCCGACGCAGATAAGACAGGGCATGCGGCAGGAAGTGACGGATGATAGAGAGATGCTGACGGTTCGCCTCGCTGTAGAGTCGTCGCAGCACGGTTGCGACGCGAGCGTCCTCGAGAACGGCGAACGGATCGTCATCGGTAAGGGTGGTCATCCATCATGTCCGGAGTGGTGCTCAATCTGCGCGATCATAGTGACGGATGAGGGCACTTTCACATCAAGCAGATCAGAATCGCTCTCGACGGCGCTGCCAACGCCGTGCTGACGGCGCCGATGCTATCGCCACGCCCTACCGACCGGACCAAAGCTCGGTCGGTCGGCTGTGCGCGTGAGTGCTGTCGGCCAATGTCTCGATCACCCGACATTCGCACACGCGACCGCGGCCGCATTCGTCCACCGTACGCTGCAATTCAGCGCGAAGCGTGGTCAGATGTGCGATGCGGCGATTGATCTCCGCGATGTGCCGCCGTGCGATCTCGTCGACCTCCGCGCAGGATTGCTCAGGCTTCGCATTCATTGCCAGCAATTCGCGGATGGCGTCGACCTCGAAGCCAAGCTCCCGCGCATGGCGGATGAAGTTCAGCCGGGCGACATGATCGGCGTCGTAGCGGCGCTGCTGTCCTTCCGTCCGCGGCGGCGCGGGCAGAAGCCCGATCTGCTCATAGTAACGAATGGTCGGAACCTTGACCCCGGTGCGCCGTGCCAGTTCTCCAATCGGAATTTCCATCACCCAACCTCTTGAACCTCTAGTCACTATAGGGATTACGGTGCTTCTCGAAAAGGAGCGACCCTATGGCCGATCATTGCTGCGATCAGGACACGGATGCCTGCTGCGCGCCGCCGCCTTTGGTTTTGCCGGCGAAGAAGAATGCTGTTGCGCACAAGGTGGAAGATACCTGCTGTTCCGGCGGCGTGCCGGTGTTCGACGGCATGGACCCGCGCTACAAGCGCGTGTTGTGGACCGTCATCGCCATCAATGGCGCGATGTTCCTGACCGAGATAATTGCGGGCCAGCTTGCCGGATCGCGGGCGCTTCAAGCCGATGCGCTGGACTTCCTCGGCGATACGATCACCTACGGCCTGAGCCTGGCCGTGATCGGCGCATCATTGCGGACAAGGGCAACCGCTGCGCTGTTCAAAGGGTTGTCGCTGAGTGTGATGGGGCTCTGGGTCTTCGGCTCCACCATCTATCAAACCCTTATCCTCGGCGTGCCGAGCGCCGAAGTCATGGGCGTCATCGGCTTCCTCGCTCTCGCGGCTAATCTCGCTTCAGTCGGGCTTCTGATGCCCTACAAGGATGGCGACGCCAACGTCCGATCGGTCTGGCTGTGCTCCCGCAACGACGCCATCGGCAATGTGGCGGTGATGTTGGCCGCCCTGGGTGTGTGGAGAACTGGGACGGCGTGGCCCGACCTGATTGTCGCCGCGATCATGGCCGGAATCTTCCTGACCTCGGCCACGCAAATTCTGCGACAGGCGTGGAGGGAATATCGTCAGGAACACACGCCTCATTCCGTCGCCGCAGAGTAGGTGTAAGTCGGGGCAGTCGCGCTGACGCGCGACTGTGCTCTATCTCAGGCTGCAAGACAGCCTTGGGCCGAACCCGCCTTCTGCGGTTTCGGCCCATCGGGTCACGATCACTCTGCCGAGTGGTCCGCCGACGGACATTTCGCCAGACGCCGCGACTTAGCAGCGCCAGCCACTGGCCGGTATCAGTGAGCGGGCAGTCGCCAGATAAAGTCACGCTCGCACCGTTGCCTACGACCGTGACGCATGAGGTTCAACGGCGCCGGGACGGAATCTCGTGATTGCTCATGCGGGAGTGCAATCGTTACCCGCCGGACCAATATGTCGCCGCGCCCGTCGTGGCGGTCATCGTGCGAAGATTATGCGAGTCAGGGCCTGCGTTGTCGTCGATGACGGCGTTGGTGAACACCATATCACCACAACGATGACGTTCGGGATTTCACGGCAGACCCGGAATAGCCGGTCGGTGCAAAACGGAGAAATGTCCCTCCGATCGCTTTCATCAGATCGCGGTTTCCCCTGACTGTCTGTTGCACACCGCGTCCCAAGGGCGTCCTCGAGTGGTTTGGTCTAACCGAAGACCGGCGACGAAGCGCGCCGCCTCGATCTTAAACCTGCAACACGCCGCCTGCGGCTTTTTTCCGCCGCCAGCCAGGGCTGGCTTTGCACCGCGAAAATCAAAAAAGTCCTCGCCGGATGCTGCACGCCGATCGTCCCCGGTTCGTCGACCACCATCGAGGCCGCGATGGGCGCGGCCCGATCAGCAGAAGGAAACCACGTCATGGCTACGATCGGCACTTTCACCCGCACCGCGAACGGCTACAGCGGCTCGGTCAAGACCGTCACCCTCAACGTCAAGTCGGTGAAGTTCGTCCCAGCCGAAGGCGACAACGAGAATGGCCCCGACTTCCGCATCTTCGCCGACACCATCGAGTTCGGGGCGGCTTGGAAGAAGCGGTCCGACAAGGGCAACGACTACCTCTCCGTCAAGCTCGACGATCCGTCGTTTCTGGCTCCGATCTACGGCATCCTGGTCGAGGGCGACGGCAAGGACCTGCCGCTCCTCTGGTCGCGCCGCCGCGCGGCCGACTGACCCAGCCACCAGCGAGGCCCCGCGCAAGCGGGGCTTCGTTATGCTCATGTCCGCCGCCTTTCAAGAAATACGGAGATCAGGATGTACGGCTTTCCAGTTTTCAGCATCCTGATCGGATCTTTTCCCCGGCGTCCGCTAAAAGCTCCCGCCGGTATTGTTGCTTAGGGCGCTGCCCTCGCGCGGCACAAGAAAACTCTCCGGCCTTTCGCGGCATAAACGGCTTCCTCCCCGTAAACGGGTCCCCTCCATTTATTCCACGGTGCCGAAGACTTCTCTGGCGCCTTGCTTCCCCGGTCTCGCCGACGGGCAAGGGTTCAGGAGCGGCGCTTCGCTTCTCCGAACCCTAAACCCGAAGGAATAGAGACATGACCAGCAACGTGAACGTCCCCCGCAATGTGATCTTCAATGCCGACTGCATTGACGTGATGCGCTCTTTCGAGAGGGGATCGGTGGACTTCATTCTGACCGACCCGCCCTATGTAACCCGCTTCCGTGATCGCGCAGGCCGCACCGTCGCCAACGATGACAATGGCCGCTGGCTTCGCCCCGCCTTCAACCAGATGCACCGCGTTCTGAAAGATGGAGGCTTTGCCGTTTCGTTCTATGGCTGGAACAAGGTGGATTTGTTCATGGACGCATGGAAGGCGGCAGGCTTCCGCATTGTCGGGCACCTTGTTTTCCGCAAGCGTTATGCGTCGGCGGCGCGCTTCCTCCGCTACGAACACGAACAGGCTTATTTGCTGGCGAAGGGCAATCCTGCCCGGCCCGAACGGCCCATCCCCGACGTGCTGGACTTTCCCTATACGGGCAACCGCCTTCACCCGACACAGAAGCCCATCGAAGCCCTCACTCCGCTCATCGAGGCTTTCACGAAGCCGGGCGACCTTGTCCTGGACCCGTTTTGCGGCAGCGGTGCAACACTGGCCGCCGCGCAGCAGCTCCGGCGCGACTGGATCGGCATCGAACTGGATAACGGCCACTACCGCACGGCCGGCAAGCGGCTGGCATCCCCGCAACATCACCGGGCGGCGGCATAAGCCGCCCCTTGTTTCCGATATGCGCGCCCGTCCGCGAGGCGGGCGCCCCTTCTCATCATCGAACATCGGAAAGGACGACATCATGCGATGGATTATCACGATCGATCATATGGGCGGATGCCTGGGTTTGGGCGAGAACGAGGATGGAGCGCCCATGCGCGGAAAACCCGAGGACGGCGATATATTGCCGATGGAGCTTCAGCTTTTCGACGCGCGCGGCAACGTCTGCTTTGAAGGTCGTTGCGGCGATATTGACGAAGATTGGTGGCATGGTTTTGAACCGCTGCTATTCGCCTGGAACACGCAGGCCCGCTGCCGGCGCCTGACCTATCGCCGCGCAGGATCGGTCAGGCCGTGGCGACCGCTCCGGCCATAGCCGGCATCTGACGCCCGTACTCCCGCCGAACCGTAATTAAGGATCGGCGGCGTGGCCGGCGCTCGCCGGGCTGCGCCCGTCTCGCGCGTTCAAAGCCAAACAGATCAAATTGTCCTGAATGCAGTCAGGTTTTCTTAGCGCCTTTTGATGACGAAATTTAACCCTCGGTTGTCGCAATTTATGAATACACTTGCTCACGGAAAGCAGCGGTACGGATATGCACACGGAGGAATCATGCTCGATACACAAGACTGGATGGCGAACGCCGCCTATCTCTACATTCTTTTTCTCGATCGCGCGGCAGTCGCCTGGGAACATCTGCGACGCAATCCCGACTATCGCAACGACTGGCAGCGCTTCGGTTCACGACGGCGATCATCATCGCGCGACCGTGCGCTGAAATGGGGGTTACGCTTTCTTCGAGAACCCCGACTACGACGCCCACGAGGCGCTGCCGTTCTGGCAGCCTGATCCCGACACCGTCCTCTCGATCGTACCGGACGAAAACCCCGAGACTACCGCGCCGATCTTCGATCCCTGGACTTTTGCCGGCCGCAAAGCGATCGGGCATGACGGCAACCGGCTCGCGTTGAAGCTCTGCGGGCGCGGTCGCTTCTGGCATGTCCATGTTGCCGCCACGCTCGACACTGGCATGCCCTTCACCTTCACCAATGCGCCGGACGACAGGGCCGGCGCTCGCCTTCGCGAGGCACACGAGATGCTGGCTGTGATCGGCGGACAGCGCGCCGACCTTGTTGGCCGGCGGGGCGCGGCAGAGCCCATCATCACCATGCAATCCTTGCAGGCGCTTGACGGCCACCTCGCCGGAGCCAGCGAACGCGACATCGCCATCGTAATCTTCGGTGCGCGCATGGTCATGGAGAAATGGAACGGCGACAGCGAACTGCGCGCCAAGGTCCGCTACCTCATCCGACGCGGCCGCAATTTGATGAATGGTGGCTATCGCAGTCTCCTTTGGGGCGCGGCCGCGCGCCGTGCCGGGGCGTTCTCCATGCTGCCAACGGCAGGGAGAAAATCCGCACGCAACATTTCTCCATACCGGGCGGGATAGGCTTTGCCGAAGCTGCCTCCGAACCGCTGGATCGGGCCTCGCTCGGCCAGCCTGAGACGGAGACAGTTTCGTGGATCACACCGAATCCAAGTCGGCCAGCCGCTACCTCACCAATGAGCAAGCGGCCGCCTATCTCAAGCTCTCGCCCCACACCCTGAACAAGAAGCGCGTTATCGGCGGCGGACCGAAGTTCCGCAAGCTGGGTTCCCGCGTCGTCTATGCCATCGACGACCTCGAAAGCTGGATCGAGGCGCGGGCCTGCGACACCACCTCCGATCCTCGCTACGCCCAGGCCCGCTGAACGCGCCGGAAGAACGCATGGCGGCGCGCAGACGCACATCCGAGCGCGACCAGCTCGAACTGTTCCGATCACGCCCCGGCGACATGGCAACCCGCGACTCGCAGGATCTCATGGCTTATCCCTTCTTCTCCCTCGCCAAGTCGAAGCGCATCGAGCCGATCCGGTTTGAGGCCGGAAATGTCCGCATCCATGTGGAGGCTCCGGCCGAGTTCGGCCTGGCCACAATCTGGGACGCCGACATCCTGATCTGGGCCGCCTCGCAGATTGTCGAAGCACGCGACCTCGGTCTGCGCACCTCGCGGCTGATGGCGACCACGCCCTACGAGATTTTGACCTTCATTGGGCGGGGAACATCCGTCCGCGACTATCAACGCTTGAAAGCCGCGCTCGACCGCCTGCAAGCGACCACGATCGCCACCTCGATCCGTCAGCCCTCCGAACGGCGCCGGCACCGCTTCTCCTGGATTAATGAATGGAAAGAAAGGCTCGACGCGAAAGGCAGGCCACTTGGCATCGAATTGATCCTGCCGGACTGGTTCTATGAAGGCGTCCTCGACGACGCTCTGATCCTGACCATCGACCGGGATTACTTCGACCTGCTCGGCGGCATTGAACGCTGGCTCTATCGGATCGTGCGCAAGCATGGCGGCCGCCAGCCCGGCGGCTGGAGCTTCGACTTCCGCCATCTCTATTCAAAGTCCGGAAGCCTCTCGCGCTTCTCGAACTTCGCCTGTGACCTCCGCGACATCGTGCGCCGCCAGCCGTTGCCCGGCTACTGGCTGCGCCTCGATCGGCTCGACGACGGCCGCGAGCGACTGGTCTTCGCGCCGGCCTCAACGCGGCCCTCCATCCATGCACAGGGGGCTGTGGAAACGCTGTGAAGGGTCTCGTGCTATCAAAAACAATCGGGCTCGTGCTATCGAAGGCGCGATTATCGTGCTATCAAAGGCACGACCTTGCATTAAGCAATTGCGGCGCATTGCAAATCCGCGCCCCTAACTTCCCTAACCGAGAATCTAACTTTGTTTTTGGAATCGGCGTCGCTTGTGGATACGCCCTAGCGGAACATCCATCCCGAAGCCAATCAATATCAAACCTTACGACCGAATCCGTTTGCTGCCAATCTCTTACGACGGTCGAATGCTTCACAACGACAAGACGACAACGATCGCAAGCATCGACGTGCGCCCCTGAGACACGCACCCACAGCCGCTGGGAGCGTGTGTCATGATTGTCGCGCTTCTCAATCAGAAGGGCGGTGTCGGCAAGACCACGCTCGCCACCCATCTCGCCGGTGAGCTTGCCGCTGCCGGCGCTCGCGTCACCGTCATTGACGCCGACCCGCAAGGCTCCGCGCTCGACTGGTCGCAGCGACGGACCGAAAGCAGCCTGCCGCGCCTGTTCGGTGTCATCGGCTTGCCACGAGAGACCCTACATGTCGAAGTGCCAGACATCGCGCGAGGCGCAGATCACGTCGTCATCGACGGACCGCCGCGCGTCACCGCGCTTGCCCGCTCCGCGATCCTTGCCGCCGACCTGGTCCTGATTCCGATCCAGCCGTCGCCCTATGACGTCTGGGCCAGCGCGGAGATTGTGGCGCTGCTTGGCGAGGCAAAACTGTTCAAGCCCCATCTTCGCGCGGTCTTCGTCGTCAACCGGCGCGTTGTCGGCACCATCATCGGCCGCGATGTGCGCGCGGCCTTGCCGAGCGGTCTGCCCGCACTCGCCGCCGACATTCACCAACGCATCGTGTTCGCCGAGAGCGTCGCCACTGGCCGGCTGGCGCGCGAACTGGAGCCCGGCGGAGCTGCAGCGCAGGAGATCGCCGCCGTCACCGCCGAGATCGTGCGAGGCGCCTCATGACCGGCAAGCGCATCGCCTTCGGTGCCAAGCCCGCGGCACCCACGGCCGACACCTGGGTGCAGCAGGGCAATGGCACAGAAATGACCGTCGAGGCGAGCCCACAAGTCGCCACGCCGAAGGCCGACATCTATACCGCGCGCCTCACCATCGACGTGACGCCGGAGCTACGCGGCCGCATCAAGGTCGCCGCCTTCCAGCAGGGCGTGACCGTCGCAGAGATGATCCGCGAACTGCTTGAGACTCGCTTCCCCGAAAGCGGAGCGGACGCATGACCACGCGCCGCTACACCAGCGTCCTCGTGATCTTCGAGCGTGATCACATTAACGTCCGGCTGCGCTTCGCGAAGCCGGTGCGCGAGCGACGGCTTGATCGCCGTCGTAGGCTCGCTTTATTCGCACCCAACAGCATCTTCGCGCTGCTCCGATGGGAGCACGGCCCCTACGGCACCACCATCTCGCACATCACCATCATGCGCACCGTTGCGCCGGGCGAAACGTGCTGCGTGTGGCCCTATGTGCATCCCGGCGCGGAGACGCTGCTGTTCGTCTCCGGCTGGCATAAGGTCGAACGCGTCCTGCAAACCATCGACTCCGTGGAAGCGATCGGGCTCGATCCGTCAGACGTCGCTCCCGAATACTGGCAGCATGTCCATAATCGGCTCTGGGTTCGCCAGCCGCATCGCGCCTATTCAGTCGCGCAGCATCGCGCCTGGCTGCGCCGCCGCGAGCTGCTGTCATGACCGCGCGCGCCCTCACCTTGGCGATGATGACCGGAGGCACTTTGTTGGTCGCCGCACCCGTCTGGTCGGGATATACGCCGCGCCTCATCTGGAACGCCTCGGCGAGTATTCCGATCGGCCTCTACCGCATCGAGCCAGCGACCGACATCGCGGTCACGGACGTCGCCATTGTCATGCCGCCGGACGAGCTGGCGGCCGTCCTTGCGGAGCGCGGCTACCTGCCCAAAGGCGTGCCGCTTCTTAAGCGCGTTTTTGCGCTCGGCGGCGAGACGATTTGCCGTGAGGGTCGCATGATCATCGCCTATGGCGAGCGCTACGCCCTCGCACGCAAGCATGACAGCCGGGGCAGGTCGCTGCCTGACTGGCAGGGCTGCCGGACGCTTCGTCACGGCGAAGTCTTCCTCATGAATTGGGACGTGCCCGATAGCTTCGATAGCCGTTACTTCGGCCCGCTTCCCATCAGCACCATCATCGGCCGCGCGGTCCCGGTCTGGACCACCGACGACGCCGATCCGGCCACGGACGATACATCCGACCGGCCGACAAACAGCGGACCGTGACGGTCCGATTCCAATCCGCACCCAGCAGGACACGATGCCCCAGATCGGCACTTTCACAAAGACCAAGACCGGCTTCAGTGGTCGCATCCGCACGCTCGCGCTGGACGTCGAGCTGACCATCCGGCCTACCGAGAAATCCGACGCGGAGAACGCGCCGGATCATCGCATCTTTGCATCCGATGATCTCGAAGTCGGCGCCGCCTGGAGCCGCAATGGTGAGAAGGCCGGGGACTATCTCTCGATCACCATCGACGATCCGACTTTCACCCAACCGCTGCGCGCCGCGCTCTTCCAGTCCGAGGCCGACACGAAGGTCTGGAACCTGATGTGGAGCCGACCGTCGAAGCGCGATGACAGAGGTTGAAACCATGCCAGTCCGGCTTCCCTCAAACGGAGACTGACATGGTGGACCAGCAGCTCGTGGCGCGCATCAAACGATGTAGCAAATACTGGGGCCAGACCGCACCTCATGAATGGTTCGATATCCGCGTCGTCGATGACGCCGGCTATCGCCTCAGAGGCAACAACAACAACTACCGATTGGACGACGTGATGATCGGCGTGCGTCTCGCCAATGGCTTCGTCGTCGATCTCGCCAACGGCAAGACGAGCCGCGAGCGGAAACCGAACAGGCACGGATGAGACGATGCGCGCGGCACTCCGATCCTTGTCTGTCATCATCCCTCTGATCGATCGGATCGCGGATCATCCCTCCGATCCGATCGCCCATCACGCGGCTGCCGCGCGCAGTGCAGGTCAAGGGCGGCCGCACCGCGGCCGGCGGAGCCTTGCCCTTGACCGAAGCGAGCACGGTGGCAGGCTGACGGCGGTCGGGCGCGATGGCCTGCGATCGCCGCACCGTCTGCTTCTTCGGCGCATAATGCAGGCGTGTTTCATCTGCATCATGCTCGCGCTATCGCGCGGTCCAGTTTCAGCCGCGTCCGCGGCTCAGCCGCATCCCGATGACACGTTCGCTGAACGCTTCGCCGCGAACGATCCGTGGGCGGCTGCGATCGCGGAAGCATCGCGCCGGTTCGACATTCCCGAGACTTGGATACGCGCCATCATGCGCGTCGAAAGCCACGGCGATGTGCGTGCCATCTCACCGAAAGGCGCGATGGGGCTGATGCAGATCATGCGCCCGACCTGGGACGGGTTGCGCGCGCGTTACGGTCTCGGAAACGATCCGTTCGATCCGCACGACAACATCATCGCCGGCGCCGCTTATCTCGCCGAGATGGGCGGGCATTACGGCATGCCGGGAGCACTCGCGGCTTACAATGCGGGACCGGCCCGCTACGAGGAACACAAGCTCCTCGGCGCGCCGCTTCCGGGCGAGACGGCAGCCTATCTCGACAAGCTCACACCCGTTATCCGCGATGCCGCGCCGAGCCTGTTCGCAGGCTCCAACAGACGCCCAGCCGGAGCGCGCAATGCGTCGCTCTTCGCGATCGACGTGACCGCGCGATCCGGCGCAGCAGCATCACCAGCGCAAAGCCTGTTTGCTGCCGTCAAGCGTCGCGACAGGCACGCGGAAGCACCTGAGAACGAAAGTCCCGACGTGCAGAAAGAATGACGACATGGCAGCGCTGAAGCAGCAGCACAGAGCGCCTGGGGCGCACGGCAAGATAAAAGCGGACGGCACGCGACCGTCCGAAAGCTCTTGTCTGCACGTCGGTTGGGGCGGCACGCAGCAGACGGGGCCGCGTGCCTGTGAAGGGGTCAAGCCATTGTTGCGACGGCAGCAATCGCGTGCTTCGTCGCATCGGCTTGTCTTGGCTTGTCCGGAGCGTCGTCATGCCGGTGCGTGACGACGACCGCTTCCGGCCGAAGGTGGCGCCGCCGAAATCGCGCGGCACAGCGCGGGCGCCGAAGTTCACCAGCCGCGTGCTCAAGGCCGCGTCGAAGATCGGCCCGACCAGCGGTGGAACGCTGCGGCGACAGTCCTCGCGCGGCGGCGCCCGGTTCGGTCGAGGCGATGTCGCGGCGAAGCTCGCCGGCCAGTCCCTGCGCAGCAATGCCCGGCGCGTCGTCATCAAGACCCGGCTGGTGAATCTGGCGAAGGTCGGTCGGCAGTCGACCATCCGCCATCTGCGCTACATCGAGCGCGACGGCGTGACCAAGGATGGCAGCAAGGCGCACGCCTATGGTCCTGCCACCGACGCGGCTGACATCGACGCCTTCGAGCAGCGCGGCCGCGGCGACCGGCATCAGTTCCGCTTCATCGCTTCGCCCGAGGACGCCGGCGATATCGGTGACCTCAAGACCTATACGCGTGATCTCATGAGCCGCATGGAATCCGATCTCGGCACGAAGCTCGATTGGGTCGCGGTCGATCACTGGAACACGGACAATCCGCACACTCATATAGTGCTGCGCGGTCGTCAGCAGGACGGATCGGATCTGGTCATCGCCCGCGACTACATCGCCAACGGCATGCGCAACCGCGCTCGCGAACTGGCGACGGAATGGCTCGGTCCCCGCACCGAGATGGAAATCCGCAACGGCGTGCTGCGCGAGGTCGATCAGGAACGATGGACCGGCCTCGACCGAATGATCCAGCGCGAGACAGAAGCCGGCGTCGTAAATCTGCTGTCCGAGCCGGCGGACGCCCAGGCGCGATTCCGCCGCACGGCGATGATCGGGCGGCTTCAAAAGCTCACTGAGATGGGGCTTGCCGGCCAAACCGGCAACGGTGTCTGGACGCTGCATGCCGATGCCGAGACCACCTTGCGCCGCATGAGCGAGCGCGGCGATATCATCCGCACCATGCAGTGCGCCATGACCGGCCTGAAGCGCGACTTCGTCGTGCTCGACGGCGCATCTGCACACAGTCCAATTGTGGGCCGCATCGTCGATAAAGGTCTGGCCGACGAACTGTATGATCGCGGCTATCTGATCGTCGACGGCATCGACGGCCGCGCCCATTACGTCCCGCTGGCGGCCGGTGCCGACTTCGAGGCATTGCCGATCGGCGGCATCGTCGAGACCCGCGCCGCAACCGAGCGTACGGCAGACCGGACCATCGTCGGCCTTGCCACGGACGGTATTTATCGAACTGACCATCATCTCGCGGTCGAGCGTGCGAAGGCAATGCCAGAACACGATCCGGATAGCTTCGTTGCAGCCCACGTTCGCCGCCTCGAAGCACTGCGCCGCGCCGGCATCGTCGAGCGCGTCGAGGATGGCGTGTGGCGCGTTCCTGCCGACCTGGCAGAGCGCGGCAAAGCCTACAATGCGCGGCGACTCGGCGGTGTCGACGTTGAACTGCGCACGCACCTGCCGATTGATCGTCAGACGCGCGCCATCGGCGCCACCTGGCTCGATCGCCAACGGTTCGGCGACCTGTCCGGACTAGGCCAATCCGGCTTCGGCGCCGAGGTCCGTGACGCCATGCGCAATCGCGAGGATTATCTTGTCGATCAGGGCCTCGCCGAGCGGCGCGGCCAGCGTGTCGTCTTCGCCCGCAACCTGCTCGCTACGTTGCGGAGCCGCGAGATCGACGCGGCCGCGAAGAAGATCGCCGGCGAGACCGGCTTGCAGCATCATGTCGTTCAGGACGGCGAGCGGATCAGCGGCATCTATCGCCGCTCCGTCATGCTCGCCAGCGGCCGCTTCGCCATGCTCGATGACGGCATGGGATTCAGTCTGGTGCCCTGGCGGCCAGTGCTGGAGAAGCACCTCGGCCAGTCCGTCGCCGGCATTGCCCGTGGCAACAGCGTTTCGTGGATGTTCGGACGGCAGCGGGGCATGGGTGTCTGATCGGGCCGCAGATCATTCGGAAAACCGCCCTTTCGCCCAAACGGGTGGATTGCCGGGCATTGATATGCCGTGGAAAATCAGACATAATGTCACCACTTATTCACAAGTGGATACGATTTGTCTGATGCTGAAAACGGCCCGACCTGAGGACATTTTCCGCGCCCATGGCGGCCAGCTCCGCATGAGCGAAGCGATCCGTCACGGCCTCAGCCGCTATACGCTCTATGCGCTCAAGGAGCGAGGTACCATCGAGCAGATCAGCCGCGGCGTCTATCGCCTCGCCGATCTCCCGCCCATCGGCAATCCCGATCTCGTCACCGTCGGCCTGCGCTTTCCACAAGCTGTCGTCTGTCTCGTTTCCGCGCTGTCCTGGCACGGGATCACGACCCAGATTCCTCATGCGGTCTCGGTGGCGGTTCCGCGCGATGCGCGGCTTCCCTCGCTCGACTATCCGCCGATCCACGCTCATCGGTTCTCAGATGCCTCATTCAAAGCCGGCATCGAGCGTCATGACGTCGACGGCGTGCCGGTCCGAATCTACGGCGCAGAGAAATCGATCGCCGACTGCTTCAAGTTCCGCAACCGGATCGGCATGGACGTCGTTCTGGAGGCATTTCAGCTCTACCGGCAGCGCAAGAAGTTCGATCCCGGCAAGCTGCTCAAATACGCCAAGGTCTGCCGTGTGGAGAACGTCATGCGGCCGTATCTGGAGGCGGTCTCTTGAAGAATGTGGCCGCCTCCGTTCGGCAACGGCTTCTCAACCGCGCTCGGAACGACAAGCGGCCGTTCAACGAATTGCTGCAATACTACGCGATGGAACGGTTCCTCTACCGGCTGTCCCGTTCCAATCATGCTGGCCGTTTCATTCTCAAGGGCGCGCTGATGCTGCGGGTCTGGCGCGCGCCGGAGTTCCGTCCGACAATGGACATCGACATGCTCGGCCGAACGAGCAACGAGACATCCAGCATCATCGCGCAGGTCCGTGATGTCCTTTCAATGCCCTCGCAAGACGACGGCGTCGTCTTCGACGCTGACTCGATCGAAGCCGAGAGAATCGACGCTGATGCGGACTATACCGGCATCAGACTCCGGTTTCGCGCCAGGCTAGACACTGCGCGCATCACCGTCCAGGTCGACATCGGCTTTGGCGACGTCATCTATCCGGAGCCAGAAGAAGCCGACCTTCCCGTCATGCTGGATTTCCCAGCTCCCCGATTGCTCTGCTACAGCCGGGAGAGCGCCATAGCTGAAAAATTCGAGGCGATGGTGAAGCTGGGTGCCTTAAACTCTCGCATGAAGGACTTTTACGACATCTGGCTCCTATCACGGCAATTCGACTTTGAAGGCACCACGCTGGCCGAAGCCATTCGCCTGACGTTCAAACAGCGCGACACCGTCATGCCGGACGCAATCGACGCTTTTGCCGACGTCTTCGTCAATGCGAAGCAGGCTCAATGGCAGGCATTCAATAAGAGACTCGGGCAGGATCATGTGCCTTCATCGTTCAGAGATATCGCCGGCGCATTGAGTGACTTCCTCACACCGATCGCGAAATATCTATCATCCGATGGCCGCATGCCTGCGCGCTGGATCGCACCCGGTCCGTGGAAGTAACCTGCCCCGTTGAAACGTCGATTCAACAGCATGCGGCGATCCGCGTGATATGTTCACTTGTCGTCAACGTCGAAAAATCGCATAGAGCCGCGTGACGTATCGCCGCAAGACTGACTTGCCGGATTCGGTACGCAGAAATAATAGATAGTACCGGCTCGCATTCAGATCATGTTCGTCGCCGCAGGCGACGAAATTGGTCTTTGACTAAGCACCTCCGCGCAACAACCCTCGTGCGCCGTCGGCCTCCATGCAGGCCGTCGTTTAGGGCTGTTGCGGGGCAAGAATGACGCCGACAAAGGTGCTCATCGGACAAATGCTGGTGGTGTTCGGCATCGTGCTTGCCGGCACATGGGCCGCAACCCAATGGGTCGCCTTTCAACTCGGGTTTCAGCAGCGTCTCGGCGAACCGTGGTTCCTGCTCGACACGCTTCCTGTTTATTACCCCTGGCGACTGTTCGAGTGGTGGTACGTCTACGAAGCCTACGCTCCGGATATCTTCCGGACGGGGGGAGCGATCGCGGGCGGCAGCGGCGTTGTCGCCGCGCTGTCCGCGGTCGTCGGCTCGGTTTGGCGCGCGCGACAGTCGAAGCATGTCACGACTTACGGCTCCGCGCGCTGGGCTGACGAAAAGGACATTACCAAGGCCGGACTGACGAAGCCTTCGGGCGTCTTCCTTGGTCTAATGGCCAACTACCTGCGCCACGACGGTCCCGAGCACATCATGGCCTTCGCGCCGACCCGCTCCGGCAAGGGCGTCGGCCTAGTGGTGCCCACGCTCCTGTCGTGGCCTCAATCCGCGGTCATCCACGACATCAAGGGCGAGAACTGGACCCTGACCGCCGGATGGCGTTCAAAATTCTCCCATTGCTTGTTGTTCAATCCGACCGACCCGAAGAGCGCAGCCTATAACCCGCTGCTGGAGGTCCGCCGCGGCGTCCATGAGGTGCGCGATGTTCAGAACATCGCCGACATCCTAGTCGATCCGGAAGGTGCGTTGGAGCGTCGCAATCATTGGGAGAAGACCAGCCATAGCCTGTTGGTCGGCGCGATCCTCCATGTCCTCTACGCGGAAGACGACAAGACGCTGCGCGGCGTCGCCAACTTCCTCTCCGATCCCGCGCACCCGTTCGAGAAAGCGTTGTGGTCGATGATGACCACGGCGCATCTGGGTGAGGCAGGCCCGCATCCCGTCGTCGCCAGCGCCGCGCGCGAGGTGTTGAACAAGTCCGAGAATGAGCGCAGCGGCGTGCTCTCCACCGCGATGTCGTTCCTCGGTCTCTATCGTGATCCGACCGTGGCGCAAGTTACCGCGCGCTGCGATTGGCGTATCGCCGACCTGATCGCCGCCGATTATCCAGTCTCCCTCTATCTGGTCGTGCCACCATCCGACATCTCGCGCACCAAGCCGCTCATCCGGTTGATCCTCAACCAGATCGGCCGTCGTCTCACTGAAAGCCTCGACGGCTCGGACGGCATCACGCGCAAGCACAAGCTGCTTTTGATGCTGGACGAGTTTCCTGCGCTTGGGCGGCTCGACTTCTTCGAGTCCGCGCTCGCTTTCATGGCCGGCTACGGCTTGCGCTCATTCCTGATCGCCCAGAGCCTCAACCAGATCGAGAAGGCATACGGTCCGAACAACTCGATCCTCGACAACTGCCATGTGCGCGTCGCCTTTGCGACCAACGACGAGCGAACGGCGAAACGAATTTCCGACGCACTCGGCACCGCGACCGAATTGCGCGCTCAGCGCAACTATGCCGGCCATCGGCTCTCGCCCTGGCTGGGGCATCTCATGGTCTCACGGCAGGAGACCGCACGACCGTTGCTCACCCCCGGCGAGGTAATGCAGCTCCCCGACCATCAGGAGATCGTCATGATCTCCGGTCATCCGCCCGCCAAGGCCACGAAGATCCGCTATTACGCGGACGCCAATTTCACGCCGCGCGTGCTGCCGGCGCCGACCCTCGGCAACGGAGGTCATGCCGACCGGCCCGCAGCCCGTGCCGACGACTGGACCGGACTCGTCCGCCCGAAGAAACGCGCCACGCTCCCGACCACACCATTGTCCGAGCAGGACGACGGCGGGCACCAGCTTGCTCCGCAACTCGATGACGCCGAAATTGTCCGGTTGCACGATCGCCCCCGCGATGATCTCGCCGTGCTCGACGACGACACCGCCGACACCGGCACGCGCGACGGTAGGCTACCGCAGCCGACACGACAGCTTCGTCGCGTGGCGCGGCTGGCCGCGCTCGATCCCGATGACGGGATCGCGCTATGAGCAAGGCCCGCCTCAACATCTTCATCGAGCCCGAGCACGCGAAGCGGCTTCGCCGGCTCGCAGCCATGAAAGGCGAGACACAATCCGCGATTGTCGCGGCGGCGCTATCATCCTTCCTCTCGCCGGATGGCGCTGACCGCCGCGAGGCAGTCATCATCTCGCGCCTCGATCGCCTATCCAACCAGTTCGATCGCCTGGAGCGCGACCAGACCATCCTGATCGAGACCGTCGCGCTGTTCGTTCGCTACACGCTGTCCGTATCGGCACCGATTCCAGAAGCACATCAGACGGCCGCTCGCGCGCAAGGACGTGCCCGCTTCAACCAGTTCATTGACCAGCTTGGCCGCCACCTTCAGCGCGGCGGTAGCCTCGTGCGCCAAGTCCATCAGGAGATCATCCCGGACGAGAACGACTTCGTCGGCATGAGCGACGACGAGGCGATCGCTCCGGACGAACCGGCGACGGAGGCGGCGCCGTCATGACCGTCGCATTACCGCGCTCACCTGCCCGCATCGTCAGCGACCGACAGCTTCGCATGCTGCGTAGCGCGATGGGGCCGGCCATCATCGCGGCGCTCGATGATCCCGACATCGTCGAAGTCATGCTCAATCCCGACGGCCGTTTATGGGTCGATCGGCTTGGCTCTGGTCGCGAACCGACCGGCGCGACACTCTCGCATGAGGATGCCACGCGCATCATCAAGGTTGTGGCAAACCACGTCGGCCTGGAGGTCGATCGCGAACATCCGATCCTCTCCGCCGAGTTGCCGGAAACGGGAGAACGGTTCGAGGGCGTGCTGCCGCCGATCGCGTTTGCGCCGACATTCGCCATTCGCAAGCGCGCAGCCGGCGTGATTCCGCTCGCCCGCTATGTCGCAGATGGCATCATGAGTCCGGCACAAGCGGCATTCCTCAAAGCCTCGGTGCTGCAACGGCGCAATATCATCGTAGCTGGCGGCACTTCGACAGGAAAGACGACGCTCGCTAACGCGCTCCTGCAGGAGATCGCCGCCACAGGGGATCGCGTGCTCGTTCTCGAAGACACCATCGAGCTGCAATGCGTCGCCGACGATCATGTGGCGCTGCGAACCAAGGCGAATACCGTCTCGACGGCCGACCTCGTGCGCTCGACCCTTCGGCTGCGGCCGGATCGCATCATCGTCGGCGAGGTGCGCGGCGCGGAGGCGCTGGACTTGATGAAAGCATGGGGAACGGGCCATCCCGGTGGTCTCGCTACGCTGCACGCGGGATCGGCGTGGGGTGCGCTCAGCCGCTTGGAACAGCTCATTCAGGAGGCCGTCGTCACGGTGCCACGCGCCCTCATAGCGGAAGCCGTCGACATTATCGTCTTCATCGCCGGCCGCGGCAGCAAACGCCGCGTCGAGGATATCATCCGCGTCACGGGCCTCGACGGCGACGCCTACGCGATCGAGCACATCACCGGAGAATAAAGAGATGCCGACCAACATATCCGCATTCACGCCTTTCCTTGTTTCAGGAACAAATCAGAAACGCAAATCCGCAGAACCGAGTTTCCGCTTCTCCGTAAATCCGCAAGCCCGCAACTCAGGACATGCGCTTCGACACATTTGCGCAAACTTCCAAGACCGGATTTGCGGATCGGCGATCTTCCTGATCTGCGCTTTCCTGGCTTCCCCTGCTTACGCCGCCGGCTCTTCCATGCCGTGGGAAGCGCCGTTGCAGAAAATTCTGGACTCGATCGAAGGGCCGGTCGCCAAGATCATCGCCGTCATCATCATCATCGTCACCGGCCTGACGCTCGCCTTCGGCGACGCCGGCGGCGGCTTTCGCAAGCTGATTCAGATCGTCTTCGGTCTCTCGATCGCCTTTGCTGCATCGAGTTTCTTTCTTTCGTTCTTTTCCTTCGGTGGCGGAGCTCTGGTCGGATGACGACGATCATCGACGGCTTTGAGGTGCCGCTGCACCGTTCACTCACTGAGCCGATCCTCATGGGCGGCGCACCGAGATCGGTGGCCATCGTCAACGGCACACTCGCGGCGGCGGTGGGCATCGGCCTCCAGTTGTGGATCGCCGGCGTGGTGTTCTGGATCGCCGGTCATGCCCTCGCCGTCTGGGGCGCCAAGGCCGATCCCCAGTTCATGGACGTCTTCGCTCGTCATCTCAAACACCGAAGCTTCCTGGAGGCGTGACACCGTGCTCAACTTGGCCGAATACCGCAGACGCCCCGCTTCGCTCGCCGATTACCTGCCGTGGGCCGGGCTGGTGGCGCCGGGCGTGATCCTCAACAAAGATGGTGCGTTTCAGCGCACGGCACGATTCCGCGGTCCCGATCTCGATAGCGCTACAGAAAGCGAATTGGTCTCCGCTGTGGCGCGGCTCAATAACGCGCTCAAGCGCTTGGATTCCGGCTGGGCGTTGTTCGTAGATGCCGAACGGCATGCTGCTGCTGAGTATCCGGCTTCTGACTTCCTCGACCCCGTGGCTTGGCTGGTCGACGAGGAGCGACGCGCAGCGTTCGAAGACGGCGGCACCCATTTCGAGAGCGCCTATCATCTGACGCTCACTTTCATGCCACCGTCCGAGACCAAGGCACGCGCTGGCAATCTGCTTTACGAAAGCATCGAGCGTCGGACCGTGAATTGGCGCGAACACCTCGCGAGCTTCTTGACCGAGACTGATCGCTTCCTTGCACTGCTCGACGGCGTAATGCCGGAAACTCGCTGGCTTTCCGACGAAGAGACGCTGACCTTCCTACACGCCTGCGTCTCGACGCAGCGTCACATCGTCGCCGTTCCCGACGTTCCGTTCCATCTCGATGCATTGCTTCCGGATCGCGATCTCACCGGCGGCCTCGCGCCGATGCTCGGCGACCATCATCTGCGCGTTCTCACGGTCCGGGGTTTTCCGCCCGCAACCTGGCCCGGCATCCTCGACGATCTGAATCGACTCGGCTTCGCCTACCGCTGGACCACGCGCTTTCTGTGCCTCGACAAGGCCGAGGCCGAACGCGAGCTGATCAAGATTCGCCGCCAATGGTTCGCCAAGCGCAAGGGCATCGTCACCCTGCTGCGCGAGACCATCTATCAGCAGGAAATCCCGCTGGTCGATTCCGACGCCGCCAACAAATCCGCCGACGCGGACGAGGCACTGCAGGAACTCGGCCAGGACGCCGTCGCCTACGGCTATGTCACCGCGACCGTCACGGTGCAGGACCGCGACCCGAGCATAGCCGACGAGAAGCTGACGGCGATCGAGCGCGCCATTCAGGGTCGCGGCTTCATCACGATCCCAGAGACCTTGAACGCCACCGAGGCGTGGCTCTCCTCCATTCCAGGCCATGTCTACGCGAACGTGCGGCAACCATTAATCTCGACGCTGAACCTCGCTCACATCATTCCGGTCTCCGCCGTGTGGGCCGGGCCGGAGCGCAACGAACACCTCGCCGCGCCGCCCCTCATCGTCACCCGCACCGCCGGCGGCACGCCGTTCCGGCTTGTCACTCATGTGGGAGATGTGGGGCACACGCTGATTGTCGGACCGACTGGCGCAGGCAAGTCCGTTCTGCTGGCAATGCTGGCGCTCCAGTTCCGGCGCTACCACGGTGCGCGCGTCTTCCTGTTCGACAAAGGCGGCTCCGCCCGCGTCACCATCCTCGGCCTCGGCGGCGAGCATTACGACCTCGGCGCAGACGACGGCATCGCGTTCCAGCCGTTGGCGATGATCGACAAAGAGACTTCGCGCTCATGGGCGGCCGACTGGATCGCAGGTCTGCTCGCTCACGAGCGCGTCGAGATCACGCCCGACGTCAAAGATGCCGTTTGGTCGGCCTTGAACAGCCTCGCCTCGGCGCCAAGGCAGGAACGCACGCTCACCGGACTAGCGACGCTGTTGCAATCGAACAGGCTCCGGCAGGCCATTCAACCCTACACGTTGTCAGGGCCGCACGGTCGCCTCCTTGATGCCGAATCCGATCGTCTCGGCATCGGCGATGTCCAGGGCTTCGAAATGGAGGAATTGATGCACTCGGCGAACGCCGTGACGCCGGTCCTCACGTATCTTTTCCATCGATTGGAGGAACGCTTCGACGGGCGACCCACGCTGCTCATTCTCGACGAAGCCTGGGTATTCCTCGACGATCCTCTCTTTGCAGCGCAAATCCGCGAATGGCTCAAAACGCTGCGCAAGCGCAATGTTTCCGTGATCTTCGCCACCCAGTCGCTTGCCGACATCCAGCGATCCGCGATCGCACCTGCCATCATCGAAAGCTGCCCCAGTCGGATCTTTCTACCCTCTCCGCAGGCGACCGAGCCGCAGCTCCGCACGATCTATGAGGGCTTCGGCCTCAATGATCGGCAAATCGAGATCATCGCCAGAGCGCAACCCAAGCGGGATTACTATTACCAATCCCGCCTCGGCAACCGTCTGTTCGACCTCGACCTCGGCCGCGTGGCGCTCGCGTTCGCGGCGGCAAGCACGCCTGACGATCATCGCGCGATGGCCGAAGTTCTGGCCGCGCATGGTGTCGCCCGCTTCGCTCCCGAATGGCTTCGTCGTCGTGACCTCGGCTGGGCTGCCGATCTCATCGAGCGCTTCTCGCTATCCGTCTCTCAGGAGGTTTCGTCATGACGATGGTGTCACGTCTGATCTGCGCCTTGGTGCTCGTCTTTGGGATCACCGCGCCGGTACAGGCGCAGATCGTTTTCGATCCGTCGAACTACAGTCAGAACGTGCTGACGGCTGCCCGCGCACTCGAGCAGATCAATAACCAGGTCAAAAGCCTCCAAAATCAGGCCCAGTCGCTGCTCAACCAGGCCAGGAATCTCACCACCTTGAATTTCTCGGCATTAAACGACCTCAAGCAGACGATGGCTCAGACGCAGGCCCTTATCGATCAAGCAAAGGGCCTCACCTTCAACATGACGCAGGCCGAGCAGACCTTCTCGCGTCTCTATCCGCAGCAATACGCCGCCACGACCAGCAGCACTCAATTGGCAGCGGACGCCCATGAACGTTGGACCAACTCGCTGTCTGCATTCGAGACGACCTTGAAGGTCCAAAGCCAGCTTGCCGACAACCTGAAAGGCGACGACCAGACCCTGTCCAACCTTGTCACCGCCAGCCAATCGTCAGTGGGATTGTTGCAGGCGATACAGGCCACGAACCAACTCCTCGCGCTCCAGGCCAAGCAGGCAATCGACGCCGGGCGGCTGAAGCTGAGCCAGGATCGCGCCGTCGCCACCGAGCAAGCCCGCACTCTCGCCGAAGACGAACGCTCCCGCCAGGTGCGCAGCAAGTTTCAAGGTTCCGGGACAACAAGCTACGCGCCCGAGCCCATCCATGTCTTCCGGGATTGAGGTCCGTCATGTCTATTCGAACCACAAGCATCACGACGCGTGCGGCCCTCGTATCCGGCATCGCTCTCGTCGCCAGCCCTGTTCGCGCCGGCGACACCGTCGACAGCCTCGTCGCCGATCCGGCCCGATTGCGGGCGGTACAGCAGCAATGCCACGAGGATTGGGCCAAGACCGGCGCCGCGCTCTGCAATGCCGCAAGTCAAGCGTTCCGTCGTCGCTTCATGGGCTCAGGCCAAACACCCTATACGCCGCATGCCGTCGACATGTTTCCATCGCTGAACGAGGACGGCAGCCCGAAGATCAACGCCAAGCCGAAGACGGAGTGAGCGGATGGATAACCTCTCCGTCATCGATCGCTTCACCAACACTTTCTCACAATATATCGATTCAGGATTCGGCCTGCTCGGCGGCGAAATCTCCTTTTTGACCGCGACGCTCGTCGCCATCGACATCACGCTCGCCGGCCTGTTTTGGGCGGCCGGCGGCCACGATGACGTCATCGTGAAGCTGATCAAGAAAGTGCTCTATGTCGGAGCCTTTGCTTTCATCATCACGAATTTCAATTCGCTTGCGGGCATCCTGTTCAAATCCTTTGCGGGGCTTGGACTGAAAGCATCCGGCGCCGGACTATCACAGGAGACTTTGCTCCAGCCGGGTCGGCTTGCCGCTGTGGGTGTCGATGCCGGCCGCCCGATCCTTGCGCAGATCGGCCAGCTTACCGGCTTCACCACTGTCTTCTCCAACCTCGACACCATCGTTGTTCTTTTCCTCGCCTGGATCGTCGTCATCGTCAGCTTCTTCGTGCTTGCGGTGCAGCTCTTCGTCACACTGATCGAGTTCAAATTGACGACGTTGGCCGGCTTCATCCTGGTGCCGTTTGCGCTCTGGAATAAGACCGCCTTCCTCGCCGAACGAGTGCTCGGCAACGTCGTTTCCTCCGGCATCAAGATTCTAGTCCTTGCCATCATCGTCGGCATCGGCAACGGCATCTTCGATCAATTCCGAGCCGCTCCCGGAACCGATCCTTCAATCGATCATGCGCTCGCCATCATGCTGGCCGCACTGTCGATGCTCGGACTCGGCATCTTCGGACCATCGATCGCCACCGGACTGGTATCCGGAGCGCCGCAACTCGGCGCCGGTGCCGCGGCTGGAACGGCGCTTGCCGCCGGTGGCCTCGCCGTAGCGGGCGGCGCGGTCACAGTCGGAGCCGCGCGTCTCGGTGGGGCGACCATCGGCACCAGCGTGCGGGCAGCGTCCTCGCTCGCCGGAGGCGCCCGGACCGCCTATGGCCTCGGCTCCGCGACATCGGGATCCAGTGGCGCTGGTGCTGTTGGAGCCGGTCTTGCCGGGGTCGCGCGCGCCGGTGGTGGCGCCGTCGTCGAGGCCGGGCGCGCTGTCATCTCACGCATGACCGGCGCCGTGCGCGAGCGTGCGGAAGGCGGCGCGCATGCTGCATGGACCGCGACGGGCGGTCGACCGATGGCGGCGATGAACGAAAACGCCGCTGCCGCAGGCGGCGCACCGACCTGGGCTGACCGCGCGGGGCGAGGCTCGCGGTCGTCGCATCTGAGCCACGGCGCCACCACGGCAGCTCATTCGTTGCGATCCGGCGATCACGGCGGCGCCGGCGCCAATCCCTCGCTGCGTCAGGAGGACTGAGTGATGCGCTTCAAACGCGCCAGCGTGCGCTATTCAGATACGCCAGAACCCTCCACACCGTATCAGATCGCGGGTCAGCTCTGGGACGAGCGCATCGGCTCCGCGCGTGTCCAGGCCCGCAACTGGCGCCTAATGTCCTTCGGCTGCCTCGGTCTCTCCCTCATCATGGCTGGCGCGCTCGTGTGGCAAGCCGGACAGTCGACGGTTACGCCTTACGTGGTTGAGGTAGATAAGCTCGGCGAGGTCAAGGCGATCGGTCCGGCCGTCGAAACCTACAAACCGACTGACGCTCAAATCGCCCAGCAGCTTGCGCGATTCATTCAGAACGTCCGCGCGCTCCCGACCGACCCGATCGTGGTGCGTCAGAACTGGCTCGAAGCCTATGACTTCGCCACCGACCGCGGCGCCGCGGCGCTGAACGACTACGCCCGTGCCAACGACCCGTTCGGCAAGGTCGGCAAAACCTCCATCGCTGTCGAGATCACGAGCGTCGTGCGCGCCTCCGATGCGTCGTTCCAGGTCCGCTGGATCGAGCGCAGCTACGCGAACGGTCAGCTTGCCGGCACCGAACGCTGGACCGCCATCGTCACCATCATCCTGCAGCCGCCGCGGACAGAGGACCGTCTGCGCAAGAACCCGCTCGGCATCTACGTCAACGGACTCAACTGGAGCCGCGAGCTGGCTTCCGGCGGGTCATGAGGTGAAATCATGAATGTCTCCTCGCGCATCGCACTTCTCTCCAGCGTCGTCTTGCTCGCCGGCTGCACCCATCTCACGCCGCCACCGGAGATTTCCCTCGACCAACCCGCCGCGGACATTGAAGAGACCGCGCCGACCAGTCCGGTCGAGGTGGTCGAGTTGCCGAAGCCTTTGCCCTTGCCCGGACAGCTCAAGCCGCTGCCGACCAAGGCCGTGCTGCGCGAGCCCGCCGATCCGAAGCAGCGCGTCGTCACCGCCAATAGAGCCGCCCGCGTTCAACCGACCCGCGCCGGCTATATCAATGCGACACAGGTCTGGCCCTACTCCGCCGGCGCACTCTATCAAGTCTACGCCGCACCCGAGAAGGTCACCGATGTCGGGCTTCAGACCGGAGAGGAGCTGATTTCCGTCTCTGCGGGCGACACCGTGCGCTGGGTGATCGGCGATACGACGAGCGGCGCTGGCGCCGCTCAACAGACTCACATCCTGGTTAAGCCGACCAGGCCAGACCTCAAGACCAACCTCGTCATCAACACCAACCGCCGGACTTACCTCTTGGAACTGACGTCGACGCCGCAAACGTGGATGGCGTCGGTGTCATGGGACTATCCGCATGACCGGCTGCTGGCGTTGCAACACCAGAATGAGCGCGCAAGCACGGCCACGCCTGTCTCCGATGGCGTCGCACTGAACCGCGTGAATTTCCGCTATGAGATCACCGGCGACACTCCATCATGGCGTCCGGTACGCGTCTTCGACGATGGCGAGAAGGTCTACATTCAGTTCCCCGCCGGCATCGCCCAGGGCGAATTGCCGCCACTCTTTGTGATCGGCCCAACCGGCGAGAGCCAACTCGTCAATTATCGGGCACGGCCACCCTATTACATCGTCGATCGCCTGTTCGGCGCGGCGGAGCTGCGGCTTGGTGGCGAGAGCCAGCAGGTGGTGCGGATCTCGCGCACCGATGGCCGCCGCAAAGGGCTGTTCGGACTATGAGCCAGGACAAATCCTCACCACCCGATCTGACGATCCGCGCGCGGCCCCGGCCTGTCACGCGGCTGAATCGTTGGACTCTGATCGCGCTCGGCGGCGTTTCGGCGACCGCCGTGCTCGGCGCCTTGCTGTGGGCATTGCAGGGCCGTCATGCGACAGCGCCGTCCAACGAGGAACTCTACACCACGGACCGCGTCAATCGCGCCGAAGGACTGGAAACACTGCCGCGCGACTACAGCCAGGTGAAGCCGCCGCAACTCGGCGCACCTTTGCCGGGTGAGTTGGGCGGGCCGATCGTGCGTCGTGAGCAGGAGACCGGCATCGCGCCGATGCCCGACCGCCCGAACTTCCGCCCGGACCCGGAAGAGGATGCTCGCCGCGCCGCACGGCTGCGCGCCCAGCAGGAAGCGGACGCTGCGTTGAAGGCCCAGGTCTTCTTCCAGACCACCCGCCCGAAATCAGCGACCGAGACATCGACCACGCCCCTGCCCGCGAGTTACGAGCCGAGTCATCAGGACCTTGCCGCGCTCGTGACGAACCGGCCGCCCGTTGATGAGGTGACGACTCAGAACATGCAGGACAGCAAGCTGGCCTTCATCAACAAGTCCGCTGACCAGACCATCTATGGCACAGGAACACTTCAGACGCCGCGCTCGCCGTATCAGGTAATGGCTGGCACCGTCATCCCTGCGGCATTGGTGACGGGGATCAATTCCGACCTGCCTGGACAGATCATCGCCACGGTCACCGAAAACGTCCACGACACTACATCCGGACGATATCTCCTCATCCCGCAGGGCGCGCGCCTGCTGGGCCAATACGACAGCCAGGTCGCGTTCGGACAGAGCCGCGTGCTCCTCGTCTGGAACCGCATCGTGATGCCGGACGGCTCATCGATCGTGCTCGACCGCCTGCCTGGCGTCGACACCGCGGGCTATGCGGGTCTCGAAGGCGAGGTCGACAACCATTGGGGCAAACTCCTCGCCGGCGCGGCGCTCTCAACGCTGCTCGGCGTCAGCGCCGAGCTGGCCCAGCCGACCAACGACATCGGCGGGCGCAATCGCATCATCATCGCGACCGGACAAAGCGCGCAGGATAGCGTCAACCAAGTCGGCCAGCAGATCACGCGCCGCAATCTCAATATTCAGCCGACCCTTACCGTCCGTCCGGGGTTTCCCGTCCGCGTCATCGTCAACAAAGACCTCGTGTTGAAGCCCTATCGGGCGATGCCCTTGACCGCCGACATTAGGAGGGACGATTGACCAAAGCGCTGAGCCTCGGGCCACTACCCCGGACCGATACCGTGAAGCTCACCATTATCATGACCAGCCAACTCCGCGCCGATCTCGACCGTTACGCGGCGTTGCATGCGCAGTTGCACGGCTCTCCGGTCGACGCCACGACGCTCGCGCCGCTGATCATCGAAGCCTTTCTCGCCCGCGATAAGGGTTTTCGGCGCGCCACCGCCGCCGAGCGAGGCCGCCGCACGACCTTATTGAACGAGGCGCGCCAACTGGACGAGAAGCGATAGTGTCGCCGGCATGATCCCGGCGCGATGCAGCAGCCACGTCGCGACCTTCGGGCATGGCTCGCTGAAAGGCCGGATCAGCAGATCGTCCGTTTGTACAGCTTCGACTTGCGCGTCCGTTGCAACCGCGACACCGAACCCCGCGCACACCAACATGATCAACATGCAAATGCTGCCAACCGACTCGATGATATTCGGAGTTTTGTTGGCGGACCGCACCAATTGTTCGATCTGGGACTGATGTCCGAGCCCGGTATCGGGATGAAACACAATCAGCGGCTCCGACACGATGGTCTCAAGCTCCACGGTCGTGGCGCCGGCAAGAGGATGCGTCTTCGGCAGAAGTGCAACCGCGGGATCGTGCCAGATCTCTTCGCCGATAATGCCGGCGCCGTAGCCGTTCTCGGGCGCCAAGGCTACATCGAGAAAGCCACTGCTCAGATGAGCCAGTTTCTCCACCATCGGCACCTCGAAGACCCGCACGCTAATGCCGGCATCTTCACGTCGGAGCGCCGCCAGAAGGCGAGCCAACCGCGCGAAGGGCACGCCGTCGCAGACGCCGATCCTCAGATGGACACCTCCATTTTGAGCCGCATTGCGGACATCAATCCGCGCTTCGTCCGCCATTGCAAGGATCGACCGGGCCACACTCAACAGCCGCTCGCCTGCAGGCGTCAGCCGCGTCGAGCGGCGCGTACGCTCAAACAGCGTGACGCCGAGCCGCGACTCCAGGTTCTTGATCGAGCGCGAGAGCGGCGATTGCTCGATCCGTGCCCGCTTCGCAGCCCGTGAGAAATGCAGCTCCTCGGCGACCGCCACGAAATGCCGGAGATGACGGAGTTCCAATCGTTTCCTCCTTGTTGTGCGCTTGCCGTTGTTTCGGCAATGCGACATCCATTTTGTTTGGCTCGCTTCTCCTCGTTCGAGGTTGAATCGGCGCGGCTTAGTCAGCCGATATGGAAACGGGGCTCGGAGCAGTCCTTAGCGAGACGCCTCGCGCCTCAAGCCAGAGCTGGATTTCAGTGGCGGTGACGTTGCCGACACCTGGCTCCTCAAGCAGCTCCTCCCATGAATAAGCCGCAGCGATCTTCATGAGATTCTTGGCGCGCATGGCCACCGTTTTGCCGCCCAGGCGGGCGTGGCGGCCGTGAAGAAGCGCGTCAATGGCGTGACGTTTCAGCCGATGCGGGGCTGACGGCTTATTGGTCTTGGGGCTCAAGGCGCGCGCGTCCTCCGCGGAAATTCTGAGGGCTTCTCCGATCGTTGCGTGGTCGAAACCGATCGTCCGCATGATCGTGATGTCGTCGCGCAATCGCGCCAGCAAGCCGTGCCGAGTTCGCCGCGCTCGCCGGAAAGGCGACCGCGGCATGGGTTTTCGCGCGAACATCACAACAGTGCTTTGCATGTCATCCTTCCTGCTAGGCTGAAGTTGCGACAGGGCCGGCATTACCGGCCCAGTTGGCTGATCCGATCGAGCGCGGCGTTGAACCCATTCAATGAGACGTTGAACGTAACTGCCTCTCCGTTGGACAGATTGAGTGAGGCGACAACGAGCTTGGTGCTCTTGCGCATGGCGTCAGTCGCAACCGTCGGAAAGCTCACGGGCAGCAGACAGCCTTGGGGCACGCAAGTACTGAAGCGCAATCCCTTGCCGAGATCCTTGTCATCGAGTTTCAGGATCGCGCCGCTGTCGAGGTTGACGCCGAACGGCATCAGGATGGTGCCTTCGGTCTTACCGTCACGTGGCGTCCGCAGCTCGATCGCGAAGATGCGCTCGCCCGTTTGCTTGTTGCCCTGCGCCTGGGACAAAACGCATCGCTTTTGGCCATCGGCAATCCGACAATCGACAGTCCAGTCGCCGTAGGTCTCGTTGATCGAGGAAGCACCATTCGGGAGTTGCGGACCCGTCGGCTGTGATGCCGTGGGAGCTGCAGGACGTGTCTGTCCTGTCGCAATTGCCGACGGAATCATCGCTACGACGACAAAGGCAAGCATTCGAAGCGCGGCGAGACGGTCAGACAACATCGGAAACGGCGAGCAGGATGTCATGGCGGTCACCGATCAAAATGCACGGGAACGACGAGGGTGACATTGCCGCCCATTTCAGGCGGTGGTGGCGGAACCGGACTCGCACGGTGCATCATGGCCACTGCCTCCTGATCCAATGCCGTGTCTCCGGAGCTGCGCACGAGCCGAGAGGCGAGTACGTTGCCCGCCCGATTGACGGTGAACACGACCTGGGCGGTGCCGCCGGCACCGCCGGGCGGAAAGCGCTTGTAGCGGTTCAGGTGGGCCAGAAGAGCACTGCGCCACGTTGCCGGTGATTCAGAAGGCGTCGTTGACGCCGCCGCACGGCGCGTCATCGCAACGGGAGCGCGCGGTGCGGTTATGGTCGGCGGCGCCGTCGTTGCCGCGGCCTGCCGCTCTTTTGGCTTCTTCGGTTTGTCGCGATCGGTCTTTTTCGGTTTGGCTGGAGGCTTCTTCTTAGGTGCAGGCTTGGGCGGGACCATTGAAGGCGTCAGAACCGCTTCCGCCTTCTCCATCTGTGGCAACTCCGGCACGGGGTCGGGAGAACTCGACAGATCATCCGCCCTGACAGGCTTTTGCTCGGATTCAGTTGTAGTCGGCTTGGTCTCCGTTTCTTCGACTGGCTCGACGGTCTCCGTCGTGGGCCGAGCCTCCGCTTCCGTCATCAAGGGTCCAGGCGCCACCTCCTTCTGTGGGACCGGCGGTGCGACCGTGAGTGGCGCGAGTTCGATCATGACGGCAGCCGGCGGGTCGTTCGGCACGACTTCAGACCGATCCCAATCCAGCGCCACCCACGCCGCACTGACATGGGTGCAGGTCGCGAGCACCACCGCGAAAGACCAACGGCCGATTTCACGCAAGGAGCGATGCCGATGACCGACAGGTAAGTCCCTCACGGTTGTGGCCCCTCCGGTAACGGAGGCCGGCTCGAAGCCGGGGTAACCGTACCATCAGTCGCGTCTTCCAGGCCGACCAGTG
>Ga0164243_10000611_pt1 | contig 64070 bp, 60 predicted proteins | sample OricompcompostOP_FD_108781 | JGI IMG/M metagenome (GOLD analysis project Ga0164243, IMG submission 108781) | Organic Plus compost microbial communities from Emeryville, California, USA - Original compost - Organic plus compost (OP) | ecosystem: Engineered > Solid waste > Mixed feedstock >... | reverse complement strand
GCCGCCTATATCGGCGTCCCACAGCAGGGCCCCTTCAAACCCGATCATTACCGATACTGATCCAGGCGCAAGGGAGGCGCTACCACAGACCGCGCCTCCCTCGCCCAAGCTCAGGGCTCCTGCGAAAGCAGGAGCACTCACGGGACAGCTCGAACAGACAGACCTCCCGGTAATGGTTGAGGGAATGGGGGTAGAAAACAGGGAGCCCGGCCCCATATCCGCCGCCGCCTTGTGTCGCGCCTCGCAGCCACGTAATCCAGCGCGGTGATGTCGCTCTCGCCGCCGATCCTTGCCGTCATCGGGGCGGTGCTCGCCCTGTGGCTGGCGCTGTCGGCATGGGCCGTGATATCCGGCCTCGCGCTGCGCCGCGCTTCGCGCCAGGCGCGGGGGCAGGCGAGCCGGCTTGCCGATCTGCTGCAATCGGCGCCGGCCATCCCGGTGCTGGTGCGCGCGGACGGGCGCATCGAGGCGCCCGACCGGCTCGCCAACTGGCTGGGGCGCACCACTGTCCCCGCCTTCCTGTCCGAGCTTGTGTCCGAGGAAGGCGGGCTGGAGCCCGACCATGCCCGCGCGCTCGCCGCCGAGGTGCGTGCCGCCCAGCGCGGCGGCCGCGCCTTCGTGCTGCCGGTGAGCGCGCGCGGGTCGAGCCGCACGTTGCTCGTGCGCGGCGGCGCGCCGGGGCCGGATCTCGCCAGCCCCGGCACCATCGTGCTGTGGATCTTCGACGCCACCGAGAGCCAGTCGCAGATCGAGGAGCTGCGCAGCCAGGTCGTGCGCTACCGCGATGCGCTGGAGGCGCTCTCCGGCGTCATCGAGGCGGCGCCCATGCCCGTCTGGCACCGCACGCCCGATCAGCGGCTGAGCCTGGTCAACAGCGCTTATGTGCGGGCGGTGGACGCCGTCTCGGCGCAGCAGGTGGTCGAGCAGGGCATCGAGCTGGTCGAGGCGATGGACGGCCTGTCGCCCGGCGCCTCCGCCGCCCTGGCCGCTTCCACCCAGACGCCGACCGCTCGCATGCTCCCCGTCACCATCGACGGCAAGCGCCGCGTCATGCGCGTGGTCGACGTGCCGCTCGGTCCCGTGGGCGTCGCCGGCTACGCCATCGACATGCAGGAGCTGGAGGATGTGCGCGCCGAGCTGCGCCATCTCGTCCAGGCCAATCGCGACATGCTCGACCGCCTCTCGGCCGGCGTCGTCCAGTTCGGGTCGGACCATCTGCTGCAATTCTGCAACCAGCCCTTCATCAGCATCTTCGGCCTGCGCCCGGACGCGGTCGCCGTCGATACCCATTTCGACCGGGTGCTGGATGCGATGCGCGACGCCGGCCTCGTGCCCGAGACGCCCGATTTCCCCGCCTGGCGCAAGGAGCGGCGGCAATGGTTCCAGTCGCCCAACGCGCTGGAGGAGCATTGGCGGCTGCGCGACAAGGTGCATCTGCGCGTCTATGCCCAGCCGTTGCCGGACGGCGGCCTGCTGCTGATCTTCGAGGACCGCACCGAGCATGTCCAGCTCTCCAGCGCGCGCGACACGCTGCTGCGCGTCCGCACCGCCACTTTCGACAATCTGTTCGAGGCGGTCGCGGTGTTCGCGCAGGACGGGCGCCTGTCGCTCTGGAACAACCGGTTCCGCCAGATCTGGTCCGTGCAGGAGACGCTGCTGGGCCGCCATCCGCGCGTCGACGAGTTGATGTCCGCACTGGCCGACCGGCTTGCCCGCCCGCAGCAGTCGAGCCTCGTCCACCAGCTCATCCGCGCCGCGACGATGGAGCGCCGCCAGCGCGGTGGCCGGATCGCCTTCGCCGACGGGCGCTATTTCGATTTCGCCGCGATTCCCCTGCCGGACGGCAATGCGCTGTTCGTCATGCTCGACATCTCGGACAGCCGCCGCATCGAGCAGGCCCTGCGCGACCGCAACGAGGCGCTCGAGGATGCCGACCGGGTCAAGACCGCTTTCGTCTCCAACATGAGCTACGAGTTGCGCACGCCGCTCACCTCCATCGTCGGCTTCGCCGAGATGATGCAGGCGGGCTATGCCGGCGAGCTGCCGGCCCAGGCGCGTGACTATGTCGAGGCGATCATCACCAGCACCAACCGGCTCGCCCGCCTGATCGACAATGTGCTCGACCTGACCCAGGGCGCGGCCGGCGGCCTGCCGATCGAGCGCAAGCCGGTGGCGATCGAGTCGCTGGTCCGCGACATCGCGGCCGGCTTCGCGGAGAAGGCGCAGGCGCGCGACATCACCATCGCGCTCTCGATCCTGCCGACGACGGGCACGATCCAGGGCGACGAGCGGCGCATCCGGCAGGCGGTCGAGCATGTCGTGGACAATGCGGTGCGCTTCGTCGATGTCGGCGGCCGCGTGCTGGTCCATACCGAGGGCACGCATCAAGGCACGCGCATCATCGTCTCCGATGACGGGCCGGGCATCGACAGCCGCATGCAGACGCGCCTGTTCGACACCTTCGCGCGCTTCGGCCGCAATGCCGAGGGGCATACGTCCGGCCTCGGCCTGCCGCTGGTCCGCCAGTTCGTCGAGGCGCATGGTGGCACGGTCGGCCTGGTCTCCGAGCCGGGGCAGGGCACGATCGTCACCATCGACCTGCCGTCCGGGGCCTGAGCGGTGGCAGCGGATGCGATCCCGCTCGGCACGGCCGAGGTGACCGAGGCATTCGGCGCGGCGCTCGCGGTCCGGCTGCGGCCGGGCGATGTCGTGACGCTGGACGGAGGGCTGGGCGCGGGCAAGACCACGCTGGCGCGGGGCCTGCTGCGCGGCCTGGGCCTTGCCGGCGAGGCGCCAAGCCCGACCTTCGCCATCGTCCAGGGCTATGAGCCGCCCGAGACCCACCTGCCGCTCGCCCATGTCGACCTCTACCGGCTGGAGGATGCCGCCGAGCTGGAGGAACTGGGCCTCGACGACTGGCTGGCGCAGGGCTGCCTTGTCATCGAATGGCCGGACCGGCTGGGCGGCCGCTACGCCGACATCGCGCTCGCGCTCCGCCTCGATCCGGCGCCGGATGGCGCACGTCTCTTGACAGCGCGCGTGCCGGCGTCTTGGGGAGGCCGATGGCCACTCCCATGATCCCGCCCGCAGGCGCTCCCGATTTCCTCGCTGCCGCCGGCTGGGGCGGCGCGCGGATCCTGCCGCTGGCGGGCGACGCGTCCTTCCGCCGTTATTTCCGCATCGTCGACGGGGACCGGCGCGCCATCCTGATGGACGCGCCGCCGCCGCACGAGGACCCGCGCCCGTTCATCGCGGTCGGCGAATGGCTGTGCGACCATGGCTTCGCCGCGCCCGCCATATTGGCCCGTGATCCGGGGCAGGGGCTCGTGCTGTTGGAGGATTTCGGCGACGAGCGCGTGCGTGAGCACCTCGACGCCGCCCCACAGGACGAGATGGCGATCTACACGCGCGCCGTCGCGCTGCTCGGCGATCTCCACAGGCTGCCTGCGCAAGCCTCGCTCGATCCCTATGACCGCGCCGTCTACCAGCGCGAGGCCGGGCTGCTCACCGAATGGTTCTGCCCCGCCGCGGGCCTGAATGCCGATGCGGTCGCCTATGCCGCCGCCTGGGATGCGGTGCTGCCGGTCGCGGAGCAGGATGCGGCCCCGGTCGTGACGGTGCTGCGCGACTATCATGCCGAGAATATCATGCTGCTGCCCGATCGGAGCCGCTCGCATGGTCTTGGCCTGCTCGATTTCCAGGACGCGCTGGCCGGCCATCCGGCCTATGACCTCGTCTCGCTGCTGCAGGATGCGCGGCGCGACGTCTCGCCGGAGGTGGAGCGGGCGATGCTGGCGCACTACCGGTCGATCGCCGACTGCTCGTCCGATTTCGAGGCCGCCTACGCCGTGCTCGGCGCGCAGCGCAACGCCAAGATCATCGGCATCTTCACGCGCCTGTGGAAGCGCGACGGCAAGCCGCGCTATCTCGATTTCCTGCCGCGCATGTGGGGCCTCCTGGAGCGCGATCTCGCCCATCCCGCTCTGGCGCCGGTCGCCGAATGGTTCGCCGCCAATGTCCCGCAGGAGGCGCGCGGTCCGCTCGCCCCGGGGAAAGCCGTATGAGCGTCCGGCTCGAGACCGCGATGCTGATGGCGGCCGGGCTCGGCAAGCGGATGCGTCCGCTCACCGCGACCCGCCCCAAGCCGCTCATCCGCGTCGTCGGCCAGCCGCTCATCGATCATGCGCTGGACAAGGTAGAGGCGGCCGGCATCCGCCGCTCGATCGTGAACGTCCATTATCTGGCCGATTCGATCGAGGCGCATCTCAAGGCGCGCGCTCGCCAGACCGGCGCCGAATATCTGATCTCGGACGAGCGGGCCAAGCTGCTCGAGACCGGCGGCGGCCTGGTCAAGGCGCTGCCGCTGATCGGTGACAAGCCCTTCCTGTGCGTCAATGCCGACGTGCTGTGGGTGGATGGCCCGGTCAATGCGATCGAGGCGCTCTCGGCGCGCTGGGACCCGGCGATCATGGATGCGCTGCTGCTCCTCATCCCTTTCGCCCGCGCGACCGGCTATCCGGGCATGGGCGATTTCCACATGGACGCGCAGGGGCGCATCACGCGCCGCAAGCCCGGCCGCGTCGCGCCCTTCGTCTATTGCAGCCTGCAGATTCTCTCGCCGAAGCTGATCGTCGATCCACCGTCCGACATCTTTTCGACCGGCCTGTTCTGGGACCGCGCCATCGCCGCCGGCCGCGCCTATGGCCTCTCGCACAGCGGCCTGTGGTTCGACGTGGGCACGCCGCAGGCGATCCCGCTGGTCGAGGCCGCGATCAGCGATGGCTGAGCGGGCCGCGCCCGCGCTCTTCACTATCCCTGCGCATCGCGCATTCGCCGATTCGCTCGCCGCCGGCCTGCTGGCCCAGCATGGCCGCAAGGATGGCGGCCTGACACTGGCGCGCGGCATCGTGCTGCTGCCCAACAACCGCGCGGTGCGCGCCGTGCGCGATGCGTTCGTGCGCGCGTCCGAGGGCGGCCTGCTGCTGCCCCGGCTGGTGCCGATCGGCGATGTCGACCTGGACGAGGCGCTGGGCAGCGCGCTCGCGCCGATCGGCGCCGAGGCCGACATTCCGCCCGCCGTCGCGCCGGCGGAGCGGCTGATGGTGCTCGCCCGCCTGGTTCAGGACCAGCGGGCCCGCGCCGGCGAGCGGATCGAGGTCGGCGAGGCGTGGCGGCTGGCGAGCGCGCTGGCCCGGACGCTCGACCAGCTCATCGTCGAGCGCAAGGGGCCGGCGGATCTCAAGGCGCTGGAGCCGGAGGCGCTGTCCGGCCATTGGCAATCGGCGTTCGGCGCCTTCGAGCAGTTGATGGCCGCCTGGCGGGAAGCGCTTGCCGCGCGCGGCCGCATCGATCTGGCGGAGCGCCGCAACCGGCTGCTCGACCATGTCGCGCGGCGCTGGCGCGAGGCGCCGCCGGATCGCTTCGTGGTGGCGGCGGGCGTCGTCATGGCCGCGCCTGCCGTCGCGGCCCTGCTCGGCACGGTCGCGCGCCTGCCGCAGGGCATGGTCGTCCTGCCCGACCTCGATCTCCATCTCGACACCGATCAGTGGGATGCGATCGGCCCGGTGCGCCCGCCCGAGCCGGGCGCCGAGCCCGCCGGTCGGTCGCATGAATCGCATCCCCAGTTCGCGCTCAAGCTGATGCTGGACCGGATGGGCGTGCATCGCGACGAGGTCGCTCTCTGGCGCTGGGGCAGCGAGCATGATGCCCGCGCCGCGCGCGGCAAGGCGATCAGCAATGCCATGCTGCCGCCGCGCCTCACCGGCCTCTGGCCGCAGGTGCCGCCGGCCCAGCGCTCGCTCAAGGATGTGCGTGCTATCGAGGCGGCCAATCCCGCCGAGGAAGCGCAGGCCATCGCGATCGCCTTGCGCGAGGCGGTCGAGACGCCGGGCCGCACCGCCGCGCTGGTGACGCCCGATCGCGATCTCGCCACCCGCGTGTCCGCGCATCTGCGCCGCTGGGCCATCGAGGCGGATGACAGCGCCGGCCGCCCGCTCGCCCAGCTGCCGCCGGGCACGCTGTTGCTGGCGCTGGCCCAGGCCGGCGCGGAGCGGTTCGCGCCGGTGCCGCTGCTGGCGCTGCTCAAGCATCCGCTGGTGATGGCGGGCGAGGGGCGCGTCGCCTGGCTGGAGAAAGTGCGCGCGCTGGACCTGCTGCTGCGCGGCCCGCGTCCGCCGGCCGGCCTCGCCGGCATTGCGGGACGGCTCGCCGAGGACGACCGGCGCCTCGCCGCGGCGCGCGCGGCCGTGCGGGACTGGTGGCCCGGCATCGCGGCGCAGCTCGCGCCGATCGAGCAGGCCTTTGCCGGGGAAGCGCCGCTGCCCGCGCTGTTTGCGGCGCTGCGTGAGGCTGCCTCGGCGCTCAGCGGCGAGCAGGTCTGGGCGCGCCATCAAGGCCATGCCGCCGCACAATGCCTGGCCGAGGCCGAGGCGGCCGCCGTCCATGGCCCCGCCACGGCCGATCCGGCCGGCTTCGTCGCCATGCTGGCGCAGATATTGGGCGCGGTCGCGGTGCGCCCGCCGCAGGGCGGCCATCCGCGCGTGCAGATCCTCGGCCTCATCGAGGCGCGGCTCCAGCAGGCCGATCTGATGATCCTGGCCGGGCTCAACGAAGGCGTCTGGCCGGGCCTGCCGTCGCCCGATCCCTGGCTCGCGCCCAGCATCCGCCGCGCGCTCGGCCTGCCGGGGCTGGACTATCGCATCGGTCTCTCGGCGCATGATTTCGCCAACGGCCTCGGCGCGCCGCAAGTGCTGCTCACCCGCGCGCGGCGGGACATCGGCGCCCCCACCGTCGCCTCGCGCTTCTGGCTGCGTCTCAAGGCGATGACCGGCACGCGCTGGACGCAGGACGAGCGCCTGCTCGCGCTCGCTCGCCGCATCGACCGGCCGGAGCGGCCCGCGCCGCTCTACCGCGCGCCCGCGCCGTGCCCGCCGGCTGATGCCCGCCCCCGCCGGATCGCCGTCACCGATGTCGATCGACTGCGCGCCGATCCCTACGGCTTCTACGCCGCCCGAATCCTGCGCCTCGCCACGCTCGAACCCGTCGATGCCGATCCTGGCCCCGCTTGGCGCGGCACCCGCGCGCATGATGTGCTGGAGCGCTGGATGAAGGAGGGGAGCGGCGATCCCGCGCGCCTCGCCGCGCTGGCGCGCGAGATGATCGGCGCGGCCTCCGCGCACCCGCTGCTGAAAGCGCTCTGGCAGCCGCGCCTGCTCGCCGCGTTGGACTGGGTGGCGGCGGAAGTGGCGGCGCAGGCGGAAGCCGGCCGCCAGATCCTGTTCGGCGAGGAATGGGGCGAGATCGGGCGCGGCGGCGTGACGCTCACCGGCAAGCCCGACCGCATCGATCGCCTTCCCGACGGCGCCGTCGCGATCATCGACTACAAGAGCGGCGCCACCGCGAGCGTGCGGCAGGTCGAGGCCGGCTATTCGCTGCAGCTCGGCCTGCTCGGCCTCATCGCACAGGAAGGCGGCTTCCGCCGGATCGCGGCGGGCACGCCGGTCGGCGCGTTCGAATATTGGAAGCTGAGCAAGGGGCAGAGCGGCCGGTTCGGCCACAAGCGCGTGCTCACTGATCCGCGCGGCGCCCATGGCCGTATCATGACCGAGCGCTTCCTGCCCATGGTCGCGCGCTATTTCGACGAGGCGGCGGCGCGCTGGCTGACCGGCGAGGAGCCCTTCGCCGCCCGCCCGCATTCGGACGCACCGGTGTTCACCGACTATGACCAGCTGATGCGCCTGGACGAGTGGTTCGCGCGCGGCGGCGCGCCGGAGGGAGCGAGCGACGATGGCTGAGTTCGGGCCGCTCAAGCCGCTGACCGAGGATCAGGCCGACGCGTCCTATCCGCGCGCCCACCGCTGGGTGAGCGCCTCGGCCGGCACCGGGAAGACGGCGGTGCTCTCCGCCCGCGTGCTGCGGCTGCTGTTGCGCGGCGTGGCGCTCGAGCGCATCCTGTGCCTCACCTTCACCAAGGCCGGCGCGGCGGAAATGGCCGAGCGCGTCCACAGCCGCCTCGCCCATTGGGTGCAGATTCCGGACCGCGACCTGCGCAAGGAACTGTTCGCGCTCGGCGAGGACAATAGCGATGCCGCCATCGCCCGCGCGCGCCTGCTGTTCGCCGATGTGCTGGAGGCGACCGGCGGCGGCCTGCGCATCCAGACTATCCACAGCTTCTGCCAGTCGCTGCTCGCCGCCTTCCCGCTGGAGGCCGGGCTGGTCCCTGGCTTCCGCCCGCTCGACGATCGCGGTCAGGCGGAGCTGTCGCGCGCCGCACTGATCGCCATGCTGGAGGAAGCCGAGCGCAGCCATGACCGCGCGGTCCTGGACGCGATCGAGATGCTGGCGCTCAAGCTGGGCGAGCAGGGGACGCTTGCCTATCTCGCCCGCTGCGTGCCGGCGCTGCCGCTGCTCGAACTGGAGCCGCTGCGGGACATCCGTGCCTTCCTGTTCGGTTTCCTCGACCTGCCCGAAGGCGATATCGAAACGGTGCTGGCCGAAGGCTGCGCCGACGACGCTTTCCCGGTCGCCGAACTGCGCCGCGTCGCGGCCGCCAACCGCGCCTGGGCCACGAAAAGCGGCCTCAACGCCGCCGGTTTCGTCGAGGACTGGCTGGCCTTGAGTCCGGCGGCGCGCGCCGAGGGGCTCGAAGCCCTGTGGCCAGCCCTCTTCACGCGCGAAGGCGAGGTGAAGAATCGCGGCAATGCGAAGCTCCTCGCGGCCCAGCCGGACTATGTCGATCTGGCGCGCGCATGCGCCGCCGCGATCCAGCGCCTGCTCGACCTGCGCAGGCAGGCCGAATTCGCGGAGCGCGCCTCGCAGGCGCTCATCGCCGGCCGCGCCTATGCCCGCACCTATGCGCAGGCCAAGCGACAGGCCGGTGCGGTCGATTTCGACGATCTCATCGGCCGGGCCAGCGCGCTGCTCAACAGCGCCGGCATGGCCGACTGGATCCGCTACAAGCTGGACCAGCAGATCGACCATATCCTCGTCGACGAAGCGCAGGACACCAACAAGGCCCAGTGGGATATCGTCTGGTCGATCGCCAACGAGTTCCTCGAAGTGGAGCCGGACCGCGCGGAGGTGCACCGCACAGTCTTCGTGGTGGGCGACACCAAGCAGGCGATCTTCGGCTTCCAGGGCACCAGCCCCGATGCCTTCCTGACCGCTTTCCGCGAGTTCCGCGAGGCGGCCGAGCGCGCCAGCCATCCGTTCCGCGACCTGCCGCTGCGCCTCAGCTTCCGCTCGGTGCCGGCGGTGCTGGAAGTGGTCGACGCGGTGATCGACCATCTCGGCGCGGCCGCCTTCGGCCTCGATGCACCGCCGGCGCGCCATGGCTTCGCGCGCGCTCATCCCGGCCGGGTGCTGCTCTTGCCGCCCACCATGGCGCGGCCGGCGCAGGCGGACGAGGCGGACGAGCCATCGGGCGACGCGCCGGCCGAGGGCGAGGAGGACTGGCTCGCCGATCATCAGCGCCGCCACGCCGAGCGCATCGCGCAGATGGTGAAGCAGTGGCTCGATCCCGCCGTGCCGCTCCGGCTCGAATCGCAGGGCCGGGCGGTGCAGCCAGGCGACATCCTCATCCTGCTGCGTTCGCGCGGCGCGCTCTCGCGGCTCATCGTCGCGCGGCTCTACGAGGCGGGCGTGCCGGTAGCCGGCGTCGACCGGCTGCGCCTGCAGGCGCCGCTGGCGGTGCGCGATCTGCTCGCGGCACTGCGCTTCGCCGTGCAGCCCGAGGATGATCTCAACCTCGCCAATCTGCTGGTCTCGCCGCTCATCGGCTGGAGCCAGGACCAGCTCATGGCCCGCGCGCTGGGGCGGGAGGAAGGGCGCTCGCTCTGGGCCCATCTGCGCGCCACGCTGGACGCGGCGGACCAGGCGCCGCTGCGCGCCTTGCTGGCCCTGTCGGACCTGACCACGCCTTACCGCTATCTCGAGACCATCCTCTCCGGCGCCATGGATGGCCGCCGCAAGCTCCTCGCCCGGCTCGGCGAGGAAGCGCGCGACGCGATCGACGAGCTGCTCAATGCCGCGCTCGGCTTCGAGGCGGACGACCATCCCTCGCTCCAGCGCTTCATCGACTGGTTCGACCGGGGCGATGCCGACATCAAGCGCGAGCTGACCGAGACCGGCGACATGGTCCGCGTGATGACCGTGCACGGGGCCAAGGGACTGGAGGCGCCGGTCGTGATCCTAGCCGATGCCGCCTTCGATCCCGGCCTCAAGCCGCGCGCGGACGCGGTGTCGCTCCCGGTCACGGCGCAGGCGTCGCTGCCGCTGATGCGTCCCGGCGCGGGCGAGGCGGGCGACCGGCTCGGCGCGGCGATGGCGCAGGCCGAGCGGGTCGAGGCGGAGGAGCATTGGCGGCTGCTCTATGTGGCGCTCACCCGCGCGCAGGAGCAGCTGGTCGTGACCGGCTCGCTCGGCGCGCGCGCGAAAGGCGAGCGGCCCGAGGCAAGCTGGCACCGGGCGGTCGAGAGCGCGCTGCGGGCGCTCGGCGCGCAGCCTGTCGCGGTCGATCCATGGGGCGAAGGGCTGCTCTGGCTCGGCCATGAGCGCCAGATGCCGGCCAGGGCCCAGACGCGCGTCGAGGCCGGCGAGCCCGCCATCGATGCGGATATGCCGCCCTGGCTCCATCAGCCGGCGCCGGTGGAAGCGCGCCCGCCGCGTCCGCTCGCTCCGTCCGCCGCCGTGGAAGACGATGTCCCCGATCCGCCGCCGGATGCCGCCCTGCGCCGCGCCGCCGAGCGCGGCCGGCTGCTCCATGCCCTGTTCGAGCGGCTGCCCGAGCTGCCCGCCGCGCAGCGCGGGGAAGCGGCGGCGCGCTGGCTGGAGCGTCAGGGCGAGGGGCTCGATGCGGCCGGACGCGCGGCGCTGGTCGCCCATGCGATGGCCGTGCTCGACGATCCGGCCCATGCCGCGCTGTTCGGGCCGGATGCGCTGGCCGAGGCGCCGATCGTCGCGGTCGTCGAAGGACAGGTGATCGCCGGCACGGTCGACCGCCTGCTGGTCACGGATGCGCTTGTCCATCTGACCGATTTCAAGACCGGGCGGCGCGTGCCTGCCGATATGGACGAGGTGCCGCTTGCCCATCTCCGGCAGATGGCCGCCTATGCCGCCGCGCTGGAGGTGATCTTCCCCGGCCGGGCGCAGCGCGTCAGCCTGCTCTATACCGCCGGCCCGCGCCTCATCGACCTGCCGACCGCGCTGCTCGATGCGCACAAGCCGCGCTTTGGGGCGCAGGAGCAGTTCTTGTCCGGCCCCGCCCTTGAGACGGATGCGGCGGCAGACTAGATATCAGGCCGATAGTTTCGAGGAGTAGAGCGATCATGGCCACCAAGGCGATTTCCGATGCGAGCTTCCACGACGATGTGATCGCGGCCGACAAGCCCGTGCTCGTCGATTTCTGGGCCGAGTGGTGCGGCCCCTGCCGCATGATCGCCCCTGCGCTCGAAGAGATCAGCGAGGAGCTGGGCGAGAAGGTGACGATCGCCAAGATCAACATCGACGAGCATCCCGATGCCCCGGCCAGATATGGCGTGCGCGGCATCCCGACGATGATCCTCTTCAAGAACGGTTCCCCCGCCGCAACCAAGGTCGGCGCCGCGCCCAAGAGCGCCCTCAAGGGCTGGCTCGAGGGCGAACTGGGCGGCTCCCAGGCAGCCTGATCGAAATGGCCTGAGCGCCCGCTCTTCAGAGGGCCCATCAAGTGCTCCTGCGAAGGCAGGAGCCCAGGGCGCATGAGCACTGCCTGACCGCCCTGGGCTCCTGCTTCCGCAGGAGCACTATGGTTGTTCCCATCCCACCGCGATAATCCAAGCCGGACCGCATGATCCAAACCCTTCCGTTTGCCCTGAGGCAACTGTATTCATGTGGTGAGGAAGGATTGGTTGTATTTGATCATGGCGTTGAGGGTAGTGAGCAGTTTTCGGGCGATAGCGATGATTATGAGCTTGGGAGGTTTTCCGGCGGTTTTGAGACGTTTGGCGATGTTGGCGAAGGGGTGTTTGTGTGCTCGGACGATGGCGAGCGCGGCCAGGTAGAGGGCGCGTCGGACGGCGGGTCGGCCACCGGTGCACCGTGCGGGTCTGGCGCGGGTGCCGCTTTGTCGGACGAAGGGGGCGAGGCCGGCGAGTGTTGCGATCTGGCGACTGGAGAGGCGACCGAGTTCGGGTAAGCGTGCGAGGAGGGTGGCGGCCACGATCGGGCCGACGCCGGGAGCGGAGCGCAGCAGGCGTTCGCGTGCGCTGAGGTTGGGCGAGGCGGCGATGAGGCGGGCGATCTGCTGTTCGATACGCAGCGCCATGGCCTTGAGACGGGCGATCTGGGTCTGGACGAGGCGGCGCATTGCGGCGTCCGCGATTGTTTCGAGCTGGTTATTGAGTTGGACGGCCTGGGCGAGGGGAAGGTCGCGCAGCCGGACATGCTCGGCCAGCCGCAGGGCCTGCCGGTCGTGGACATAGGGTGTGAGCTGGTCGTGGATCGCCGCCAGACAGCGGGCGATCAGCGCGGCATCGAGCGGGTCGGTCTTGGCGATCTGCCGCTCGGCCCGCGCGAAGCTGCGCACACGCGCCGGATCGAGCAGATAGGCTTTGAGGCCGAGCGCATCGAGCCGCTGCGCAAGCGCGCGTTCATAGCCGCCTGACGCTTCAAAGCCGACCTTGAGAGCGTCGGTCGCGGCGAGCCGCTCGAGCTGCCGTCCCAGTGCGCTCAGCCCGCGCTTGGTGTTCGCAACCCGCCAGCATCGGCCCTGCGGGTGAAGATGGATGACGAGTTCATCCTTGGCGACATCGATGCCGACAAGGTCTTTGACTGTGGCATGAGCAGGTCTCCCAAGCTTGTCGTGCGGGGTCCGTGACCACGGCCCCAAGCAACTGTTCGGGGTTTGGGAAGACGGACGCGGCCCTGCTCAGGAACGGTCTTCACCGACCAGCCTGTCGAACGGCCTCACATTCGCCGCCGGGGTGGGGTGGCCACCCCACCCCGGCAAACATCAGATTAGCCCATATCCTTCACACAAGCCTGTCGAAGGGCTTTCCTTTTCTTCTCCCATCTGGCGTTCAAAAGAAGAAGGATGGCCCTTCGACAAGCTCAGGGCGAACGGGATTCAAAAACAGAATCTCGCAAGGGGAGAGGCGCTGTGCCGGCCCAATACCCCGAGGCCGGGTTTCAAGGCTGATCCACTATCCGGGCGACTGGCCGGATCGGGCCCGACAGGGCGACGCCGCTGGCCATGGCCGCGCGTCAATGGCATGGGATCGCACATGACTCCCGCGCTTTCGCTCCGTCTCGATGCCCTGCTGACCGGAACGCCCGCGCTGCTCGCGCCGGGCGTGCTGAGCGCCATGGGCAAATCGCCCGTCGCCGGGCCGGTGCGGATCGGCTGGCTGGGCCTGGAAGGCGACGTCCAGGCCGATCCGGTCCATCATGGCGGCCATGACAAGGCCGTCCATCTGGTGCCGCAGGAACATTATGGCTGGTGGCGCGATGCGATCGGCGCGCATGGCCTGCTGGATGCGCCGGGCGCATTCGGCGAGAATCTGGCGACCCGGGGCGCGACCGAGCGGACGCTGTGCCTGGGCGACCGCTTCACGCTGGGCACGGCGCTGCTGGAGATCAGCCATGGCCGCCAGCCCTGCTCGAAGCTCAATGCCCGGTTCGGGCGCAGGGACGTGCTGGCCCATGCGGTGGCGAGCGGCCGCTGCGGCCTCTATCTGCGCGTGCTCCGCGAAGGCGAGGCGCGGGCGGGCGATATCATGACCCTGGTCGAGCGCAGCCTGCCGGACTGGCCGGTCCAGCGCCTGTTCGAGCTGCTGATCGGCGGCGGCCATGCGCATGATCCGGCCGGCGTCGCCGTCCTTGCGCGGTCGCCGGTTCTCGCCGAGGCCTGGCGCAGCCGGGCGGAGAAGCTGGCGCGATGACGGCGAGCGCATGACGGATGCGCCGCCGCGCTGCTGGCTTTGCGGACGGCCGCTCGGCGCGCGGATCGAATGGCATCACCCGGTGCCCAGGGCCAAGGGCGGGCGCGGGACCGTGCCCGTCCATCCGATCTGCCACCGCGCCATCCATGCGCATCTGGACAATGCGCAACTCCTGCGCGTCGGCGCGGATGTGGAGCGGCTGCGTAGCGAGCCCGGCCTGGCGGCCTTCCTGCGCTGGGTGGCCGGCAAGGCGCCGGACTTCCATGCGCCGACGCACCGGAAGCGGCGCTGAGGCATGTGCGCCTGATATTTGGCCCAAAAGCGCTCCTATCCGAGCCGGATGGGTTTTGGATAGGATCGACATACGGGACAGTGGAACGCGAGCGTGAAGCTAAAGCGTCGCCCCGATCTCCCGCGCGGCGATGTCGGGTTCGCTGGCCTGGGTGATCGGCCGGCCGATGACCAGGATGGAGGCGCCGGCATCGAGCGCCTCGCGCGGCGTGACGGCGCGTTTCTGGTCGCCCATGTGGCTGCCTTCCGGCCGCACGCCGGGCACCACGAAGAAGCCCTGCGGCCAGATCTTGCGGACATGGCCGACCTCCGCGCCGGAGCAGACGATGCCGTCCAGCCCCGCGTCCCGTGCCAGCCGCGCCAGCCGCTCGACATGGACGTGCGGATCGTCGCGCACGCCGGTCTCCTCCAGGTCGCGCTGGTCCAGGCTGGTGAGCATGGTCACGGCCACCACCTTGGTATGGGCGCCGGCGGCGGCCTTGGCGTCCTCCATCATCGCCCGCCCGCCGGCCGCATGCACGGTGAGCACCGCCGGCTCCAGCGGATGCAGCGCCTGCACGGCCTTGGCGACAGTGTTGGGAATGTCGTGCAGCTTGAGGTCGAGGAAGATGGGCAGGCCGAACTTGCGCATCTCGTGCACGCCATGATGGCCGTTGGCGCAGAAGAATTCGAGCCCCAGCTTGAGGCCGCCGACATGGTTGCGGACCTGCTGGACGATCTCCCGGGCGCGCTCCAGGCCCGGCGTATCGATGGCGATGTAGACGATGCTGCTCATGGCTGGTCCGGGGCTGGGAGCGTCGGCGTCTCCGGGGCGGCGGGGTAAGGCGGCGTATTCGTCGTCACCCCGACCGGCGGCACCGCGGCGGCCAGCGCGCGCTCGGCATTGTCGAGCTTGCGGCGCAGCCGCCAGCGCGTGGCCTTGTGCAGCACCCAGAAGGGCAGCGAGCCGGCCAGGAAGGCCACGATGACGACCACCGGCAGCTTGGTGACGAGCTGATTGCCGGCCCAGAGATTGATGGTGACGGGCGTCCAGTTGGTGACGCTGAAGACCATGATGACGATCACCAGCGCGACCCAGAAGGCGGTCCGCAAGAACTGCATGGTTCGATCCCTCGCACTGTTCCGGTTCGCCAGCATAAGCGGGCGGGCGCGGATTGCCTAGGGGGAGGCGGTGGGGGTGGAGTGGCTATTTCCCTTCCGTTCGCTCAGGGCGAACGGATTCGGTTGGGGAATGTCTGCTGCGCCGGCGAGACGAGACCTATTCCCCTGTCCCGAACACCCGCGCGAAGATCGTGTCGACATGCTTCAGATGGTAATCGAGGTCGAACAGGGCCTCGAGCTGGGCGCCGCCGAGATATTCGGACACGCCCGGATCGGCCTTCAGCAGGTCCAGCAGGGAGAGCGCCCCGTCCGACTCCCAGACCTTCATCGCATTGCGCTGGACCAGCGCATAGGCATCCTCGCGGCTGACGCCCGCCTGGGTGAGCGCCAGCAGCACGCGCTGGGAATGGATGAGCCCGCCCATGCGGTTCATGTTCTTCATCATCCGCCTGGGATAGACGAGCAGCTTGTCGATGACGCCGGTCAGCCGCCCCAGCGCGAAATCGAGCGTGATGGTCGCGTCCGGCCCGATGAAGCGCTCGACCGACGAGTGCGAGATGTCCCGCTCATGCCAGAGCGCGACATTCTCCAGCGCGGGCAGCGCATAGGCGCGCACCATGCGGGCGAGGCCGGTCAGGTTCTCGGTGAGCACCGGGTTGCGCTTGTGCGGCATGGCCGACGAGCCCTTCTGGCCCGGCGAGAAATATTCCTCCGCCTCCAGCACCTCGGTGCGCTGGAGATGGCGGATCTCGATCGCCAGCCGCTCGATGGACCCGGCGATCACGGCCAGCGTCGAGAAGAACATGGCGTGCCGGTCGCGCGGGATGACCTGCGTCGAGACCGGCTCGACCGTCAGGCCCATCTTCGCGGCGACATGCTCTTCCACGCGCGGATCGATATTGGCGAAGGTGCCCACCGCGCCCGAGATGGCGCAGGTGGCGACATCGGCGCGCGCCGCCTCCAGACGCGCCTTGCAGCGGCTGAACTCGGCATAGGCCTGCGCCATCTTGAGCCCGAAAGTGACGGGCTCGGCATGGATGCCGTGGCTACGGCCGATGGTTGGCGTGAGCTTGTGCTCGAAGGCGCGGCGCCGGATCGCGGCCAGCAGCGCGTCGAGGTCCGCGAGCAGGATGTCGGCGGCGCGGGTGAGCTGCACGTTGAGGCAGGTGTCCAGCACGTCCGAGCTGGTCATGCCCTGGTGCATGAAGCGCGCATCCTCGCCGACATTCTGCGCGACCCAGGTGAGGAAGGCGATGACATCATGCCTGGTGACCGCCTCGATCGCATCGATGGCGGCGACGTCGATGGCCGGATCGGTCGCCCACCAGTCCCACAGGGCCTTGGCCGCGCTCCTGGGCACCACGCCCAGCTCGGCGAGCGCATCGGTCGCATGCGCCTCGATCTCGAACCAGATGCGGAAGCGCGCTTCCGGCTCCCAGATCGCGGTCATTTGCGGGCGGGCGTAGCGGGGCACCATGGCGGGCTGTCCTGATCGATGTGGAAGTCGCCGTGCCCCTAGCAGGCCGATCCCGCAGGAGCAATCGAGCGGATCGCGGTGCCGCGTTGCGCATTGAAAACATGGGATTCATCGGGTTCGATGCTCGGCTCGGCAGCATGATCGGCTCGGTTCGTCTCAGCAGGACGGACAGGGCCGCGACGCTCCGCCTAGCATTGGGGTTCCCTTGGCAGGCTATGGAAAGGAACAGCCTTGATGATCAGGACTTTCGCCGCTTCGAGCGCCGCGATCGTGGCGTCGCTCATGTTCGCTCAGACCGTGAGCGCGCAGGAAGCAGCGGCGCCAGCCCCGCAGACCGAAACGCCGGCTCCCGCATCGGAGGCGCCCGCGCAGGAGACGGCCGCACCGGCCGAGGCAGCGGCGCCCGCGCCGGCCGCCAATCCCCAGATCGTGGCGTTCGTCGATCAGGAGTTTCCGCAGGCCGACGCGGATGGCGACGGCAAGCTGTCGGAAGCGGAGTTCAAGGCCTGGATCACCAAGCTGAAGCTTGCCGAGCTGCAGGCCCAGAACAAGCCGGTCGATCAGGCCCAGGTGGACACCTATGCCACCAATGCCTTCTCCATGACGGACAAGGACAGCGACAAGCTGGTGAGCCGCGACGATCTGGTGAGCTTCTTCAGCGGCGGCTGAACGCGGTTCGTCCACGGACGGAGAATCATCGAAGGCCCGGAGCAACGCCTGCTCCGGACCTTTTTGCGTCTTGGCAGGCTCGCCGTCCGGAGATGGAATCGCGACGGATCGCCGGAGCATTCCCCCGACAGCGGGTTGAAATGGCGTTTCCCAGCCCGAGATCGGGTGGACGGGGCAGGTCGTTCTCGATCGAGGGATTGCGATGTCTCGGGCTTTCCTTGCTGCCGCGCTGCTCATTGTTCCGGATATGGCGCACGCACAGCAGAGCGCACCGGCCCCGAGCGTCGATGCCGTCGACAGCGATTTCGGGCGCTATGACGTCAATGGGTCCGGCGGCCTGGACCGGCAGGAGTTCACGCTCTGGCTCGCCGACAGGACGCGCAAGGACCCGGCGGGACAGCGTGGCGCGCCGGCGGAGCAGCTGAGCGATCGGGCGGCGGACGCATTCACGCAAGCCGACTCCGATGGGGATGGGAGCGTGACGAAGGATGAGCTGTTGCGCTTCCAGCCATGAGGTTGGAGTCGTAACTCGTTGGACTTGCGGCACCGCCTTTTCCCATCGTCATCCCCGCGAACGCGGGGATCCAATGCTGCATCGCCCCTGGATTCCCGCGTTCGCGGGAATGACAAAGAAGGAAGAGGGTAGGGAGAGGCATGACCCCGCAGCCTGTCCTGATCGGATGGGTGCGCACTTCTCCTCCGTTCGACACGAACGGAAATGGCCTGAGGGAGAAGGCGCGCAGACCGAGCAGATCGAACCCTAAAGCAGCCCGCTGGCGCGCATCGAGCTGTGGCCGTCGCTGCCGATGATGAGATGATCGTGGATGATGATGCCGAGGGGGCGTGTCGCCTCGACGATGTCGCGGGTGATGGCGATGTCCTGCCGGCTCGGCTCGGGCGTGCCGCTCGGGTGGTTGTGCACGAGGATGAGGCTGGTCGAACCCAGCTCCACGGCGCGCTTGACGACCTCGCGCACATAGATGGCGGTCTGGTCGATGGTGCCATCGCCCATATGATCGTCGCGGATCAGCATGTTGCGGCTGTTGAGATGCAGCACGCGGACCCGCTCGACGGGCAGGAAGGCCATGTCCGCGCGCAGATAGTCGAGCAGTGCCTGCCAGCTGGAGAGGACGGGCCGCTCGGCGACCGTGCCCTTGAGCATCCGCAGCGTGGCGGCCTGCACGATCTTGAGCGCGGCGATGCTGGTCTCGCCCAGCCCGTCGACGCCGCGCAGGGCGCTCCAATCCGCGCTGAGCACGCCGCCCAGCCCGCCGAAACGGGCGATGAGCGCCTTGGCGAGCGGCTTGGTGTCGCGCCGGGGAATGGCCAGCGCCAGCAGATATTCGATCAGCTCATGGTCGAGCAGCGCATCCGGCCCGCCATCGGCGAGGCGCTGGCGCAGCCGGGCGCGATGGCCGGTCCCGTCATGGCCGGCTTCGTCACGCGATGTCGTCGGGCTCTTGCCCCGGGATCGGCCTTCGCTCATGAGCGTTAGAGCTAGGCGCGGGCCCATTCCGCGGCAAGCGGAATGACATGCGTGGATGAAGGACGGCCGATCCCCTTGGCAGAGGATGGCGAACAGCAGGACGAACGCGCGCTGACGCGCCGGCGCCGGATTCGCCTGGCGCGGCGGACGGCGGGGACGAGCACGCTGGTCCTGGCGGTGGCGGCGGGCGGCCTGTGGATCGCGCGCAAGCCGATCGCGGACAGCTTCATCGCCCGGGAACTGGCCTCCTACGGCATCGAGGGGCGCTACGAGATCACGCGCATCGGGCCGCGCACGCAGCGGCTCGAACATCTAGTGATCGGCGATCCGCGCGCGCCGGACCTCACCGTCCGCCTGCTGGAGGTCGATATCGGCCTGGGCTTCTCGGGCGCGCGGATCACGCGGGTGAGAGCGGACGGCGTGCGCCTGCGCGGGCGGCTGGTGGACGGCAAGCTCTCGCTCGGCCAGCTCGACCGGCTGCTGGAAGGCGGCACCGGCGAAGCAAGCTTGCCGGAATGGACCGTGCAGCTGAACGATGCGCGCGCGGCGATCGCCACGCCTTATGGCGGGATCGATCTCGCCCTGGCGGGGCAGGGCTATATGCCCTCCGGCTTCAAGGGCCGGCTGACCGCTTCCGCACGCGCCCTGCGGGCGGGGGACTGCCTCGTCGACGGGCTGTCCGCGCCGCTCACCGTCACCACCACCGGCGCTCAGCTCGTCCTAGACGGACCGGCGCGGACGCGGGGCATAAGCTGCAAGGGCGCGGCGCTGGCGCTGGCCGATCCCAAGCTCGACTTCAATGTCCGCACCGATCTGGCGATGACCGACATGAGCGGCGCGGCCAGCTTCGCGGCGCCGGACCTGGCGCAGGCGGACCGGCGGTTCGGCCGGCTGGCGGGACTGCTCACCTTCCAGGGCGGCAGCGAGGATCTGCGCGGCAGCGCATCGCTCTCCGCCGACACGATGGCGCTGGACGGCGTGACCACCGGCATCGCCAAGCTGCGCGGCAATTTCGCGATGCGCCCGGAGGCGCGGAACCGGTCGATCGCGGTGACCGGCGTCGCCACGATCGACGATGCGCGCGCCGGCGCGGGCACCGACCTCTCGGCGCTGGCGAGGAACGCCGCCGGCACGCCGCTGGAGCCGCTCGCCGTCAAGCTCGTCCGCGCCGTCCGGCAGGCCGAGGCGGGCAATCACATGGTGATCGGCGGGGCCGTCAACCTGCTCGGCACGCATGGCAATGCGACGCTCGACCAGCTCGAATTCACCTCGGACAGCGGCGCGCGGATCATCGCCCTGCGCGGCAGCGCGATCAAGGCCAAGTGGCCGGACGCCGCCATCCAGGCGCAAGGCACGCTGCAGCTTTCCGGCGGCGGCCTGCCCGAGGGCCGCATCCTGATGGCCACCGACGAAGGCGGCGGGATCAACGGCACGGCGCAGTTCCAGCCCTATCAGGAGGGCACGGCCCGCCTTGCGCTGACGCCGGTGCGGTTCGGGATCGCGCCCGATGGCGGCGGCCGCTTCGCGACGACGCTGACGCTGGATGGGCCGCTGCCCGATGGCGCGCTGCAGGGCCTGTCGGTGCCGCTCGACGCGCGGGTCGGCGCGGACGGCGCGCTTGCGCTTGCGGGCGATTGCGCGCCGGTGCGCTGGAAGGCGCTGCGGATATCGAGCCTGGCGCTCGATCCCGCGGCGCTGCGCCTGTGCGGCATCGGGCGAGGGGATTTCCAGCTCGGCGCGGTGCGGCTGACCGGCCGGGCCGGCGAAAGCCCGCTGGTCATCACTGCCGATTCGGCGCACTATGCGCTGAAGAACGGCCGCTTCGCGCTCGCCGCTCCGGACATCCGCATCGGCGAAGGGCCCGACCCGGTCCGCCTGGCCGCGGAGACCCTTTCCGGCGCGGCCACCGGCTCGGGCCGTCTGGCCGGCACCATCGAGCATGGCGCGGGGCGCATCGGCACCGTCCCGCTCGACCTGCAGGCGATCGAGGGGCGCTGGACCTTCGCCGACGGGACGCTGGAAGTGGAAGGCGGCCTTCGCGTCAGCGACACGGCGCCTGATCCGCGCTTCAATCCGCTCGCTGGCCGCGATGTCCGCCTGACGATGGTGGGCGGCCGGATCGAGGCCATGGGGCAGCTGGTGCATCCGGCGCGCAATGTCCGCGTGGCCGAAGTCGTCATCCGGCACGACCTGTCGAGCGGGGTTGGGCGCGCCGACCTGACGGTCGACGGCCTGCAGTTCGGCAATGCCATACAGCCCGACGATCTGACGCCGCTGGCGCTCGGCGTGGTCGCCAATGTCGAGGGGCGGGTCGAGGGCGCCGGTCAGATCCGCTGGACCGGCACGGACGTGACGAGCGACGGGCAATTCTCGACCCGCGACATGGCGCTCGCCGCCGCCTTCGGTCCGGCCGAGGGCCTCAGCGGCACGATCCGCTTCGCCGACCTGCTCGGCATGCGCACCGAGCCGGGGCAGATCGTGACGCTGCGCAGCGCCAATCCCGGCATCGAGGTGCATGACGGAGTGATCCGCTATGCCCTGCTCTCCAACGAGCAGGCGCGGATCGAGGGCGGGCACTGGCCCTTCGCCGGCGGCGATCTCGAGCTGCTGCCCGCGACGCTGGAGCTGGACGCGCACAAGCCGCGCGCGCTGACCTTCCGCGTGATCGGCCTCGACGCCGGCGCGTTCATCAACACGCTGGAGCTGGACAATATCTCCGCGACCGGCACCTTCGACGGCCTGCTGCCGATGATCTTCGACGAGCGCGGCGGCCGCATCGAGGGCGGCCTGCTGGTGGCGCGGCAGCAGGGAGACCAGCCGCGCATCCTGGAGACGACGCAGGGCCTCAGCATTCCCTGCGATCCGAACCGGCAGGCCGGCAATCTCTCCTATGTCGGCGACGTCTCCAACGCCGAGATGAACATGTTCAGCAAGCTGGCCTTCGATGCGCTCAAGAATCTGCGCTATCGCTGCCTCGCTATCTATCTCGACGGTGCGCTGGACGGCGAATTCGTCACGCGCGCATCGATCAACGGCGTCAACCAGGGCACCGAGGAGGCGCGCAACAGCTTCATCGCGCGGCCGTTCCTGGGCCTGCCGTTTCTCTTCAACGTGCGGATCGAGGCGCCGTTCCGCGGCCTGCTCCGGACCGCCACCGGCCTCGCGGACCCGACGGTGCTGATCCGCGACGGCGATCTCGGCGATCAATTTGTGCCGGCCGGGACGGACGGGCTTGCCGTTCAGCCGCCGGACAGCGAGAATGATACAGAAAGGGACCAGGAATGAGGCAATGGACAAGGATCGGACAAGGCGCGCTGGCAGCGACGCTCGCCCTCGCAGGGGGCGGCTGCATCCAGGTGCGCGCGCCCGAGAAGCCGATCGAGATCAACCTCAACGTGAAGATCCAGCAGGAAGTGGTCGTGCGGCTCCAGAAGGACGCCCAGGACCTCATCAACAACAATCCGGAGCTTTTCCCGCAATGACACGCATCATCAGGACATTCGCACCGCTGGCGGGGCTGGCGATGTTCGCGGCCCTGGGCGCCGCGCCCGCCCAGGCGCAGGACGCCGTCATCAGCGCCGCCAAGGCCGCCGGCCAGGTCGGCGAGCAGGCGGACGGCTATCTCGGCATCAAGGGCAGCGTCAGCGCCGAGGTGCGCCAGGCCGTGGACGCGCTCAATATCCGCCGCCGCGCGGCCTATACCGACCTTGCGGGCCGTCGCAACGCGACGGTGCAGGACGTGGCGGCCGTGACCGGCTGCCAGACGCTCAAGAGCCGCGTCTCGCAGGGCCAGATCTACCGGATCGGCAATGGCGACTGGCAGACCAAGGGCGCGGGCCCGATCGCCCTGCCGGACTATTGCGCCGCCGCGGGCAACTGAAGATCGCCGCGATTCGGTCTTCTCCGGACCGCGTGAAACACCGGTTTTCGCGGCGATTTCCATAAGCCAAGCGCTGGTGTTGACTTGCGGGGCTTCGCTTTCTACACGGGCCGCGCCTTGACGGGGGCGGCATAGGCACGTCATGGAGCCCTGAACGCGCGGGACCGATCCGCACGAAGCCGGGAGCTGCGATGATGCCTGACACTGATCCCGGGCAGGACCCGATCGCCGAAGATGCGCGCATCCGCTCCCTGGAGGAGCGGCTCAAGCGCGCCGAGGCGGTCGAGCAGGCCAGGACTGCAACAGGCCAGGTTGGCGAAGCGGACGAGAATTATCGTCTCGGCAACCGGGTGCTTGCGGAACTGATCGGCGGTCTTGCAGGCGGCGCGCTGATCGGATGGGTCCTGGACCGGTTCATCGGCACATCGCCCTGGCTCCTGCTGGCCTTCCTCTTTCTGGGGATCGTTGTGGCCTTCAGGAACATCATCAGGATTTCGACCAAGCGTCCTCCCAAATAGGGCGCTTTCGTCTTAATCGCAGGCGGTAAACTGGGACTGACACGTGGCACAATCCGGCAAGATCGACCCCATGCACCAGTTCGCGATCGAGCCCCTGTTCGGCACCGATCAGTGGACGATCGGCGGGCACAGCATTGCTTTCACCAACAGTGCGCTGTGGATGGTCATCACGGTCGTCGTGCTGTGGCTGTTCATGCTCGGCGGCATGAAGCGCCAGCTGGTGCCCGGCCGCTGGCAGGCCGCGGTCGAGACGATGACCGGTTTCATCGACAATCTGCTCGCATCCAATGTGGGGCCGGCGGGCAAGAAGTTCGTGCCTTACGTCTTTTCGCTGTTCATGTTCATCCTGCTGGCGAACATCCTCGGCCTGCTGCCGCTCGGCGTCATCGGCCTGCACCCCTTCACCTTCACCAGTCATTTCACCGCGACCGGCGTGCTGGCGATCATGAGCTTCGCCATCGTGCTGATCGTTGGCTTCTGGAAGCATGGGCTGCATTTCTTCTCCCTGTTCGTGCCCCATGGCACGCCGACGCTGATGATCCCGTTCATCTTCCTGATCGAGCTGGTCTCCTTCCTCGTGCGCCCGTTCAGCCTCGGCCTGCGACTGTTCGTCGCGATGACCGCCGGGCATGTGCTGCTCAAGGTGCTCGCCGGCTTCGTCATCAACAGCACCAATGCCGGCGCGGGCTTCGGCCTGACGGTCGGCCTCTCCAGCTTCCTGCTGATGATCGGCATCAGCGCGCTGGAGCTGCTGGTCGCCGTCATCCAGGCCTATGTGTTCGCGCTGCTGACCTCGCTCTACATCAATGACGCGGTCAATCTGCACTGAGTTTTCAATCCACTGAATGACCTGATTGTGAAAAGGAGTTAATTGACATGGACGCAGAAGCCGCAAAGCTGATCGGTGCCGGTCTCGCCGCGATTGGCGCCGGCATGGCCGCGCTCGGCGTGGGTAACGTGTTCGGCTCGTTCCTGGAGAGCGCGCTGCGCAATCCCGGCGCCGCCGACGGTCAGCAGGGCCGCCTGTTCATCGGCTTCGCCGCCGCCGAGCTGCTCGGCCTGCTGGCGTTCGTCGTCTCGATGATCCTGATCTTCGTTGCCTGATCGCGCAATCGATCCGACAATGTGGGTGGTCCCGGCCTGCATGACGGCCGGCCGGGCCGCCGGGATGGACAGGTGACATGCCTCAGATAGCCCAGCTTGCCGCAACCTATTCGTCGCAGATCTTCTGGATCCTGCTGACCTTCGGGTTCGTCTTCTTCGTCATCGGCCTCGGCATGGTGCCGAAGGTCCAGTCGACGGTCGACCTGCGTGACCGGAAGATCGCCGATGATCTCGCCGCCGCGCGCGAGAATTCGGCGGCTGCCGATGCGCTCGAAGCGGACTGGCGGGCCCAGGAGAATGAGGCGCGCGCCGCTGCCCAGGCCCGCCTGGCCGCGGCCAAGGCGGAAGCGGCGCGGGACCGGGAGGCCAGGCTGGCCAAGGTCGATGCCGCGATCGGCGAGACGCTCGCCGGCGCCGAGGCCCGCATCGCGGACAGCCGCGTGAAGGCGCTAGGAGAGATCGAGGCCGTGGCGGCAGAGGCGGCGACGGATATCGTGCGCCGTCTGGCCGGGACGGAGGTGTCCGCTGACGCGGCGCTCAAGGCAGTGAAGGCGGTGATCTGACAATGTCCAACGAGATCGACGCCGGCATGGCCAGCGACAACGCTTCCCTCGCCGTGGAGCATAATCTGGATCAGGCCGACAAGGTGCAGGCGCTCGATGGCGACGTGCATGCCGAGGTCGAGGCGCATGGCGGCCCCTCCGCGCATGAACCGGAGCCGACCGCGCTCTACATGAACGGCACGGCGTGGGTCAGCCTCGCCATGCTGGTGTTCATCGCGATCCTGCTCTGGAAGAAGGTGCCGGCCGCGATCGCGGGCGCGCTGGACAAGAAGATCGCCGGCATCCGCTCGCAGCTCGACGAGGCCGCCCGGCTGCGCGCCGAGGCCGAGGCGCTGAAGGCGGAATATCAGGCGAAGATCGCTGCGGCGGCCAAGGATGCCGAAGCGATGCGCCTCGCCGCCGAGCAGGAGGCCGCGGACCTGATCGAGGCCGCCCGGACCGAGGCGGAGGCACTGGTCGCCCGCCGCCAGAAAATGGCCGAGGACAAGATCGGCGCGGCCGAGCGGGCTGCCATCGCCGAGGTCCGCGCCAAGGCGGCTGCCGCGGCCACCGCCGCCGCCGCGACCCTGCTGCGCGAGACGCATGACGCGAAGGCGGACAAGTCGCTGGTCGATGATGTGATCGGCAAGCTGGCGCACTGACCGTTTCGCCAGCGCCGATCGGATGAAGGCCGGGCCGGGGTTTCCCGCCCGGCTTTTCTCATGCGTGCGGAGTTTCTAAATGGAGTGTCATGGCCCCGCGCAACTCTTCCAATGATCCGTCCGCACCCCATGCGCCCGAGCGCTTCAACGAGGAGAAGGCGACCTATGCGGTGCGCGGCTCGGACGCGCCGGATATCGCTGCGGGTGTGGCGGCGATCCGCGAGACGCTGAAGACGCTCGGGGCGCGGCCCGGCGTCTATCGCATGCAGGATGCGCGCGGCGACGTGCTCTATGTCGGCAAGGCGCTGGCGCTCAGGAACCGCGTGACCAACTATACCCAGGTCGAGCGGCTGTCCAAGCGGCTGCAGCGCATGGTCGCGCAGACCCGCTCGATGACCATCGTCACGACCAACAACGAGGCGGAGGCGCTGCTGCTGGAAGCCCAGCTCATCAAGCGCTTCCGGCCGCCCTATAATGTGCTGCTGCGCGACGACAAGAGCTTCCCCTTCATCCTGCTGCGCGAGGACCATGTCTTTCCGCGCGTCCAGCTCCATCGGGGGGCGCGGAAGATCAAGGGGCAATATTATGGCCCGTTCGCGGGGGCGGGGCAGGTGCGCAAGACGCTGAACGCGCTGCAGAAGCTTTTCCTGCTGCGCAGTTGCACGGACAGCTTCTTCAACAATCGCTCGCGGCCCTGCCTGCTCTACCAGATCAGGCGTTGCTCGGCGCCCTGCGTGGGGCGGATCAGCGAGGCGGACTATGCGGAACTGGTGGCGGACGCGCAGGATTTCCTTGGCGGCAAGTCGACCAAGGTGCAGGCGAAGCTGGGCGATGCCATGACCCGCGCCGCCGAGGCCATGGATTATGAAATGGCCGCCGTCTATCGCGACCGGCTGAAGGCGCTCACCTTCATCCAGGGCAGCCAGGCGATCAATGCCGAGGGGCTGGGCGATGCGGACATCTTCGCGCTCGCCAGCCGCAATGGCGGCATGTGCATCCAGGCTTTCTTCATCCGCGGCGGGCAGAATTGGGGGCATCGCAGCTTCTTCCCCGTGCACACGGCCGAAGTGGGCGAGGATGAGGTGCTGATGCAGTTCATGGCGCAATTCTACGAGGATGTGCCGCCCGCGCCGCTCATCCTGTGCGACCGCGAGCCGGCCGAGACGCTGCTGCTCGGCGAGGCGCTCGCCCAGCGCATCGGCCGCAAGGTGCGCATCGAGGTGCCGCAGCGGGGCGAGCGGATGAAGCTCATCCGCCAGGCGCAGCGCAACGCCGAGGAAGCGCTGGAGCGGCGGCAGGCCGAGAGCAGCGCGCAGGGCAGGATCCTCGCCGAGATGGCCGACCTGTTCGCGCTGGAAGGGCCGCCGGACCGCATCGAGGTCTATGACAACAGCCATATCCAGGGCACCAGCGCGCTGGGCGGCATGATCGTCGCGGGGCCGGAAGGCTTCCGCAAGAGCGCCTATCGCAAGTTCAACATCAAGCGGGCCGAGACCATCCCCGGCGACGATTTCGGCATGATGCGCGAGGTGTTCGAGCGGCGCTTCGCCCGCGCCCAGGAGGAGGACCCGGAGCGCGACGGCGGCGAATGGCCGGACCTGGTGCTGATCGACGGCGGGCGGGGCCAGCTCAACGCGGCGCGGCAGGTGCTGGAGGAGCTGGGCGTCGAGGATGTGCCGATGGTCGGCGTCGCCAAGGGGCCGCATCATGGCCGCGAGGGGCGCGAGGTCTTCCACCTGCTGGACGGGCGGGAGCTGACCCTGCCGGTCAATCATCCGGTGCTCTTCTACATCCAGCGGCTGCGCGACGAGGCGCACCGCTTCGCCATCGGCGCGCACCGGCAGAAGCGCAGCAAGGCGATCACGGTCAGCTCGCTGGACGAGGTGCCGGGCATCGGCCCGGCGCGCAAGAAGGCGCTGCTCATGTATTTCGGCACGGCCAAGGCAGTGCGCAATGCGAGCCTGGAGGATCTGCAGCGGGCGCCGGGCGTGTCGTCGGCGGTGGCGCAGACGGTCTATGATTTTTTCCACGGTTGATGCGGGCTGCCGGCGTGTCGGCGGCGTTCTGAAGATGGCGTGTCCTGTTCAAATGCGACAACCATGTGCTTTCGCAGGAGCACTGTGTTTGTGACTCTGGGCGATGCGGTTTTGTTGCATGATCCTGCATCTATGGGATGGGGCCGCTGTCCGCGAAGATCGCAAGCCGATCCGACACCTGATCGCCGCCATGGTTGAACCGGCCGGCAATCGGCGTTAAGGGCGCTTCCATTCCCCCCCCCCCCTCATTGGACAAATCGGGCATCCATGCTGTTCACCTTTCTTCTCGTCGTGCAGGCCATCATCGCCTTTGCGCTGGTCTCGGTCATCCTGATGCAGCGATCGGAGGGCGGTGGCCTCGGCATGGGCGGCAGCCCGACCGGGCTCATGTCGGCGCGTGGCGCGGCCGATTTCCTGACGCGCGCGACGACGATCCTCGCCAGCATCTTCGTGATGCTGAGCATCGTGCTGGCGATCATCGCGGCGACCCAGCATCGCGGCGCCACCATCGACACATCGCTGGTCGGCAAGACCGCGCCGGCCGATCGCGACCCGACCGTAGCGGGCGGCGACGCGCTGGCCAATGCCGCGGCCGCCGCCGATAACGGCGCGGCGGCCGGCAATCAGGCGGTCCCGCTCGCCCAATAACGGAAATTTACGATCTTTTTTTCGGGCGGCCGGATTCGGCCGCTTGCCCTCACTCGTGGGTTCAGCTTAAGCCTCATCTCCCATGGCGCGGTTCATCTTCATCACCGGCGGCGTGGTCTCCTCGCTTGGAAAAGGGCTCATGGCCGCCTCGCTGGCGGCCCTCCTCCAGGCGCGCGGGTTCAACGTCCGCATTCGCAAGTTCGATCCCTATCTGAACGTCGATCCGGGCACCATGTCGCCCTATCAGCATGGCGAGGTCTATGTGACGGACGACGGGGCGGAGACGGACCTCGACCTCGGCCATTATGAGCGCTTCACCGGCGTGCCGACGCGCCAGAGCGACAATGTGACGCAGGGCCGGGTCTACCAGACCATCATCCAGCGCGAGCGGCGCGGCGACTATCTGGGCGCCACGGTGCAGGTGATCCCGCACGTCACCGACGAGATCAAGGCCTTCGCGACCGCCGAGACGGACGATGTCGACTTCGTGCTGTGCGAGATCGGCGGCACGGTGGGCGACATCGAGAGCCTGCCGTTCATGGAGGCGATCCGCCAGCTCCACAACGAGCTGGGCGCGGGCCGGTCCATCTTCGTGCATGTGACGCTGGTGCCCTATATCGCGGCGGCGGGCGAGCTCAAGACCAAGCCCACCCAGCACAGCGTGCGCGAGCTGACCTCGCTCGGCATCCAGCCCAACATCCTGCTCTGCCGCACCGAACATCCGCTGCCCGAGAGCGAGCGGGCGAAGATCGCGCTGTTCTGCAACGTCTCGAAGGATGACGTCATCCCGGCGCTGGATGCCCGGAGCATCTATGCGGTGCCGCAGCAATATCATGCCGAGGGCCTGGATGCGGCGGTGCTGCGCGCCTTCCGGATGGAAGGCGCCCCGGAGCCGAACCTCACGCGCTGGGCCGACATCATGGACCGGCAGGAGAATCCCGAAGGCGAGGTGACGATCGGCGTGGTCGGCAAATATGTGGGGCTGCCGGACGCCTACAAGTCGCTGCACGAGGCGCTGGTGCATGGCGGGCTCGCCAACCGGGTGAAGGTCAAGATCCAGTGGCTGGACGCCGAGCTTTTCGAGGAAGAGGACAGCGACATCGCCGCGAGGCTGGAGCCGATGCACGGCATCCTCGTGCCCGGCGGCTTCGGCGTGCGCGGCTCGGAAGGCAAGATCGCCAGCGTGCGCTTCGCCCGCGAGCGCAAGGTGCCGTTCTTCGGCATCTGCTTCGGCATGCAGATGGCCTGCATCGAGGGCGCGCGCAACACGGCGGGAATCGAGCAGGCCTCGACCAGCGAGTTCGGCCCGACGCAGGAGCCGGTCGTCGGCCTCATCACCGAATGGATGAGCAAGGACGGGCTGCAGGTGCGCGACGCGGCGTCCGACCTCGGCGGCACGATGCGGCTGGGCGCCTATCCCGCGCGGCTGGCCGGCAACAGCGTCGTCGCCAGCGTCTATGGCGCCGAGGAGATCAGCGAGCGGCACCGCCATCGCTACGAAGTGAACACGCGCTATCGTGAGCCGCTGGAGAAGGGCGGGCTCATCTTCTCAGGCATGTCGCCGGACGGGCAACTGCCCGAGATCGTCGAGCGGCCGGACCATCCCTGGTTCATCGGCGTGCAGTTCCACCCCGAACTCAAGTCCAAGCCCTTCGATCCGCACCCGCTGTTCGCGAGCTTCATCGCGGCGGCAGTGAAGCAGAGCCGGCTGGTCTGAGGCCTCGTGCGGGCCGGCATTGCCCGCGTGACGCCGCTGCTCGCCGCTCTATGATGCCGGCATGATGAAAAGCCTCATCGTCGCCGCGCGCGATCGCGGCCGGCTCGCCGAGATCATACAGATCGCCTCGCAGTTCGGCCTGGGCGCGCTGCTCGCGCGCATGGGGATCGAGCGCGGCGCGGAAGGAGTCGGAGCGGGCGAGGGCGCAGAGAGCCTGCCGGCACGGGCGCGGCTGGCGCTGGAAGCGCTCGGGCCGACCTTCGTGAAGCTCGGCCAGATACTGGCGACGCGCGGCGACCTGCTGCCGCCCGAATGGATCGTTGAACTGGAGCAGCTCCACGCGCGGGCGCCGACGCTGCCCTTCGCGCAGCTGCGCGCGGATGTGGAAGCCGCGCTGGGCGAGCCGCCCGAGCAGGCCTTCGCCGCCTTCGATCCCGAACCGATCGCCGCCGCTTCCATGGCGCAGGTCCACCGGGCGACGCTGCGCGACGGACGGCTGGTGGTGCTCAAGATCCGGCGCCCCGGCATCCGCCCACGCATGGAAGCGGACCTGCGGCTGATCGCCCATGTCGCGGCGCTCGCGGCGCAGACCAGCGCGGAGGCGCGGCGCTTCCAGCCGGGCGCGTTGGTGCGGCAGCTCGCCGAGGCGATCCTGGCGGAGCTGGACTTCACGGCCGAGGGGCGCAATGCCGACCGGCTGCGCGCAGACTTCGCCGGCGAGGCGCGCCTCATCGTCCCCGAGGTTCACTGGGCCTGGACCAGCGAGACGCTGCTGGTGATGGACTATGTCGAGGGCATTGCGCCGCGCGATGGCGCGACGTTGCGCGCCGCCGGCATCGATCCCGAGGCGATCGCCGAGCTGGGCGCGGATATCGTGCTGGACATGGTGCTGGCGAACGGCCGCTTCCATGCCGATCCGCATCCCGGCAACTTGCTCTGCCTGCCGGGCAACCGGCTGGCGCTGCTCGATCTCGGCATGGTCGGCCAGGTCGCGCCGCGCCGGCGCGGCGAGCTTGTCGACTTCGTGCAATCACTGGGCGCCGGCGATCCCGCAGGGCTCGCCGATGTGATGGCGCTCTGGACCGAGGGGAGCGGCGCGCCGCGCGCGCAGGTCGAACGCGCGGCCGAGCGGCTGATCGCCCGGCATGCCGACGGCCGCTTCGTGCTGAGCGCGATGGTGGCCGATTTCCTGGCCCTGCTGCGCGAGGAGCGCATGACCATGCCGCCAGACCTGCTGCTGGTCTTCAAGGCGCTGGTGACGCTGGACGGCGTGCTCATGGCGATCGCGCCCGACTTCGATCTCTCGCGGGCGATGCGGCGATCCTCGCTGCGGCTCCTGCGGCGCCGGCTCGATCCCGAGCATTGGGTGCCGCTGCTGTGGGCGGTCGGCCGGGAACTGGGCCGGCTGGGGGACGATGCTCCACGCTTCATCCGGGCGGCCGCCCGGCGGCTGGAGGCCGAAGCGGCCCGGCCGCCCGAAATGAGTGGGCAGGCGATTGCCTCGGCGGCGCGGCTGATCGCCGCGTCGATGCTGATCGGCGCCTGTCTGGTGGGCGCCGCCGTGCTGCTGTCATAGAGGCTATCCGGATAGTATCCGCACTTCGGCTCCATCCGAACCACACAAAAGGGCGCCCGGTCTCCCGGGCGCCCCACTCTCTGGATCGAGAGCTCGGATGCGGCTCAGGCGGCGTTCTTGTCGCCGGTGGTCAGGTCGACCACTTCGCCCTTGCCGTTGATGGCGATCTTGCGGGGCTTCATCGCGTCCGGAACCTCGCGGACCAGCTCGATGGTCAGCAGGCCATCGGAAAGGTCGGCGCGCTCCACGCGGACGAAGTCGGCCAGCTCGAACCGGCGCTCGAAGCTGCGGTTGGCGATGCCGAGATGCAGATATTTGTTGCGATCATCCTCGGCGACCTCCGCCTTGCGGCCAGTGACCTGCAGCAGGTTCTGCTGCGCGGTGATGTCGATCTCATCCGCCTTGAAGCCGGCGACGGCGATGGTCACGCGATAGCGGTCCTCGTCCACGCGCTCGATATTGTAGGGCGGATAATTGTCCGCATTCTGCAGCCGCGCGCTGTTCTCGATCAGGTCGAACAGGCGATCGAAGCCGACAGTGGTGCGGCGATAGGGGGTCAGGTCAAATCCACGCATTGTCAAATCCTCATGTTGAGCGTTTTGATCGTGCGATGCCGGACCCTAGAATGGCGTCCGGGGCATCATCCGGTCCCATGTGCGGCGACCGGACGCCATCGAGATATGTGCGGCCCGAAGGGTTTCAAGAGGGTGCGGCGCCAAGCCCGAACAACGCCATTGACGGGCCGCCCGACCGCGCATAGGCGCGCGGACCATGACCGCGAAACCGGCGCCGTCCAAGGAAGCGGCGCGCCTGCGCCTCTATATCCTCAGCGTCCTCATCGACATCGCGGTGCTGGGGCTGGCCTTCGCGCTCGCCAACATCCTGGTGCTGAGGTCGCTTGCCGGCGAGCCAGGCAAGCCGCACGGGCTGGTGATGTTCGCGATGATCGCGCCGGTCTATGCGCTGATCGCCATCCCCGGCGGCGTCTATGGCATCCGCATGATCGGCAACCGGCGAGCGAGCGCGGTGAAGGCGGTGTGGACCCTGGCCCAGGCCGCCGCACTGATGCTCATCATCGTCTATCTGGGCAAGATCGCCGAACAGCTCTCGCGCCTCACTTTCCTGGTGGGGTTGTCGCTTTCCGCCATCGGGCTCGTCGCGGCGCGCTGGCTGATCGAGCGGATCGCGCTGGCGCTGGTCGGCGAGGTGCCGCACATCACCGTGCTGCTGGTCGACGGCGTCGAGATCGAGACGCCGCACGGGGCCTGGCGGATCGACGCGGCGTCGATCGGCGTCGATCCGGCCGAGCATGATGCGGCCATGGCGCGGCGGCTGGCCGAGGGCGTGGGCGGCGCGGAGCGGGTGGTCGTCGCCTGCCCGGCCGAGCGGATCGAGGACTGGCGGGTGGCGCTGCAGGCGCTCTCCGCCAAGGGCGAGATACTGGTGCCGGAGATGCGCCGCTTCGCGCCGGTCAAGGTGAGCGCGTTCGACGATCAGCCGACCATCGTGGTGGCGGGCGGGCCGCTGCTGTTCCGCGACCGGCTGGTGAAGCGGATGCTGGACCTGGCGATCTGCGTGCCGGCGATCATCCTCTTCTCGCCGGTGCTGATCGGCGCGGCGATCGCGGTGAAGCTCTCAGGGCCGGGGCCGGTCTTCTTCCGGCAGGAGCGGATCGGCAAGGACGGGCGGCCGTTCATGATCTTCAAGTTCCGCACCATGCACCAGGCGATGACCGACGCGAAGGCGGAGGAACTGACCAAGCGCGAGGACCCGCGCGTGACGCGGGTCGGGGCCTGGCTGCGCAAGACCAGCCTCGACGAGCTGCCGCAGCTCTTCAACGTGCTGAAGGGCGACATGAGTATCGTGGGGCCGCGCCCCCATGCGCCGGCGGCCAAGGCGGCGGACAGCCTCTACTGGGAAGTGGACGAGCGCTATTGGGCGCGGCACTGCATCAAGCCGGGCATGACCGGCCTTGCCCAGGTGCGCGGCCATCGCGGGCCGACCGACCGGCACGAGGACCTCATCAACCGGCTGCAGTCGGACCTTGAATATGTGACCAACTGGTCGATCTGGCGAGACCTGCGGATCATCGTTGCGACGCTGGGCGTGCTGGCGCATGACAATGCGGTCTAGGGGGGCTTCCCGGGCGCAGTGCTCCTGCGAAGGCGGGAGCCCAGGGCGTTTGGGCACCGGCCTCTCTGTCCATGCTGAAAATATTCCCTCCGTTCGTCCTGAGCTTGTCGAAGGACATGTTTTTTCTGTGTTGCCACAGTTGAGGGACGAAAAAGAAGGACAGCCCTTCGACAAGCTCAGGGCGAACGGGGTTGGGGTCAAAGTTGACGTCTTGTGCGAAAGTCCAGCCTGCGTGGGAGCATGGTGATGCCTGATTGGGTCGATGCCCTGCTGATCGCGGTGATTGTCCTGTGCGCGGTGCTGCTGCTCTGGCCGTTCCTCTTCTATCCGCTCATCCTGCGCCTGTTGCCGGCGAGGCCGGTCAGGAGGGACGCAGCGGCGCCGGGACCGAGCCTGTCCCTGCTGTTCTGCGCCTATAATGAAGCCGCCTCTCTGCCGGAGAAGATCGCGAACCTGCGCGCGCTCACGGCGCGGCATCCGGGCATCGAGATCCTGGCCTTCGACGATGGTTCGGACGACGGCACGGACCGGCTGCTGGCCGAGGCGCGCGACCTGCTGACCGTGGTGCGCGGGCCGGGACGCAGCGGCAAGGCGCATGGCATGAAGCGGCTCGCCGCCATGGCGAGGGGCGAGGTGCTGGTCTTTACCGATGCCAATGTGCTGCTGGACGCCGACGCCATCGACCATCTGCTGCCCTATTATGCCGATCCCGCGATCGGCGGCGTGCTGGGATCGCTGCGCTATGGCGGGACGGAGAGCAGCGCATCGGCGGCAGTGGGCGGGCTCTACTGGCGGATCGAGGAGCATCTCAAGGACCTCGAATCGCGCACCGGCAATGTGATGGGCGCGGACGGTTCCATCTTCTCGATCCGGCGGGCGCTCTATCCCGATTTCCCGGACAGCGTGCTCGACGATCTCACCGTCTCGATGAGCGTGGTCTTTGCCGGCAGGCGGCTCGTCAAGGCGAAGGATGTGATCGCGCGCGAGATGATGGTCGCCCGGCGCGAGGACGAATATCATCGCAAGGTCCGCATAGCCGCGCGCAGCTGGCACACCCATCGCTATCTGCGGCCGGACCTCGGGCGGATGGGCGCGCTCGACCGGTTCAAATATGCCTCGCGCAAGATCGTGCGCTGGTTCGGGGCATTGTGGATCGGCCTCGGCGCCGCGGCGGCCTTCGTCCTTGCGTGGCGGATCGCGCCTTTCGCGGCGGTGGTGCTGGGGGCGGCCGGACTGCTCCTGCTGCTGCTCGGCCTGCAGATGCGGCGCGGGCCGCTGGCGGCGCTGGTCGACCTGCTGCTCGCCTATGTCGCGACGCTGAGAGGCGTGCTGCTGGCGATGCGCGGGCGGACCATCACGCTATGGGCACCGGCCAAGTCCCGCGATGCCGGTGAGCGCGACGGGGCGTGAACGCACCCGCTACCCAATCGCGCGGCACATTGTATAGGCTGGCCCGATGATCACGACCCAACGCGTCCTCAAGGCAGCCGGCAAGCAGGCCTCGCGCGCGGTGCTTGCCGCGCGCACGGCGCTGGGCGCGGCGCGGGCGCGGCATTGCCCGGCCTGCGGCAGCGACGTCGCCGGCTTCTTCCGCTATGGGGCGGAAGCCGAATGGGGGTGCCCGAACTGCGGCGCCTCACCGCGCGAGCGGCTGATGCACGCGCTGCTCGATGCCGGGCTCATAAGCCTGCCGTCCGGGGCCGCGATCCTGCATTGCGCGCCCAATGAAGGCAGCCTCGTGCTGCGCTTGCGCACCGGCGCGCGCGACTATGTGCCGGCCGATATCGATCCCGGTCGCTACAAGGTGCCGGGCATGCGCAGGCTCGACCTGATGGCGATGGACGATGCCGGCCGTTTCGACCGCATCTATGCCAGTCATGTGATAGAGCATGTGCCCGATGACGCGGTCGTGCTGCGCAACATGCTGCGGTCCCTCAAGCCCGGCGGAGAGGCCTGGCTGCTCGTGCCGCTCTGGGACCTGCCCAGTGTCGACGGGCCGCCCGGCCTCTCCGCGCGCGAACGCGAGAAGCGCTTCGGCCAGTGGGATCATGTCCGCCAATATGGCCCGGACTTCGCCGATCGGATCGCGGCGGCGGGGTTCGACGTGAGCATGATCGATGCCTCCATGCTGCCGCCCGAGGAAGTGCGGCGCATGGCGCTGGCCGACACGCTGTTCCGGGCGCGCAAGCCGACATGATGCGGGGGCCAGGGGGATGATGGCCGGGCTCGTGGCGCTTGCCGGGCGGCTGGAGCGGCGCTCGGCCGGGCTGCTGGCGGCGGTCAAGCTCGCCAATGTGGCGCTGGCCATGGCCTGGGGCTTCGTCGTCACCTTCGTGTTCGTGCGGCTGCTGCCGCTGGAGGAATTCCGCGGTTTCCTGCTGCTGGTCGCCTTCGCCAACTTCACCGTCTCGGCGGAGCTGGGGCTCTGCGCCATCGCCTACAGCCGGCTGCGGCGAAGCCAGGTGGCGGGGGAGGGCAGCTTCCGCCCGGCGGAGATCACCGCGCTGCTCTGGCTGATGACCGGGATCGTGCTCATCGGCGCGGTGCTGATCGGCGCGGCGATCGCGGCCGGGCTCATCCGCACGCGCTATCCGGCGCTGTTCATCGCCTTCTATGCCGCGAGCGCGATCAACCTGATCGCGGTGCTGGCCCGGCGGGCTCTGGCCGCGCTCGATCATAATCTCTGGTGGGAGACGCTCGACGCGCTGCGGCGGGGAATCGGCATCGTGCTGCTGCTCGCCTCGCTGGTCGGGCTGCCGATCCTCGAATCGGTGCTGGCGCAGCTCGTCCTGGCGATCGCGCTGCTCTGGCTGGGCCTCGTGACGCTCCATGACAGCCTGGCCATGCGGGGCCGCGACTGGCTGGCCTGGCGTGATGGTGCGGCGCATGTCCGTGCGCATTATCTCGCCGATTTCGGGCGCACCGGCGCGCTCACCATCTTCGACGTGACGGCCTATAATGCGCCTTATTTCACCATCGCGGCGGCGACGCACGATCCCCGGCCGCTGCTGCTGTTCGATTTCGTGTTCAAGATGTCGCGGGCGCTTTCCTCCGTGATCCGGGCGATCATCGAGACCCTGCTGCCCAGGCTGACGCGCGCCTGGTTCGGCGGCGACAGGGCGGCGTTCCGCAGCGGGCTGAAGCGCGCGGTGCTGCTGACGCTCGGCGTCGCGGCCGGCGGCATGCTGGTCGTCATGGCGCTGGGGCGGCCGCTGGCGGATGTCATCTTCGACGGCCATGCCGTGCCGACCCATGCCGAGCTGGCGATGATGGCGCTGCTGCAGATCGGCCTGTGGCTCATGTGCGTGTCGGTCTATCTGCAGAACGGGCTCGGACGGTTCGGCGCGCTGGTCGGGCCGTCCTTCCTGTTCCTGCCCGGCAGCCTGGCGAGCGTCCCCCTGGCCGCTTTGCTCGCGACCCGTTCCGGCTGGACGATGGCGCTCGCTTTCCTCGCGCTCTACGCGCTGGTGCATTTGGCAATGGGGCTCATCCACGGCCGGATGCTGGCGCGGCTCTCCCCGGAGGCGCGGCCGTGAAGATCGCGATGGTCGATCCCTCGCTGTTCACCGGGCGCTATGATGACGGGCTGTGCGTCGCGCTGGGCGCGCGCGGCCATGACGTCACGCTGCTCGGACGGCCGCTGCGCGAGACGGATGCGATCGCACCGCAGGACTATCGCTATGCCGCGCGCTTCTTCCGCCTGGGCGAGCGGCTGCGGCCTCTGCTGGGCGAGGGGAAGCCGGGGCAGGCGGTGAAGGCGGCCGACTATGCGCTGGACGCGCGCATCGGCGGCTTGCGCGCCTTCGCCGGCGATGTCGTCCATGCCCAGTGGCTGCCTTTCGCGCTGGCCGACGGCTGGCTGCTGCGCCGGCTGGCCGGGCGGAGCGCGCTGGTCCACACGGTCCACAATGCCCGGCCCTATCATGGCGACAGGGGAGCGGCCGCGCAGGCAAAGGGCTATGCCGCGCTGCTGCCGCGCTTCGATGCGCTCATCGTCCATGGCGAGCCGACGCGCGATACACTGGCCGCGCAGGGCATCGATCCGACCTCCATCCATATCGTGCCGCATCCGCCGATGCAGCTGATGGCGGCGGGGCCGGAGGACATCGCCGCCGTGCTGCGGCCGGCGGTGCCGCGCATCCTCTTCTTCGGCACGATCCGCCCTTACAAGGGGCTGGACCTGCTGGTGCAGGCCTGCCTGACGCTGTGGCGATCGGGCCTCGATTTCGAGCTGGCGCTTGCCGGCAAGCCGTTCATGCCGGTCGAGGCGCTGCTGGGAGCGATCCGAGGCGGCGGCTTCGGCGACCGGCTGGTCGCGGACCTCGCCTTCCTCTCCGAGCCGCGGCTGGACGCGCATCTGCGCGCGGCGGACATTCTGGTCTTTCCCTATCGCGCGATCGATTCGAGCGGTGCCTTCCTCTCGGCGCTGCGCTATGGCGCGGCGATGGTGACGAGCGATGCCGGCATGTTCCACGACTTGCCCGATGGCGTGGCGGTGCGCTTCCCGGCCGGGAACGCGGCGGCGCTGACCGAGGTGCTGCGCGACCTGATCGGCGATGCCGAGCGGCGCGCGGCGGCGGGACGCGTGGCGATGGACTATGGCGCGGCGCTGAGCGGCTGGGACCGGGCGGCGCAGCAGACCGAAGCGGCCTATGCGGCGGCCATCGACCGCTTCCGGGCAAGGCAGGCGCGCGCATGAGCCGCGCCGCCCGTTACCGCCGCGAGCTGCGCGACCGCTGGCTCGCCGTGCGGCTGGGTCTTGCGGGGCGGCAGCATCAATATGGCGAGATCGTCGCGCTGCGGCGGCTGATCGGCCATTTCGGCATCGATTGCGTGCTCGATGTCGGCGCCAATGCCGGGCAATATGCGACAATGCTGCGGCGCGACGTGGGCTTTGCCGGCACGATCGTCTCGTTCGAGCCCAATCCGGACGTGTTCGCGGCGCTGGCGGGCAAGGCGCGGGGCGATCCGCGCTGGCATGTCCATCATCTCGCGCTCACCGATCGGGATGGCGAGGCGGTGTTCAACATCATGGCGGCCGACCAGTTCAGCTCCCTGAATGCGCCGGAGGAAGGGCTGGAGCCGATCTTCGCCGAGCGCAACCGGGTCGAGAAGAGCGTGACCGTGACCTGCCGGCGGCTGGAGGGCCTGCTGCCCGCGCTGGAGGGCGCGCGGGCGGCGAAGGCGATGCTGCTCAAGATGGACACGCAGGGGCATGACGCGGCCGTGGTGCGCGGCGCCGGCGCGGCGCTCGCCCGCATGATGGCGGTGCAGACCGAGCTTGCCATCCGCCCGCTCTATGAAGGCGCGACCGACTATCGGGCGATGATCGCGCTGCTCGCCGAGGCGGGCTTCGTGCCCAACGCCATGTTCGCCAACAACAAGGGTCATTTCCCGCTGCTCGTCGAGCTGGACGGGCTGTTCGTGCGCGCGGACCTCGCCAAGGACGGCAATGTTCCCATCGTCTGAGCCCGGCGGGCGGCGGCTGGTCGCGCTCGGCGCTGTGCTGATGGCCGGCGCGGTGCTGGTGCTGGCGCTCTCCTGGGGGACATGGGCGTTCTATATCGAGGGCCATCGCTGGGTGGCGCTGGCGCAATATTTCTTCCGCCGGCAGGACATGCTGCTGCTCGACGCGCAGGCGCTGGCGCTGGCCGCGCTGAGCCTCTGGGCCTGGCACCTGCGCAACCCCGTGCTCGGCAGGCCGGCCGCCGCCTATCCGCGCTGGCCGCTGGTGCTCGGCATCCTGCTCGTCATGCTGATCGCCTGGCTGGGACGGGGGCTGGTGTTCCATCATTACAGCCCCTCGCGCGACGAATTGATGGTCGAGCTGGCCGGCGCCTATCTGGCGGACGGGCATGTCGGCTGGCCGATCCCGCCGGAGTGGGCGCCGTTCCAGCGCGCCATGATGCCGGAATTCTACAGCCCCTATGGTGCCGACAGCTATTGGACGGCGGTCTACCTGCCAGTCCATGCCGCCATCCGCGCGCTGTTCATCCGGCTGGGCGACGCCGATCTCGCCGCGCCGGTGACCCTGGGCATCGGCCTGGTCGCGCTCTGGCTTGTCGCGCGCCGACTGATGCCGCAGCGGCGCGACGCGGTGCTGGTGACGATGCTGATGGCGCTGAGTTCCACGCAGCTCATCGCCACCGGCATGACGCCCTATGCGATGACCAGCCATTTCGCCTTCAACATGGTCTGGCTGGCGCTGATGCTGCGCGGAGGCCGGCTGGGCCATGGTCTGGCGGCCCTCGTCGCGCTGCTGGCGGCGGGGCTGCACCAATGGCATTTCCCGCTGCTGTTCATTGGCCCCTTCATCCTGTGGATGGCGGCGAACCGACGCTGGAAGGCGGCGCTGTTCCATGCGCTGGTGGCGCTGGCGCTGATGGTGGTCTGGGCGCGGCTGTGGCCGATGCTGCTCGTGCATCTGGTGGGGCCACCGCCGCCCAGCGACGTGGCCCGCACCAACGGCATCGTCGACAAGCTGGCCAGCCTGTTCGGCCGGCTCGACGACTGGCAGCCGCTGCTCAACAATGCCCGGCTCATCACCTGGAACAATCTGCTGCTGCTGCCGCTCGCCGCGCTGGCGCCGCTCGGCGTGCGCTGGCGCGCATTGCGGCGCGAGGTGCCGATCGCGCTGCCGCTGATGCTGGGCGCGCTCGCTGGCATGGGGCTGGCGCTCTACCAGGGTTATGGCTGGGGCTTCCGCTACATGCACGGCCAGATCGGCGCGCTATGCCTGCTCGCGGGCCTCGGCTGGCGCGCGGCCGTGCCGCAGGGCGCGCGCGGGGCCATGACGCTGGTCGGCGCCTCGGTGCTGCTCAGCCTCGCCGCGGGCGGCTGGCTGCTGGCCGACACCGAACGCTATGTGCGCGGCTATGCCCGCACCATGGCGGCGATCCGCGCGGCGGATGCGGACGCGGTGCTGGTCGACCTCAGGGGCGGCTACTATATGACCGATCTGGTCCGGTTCGATGAGGGTCGGCTGCGGCGTCCCGCTATCCTCGCGCTGCAGATGCTCAACCGGCGGCAGCTGGAGCAGCTCTGCGCCACCAAGCGCGTGGCGATCATGGACCATCGGCAATTCTGGCGGCTGGGCGTGGAGCCCATTCCGCCGCGCTTCCCCGGCAGCGAAACGATCGAGCAGCGCCGCGACATTCTCGCCGCGATGGGCTGCGGGCGCCCGGTCATCGCGATGCCGGACGCCCGCTGAACCTCATTTCTGGAAGGCGACGGCGATCTGGAGCTTCACTTCGTCGCTGACCATGGGAATGCCATAGCCGATATTGAAGTCGCTGCGCTTGATCGTGCCGGTGGCGGTGAAGCCGACATTCTCCTTGCCGCCCATCATAGCGGGCGCCTTGCCGGCGCCATAGAATTTGGCTTCCAGCGTCACCGGCTTGGTGACGCCGTTGAGCGTCAGGTCGCCGGTGATGGTGGCGGTCTCGCCATTGGCGGTGACGCCGGTCGAGACGAAATGGGCGTCCGCCGGATTGGCGCCGAAGAAGTCCGCTGTGCCGCCCTCGGCGGCGGGCTTGAGGAGATGCGCGGTAAGGCCGGCGCTGGCGGTCACCACCTTGGACACGGGGATCGTGACATCGACCTTCGCCGCCGCGAGATTGGCGGGATCGAGCACCAGCGTGCCGGTCACGTCGCCGAACAAGCCGAAATAAGGCGAGAAGCCGAGATGGTCGACGGTCCACTGGACCAGCGTATGGCCCGGATCGACGGTGTAGCTGCCGGCCGTGACGAGGCTGGCGTCCGGCTTGCCGGGCGGGCTCATGGGAGCCTGGGCGATGAGCGTGCCGGCGGCACCGGCGAGCAACAGGGCGGGTAGAACGGCGTGGATGAGGCGCATGACTGTCTCCTGGTCGACTCTGCCCGTAAGGGGGGCTGGAGCGGCCAGCATAGCGTGCCGGCCGGCGCTGTCATCCGGGAACGCGACCGATTCTCAATTGTCTGCGAGCCTGTCGAACAGGTCGAGATAGGCGCGGGCGGCCTTGCCGATGCGGTGGGGGCCGATGGCGGCCTCGATCTGGACCGCGGTCGGGAAGGGCGCCTGACCCTGCCGGCGGAGCGCGTCGGCCAGCGTCCGGGGCGAGCGATCCGCCGTGACGGCGCCGAGCGCCGGATGCGCGCGCGCGAGCGCGGTGAGCCAGGCGGAACAGTCGGTGGCAACGAAGGGCAGGCCATGGATCAGCGCCTCGCCGATCACCGCCGGGACGCCCTCGAAGCGTGAGGTCATCAGCAGCAGGTCGGCCGCCGCGTAGAAAGGCGCGGGCTCGGCGACATAGCCGGCGAGAGTCACATGGCCGGAGAGTCCCAGCCGCGCGATCTCCCGTTCGAGCTGCGCGCGCATGGGGCCGCCGCCGAGCAGGACGAGGCGCGCGTCCGCGCCCCGCTCACGGAGCGTCGCGACGACGGCGAGCGCCAGGGTCGGGTCCTTCTGCGGCTCGAGCCGGGCGACCATGAGCAGGTCGAGGGAGGCTCGCGACTGGAGAGCGGCCGGGCGGGCGGCGATGCGGGCATCATCGTCGAGGAAGGGATCGTCGATCACGACGACCCTTTCCGCCCCGACGAACCGGGCCACCTCGGGTTGCAGCGCGGGCGCCATCGCGACGATCCGGTCGATGCCGCGTGTCACGGCCCGGACCAGCGCGCGGGCAATGGGAAGGGGCGTGCGCCGGTCCGACCAGACCGGATTGCTCGCCTTGGCGACGATGGCGGCCTCCGGCAAGGCGCGGCGCAGGCCGCGCGCCAGCATGAAATGGAAATTGCCGGGGATGAAGATCGCGTCCGGCGCGAGCCGGGCGGCCTCGGGCGCCATCCGGGCGCCGAGGCGCAGGCGCGACAAGGCCGAGCGAGGGCGCTCGGGCGCGAGGATATGAACGGCCACGCCATCCGGCACGCGCGGACGCAAGGGGCCATCACTGGCGCCGGCGAGGATGCTGACGCGCCGGCCGACCGCGCTCCAGGCCCGGGCAAGGCGGAAAGCGATCAACTCGGTGCCGCCGGCGGAGAAATCATGGATGGGGATGAGGATATGATCGGCGGGCACGATGTGCGCGTGCATTGGCGAACGGGCGGTTGCAAGCGAAACCGGCGCTCTGGCATGCTAGGACGCCGATCATGATCGACCTTCCGCGCTCCGGATCGCTGCCCGACAGCCATAGGGTGCCCGATCTGCTGGCGCCGGGGCTGAGGCTCGTCTTCTGCGGGACGGCGCTGGGGCGACGCTCGGCGCAGGCACGGGCCTATTATGCGCATCCGGGCAATCTCTTCTGGCGGACGCTCCACGCCGTGGGCCTGATCCCCGAACCGATCGCGCCGGGCGACTATGCGCGGCTGCTGGAGCATGGCATCGGCCTTACCGATCTCGCCAAGCGGCATTTCGGCAATGATGCGGACCTGCCGGGCGATGCGTTCGATCCGGCCGCGCTGCGGGCGAAGATCGAGGCCTTCCGGCCACGCCTGCTGGCCTTCACCAGCAAGACGGGCGCGAGCGCCGTGCTGGGGCGGCCGACCGGGCGGATCGCGCTGGGCGAGCAGGTGGAGATGATCGGGCCGACGCGGCTGTTCGTGCTGCCCTCGCCGTCGGGGATGGCGCGGGGCTATTGGGATGTCGGGCCGTGGCGGGAACTGGCGATGCGGGTGAGGTCGATGTGAGGCAGCGAGAGTGGCACGAGCTGAATCATCGCAAAGCTGACTCTAACCCTTTCTCTGTTCCCCCCAAGCTTATCGAAGCCTGTCCTTCTTCCTTGAAACCGGCAAGAAAAGAACGGCCCTTCGACAAGCTCAGGGCGAACGGTTCTCAATTAAGTGAACCTCGCAACGATCCCGCAAGGGCAGCTTGGCCAGGATCGGGGTTCAGTTCTTCTCCTGATCCACCAGCTTGTTGGCGCTGATCCAGGGCATCATCGCGCGCAACTGGGCGCCGGTCTTCTCGATCGGATGGGCGGCGGCGGCCTTGCGGGCGGCCTTGAGCTCGGGCTGGCCAGCGCGGTTGTCGAGCACGAAATTCTTCACGAACCGGCCCGACTGGATGTCCGCCAGCACGCGCTTCATCTCCGCTTTGGTCTCGGCTGTGATGATGCGCGGGCCGGTGGTGATGTCGCCATATTCGGCGGTGTTGCTGATCGAGTAGCGCATGTTCGCGATGCCGCCCTCATAGAGCAGGTCGACGATCAGCTTGGTCTCGTGCAGGCACTCGAAATAGGCCATTTCCGGTGCATAGCCGGCCTCGACCAGCGTTTCGAAACCGGCCTGGATGAGGTGGGTGATGCCGCCGCACAGCACCGCCTGCTCGCCGAACAGATCGGTCTCGCATTCCTCCTTGAAATTGGTCTCGATGATGCCCGAGCGGCCGCCGCCCACGCCCGAGGCATAGGAAAGGGCGATGTCATGCGCATTGCCCGAGGCGTCCTGCGCCACGGCGATGAGGCAGGGCACGCCGCCGCCGCGCACATATTCGCTGCGCACCGTATGGCCGGGGCCCTTGGGCGCGATCATGATGACGTCGATATCCGCCGGCGGCTCGATGAGGCCGAAATGGATGTTGAGGCCATGGGCGAAGGCGATCGCGGCGCCGGGGCGCAGATTGCCCTTGATGTCATTCTCGTAGATCGCCGCCTGATGCTCATCGGGCGCGAGGATCATCAGCACGTCCGCCCATTTGGCCGCATCGGCATTGGCCATCACCTTGAAGCCGGCATTCTCTGCCTTCTTCGCGCTGCCCGAGCCGGGACGCAGGGCGATCGCGACCTCAGCCACGCCGCTGTCGCGCAGATTCTGCGCATGGGCATGGCCCTGGCTGCCATAGCCGAGAATGGCGACCTTCTTGCCCTTGATGAGGCCCAAATCGGCGTCGCGATCATAATAAACACGCATGGACTGTCCTTCTCGCTTTCACATCGTCATGCTGAACTTGTTTCAGCATCCATTCTGCAATTCAGCGCCACGTCCCGGCCGTGATGGACCCCGAGACAAGTTCAGGGTGACGGCCGTTGGAGAGGGGGGCGCGTGAACTCAGGTCGCCGCGCCCCGCAGCATGCCCACGACACCGGTGCGACCGACCTCGACGAGACCAAGCTCGCGCATCAGGCCGACAAACGTGTCGACCTTGCTGGTCGGTCCGGTGATCTCGAACACGAAGCTTTGCAGCGTCGTATCGACCACCTTGGCGCGGAACACATCGGCGAGGCGCAGCGCTTCGATCCGGCCCTCGCCGGCGCCGGAGACCTTGACCAGCGCCAGCTCGCGCTCGACGAAGGGGCCGGTATCGGTCAGGTCGAGCACCTTGTGCACCGGCACCAGCCGGTCGAGCTGAGCGATGATCTGATCGATCACGCGCGGCGGGCCGTTGGTGACGATGGTGATGCGGCTGATCGCATGATCCTCGCTCACGTCCGCCACGGTCAGGCTCTCGATATTGTAACCGCGCGCGGAGAACAGGCCCGCGATGCGTGCGAGGATGCCGGCCTCATTGTCGACGGTGACGGACAGGACATGCCGTTCGCTGTCCTCCTGGCGGATGTGCATCAATCGGGGTCCTCGTCAAATCCGGTATCGTCAAGATCGTCATTGTCGGTCGTCGCCGGCGCCAGGGAGAGCATCCCGGTCATAGCGAAATGCCAGCCCTGCGGCGTGCGGTGGGCGATGCGCACGGGGACGCCGAGCAGCGCATCGAACACGCGCGAGAGATGCTCGTTCACATAACGCGGGCCGATGAGGACCATGTCATAGTCGAGCTCATTGAACCGGAACCAGCCGTCCAGCTCGATCATCCATTCGTCATTGTCGGCGTTCAGATGGTCGAGCGTGGTGCCGAACAGGTCGGCGCTGTCATTCTCACGCTCGAAATCGAACGGCTCGCTGACATGGATGCGAAAGCGGACGGGCTTGTCCATCAGACCAGTGCCTTGGCCTCGTCGTCCATCGTGCCCGAGACCTGGCTGGGATCGAGCAGCATGTCGGTATGAGCCGCGCCCGAGGGGATCATCGGGAAGCAGTTGGAGAGCTTGGCGACGCGGCAGTCGACGACCACCGGGCCGGGCGTGGCGATCATCTCCGCGATGCCGGGGACCAGCCCGTCCGGCCTCTCGATGCGGATGCCGGTCGCGCCATAAGCCTCCGCCAGCTTCACGAAATCGGGCAGGCTGTCCGAATAGCTGTGCGAATAGCGGCTCTCATAGGTCAGTTCCTGCCACTGGCGGACCATGCCCATATATTCATTGTTGAGAATGAAGATCTTGACCGGCAGGCGATACTGGATCGCCGTGCCCAGCTCCTGGATGTTCATCTGGATCGAGGCGTCGCCGGCGATGTCGATGACCAGCGCATCGGGATTGCCGAGCTGCGCGCCGATCGCCGCCGGGAAGCCATAGCCCATCGTGCCGAGCCCGCCGGAGGTGAGCCAGCGGTTGGGCTCGTCGAAATGGAAATGCTGGGCGGCCCACATCTGGTGCTGGCCGACCTCGGTGGTGATGATCGTGTCGCGACCGCGCGTCGCCTTGTAAAGCTCGGCGATGGCGCGCTGGGGCATGATCTCCGGGCCGCTTTCGGCATAATCGAGGCTGCGACGCGCGCGCCAGCCCTCGATTCGCGACCACCATTGCGAATAGTCCGGGCGCTTGAAGCCACGCGCCTTGAGACCGGCGAGGATCGCCTCGATGGCGCGGCCGCAATCCGCGACCACGGCCACGTCGACCGGCACGACCTTGTTGATCGAGCCGCGGTCGATGTCGACATGGACCTTCCTGCTCTCGGGCGCGAAGGCGTCGAGCCGGCCGGTCACGCGGTCGTCGAAGCGGGCGCCCAGGCAGAGGATCAGGTCCGCCTTGTTCATCGCCCAATTGGCTTCATAGGTGCCGTGCATGCCGAGCATCCCCAGCCACTGCGGCGAGGAGGCGGGGAAGGCGCCCAGGCCCATCAGCGTGGATGTGACGGGTGCGCCCATGAGGTCGGCGAGCGCGCGCAGCGACTGGCTGGCACCCGGCCCGGCATTGATGATGCCGCCGCCGGTATAGAGGATCGGCCGCTCGGCCTTCATGATGAGGTCGACGGTCGCGTCGATCGCGGCCTTGTCCGGCTCGACCTGCGGGCGGTAGCTGCGATGCGTGTTGAGTGTCGGCTTGGTGTATACGGCCGTCGCGACCTGCACATCCTTGGGAATGTCGATGACGACCGGGCCGGGCCGGCCCGAGGTCGCGATATGGAAGGCCTCATGGACGGTGCGGGCGAGATGGCCCGGGTCCTTCACCAGATAGTTGTGCTTGGTGCAGTGGCGGGTGAGGCCGACCGTGTCCGCTTCCTGGAAGGCGTCGGTGCCGATCAGATGCGTCGCGACCTGGCCGGTGACGACCACGATCGGGATCGAATCCATCAGCGCGTCGGTGATGCCGGTGATGGCATTGGTCGCGCCGGGACCGGAGGTGACGAGCACGACGCCGGGCTTGCCGGTCGAGCGGGCATAGCCCTCGGCGGCATGGGCGGCGGCCTGCTCGTGGCGCACGAGGACATGCTTGATCGTGGGATGATCGTAGATGGCGTCATAGATCGGCAGCACCGCGCCGCCCGGATAGCCGAACACCGTGTCGACTCCGAGGTCGATCAGGCATTGAACCAGGATGTCGGCGCCGCTTCTCTCGGCCACAATCTCACTCCCTGAACTGATGCGACGCGCCATGGTCCATTGGCTTCGCGCTGGCAAGGCCGGTGCCTCTATGCAGCATGAAATGACATGTCAATGACAATATCAGAATTAAAATTACAAAAAATTGATCTGAAGAGTCATTTCATGTTTGACTCGAGTCCAGAATGGCGAGCGCGTCAAGCCGGTCGATGTCCGAAGGCGCGAGCTTGGGCCAGGCACGCTGGCGATTGCGCGCCCAGGTGGTCTGGCGCTTCTGATAGGCGCGGGTGACGGCGAGGATCTGCGCTTCCGCTTCCGCGATGCTCATCGTGCCGGCGAGCACGGCGGCCAGCTCCGCCACGCCGAGCGCGCGCAGCACCGGGCGGTCGGCGGGCAACTGCCGGGCGACCAGCGCCGCCACTTCGTCGAGCGCGCCCTCCGCGAGCATCGTGGCGAGGCGTTGCGCGGCACGTTCGGCGAGAGTCTCGCGCGGCAGCATGACCACGGCGGCGTGCACGCGCATGGCGCCGATGATGCCGCCTTCGCGCCGTCTCTGCCATTCGCCGAGCGGTCGTCCGGTTGAGCGCACCACTTCAAGCGCACGGGCGACGCGCGTGGTGTCGCTCGGCCGCAGGCGGGCGGCGCCTTCCGGGTCCTCGTGCATCAGCAGGGGCCAGGTCTCGCTGACCGGCATGGCGCGGATTTCGGCGCGGATGGCCGGATCGATGTCGGGCACCGGCGCGATGCCATGGAGCAGCGTGTCGAAATAGAGTCCCGTGCCGCCGACCAGGATCGGCAGTCGGCCCTCGCCATGCGCGGCCTCGATCTCGGTGCGCGCTTCCTGCGCCCAGCGGGCGGCGGAATAATCCTCAGCCCCGTCGACATGGCCGAACAGCCGGTGCGGCGCGCGCGCCAGGTCCTCGGCCGGTGGCCGGGCGGTGAGAATGGCGAGATCGGCATAGACCTGGCTCGCATCGGCATTGACGATGATGCCGCCGGTCCGTTCCGTGAGGCGCAGGGCCACTGCGCTCTTGCCGCCGGCGGTCGGCCCGGCAATAAGCGCGACCGCCGGCTGATCGGGGCCGGATGACGAGGACAGGAGCGCGGGACCAGGCATGGCGGGCGAGCGGGACATGATCGCGACCTTAGTCGCCCATGACGGGCTTGGGCAGGGGGCGGTCGATGCGGCACGCGACGCGCTGGCCGGGGCGGGGCTGGATGTCGGCGCGCCGGCGTGGATCGAGCCGGGCGAAGCGGCGGACCTGCCTTTCGCTGGCGATCGCGCCATCGCGCGGGCGGTGCTGGAGGCCCTGGCGCTGCCGGCCGACATCTTCGTGCTCGCGCCGGCCAATCGCCATTGCGCCCTGTTCGTGGCGGACATGGATTCGACCATGATCACCGTCGAGTGCATCGATGAGCTGGCCGATTATGCCGGCATCAAGGCACAGGTTGCCGAAGTGACCGAGCGGGCGATGCGCGGCGAGCTGGATTTCGCGCAGGCACTGGCCGGGCGCGTCGCCCTGCTCAAGGGGCTGGACGCGGCGGTGATCGACCAGTGCCGCACCGAGCGGGTGCGCATCATGCCCGGCGCGCAGGCGCTGGTGCGGACGCTGCGGGCGCGAGGCGCGCGCACCATCCTCGTGTCGGGCGGTTTCGTGCCATTTGCCCGGCCGGTGGGCGAGGCGATCGGGTTCGATGTCCAGATCGCCAATGTGCTGTATGTCGCCGAGGGGCGGCTGGCGGGCACGGTGGCGGACCCGATCGTCGATGCGGCGCGCAAGCGGGCGGAACTGATCGGCGCCATCGCGGCGCTCGGCATCGCGCCGGCCCGGTCCATCGCCATCGGCGACGGCGCCAATGACATTCCGATGATCGAGGCGGCCGGGCTCGGCGTCGCCTATCATGCCAAGCCGAAGACGCGGGTGGCGGCGGACGCGGCGATCGAGCGCGGCGATCTCAGCGTGTTGCTGCATGCGCTGGGGATACCGCGCAGCCAGTGGGTGGAGAGCTGAGCCATCAAGTGCTCCTGCGAAACCGGGAACCCGGAACGCAGGAATCGCGCGTAGCCGCTCTGGGCTAGCACGACCCCGTGCTTTTCAGGGCGCCTTGACAATGCAGGGCGTGCCCGCGCGGCTGATTTGCGCGCACAGGCGCTGGGCTTCCGCGCTGCTCGCGAGGGGACCGACCTGGAGACGGGTCAGGCCATTGCCAGAGACATAATAGGGCTGGAACGCGGACAGACCCGTCACGCGCGCGCTGAGGCTGCGCCAGAGGGCCTGGGCGCGGCCGGCTTCGCTGAACGCGCCGAGCTGGACGCGCCAGCGGCCGGCGGGCGCCGGCGTTGCGGCGGCGGGCGGCGGCGCCTGCCGATCGCGGATATTGACCGGCGGACGCGGCTGAGGCGCGAGGCCGGGCGGTGCGACCGGCGGTGCGGCAGCGACCATCGGCGGCACGGCTGGCGGCGGAGAAGCGGCGACCATGGCGGGTGGCGGCGCGGCGGTCGCCGGCGGAGCCTGTCCGTTCGCCATTGCGGTGGCGAGCGCCAGGCCGCGGGCGCGGTCGGCTTCCGTGACATAGTTGTCCATCTGCGCCAGGCTGGTCGTCGCCTGGGAGAGACCGGACTGTGATGCCCGCGTCATGAAGGCATAGGCGCGCACCCAGTCGCGCGCGGCCAAGTCGCCGTTGAACAGGGCGATCGCATAGACATATTGCGCGCGCGGCTCGCCGCGCTCGGCCGAGGCCTGGATATAGGGCATCGCTTCCTCGCGCCGGCCCTGCTGGAACAGCAGCAGCCCGTAATTGTCGCGCGCCTTCTCATGATTCTGCGCGGCTGCCCGGCCGAACCATTCGAGCGCGACCGGCAGGTCCATGGGCACGCCGCGGCCGAGCTTGTAGGCCTGGCCGAGATTGAACTGCGCGTCTGCGTCGCCGGCGATCGCCAGCGGGCGCCACGCCTCGATGGCGCGGGCATAGTCGCCCTGGTTCCAGGCGTCGACGCCGGTCTTCACATCGGCCCGGGCCGCGGCCGTGGCGAACAGCAGACCGGCGGTCATGGCCAGCATGGCGAGCCGTCGCGCGATCGGTGTCATCTTCCTCGTCTCCCGAGCCAAGGCTCACAGTCCCGCCGGTGCATAGCGGCGCCATGGTTAAGCCCGCCTTATCGAAGGAGCAGCCCGTCCGCCGCGCCGGCCGGCACTCGACTTAACCGAATATTAGGTCGGGTCATGTGATTTCCTTGCTCTGCGGACGGTCCATCGGGGGGAATGTGTGAGGATATTGGCACTTGCGTCGCAGAAGGGCGGCTCGGGCAAGACCACCCTTTCGGGGCATCTCGCCGTCCAGGCGCAGCGCGCCGGCGCGGGACCGGTCGTGCTCATCGATATCGACCCGCAAGGTTCGCTCGCCGACTGGTGGAACGAGCGCACCGAGGATTTTCCGGCCTTCGCGCAGACCACCGTCGCGCGGCTGGCGACCGACCTCGAGACGCTGCGCCAGCAGGGCTTCAAGCTGGCGGTGATCGATACGCCGCCGGCCATCACCATGGCGATCCAGAGCGTGATCGGCGTCGCCGAGCTCATCGTGGTGCCGACCCGGCCGAGCCCGCACGACCTGCGCGCGGTGGGCGCCACGGTGGATCTGTGCGAGCGTGCCGGCAAGCCGCTCATCTTCGTGGTCAACGCCGCGACGCCCAAGGCGCGGATCACTTCCGAGGCCGCGATCGCGCTCTCGCAGCATGGCACCGTCGCACCGGTCACCGTCCATCACCGCACGGATTTCGCTTCCTCGATGATCGACGGGCGGACAGTCATGGACTTCGATCCGGAAGGCCGCTCGGCCAAGGAGATCGAGGCGCTGTGGACTTATGTCGCCGATCGCCTCGAGCGCAATTTCCGCCGCACCGTCTTCTCGACGACACATCCCGCCATGGCACCCCGGCAGATCGGCGGCTTCGGCAGAAGGGTCGTGAACTGATGAGCGGAGCAGAAAAGCCGATGTCCGATCCGCGTCCGATGGCCTCGCTCACCGCGAGCCTGCTGGCCCGTCGCGGCGGCGCGCGCCCGGCCATGCGGCGCGCGCCGCTCGCCGGACTGAGTGGCCAGGGCGCGATCAACGATGATCTGGGCTGGAACGATATGGGCGAGCAGGGCGCCGAGGAAACGTCTGGCGCGCCGGACACGGCCGAGCCCACGCCGATCCTGGAGCAGCTGAGTGCCCTGGCGGGCCGCATCCGCGAGACCGCGCTGGAGGAGAGGCCTTCGCGCACCCGCAAGCCGCGCCCCGCGACCTTGAGCGACACCAAGCACAAGGCCGCCTTCACGCTGCGGCTCGATGGCCCGCGCCATCTGCGGCTGCGCCTGCTCAGCGCCGTGTCGAAGCGGTCGGCCCAGCAGCTTCTGGTGGAGGCGCTGGACGATATTCTCGCCCGGCAGGAGCGGGTCCAGGCGCTGGCGGAGCAGATCGAGGCGGATCGGGACACATCGACTCGCGCGTGAAATGGGGATCATGACGATGAAGACGCGGACATTCCCGACCCTGCTCGCCTCGGCAGCGATCCTGGGGTCATCGATGGTGGGCTGCAGCGGCGCCAGGATGGATCGCCGCCCGGCGCTCACCGCCGACAATGCCGCCGCGCGCGCGCCGCAGGTCGAACGGCTGCTGGCACGCAAGGATTTCGCACGCGCGCTGCTCGAAGCGGAAGTGCTCGTCGCCGCCTGGCCCGACGAGGGCGCCTATCGCGCGCTGCTCGGCCGCGCCTATCTCGCCAATGGTCGCTATGCCTCGGCGCGGCAGGCGTTCAGCGATGCGATGACGCTCGGCAATCGCGACGCGCGCACGATCGTGAGCCTCGCATTGGCCGAGACCGGACTCGGCGATGCGGCCGCGGCACGCGACCTGCTGGTCACGCACATTCAGGCGTTGCCGGCGGCCGATTATGGCCTCGCCATGGCGATGGCCGGCAATCCGCAGGAAGGTGTCCGCGCGCTGGTGGAAGCGGTGAGGCAACCCGATGCCACCGCGCAGACGCGGCAGAATCTCGCTTATGCGCTGGCGCTCGGCGGCGCCTGGGGGCAGGCCCGGCTGATGGCGGGGCAGGACCTGTCCGGCCGCGATGCCGAGCGGCGGATCGCGCAATGGTCACAGCAGGTCGCGAGCGGCTCGGTGGAGGAGCGCGTCGTGGCGATGATCGGCGTGGCGCCGCGCGGCGACGATGCCGGCCTGCCGGCGCATCTGGCGCTGAACCAGGCGGCCGCGCCGGTCGACCTGGCTGCGGCAGCGGCGCAAGATGCGGCGCCGGCGGCGGACATTGCCGCCAGCGAGCGGCGTGTCGCGGCACCGGCGCCGCCGCCTCCGCCCACCGACTCGATGGTCGTCGCGACGGCGATGGTCGATGAGGACGCCGCGCCGGTCGTCCAGGCACCGGCCGAGCCGATGCGGCAGACGCTCCGCGCCGCGTTCCGGCATTCGAGCAGCGGTCCCGATGCGATGATCGCCCGATCCGCGATGAGCCGGGTGGCGCCGTTGGCCGCGCCGGCCGCCGATGCCGATGCGAGCGACTGGGTGGTCCAGCTCGGCGCCTATGACAGCGAAGCCGTGGCGCGCGAAAAATGGGCACGCATCCGCCGCGCCAATCAGAGCCTGGGCGCATTCGGCGAGATCCACAGCCGCTTCTCGCTGAACGGGCGCGACTATCATCGCCTCGCCATCCGCGGCTTTAGCGATCGCGCCTCGGCGCAGGCGATGTGCGGGAGGCTCCGGGCCAGCGGCCAGGCCTGCTTCGTGCGGCTCGACGACACGCAGAGCACGCGCATGGCGCGGGCCGAGGCTCAGCGGCAGACGCGGCTGGCGGCTGATGGTGCTGGCCGGCAGCTTGCGGGACGATGAGTCCGGCTGACGGTCTTATGGTGCTGCGGCAGCGGCCGCGGAAGGCCGGGCCAGCCCAACGGTGAGGATATGTAGGACTCTCGACGGAACCTATGGCACGAGACCGCTCGATCAGCGCACCACGCCGCCTTTCATCAGCAGGCGGGCGCGGCCCTGGACCGGCAGCTTGTCGAACGGCGTGTTGCCGGCGGCGGCGGCCATCCTGGCCGAATCGACGATCCAGGGCGTGTCCGGATCGACCAGGATGAGGTCGGCCGGGGCGCCGGGCGCGAGCCGGCCGGCGTCGAGCCCCAGCAGCGTCGCCGGGTTGGCGGCGAGCAGGGCCATCAGGCGCGTCTCGCCGATATGGCCCTCGCGCACCAGGTTGAGGCCGAGCGGCAGCAGCGTCTCGGCGCCCGCGACGCCCGGCTCCGCATCAGCGAAAGGCAGGCGCTTATCCTCCGGGCCGCGCGGATCATGGCCAGAGCAGAGGATGTCGACCGTCCCGTCCGCGACGGCGCGGATCGAAGCCAGCCGGTCATCCTCGCTGCGCAGCGGCGGGGAGAGCCGGGCGAAGGTGCGGAAATCGCTCACTGCCTGATCGTTGAGGAACAGATAGGATGGCGTAATGCCGCAGGTGACGGCGAGCCCTTCCGCCTTGGCGGCGCGGACCAGATCGAAGCCGGCCGCGGTGGTGACGAGCCGGATATGCAGCCGCGCGCCGGTCTCGCGCGCCAGCGCGATGTCGCGGGCGATGGCGATCGTTTCGGCGCAGGCCGGCGCGCTGGCGAGGCCGAGCCGCGTCGCCGTCTCGCCGTCGGTGGCCACGGCGTTGTTCGCGAGGCCGCCATCCTCCGCATGGGTGATGACGACGAGGTCGAGCGCGGCGGCATAGCGCAGCACGCGCAGCATCACGCCCGAATCGGCGATCCATTGCCGGCCGGTCGCGATGGCGCGAGCGCCGGCCGCCTTCATCATCGCCATCTCGGCCAGCTCGCGACCCTCGAGCGCCCGCGTCGCAGCGCCGAGCGGATGGACCCAGAAATCCGGCTTGCCGACGCGGCCGGCATGCTGGACGAGGCCCGGATCATCCAGCACGGGCGACTGATCGGGCATCAGCGCCGCACGCGTGATGCCGGAAAAATGGAAGGCGGGCTTGTCGGTCTTGAACACGCCGATGTCGATGATGCCCGGCGCCACGAGCATGCCCTTCGCGTCGATCCGCTCGGCATCGGCCGGCACCTCGATCGCGCCCACGGCCTTGATCGATTCGCCCTCGATCAGCACCGTGCCTTCGCGCGGCGCGTCCGCGGCCGGATCGCACAGGCGCCCGCCGGTGATCGCGATCAGGCCCATCCTTCGATCCCCCTGTCGCGGCGGGTGAGCACATCGAGGCAGGCCATGCGCACCGCGACGCCCATCTCGACCTGCTCGGTGATGGCGGATTGCGCGCTGTCGGCGACTCCGCTCAATATCTCGACGCCCCGGTTCATCGGGCCCGGGTGCATGACGGTGGCGTCCGGCCTGGCGCGCTTCAGGCGTTCGGGCGTCAGGCCGTAGAGCATGTGGAACTCGCGGGCCGAGGGGATGAACCCGCCGTCCATCCGCTCATTCTGGAGCCGCAGCATCATCACCACGTCGGCGCCGTCCAGCGCGGTGTCGAAATCGGTGAAAGGCGTCACGCGATAGCGCTCGACGGCGGGCGGCATCAGCGTCGCGGGCGCGCAGACGCGCACCTGGCAGCCGAGCGCGGTGAGGCAGAGCATGTTCGAGCGGGCGACGCGACTATGCAATATGTCGCCGCAGATGGTGACGATCAGCCCCTCGAACGATCCCTTGCGGCGGCGGATGGTGAGGGCGTCGAGCAGCGCCTGGGTGGGGTGCTCGTGGCGGCCGTCGCCGGCATTGAGCACGGGGCAGTCCACCTTGTCCGCGATGAGCTGCACCGCGCCCGAGCTCATGTGGCGGATCACCATGACGTCCGCGCGCATCGAATTGAGCGTGACGGCGGTGTCGATCAGCGTCTCGCCCTTCTTCACGCTCGACTGGGCGGCGTGCATGTTCACCACGTCCGCGCCCAGCCGCTTGCCGGCCACCTCGAAGGAGAGCAGCGTGCGCGTGCTGTTCTCGAAGAAGGCGTTCATCTGGGTGAGGCCGGCGAGGCGGTCGTCATGCTTGCGGCTTCTGGCGCGGTTGAGCGCGGCCCATGTCTCCGCCTCGCCGAGCAGGAAACGGATCTCGTGCGGCGCCAGACCGGCAATGCCGACCAGATGGCGATGCGGGAAATTGGCCCGGCCGATGAGGCCGGTCTCGGGAGAGGGCGTCAATGTCATTAAAGCCTCCCGTTAGTCGAGCGGCGGGCGAGACTCAAGGGCACACGAGCAGCCAGCCCAGAGGGCACCACTGAGCGGAGCAAAGCGGCTTCGCATGCGGCTCAGCTTGAAACGAGGCGCGTGACTCGTTTCAACCCTTCGACTTCGCTCAGGGCGAACGGCGCGGGGCACAACTTCCACAACCTCTCCGTTCGAGCTGCTGGCGGGGGCGATCGTTGCTCGATGTGGACCTGTTGCAAGAAATAGCCGAAGGTCGCGGCCGGACCTTGCCTGAACATGCTTCTGCGAAGCAGGAGCAGGACCTATGAGCAGTGGCTGACCACTGATAGTCTCCGCGCTAGAGAACCGCGCCCGCCAGCCCGTCGATCGCGCCCTGCAGGATCAGGGCGGCGGCGTGGGCGTCGATCTTCTCGGCGCGGCGGGCGCGGCTCATGTCCTGGGCGATCATGGCGCGCTCGGCGGCGACGGTCGACCAGCGCTCGTCCCACAGCAGGATCGGCAGGCCCAGCGCCGCGATGTTGCGGGCGAAGGCGCGGGCGGCCTGGCTGCGCGGGCTCTCGCTGCCGTCCATGTTGAGCGGCAGGCCGATCACCAATCCTCTGACCGATTGCGCCGTCGCGAACTCGGCCAGCGCGGCCCTGTCCTGCGCGAACTTGCGGCGTTTCAGCGTGTGCGCGGGGCTGGCGATGCGCCATTCCGCGTCGCAAAGCGCGATCCCGATCGTCTGCGTGCCGAGGTCCAGGCCCATCAGCCGGCCGCCATCGGGCAGCGCCTGCATGAAGGCGGCGCGGTCGAGCGTGATCAGCTCGCCGGCCGCCATGCCCGGACCCGGCGCAGCGCATCGGCGCGGATATTCGCCCAGAACAGGGCATAGTCATAGACATGATAATTGTTGCCAGGCAGCACCGCGCTGCCCAGCGCCGGGGCACGATCGAGCATCAGGAAGCCGCGTCCGCCGCAGCGCGCGCCGACACCGGGCCGCACCAGCTGCGTGGTGGCCGGCCCGCCGTCGCCCGCCAGCATGCCAAGGCTTGCGTCGGCCGGCGCATCTGGCGCGGCGCCGCCATTGAGCGGATTGACGCAGAGCATGGGATCGCCCTTGCGGGCAGCGCCGTCGAGGCCGGGCTGGCCATCGAACGCGCCTTCGACCGCGGAGGGATCGGCCGGCGCGGCGAAGCTCTGCCAGCCCAGCACGCAGCCTGTCTGATCGGGCCCCGCGCAAGCGGGAAGGCCGAGCGCCGGAAGATCATGGACCGGCGAGATCGGCCAGCCGACGGCATAGACCGCGACGATCCGCCGATGCAGGGTCGCATCGTTCCGGTGCGCCTGCAGCAGCGTCAGCAGATGGCGCGTGCCCTGGCTGTGCGCGGCGAGGATGATCGGTCCGTCCGGATTGGCGGCGAGGAACGCGGTGAAAGCGGCCGCGACGTCGCGATAGGCGCCGGCCAGTGCCTTGGTCGCCTCGGGCTTGTCGGTGAGGAAGGCGCCGAACACGGCCTGCCGATAACGCGGCACCCACACCGGGCCGGCACTGGCAAAGGCGCTGACCTGCAGGCGCACGAAGCGCTCGGCCTGCTGCGCCGCCACCGGATCATTGACCGGCGCGTTCCACCGATCGGTGCCGAAGGCGCTGGTCGGGTGGATGAAGAAGATCGCCGCCTGCTGCCCGGCAGCGGGCGCGGCCGCCCGCAGCGATGCGGGCTGCCAGCGTGCGGGATCGTTGCGGCGCTCGTCGGGGCGGCTGATCCATCCGCTCGGCTCGGCATAGAAGCGCGCGGGCAGGGCAGGCAGCTCGGAGAAAGCGGCATGAGGCACCAGCGCGGTCCGCATCAGTCTCTGGCCGAAGAAGGAGAAGGCGATCATGACGATGATCGCCAGGGCGATGAGGATGGCGATGGCATAGAGGAACTTGCGGGCCAAACGAGCGTCACTCCTGCAGTGCGGCTGGTCGGCTCATGCCTGCTCGCGCGCCGCGAGGCAAGCGGGCGGACGGCCGCCGGCAGGCCGGTTTGGCGCGCCGATCCGTTCATGCTAGGCCGGGCGGACGTGGTGGGGAGACGGGGATATGGTGGAGCAGGAGCCGAGCAGGGAGTCGCACTGGTCGTTACGGGTGTGGACGCTCGCCGTGCTCGGCGGGCTCATCGCCGTCGCGATCGAACGGCTGGGCGTGCTTCGCGAGCCGGATGGGCAATGGAGCCGGCATCTTGCCGCTGCCTCGATCTTCCTGGGTGTCACCGGCCTCGCCTTCGGGCTGGCCTGGGAGCGGCGGCGGCTGATCGGCGCGGTGATCGTCGCGCTGCTCTGCGGCCTGGTGGCGGCGGGCGTGCTGCTCTGGAACCTCATGCCCCAGGACTGGTCGGGCGACGAGGGCTGGCGGCTGACCTGCGGCTTCGCGGCGACGAGCTTCCTGCTCGTGCTCTACCAGGCCGGGCAGGACCGGGCGGCGGGCTGGCCAGCCAGTTGGTCGCCGGGCGGCCTCCGCGCCTGGAAGCGCGAGTCGATCCACTATGCCGATGTCCATGGCCATTTCTGGACCAATGCGCTGATGCTGGGCGCGAGCCTGCTGTTCGCCGGCATGGCGCTTGCCCTGGCCCATCTGCTCGCCGAGATGTTCGCGCTGGTGAAGATCGACCTTCTGCGCCGCCTGCTGCGCGATGACTGGTTCACCGCCGCGATCTGCGGCACCGGCTTCGGCGTCGCGCTCGGACTGCTGCGCGATCGCGGATCGATCATCGCGGCGCTGCAGCGGGTGGTGATGGTGGTCCTGCGCGTGCTGGCGCCCGTGCTGGCGATCGGCATCTTCATCTTCCTGGCGGCGCTGCCGCTGACCGGGCTCGCGCCGCTCTGGGAGACGGGCGGCACGACGCCGATCATGCTGGGCGGCGCGATCATCGCGCTGATCCTCGCCAATGCCGTGGTCGACGACAGCGAGATGGACGAATCGCGCTCGGTGCTGCTCAGCGCCTGCGCCGCCGCGCTCGGGCTGTTCCTGGTGCCGATGGTCGGCATCGCCGCCTTCTCCTCCGGGCTGCGCATCCAGCAGCATGGCCTCAGTCCGGAGCGGCTGTGGGCCTTCACCTTCATCCTCGTCGGCGGCATCGTGGCGCTCGGCTATGCGATCACCATCCTCGGCCGGCGCGGCTGGTTCGCGCGGCTGCGGCAGACCAACTTGCGACTGGTCTTCCTGCTCGCCTTCGTGGCGCTGCTGCTCTCGACGCCGCTGGTGAGCTTCGAGCGGATCGCGACGGCCGACCAGATGAGGCGTCTTGCGAGCGGGCGCGTGTCGGCCGAGGAGTTCGACTACAAGGCGCTCTGGTTCGACTTCGGCGATTCGGGGCGCGCGGCGATCCGCGAGCTGGCGGGCTCGCCCGATGCCCGCGTCCGGCGCTATGCCAGGGCCGTGCAGAGCCTGACCAGCCGGTTCGAGCCGCCGCCCAATGCGCGCGGCGGCGAGCAGGGCGCGCCGCTCGACGGCCGCCTCACCATCGTGCCGCAGGCGGTGCCGATCGACAGCGCGCTGCGGGCCCGGCTGGTCCTGTTCGACGCCTGCGGCACGACGGCGCGATGCCTGCTGCGTTATGTCCCCGGCGAATCCACCGCGATTGTCGTCTCCTATCCGTCAGCGCAGTGCGAGCGCTGCTTTCCCACCGTGCGCTTGCTGACGCGCGGCAAGGGCGACTGGCGCGGCGAGACAAGCTGGCTGGCGGATGGCACGGACGCTGTCGCGGCAGCAGAAGCGGTGCGATCCGGGGCGGTCTCGTTCCGTGAAGTGACGCGCCGGCAGCTCTATCTCGGCAATGAGGCGGTCGGCGACCCGATCCCGTTGGAGAATGCCGCAGCCGCGCCTTGATGCGCGTCCGGCGCGGTGCTAGCGCGCGGGCCATGAGTGTAGACCTGACGACCGTCAAGAAGATCGCCGGCCTGGCCCGCTTGGCGCTGGACGATGATGAGGCCGAGGCGCTGGTGCCGGAGCTGAACGGCATTCTCCAGTGGGTGGAGCAGTTGGGGGAAGTCGACGTGACCGGCGTCGAGCCGATGACCGCCGTCATCCCCAACCATCTGCGCCTGCGCGAGGATGTGGTGACGGACGGGGACGTGCGCGACAAGGTGCTCGCCAACGCCCCCCAGGCCGAGCATGGCTTCTTCGCGGTGCCGAAGGTGATCGAGTGATGGCGGCGTCCAGCCACGCCGTTCGCCCTGAGCTTGTCGAAGGGCCGCATTTCCTTTCAGGAAGGGAAGGGCAGGGCTTCGACAGGCCCGGCCCGAACGGAGTCTGTTCGTGACGAGCCTCACCGATCTCACCGTCGCGCAGATCCGCGATGGCTTCCGCGCCGGCGATTTCTCCGCGCGCGAGGTGGCCGAGGCGTTCAATGCCAATGTGGCGGCGGCGAAGGCGCTCAATGCCTTCATCGTCGAGACGCCCGAACATGCGCTGGCCGCGGCCGACCAGGCGGACAAGGACCGCGCGGCCGGCAGCCTGAAGCCGCTTTCCGGCGTGCCGATCGGCATGAAGGACCTGTTCTGCACCGCGGGCGTCCAGACGACCGCCGCCAGCCATATCCTGGAAGGCTTCACGCCGACCTATGAATCGACCGTCTCGCAGAAGCTGTGGGATGCGGGCGCGGGTATGCTCGGCAAGCTCAATCTCGACCAGTTCGCCATGGGTTCGTCCAACGAGACCAGCTATTTCGGCAATGTGATCTCGCCGTGGCGACGCGGGGACGGGGACAATGCCGCGCTGGCACCGGGCGGTTCCTCGGGCGGCAGCTCGGCGGCGATCGCGGCGCGGCTCTGCCCGGCGGCGACAGGCACGGACACTGGCGGCTCGATCCGCCAGCCCGCCGCCTTCACCGGTATCTCGGGCATCAAGCCGACCTATGGCCGCTGCTCGCGCTGGGGCATCATCGCCTTCGCCAGCTCGCTCGACCAGGCCGGACCGATGGCGCGCACCGTGAGGGACTGTGCGATCATGCTGGAGACCATGGCCGGCTTCGATCCTCGGGACGCGACGTCGCTCGACCTGCCCGTGCCGAAGTGGGAAGCCGGATTATCCAGTGATCTCAAGGGGAAGAGGGTCGGCATTCCCAAGGAATATCGCGTCGAGGGGCTGGACGCCGATGTGGCGCGCGTGTGGGACGACGGCATCGCCTGGCTGAAGGACGCGGGTGCGGAGATCGTCGAGATCTCGCTGCCGCACAGCAAATATGCGCTGCCGGCCTATTATATCATCGCGCCGGCCGAGGCCTCGTCCAACCTCGCCCGCTATGACGGCGTGCGCTATGGCCTGCGCGAGCTGCCCGAGGGCGCCAACCTGCAGGACATGTATGCCGCGACCCGCGCCGCCGGCTTCGGGCCGGAGGTGAAGCGCCGCATCATGATCGGCACCTATGTGCTTTCGGCGGGCTTCTATGACGCCTATTACACCCAGGCGCAGAAGGTCCGCACGCTGATCGCGCGGGATTTCGCGGCGGCTTTCGAGGCCTGCGACGTCATCCTCGCGCCGACCGCGCCGAGCGCCGCCTTCGCGCTGGGCGACAAGACCGCCGATCCGCTCGCCATGTATCTGAACGACGTGTTCGCGGTGCCGGCCTCGCTGGCGGGCCTACCGGCCATGTCCGTGCCCGGCGGGCTGACCCGGGGCGGGCTGCCGCTCGGGCTCCAGATCATCGGTCCGGCCTTCGATGAGCAGGCGGTGCTGAATGCCGGGCTCGCCATCGAGGAGCGCGCCGGCTTCACGGCGCGGCCGGCGCAATGGTGGTAATCCGGCGGTTCAGATGTTACCTTGGGTGACACTGGAGATAGGTCATGAACGCGCCGAGCAAGGTCGAGACCGGGACGATGACGATCAACGGGGAAGTCGCGATTCCCAAGGCGATGCGCGATGCCACCGGGCTTGTCCCGGGGCATCCTTATCGCGTTTCAATCAATGAAGCAGGGCAGATCGTCGTTGCGCCACTGGGCTTTAGCCAGGAGGAAGGCGCGGAGCGCGCACGCCGCATGCGGAAAGGATTGCTGGCGATCGCAGGCAAATATCCCAACGGTCAAGCGACCGATGAATATATGCGGGAGATCCGGGGCGATTACGAACCGTGATCCTCATCGATTCCGATATTCTCATCGACATCATTGATCGTGATCCCCTATGGTTCGAATGGTCGTTCGCCAATCTTGAACAGGCGGCAGCCGGGGCGGACTTGATCGTCAATGCGATCGTTGTGGGCGAAGTGGCGCCGCGGTTCGGCTCACTGAGCGACTTCATGGATGCCATGGCGTCATTGCCGGTGCGGGTCGAACCGCTGCCGATCGAGGCGGCATTTCTGGCCGGCGAGGCGTTTCAGCGCTATTTGCAAAACAGGACGGCCAACCAGCCCAAATCGATCCTTGCCGATTTTCTCATCGGCGGCCATGCGCAATTACTGGGCGCCGCGATCCTCACGCGCGATGCGCGTCGCTACATCCGCTATTTCGATATGGTTCCACTCATCACGCCGACAAGAGAAAGCCATGACTGAATCCGCATACCGCATCCAGGGCGCAACCGGCGAATGGGAGGTCGTGATCGGCCTCGAGGTCCATGCGCAGGTGGTGAGCAAGGCCAAGCTTTTCTCCGGCGCGGCGACGGCGTTCGGCGCGGAGCCGAACACGCAGGTCAGCCTCGTCGATGCCGCCATGCCGGGCATGTTGCCGGTGCCGAACCGGGAGTGCATCCGCCAGGCAGTGCGCACCGGGCTCGCCATCAACGCGCGGATCAACAAGTGGAGCCGGTTCGACCGCAAGAATTATTTCTATGCGGACTTGCCGCAGGGATACCAGATTTCCCAGCTTTATCATCCACTTGTCGGCGAAGGTTCGCTGACGATCGAAGCGGATGAGAAGGCGGGGATCGGCGAGGACAAGGCGATCGGCATCGAGCGCATCCATGTCGAGCAGGATGCCGGCAAGCTGATGCACGACCAGCATCCCACGCGCTCCTATGTGGACCTCAACCGCTCGGGCGTGGCGCTGATGGAGATCGTCAGCCGGCCGGACATGCGTTCGCCTGCGGAAGCAGGTGCTTATCTGCGCAAGCTGAGATCGATCCTGCGCTATGTGGGCTCGTGCGACGGCAATATGGAGGAAGGCTCCATGCGCGCCGACGTGAACGTCTCCGTCCGCAAGCCGGGCGAACCGTTCGGCACGCGCACCGAGACCAAGAATGTCAACTCGGTGCGCTTCGTCATGCAGGCCATCGAATATGAGGCGCAGCGTCAGGTCGATGTGCTGGAGAGCGGCGGCAAGATCGTGCAGGAAACGCGGCTGTTCAATCCGGACAGCGGCACGACGCGCTCGATGCGCTCCAAGGAGGATGCGCACGACTATCGCTATTTCCCCGATCCGGACCTGCTGCCGCTGGAGCTGGAGGACAGCTTCATCGAGGATTGCCGGACCTCGCTGCCCGAACTGCCGGACGCCAAGCGCCGGCGCTATGTCGAGCAGCTGGGCCTCTCCGCCTATAATGCGCAGGTACTGACCGCCGAGGCGGAGACGGCGCGCTGGTTCGAGGCGCTGCTGGCCGAAAGCGCGCGCATCCAGGGCAAGAGCGAAGGCGAGGTCGCCAAGGCGAGCGCCAACTGGCTGCTTTCCGAGCTTTACGGCGCGCTCAACCGGCTGGGCAAGTCGCTGGATGAGAGCCCGGTGAGCCCCGAGCGGGGTGCCGAACTGCTGGCACTGGTCGCGGACGGCACGATTTCCGGCACCATCGCCAAGCAGGTGTTCGAGATCATGCTGGAGACGGACGCGGCGCCGGGCAGGATCGTCGAGGAACATGGTCTCAAGCAGACCACCGACACCGGCGCGATCGAGGCGGCGGTGGCCAAGGTGCTGGCCGAGAATGCGGACAAGGTGGCGCAGTACAAAGGCGGCAAGGAGGCGCTGTTCGGCTTCTTCGTCGGCCAGACGATGAAGGCGATGCAGGGCAAGGCCAATCCGCAGGTGGTCAATGAGCTGCTGAGGAAGGCGCTGGGCTGAACGGAACGATCTGGATGGGTTGCCGTTGCTCCTCCGGGGATTTCCGGGAACAGCGGCGGTGATCGGGGCGTTTATCCTCAATCCGGCGTCGTCGGAATGCTCGCCGGCGTCGTCGGAATGCTCGGCAGCTCCTTCGGTCCCCGGCCGGGCTCGTCGATGTCCGGTCTTTCCGGCACGATTTCCGGCGGCTCGCGATAAGGCTGTTCCGGGACCGGTTCCGCCGGCGGCCTTTCGGGCGGCGATTGCGGGTTGATCCTGTCGGGCCGGGGCGGTTCGGGTTGCGTGGCCATGGCGCGCTCCTCTCCGGGTCAGAACGGGCCGTTCGCGCCTTCGTTCCGGTCGTGCGGGATTGCCCTTTTCGAGGCTTTGTCCTATGGCCCGCCGACCGGCGACCGATGCGGGCGTGGCGAAACTGGTAGACGCGCCAGATTTAGGTTCTGGTATCGCAAGATGTGGGGGTTCGAGTCCCTTCGCCCGCACCAGTT
>Ga0164243_10000610_pt1 | contig 64214 bp, 55 predicted proteins | sample OricompcompostOP_FD_108781 | JGI IMG/M metagenome (GOLD analysis project Ga0164243, IMG submission 108781) | Organic Plus compost microbial communities from Emeryville, California, USA - Original compost - Organic plus compost (OP) | ecosystem: Engineered > Solid waste > Mixed feedstock >... | reverse complement strand
GATCGTCTCGAAGCCGTCCAGCACGTCGATCTTGGTGAGGGCGATGCCGGTGACGCCGGAGAGCGCGCAGGTCTGGCGCACCAGCACCGCGTCGAACCAGCCGCAGCGCCGCTTGCGGGCCGTGACCGTGCCGAACTCATGGCCGCGCGTGCCCAGCCGCTCGCCGATCTCGTCGTCCAGCTCGGTCGGGAATGGGCCTGAGCCGACGCGCGTCGTATAGGCCTTGACGATGCCGAGCACGAAGCCGGCCGCGCTCGGCCCCATGCCCGAGCCGGAGGCGACCGTGCCGCTCACCGTGTTGGAGCTGGTCACGAAGGGATAGGTGCCGTGGTCCACATCGAGCAGCACCCCCTGCGCGCCCTCGAACAGGATGCGCCGCCCCGCCTTGCGCACGTCGCGCAGGCGCTTCCACACCGGCTCGGCATAGTGCAGGACGAACGGCGCGATCTCGCGCAGCTGCGCCACCAGCGCCGCCCGGTCGATCGGCGGCTCGCCGAAGCCGGCGCGCAGCGCGTCATGATGGGCGCAGAGGCGGTCGAGCTGGGCGTCCAGATCGTCCAGGTGAGCGAGATCGCAGACCCGGATCGCGCGGCGGCCGACCTTGTCCTCATAGGCCGGGCCGATGCCGCGCCCGGTGGTGCCGATCTTGCCCTTGCCCGCAGCCGTCTCGCGCAGGGCGTCCAGATCGCGGTGGAAGGGGAGGATGAGCGGGCAATTGTCGGCGATCGCGAAATTGCTGTTGTCGACCTTGACCCCCTGCCCTTCCAGCTTCTCGATCTCGGCCTTCAAGGCCCAGGGATCGAGCACCACGCCATTGCCGATGATGGAGAGCGTGCCGGTGACGATGCCCGAGGGGACGAGGCTGATCTTGTAGGTCTGGTTGCCGACCACCAGCGTATGCCCGGCATTGTGGCCGCCCTGGAAGCGCACCACGCAGTCGGCCCGGCTGGCCAGCCAGTCGACGATCTTGCCCTTGCCTTCATCGCCCCACTGGGCGCCGATCACAGTCACATTTGCCATGGATATGGGTCTCCGCCTGCCGGGCGGATCGCGGCCACCCTTCGACAGGACTCGATGGCCGGACTGGATCATGTCGGACGCGCCGGCGCCCGGTCCGGGCGCGCCCTAGCCAAGGGTGGCGGCGAGAGTCAAGGCGCGATCAATGTCCCGGTTCATCGCAACTCAAGCTTCGATGCGCCAGGGTCGCGCCACCCCATACGGGAACACAGTCCATGATTCGCAAGACATTGCCGGGCCTTGCCGCTCTCGCCATCCTCGTCGCCGCCACTTCGGGCGAAGGGAGCGTCCGCGAGCGCATCCGGGAGCGCATGGCGCAGCGGATGAGCGAGCAGATCGCGAATGATCGCACGACCGATGGCCGCACCATGGCCTATGGCGACGATCCGCTCCAGACCCTCGCCTTCTGGCCAGCGCTCGCTCCGACCGGCACCGCGACCGCGCGCCCGGCGCCGCTCATCCTGTTCGTCCATGGCGGCGGCTGGAAGCGCGGAGACCTGACCAATGCCACGGGCAAGGCCAAGGTCGCGCATTTCACGGCCGAGGGCTATGCCTTCGCCTCGATCAACTATCGGCTGGTGCCGGACGCGCGCGTGGAGGACCAGGCCGCGGATGTCGCCAGCGCGCTGGCCTGGATCATCGCCCATGCCGGCGCGCTGGGCATCGACCCGGCGCGCATCGTCCTGATGGGCCACAGCGCCGGCGCGCATCTCGTCGCGCTGGTCGGCACCGATCCGCGCTATCTGGACGCGGCGGGGCTGGACGAGACGGCGATCGCCGGCGTCGTGCCGATCGACGGCGCCGCCTATGACGTCCCACAGCAGATGAAGGCCGGCGCTCGCATCATGGGACCGACCTATGAGCAGGCGTTCGGCACCGACCCGGAGCGCCAGCGCACCATCTCGCCGACCTTCCAGGCCGCGGTGCCCAACGCGCCGGCCTTCCTGATCCTGCATGTGCAGCGTGTGGACGGCATGGCGCAGGCACGGGGCCTCGCCGATGCGCTGCGGGCCGCCGGCACGCCGGTGCAGATCGAGGGTTTCGACGGCACGGGCCTGCGCGGCCATATGGAGATCAACCGCAGCCTCGGCGATCCCGCCTATCCGGCGACCGCGATCGTCGACACATGGTTGCGAACGCGGTTCGGCGGCCAGAGACTGTCCGAGTCAAATGGAGTCAGTGCTCCTGCGAAAGCAGGAGCACATGGTGGTTCTATCTGAAACTGACGGCCTCTAGCGGTTCGCCTGGGCCGATCTTCAGTGCTGTTTTTTGATCATGGTCATATCAAGGCGGCGCCCGGGGCGTTATGCTTCCTGCATAAACAAGGAGATTGAAGGATGCGCCTCTTCCTGATCTGCCCCGCCCTGCTCGCTCTCGCCGCCTGCGGCCAGCAGCCGACGGCCATGACCGGCAACGACGCGATGAATGCAGCCGCGACCGCCGGCAACGCGGCGAACGGCGGCAATGTCGTCGCCGCCATCACCAATCTCAACGAGATCAGCCAGCAGGCTGTCTTCTTCCGCGCCATCCGCGATGCCGGGCTGCAATGCCAGGATGTGACGAATGTCGAGCGGATCGACCCGATCGGCGGCATACCGACCTGGCGGGCACGCTGCGACGATGGCACGGAGCATGTCGTGCAGGTGAAGCCGGACGGCAATGCGGTGGTGATCAGTCCGACGGGAAGCTGATCCGCGCCCGGCCCGGTCCGGCCACATATGCCGGGCGCGGCCCCGCCGGACGCAACTCGCCGCGCGCACAGCCGATGATCTGGACACCGCCGCTCACACCCAGCGCGGCAAGGATGAAAGCGACGATGATGTCCGGCCAGCCAGTGCCCGTGCCGAACACGCCGAGCGCGGCCGCGACCACGGCCAGATTGCCGACGGCGTCGTTGCGCGAGCAGATCCAGACCGACCGGCGATTGGCGTCGCCATCGCGATGCCGCCAGAGCATGGCCGCGCAGGCGAGATTGGCGATGAGCGCCATCGTGCCGATCACGCCCATCGTCTCGGCGCCGGGCAGTGTGCCGGTGAGCGCCATCCATACCGTGCTGGCGAGGACCCACAGGCCGAGCAGCAGCAGCGAGGCACCCTTGAGCAAGGCCGCCCGCGCGCGCCAGCGCAGCGCGAGGCCGGCGACGCCGAGGCTGATCGCATAATTGGCGCTGTCGCCCAGGAAATCGAGCGCGTCGGCCTGGAGTGCCGCGGACCGCGCCGAGATGCCCGCCACGACTTCCACCGCGAACATGCCCGCATTGACGGCCAGCGCGATCCAGAGGACGCGCCGCCATGCCTTGTCCGTTTTCGGGGAGGTCGTCGCGCATTCCCCGCAGCATCCGCCCGCCATCGTCACCTCGCATTCGGTCGCATGAGGTCCCATATGGACCCTGTAGCGGCTACAGGGTCAAGACATGACATATTCGATCGGCGATCTGGGCAAGGCGACCGCCACCAAGGTGGAGACCATCCGCTATTATGAGCGGATCGGCCTGCTGCCCAAGCCTGCCCGGACGGACGGGAACTACCGCGCCTATGGGCCAGCGGAGATGGCGCGGCTCTCCTTCATCCGCCGGGCGCGCGGCCTCGGCTTCCCGCTCGATCAGGTGCGGGCGCTGCTCGACCTGTCCGACGAGCGCGACGGTGATTGCGCGCGGGTCGACCAGATGGCGCGGCGGCATCTCGACCAGATCGAGCGGAAGATCGCCGACCTGACCGCGTTGCACCGGGAACTCACCGCGCTGGTCGAGGCGTGCGACGGCGGGCGCGTGGCGGAATGCCGGATCATCGAGGCGCTGGGGCCTTCCGTGGGCGGCTGAGAGGAAGCCGTTCGTCCAGAGCTAGAGCTTGGCCGGATGAGATGGACTCAGTGCTCCTGCGGAGGCAGGAGCCCAGGGCGATAGGGGACCGCTCATGCGCCCTGTGCTCCTGCTTTCGCAGGAGCACAAGTTCAACCTCAATCGGACAAGCTTCGCTCAGGGCGAACGGTTGGCTTGTTGAGGTCCGGTGTTCGTCGGCTGCGGGAAAAGACACGGCCCGCGCTCTCCATCCTATCCAGCAACCAGCTCGGCGCTTTCCGTCTCGGCGATCCAGCCGCCGCCGAGCACCCGGTCGCCGGCATAGAGCACGGCCGCCTGGCCCGGCGCGACGCCATATTCCGGCATGTCGAAGACCAGCCGCTCTTCCTCCAGCCGCGCCGGCACCGGCCGCGCCATCGAGCGGACCCTGGCGGTCAGCGGACCGGCATGATCGCCGCCCAGCCAGTTGATCTCGTCCAGCCGCGCGGCGCGGACTGCCAGCGCCGCCTTCGGCCCCACGATCACCCGCCGGTGCGCCGGGTCCAGCCGCACCACATAGAGCGGCTCGGCCTGGCCGCCGATCTCCAGCCCCCGGCGCTGGCCGACCGTATAGTGGATGAGCCCCTTGTGCGGGCCCAGCACGCGCCCATCGACATGGACGATCTCGCCGCCATCGTCCGCTTCCGGCCGGACCTTGCGCACGATGCGCGCATAGTCCCCGTCCGGCACGAAGCAGATATCCTGGCTGTCCGGCTTCATCGCCACGACGAGGCCCAGCTCGGCGGCGATGGCGCGCACCGCCGGCTTCGCCATGCCGCCCAGCGGGAAGCGCAGATAATCGAGCTGCGCCTGAGTCGTCGCGAAGAGGAAATAGCTCTGGTCGCGCGCCGGATCGACGGCCCGGTGCATTTCCGGGCCGAACGGTCCAGCGATGCGGCGGACATAGTGGCCGGTCGCGAGGCAGTCGGCGCCGAGGTCGCGGGCGAGCTGGAACAGGTCCGTGAACTTCACCCCCATATTGCAGCGCACGCAGGGGATGGGCGTGCGGCCGGCCAGATATTCATCGGCGAAGCGCTCGATCACCGACTCGCGGAAACGGCTTTCATAATCAAAGACATAATGCGCAATGCCGAGCCGATCGGCGACGGCGCGGGCATCGCGCATATCCTGCCCCGCGCAGCAGCTGCCGGCCCGGCCGACGGCCGCGCCATGATCGTAGAGCTGGAGCGTCACGCCAATGGTCTCCGCCCCGGAACGGGCGGCGAGCGCGGCCACGACGCTGGAATCGACGCCGCCCGACATGGCGACGACGATACGCTTGCCGCGCAGGCCCGGCCCAAGCTGGAAAAGATCGTCCATTGCGGCGCATATAGGCGGCCGCGCGCGGTTCGGCCAGCGGTCCATCCCGGCCAACCGCCGCCAATTAAGGCTAACGAAAAGTGAAAGAGGCCTTTACGGCCACTTATCCTTTGCCTGCTAGACCCGGCCCATGGGCATGGAAGCCGCATTCGAGAAATCGCGATGGCTCGCCGGTTCGGCGATCGGTCGCGGCACGCGAATTCCGGATCTGCCGAAGCTGCTGGCCATCCACGCGGTGCGCCAGGCAGCCGGCCGGACGGTGCGGCTCATGCGCGAGAGCGACCTGACTTTCGTTCCGGGCGACGAACCGGACCGATTGACGCTGATTTTCGCGGTGTCCGGGGCTAACCCGGTGACCTTGAAGAAGGCGGGCGGGTCGTTCAACACAAGGGTCGCCGCATGCATGGCGATGGGGGGTGAAGGTGAAACAGAGATTTACTCTGGGAGTTAGCCAAGGGGAAAATCTTTGCTGCCAGCTTCGGACGGGCAAGGAAACACTGCCAAAGCCGACCCCTGTCGGTGAATGAGGACAAGATGATCGAGAACCAGAAAATTCGCCCAGCACAAGTGGTCGGCCCCCTCGGCGAGCCGCTGACGCTGGAGACTCTGCCTTCGCCGGACACGAGCCGTTGGGTCGTGCGACGCAAGGCGGAAGTGGTGGCGGCCGTGAATGGCGGCCTGCTCACCGTGGACGAGGCCTGCGAGCGCTATTCCCTCACGCTCGAGGAGTTCGCCAGCTGGCAGCGCGCTGTCGATCGCTCCGGCATGCCGGGCCTGCGCGTCACGCGCATCCAGCACTATAAATCACTCTACGAGCGCCAGCAGCGCTACTGAGTTCTCGCCGAAACGGCATGGCAAAGGGGCGGCCTCTCCTCGCGAGCGGCTGCCCCTCGCCATTTTGGGCTTGTCGGATCGACCCTTGCCCGTGCAACAGTCGCGCCCGGCCGAACCGAGCCGCAAGGAGAGGATATGCCCCGCGTCGCCGTCACCTTCCCCTATTTCGATTTCTTCCCGGAGCTGCGCGCCGAGCTTTCCGAGCGCTATCCCGGCACCAAATTCCCCGATCATCGCCGCGTGCTGGAGGGACAGGAGCTGATCGACTTCCTGCAGGGTTATGACACGGCGGTGATCGGCGTGCAGCGCTACACCGAGGATGTGCTGAGGGCCTGCCCGGACCTCAAGGTGATCTCGCTCTGCTCGGCCGGGGTCGACCATATCGACCCCGCCCTGCTCAACAAATATGGCATCAGGATGTGGTGGCAGGCCGGGATCAACCGCGTGTCGGTCTCCGAGCTGGCCGTCTCCTACATGGTGATCGCGCTGCGCCGGCTGCACGAATTCTCCTCGATCCTGCGCGCGGGGCAGTGGCGCGGACCGATCGGCTTCGGCGCGGACCTGCGCGGCAAGACGGTGGGCGTGCATGGCGTCGGCCATATCGGCAAGGCAGTGATCGAGCTGCTGCAAGGCTATGGCGTGCAGATCCTGGCCAGCGACCGGGTCGACATTTCCGAATTCGCCGCGCGCTTCCCCAATGTCGAGGTGGTCGGGCCGGAAGAGATGCGGGCGCGATGCGACGTGCTCACCATCCATCTCTCCAAGAACGCCACCACCATCGGCCTCTATGACGCCGCCGTGCTGGATCAACTCAAGCCCGGCGCGGTGATCGTCAATTGCGCGCGGGGCGGCATGTTCGACGAGGATGCGCTTGCGGAGCGGCTGGAAAGCGGCCGCATCGCCGCCGCCGCTTTCGACGTCTATGCGATCGAGCCCGCCAACGGGAACCGGCTGCTCACCCTGCCGACCTTCTTCGGCTCGCCCCATATCGGCGCGACGACGCGCGAAAGCTGGGGCGCGATGCTGCGCTCCGGGATGCACGGCATCGAACATGCCTATGAGCCGCAACCGGGGGTCTATCCGTTCGACTGACGGGAGCAGCCCTTCGGGAGCGCCGGCCGCCGTCGCCGCCGGATCGCCACGCCGCAGAGGAGCAGCACGGGCAGCCAGATCCGCGTCAGCTCCGACCAGACGGTCTCCAGCCCGCGCCCGGTGAAGAAGCGCGCGCCGATCGGCGAGACGCGGATCGGTTGCCAGGACAGGGCGATGCGCGCCTCGCTGAACGGCCAGAACAGCATCACGCCCTGGCCCCCGTCCGTGAGCAGATCGAGCAACGGATGCGAGGCCATGCAGGCGAACAGGAACAGCCATGCGCCGGGGCTGCGCGCCCGCGCCCAGAGCAGCGCGACCAGACCGGAGACGAGCAGCGCGAACAGCAGCGAATGGGTCGCGCCGCGATGGCCCCAGTCGCTCGCATAGCCAAGGCCGAAGCGGAAGCCGACCACATCCAGATCCGGCAGCACCGCCAGTGCCGCGCCGGCAAGCGCCAGTGATACCGGGACCCGTGCCCGGCCGAGCAAGGCGCCGGCCGCCACCGGCAGGAGCGCATGGGTGAAGATGGTCGGCATCGCCCCATGCTATGCCGTGCAAGACGGCGCGTGGGAATGGCCGATCGGACGCGCCGCTCAGGCCAGGAGCGACGTGGCGCAGTCCCGCACCGTCTCGCCCGGCGGGCGCGGCGCGAAGCCGAGCAGGCGCACGGCCTTGTCGCGGCTGAACGCCTGCGTGCGCCCGAGCAGCGGCAGCAGCTCGCGCATCTGCGGCGAGACGCGCGCGAGCAGACGGGCGGCCCAATCGGGCAGCGCCCGCATGGGCACCTGGCGCGCCCGCTCGCCCAGCTCATGGCGCAGCAGCAGGGCAATGTCGCGAAACCACAGCGCATCGCCCATGACGATGAACCGCTCGCCGGCGGCGGCCGGCGTCTCAAGCGCCGTCACATGCAGCGCCGCAAGATCGCGCACATCGGTGATATTGAAGGCGAGACGCGGCAGCAGCTTCGGCCGCCCGTGCAGAAGGCCGCGGACGAGATCGACCGATCCGCCCTGGTCGGGCCGCAGGACCGGGCCGAAGATCGCGCCGGGCAACAGCGTGGTGAGCTTCATCCCGCCCTGCGCCGCCTGCGCCCAGGCCGCCCGCTCCGCCAGCGCCTTGGACCGGCGATAGGCGGCGAGGCCGGGCTGTTCGGGATCGGTCCAGTCCTGCTCGTCGATCGGCCGTACGAGCGGGCGCGGCGGCGTGCAGGCGGCGGTCGAGGAGGTCATGACCAGATGCTCGACGCCTGCCGCGGCCGCGAAGGAAAGGACGCGCCGCGTACCGGCGACGGCGGTCTCGATCAGGGCGTCGCCCGACAGGCCGCCCATGGGCGAGGCGATATGGAGCGCGAAGCGGCACCCGACCATCGCCTGCGCCCACCCGCGATCATCGAGCAGATCGGCCGCGACCATCTCCAGCCGGTCGCCCGGATCGACCTGCCCGGCCACGGCGCGCCGCACTTCGCCTTCCCGGCCGAGCCCGCGCACCGTGGCGCGCACGCGATAGCCCTTTTCCAGCAGCGCAACGATGGCCCAGCCGGCGACGAAGCCGGTCCCACCCGTCACCAGCACACGATCGCTCATCATGTCCTCGTTTGCGGTTCAACTCTACATGCGTATACTTGAGTGGAGCCGCTTTGTCTACAGGTGTAGAATATGTCCGATCAACCCCGCCGCCGCGATGCCGCCGCGACCCGCGCCGCCATCCTCGCTTCCGCTCGCCGGGCCTTCGCGCGCGCCGGCTATGACGGCGCCGGGTTGCGCGAGATCGCGGCGGACGCCGGCGTCACCGCCATGATGGTGGGCCGCTATTTCGGATCGAAGGAGCAGCTTTTCGCCGAGGTGGTGGCGGACACGATGCGCGATCCGGTCATCCTCTCGGCGGAGAATCGCGCCGCGCCCGATCTCGCCGCGGCCCTCACCCGCGCGCTGGTCGGCGTGACGACGCCGGGCGCGACGCCGCTCGACGGCTTTCTCATCCTGCTCCACTCCGCCTCCAGCACGCGCGCCGCCGAGATCGGGCGCGAATGGATCAGCCGGGGCCACCAGAGGACGCTGGAAGGGCTGGTCGAAGGCGCGTTTCCGGTCGAGCGCGCCGGGCTGTTCCTCGCGCTGGTCGCGGGGATGCAGGTCATCCGGCAGATGGTCGAGATCCCCTCGCTGGCGCAGGCCGATCCGGCGACGCTGGAGGCGCTGCTGCTGCCGATCGTCCGGCAGCTCGTCGAGGCGCCCGGCCGTCAGTAGCCGACGGTCAGGCCCACCGCGACATATTTGGGACCGGCATTGCCCTTGAGCGCCACCTTGGGGAGCAGTGGCATGGCGACGGTCGCATAGACGCGCGGGTCCTCGCCGCTGATCCGCACGCCCGCGCCGATGCGCATCGAGGCCGGGAGCTGATAGGCCAGCTCGACGCGGCCATAAACGGCGGTGTCGTCGTCGCGCAGATAGAGGCCGGCGCCGGGCGTCAGGCTGAAGCCGGATATGCCGAGCGCGTAGCCGGCGCCCAGCTCGGTGCCCCAGTGGCCGTTCGCGCGGCCATAATTGGCTTCGACGCCGAGCCCGTCCGCCTGCGCCGGCATGGCGGCCATGCCCAGCATGATCGCCGCGCCCAGCATCGCCACAATGCGACCCGTCATAAATCCTGCCTCCCGCCAGATGGATTCGAGCGGGCTATGCGGCGGTTGCGGCGGCCGCAAGAGTCCGGGAGGCGAACCGAGTCGGGATGGCGACCGGACGAATCCCGGACCGGGAGGAGAAGGCCGGAATTGTCGGACTTTCAGGCCCCCGCCGACCGGACATTGATGTCCACATGCACGCGGATCGCGTCATGGCGCCAATATTCGCGGTCATATTCGATGACCCGGCCCTGCTCGTCGAAGCTGGTGCGCACCACGAGCAGGCCCGGCGTGCCGGCCTTGACGCCCAGGCCGTCCGCCGCGCTCTTGACCAGCGCGCAGGGGCGCATGTCGACCCGGTTGCGCGCTACCGAGAGGCCATATTGGCGGCTCAGTATCTGGGTCAGCGAGCCGTTGAGGTCATGCTCCAGCAGGCCAGGCGCCAGCGTCACGTCGACCATGATCTGCTCGATGAGCACGGCGCGCCCATCGATGGATCGGCGGCGCTGGATGAGGAACATGCGCGCGCCCGGCGCCACGCGGAAGATGTCGGCGACAGCGGGCGCGGCCGGGACCTCCTCGGTGGAGAGCGTCTCGGTCGCGGGCCTGCGGCCCTGCTCGGTCACATAGGTCATGAAGCCCGCCCAGCGGGTCGGATCATAAGTGACCGGCGGCGGCGAGACATACCAGCCCGAGCGGTCGCGCCGGTAGATGAGCCCTTCCGCCTCGAGCTGGAACAGCGCCTCGCGGATCGTGCCGCGCGCCGCCCCGCTCTCGGTCTGGAGCTGCCGCTCGGAAGGCAGGCGCGTGCCCGGCGTCAGCTTGCCCGCGTCGATGCCCTCCGCGATCCGGTCGCGCAGCGCGAGATACTGGGGGACGGCCGGCTGCGGCCGCTCCGGCGCGGGGGAAATCCTGCTGGTCATGGACTAGGCTGATATCCTCTTGATCCGCCTGCCGGCGGCACGGCCAATCTGCCGCGAAACGGCAATTGCTGACAAGTGCAACCGGACTTCCTGCGAAAGGAAAAAGACGCCGGCCGGTCCCGCGACCGGCCGGCGCCCATTTGATTGCGTCCCGAAAGGCTTTTGTCAGTAGGTATAGCTGAGGCGGAACAGATAGGTCCGGCCCGGCTCCATATAGTCTTTCTGATAGCCCTCGTTATTGCCCCTGGTGGTGTAATATTTCCACCCGTTCAGGAGATTGCCGACGTCGAAATCGAGCGCCAGATGCGGGTTGATGTTGTAGCGCGTGTGCAGATCGAGGCTGCGATTGGGCTGCACCCATTTGTCGATGGCGTTCTCGCGCAAGTCCTCGATGAAGCGGCCGCGATAATTGTAGGAGAGCTTCGCCTCGAAGCCATATTTCGAATAAGTGAGCGCCGCATTGTAGAGGATGTGCGGCGTGTTCACGAGGCGGATCGTGCGGCCGGCGCGGTAATCCAGGCCGGTCTCGGATTCGCTGTGCTGCAGCGTCAGATTGCCTTCGAAGCCGAAGCCGTCGAAGGGTGAGGCGAGCCCCTCGAAGCTCTTGATGAGGTTGAGCTCGACGCCGTAGATTTCCGCCGTCTCGCCATTTTTGGGCTGGGTGATCTCGATCGTGCCCTGCTGCGTGTCGGCATCGACCTGGTTGCCGTTGGTGAAGATGAAATTCTCGATATGCTTGTAGAAGCCCGCCACCGAGACGACGCTGCGCGGATCGGGGTAATATTCGAGGGACAGGTCCGCATTGTATGATTTGGCGGGCTTCAAGTCCGGGTTGCCGCGGCTGATGGCGATGATCTCGTTGGTGCCCTGGTCGCGCGTGACCGTCTGGCCGGCGGAGAGATAGCCATATTCGGGCGGCGAATAGCCCGTCCATAGCGCGCCGCGCACGACCAGGTTGCCGGTAGGGCGGAAGGTCGCGGTGATGCTGGGCAGGAACTGCGTATAGCCGCGATCGGTGACGTCGAAGCCGCTCTGGTCGCCGTCATCGCTCCAGAACTCGTTGTGCGTCGCGCGGTGCTCGACACGGGCGCCGGCAATGACGCTGAACCGATCGTTGCCGAACTTGCCGAGCAGGTAGCCGGCCGTCACCGTCTCGCGGCCGCGCTTGTCGTCGACGAGCAGGTCCACCGGATCGACCGTGTTGCCCTGCGCGGCCTCGGCCGCCTGGATCGCCGCGATGACCGCCTGGCGGTTGAACACGGCGCCATAATAATATTCGCCGCCCAGCATGCTGGTGACTTCCTTGTCGATCAGCCCGGACTCGGCCATGTTCAGGCCATCCAGCGGCGTGCCCGAGAAGTCGCCGTCGAACAGCGGCGTCGCGTCATAGTGACGCTTGGACTGCAGCCATTTGACGCCCGCCTGCACATAATCGAGGAAGCCGCCGCCCACATCGTAGCGCGCGTCCAGCTTGAAGGCGAAGCGGTCGTCGGTCTGCTTCCAGCGCTCATGGTCGGCGCCGTCGAAGGCGAGCAGGCTCGGATCATGCTCGACGAACTGCGCGAAGGCCGGCAGGCTGGCGTGCGGAAAGCGCGGGTCGGCCGCGACCCAGTCGATGCCGGTGGCATTGAGCGGGAAAGTGCATTTGTCGCAGCCATAGCTGATCGAATAGGCGTCCTTGCTCTCGCGCACGCCGCCCGAATAGCTGCCCGAGAAAATGAGCTTGAGCGCGCCGAGCTGCGTCTCTCCGCCCAGCTCGATGGTGCCGAGCGTCTGCTCGACGTCGATCGTCTCCCAGTTGCGGGCGAACTCGAACGCTTCCGGGTCCCACACGCCCGAGCGGCCGTTGAGCGACCAATATTTGCTCACGCTGCGATCCGCGTCGGTGATGATGCCGTCGCCGTCCACATCGACGATCTGGTCGGTGGTGTAGCCATAGATGCGGCCCAGCGCATCGTCATGGCCGGTGATCATCTGGTCGGGCTGGAGCAGGCTGGTATCGTCGATATTCACCTGGCTGAGGCGCGGCGTCGGGCGGTTGAGATAGTCGGTCACGTCGTTGGTGCCGACCAGTTCCTGCCGGGCGATCTGGCCGCGCAGATAGATCTGCGTGGCGCCTTCATGATAATCGAACGAGAAATTGCCGCCGTAGCGCGTCTGCTTGAGGCGCCGATAGTCGAGGTCGATGCCCGGCAGGTGCATATTCTCCTGCGAGACCGGCTCCTCATCGTCGAGGCGCCAGACATGCGGCTCCCATTCGCCGTCATTCTCGGTTTCCTGGCCATTGCCGTGGCTCACGCCATAATAGCCCGAGATGAAGAAGCCGAAGCGGTCGTCGGCGAAGCGCTTGCCGAAATCGAGCTGGCCCTGATAGCTCTCCGCATCCTCGCCCGCCGAATGGGCGCGGCCGTTGAGGCCGCCCGAGACATAGGCGCGCACGATGGTGGACTGGCGGAAATCGAAGGCGGTCGGCGTGCGGAAGTCGATGATGCCGGCGATGGCGTCGCCGTCCATGTCCGGCATCACCGTCTTGCTGACGCGGATCGCGGACAGGCCGTTGGGCGGCAGCACGGTGAGCGACACGTCGCGGCTGCCGGTGTCGGTCTGCGCGACACGCACGCCATTGATGAGCACCGCGTTGTAGGTGCCGGACAGGCCGCGGATGGCGACATATTCGCCCTCGCCGGTATCCTGGTTGACGACGACGCTGACGCCCGGCACGCGGGCGAGCGCATCGGCGACATTGGGATCGGGCAGCTTGCCGAGATTGTCGGCCGAGACTTCCTCGATCACGGTGTCGGCATCCCGCTTCGCGGCGATCGCCGTCTCCGTGCTGAGGCGCTGGCCGCTGACGATGATGTCCTGCCCGCCCGGCACGTCCGCCTCATCGGCAGCATGGGCCGCGCCGGCCGCCAGGACGATCGTCCCGGCGGAGACCGAACAGAGCAGAGATCGCGTGAACTGGAGCGTGATGGTTTTTCTGAGCATAACTCCCCCTAGCCGGTCGTCATGGAATAGGTGCGCAAACGACATCCTCAGGAAGGACGCGCGCCCTTCCTTTCCCGCGAAGCCACTTCGCCTTTCCCAGTCGGTTCTTCTTGTCCGTTTCCTGTGGCGCCGCGACTCAATGTCTTGGCGCGATTTGGTCTACACCAGTTTATGATGACAGCCGGATGACAGGATGCCTGCAAGTCATGCAAACGCGGCGGCGCATAGACAAGACATTGATCTTATGTGATTAAAATTGACCTTGCGGAAGGATGCCCGCGCTTGCGCGACATCGCGCGTTTCGGTGCGGCCAGGATATTGGCGCGGCGAAAGTCGATCGCCGGGAAGGAGGCCGCTTCAGTCGTTCAAAACGGTCAGCGCCTCGAGCATCGGGACATAGGTCTCCAGGCCGGGCACGTCGAGGTCCCGCTGCTTGCCTGCGTCATCGTAGCGGCGCAGCCGGACGGCATCCTCGAAAAAAGCCTGTCGCTCGAAGGCCCGCGCTTCCACTGCCGACATCGGCCCGCCCTGCAGGCGCAGGCTGAGTCGCGACGCTCCGCTCAGCCCCTCGGCATAGCCGGGCTCGACCGCGCAGAGATAGCGTTTGGCATCGACATGCAGCCGCACCGGCTCGGTCACGGTCGGCGGAAACCATTGGGAAAGCAGGGCTGCGCCGGAAATCTCATGCTGCCCGTCCATGTTGAGCGTCTCGGCGGCGGCACCGGCCTGATCGATGAACTGACCAATGTCATGCAGCAGCGCCGCGACGACCAGACTGTCCGGGCAGCCATCCTGACTGGCCAGCCATGCGCATTGCAGCGCATGGGCGAGCTGGGACGTGTGCTCGCCATAATGTTCGGCGCCGAACCGGTCGAACATCGCGCGGATCTGATCGATCATGCTGGTCTTCGATGACAAGTCGGTTCCCCTGCCGGCGCGCCGATCCACAAGATGCCCGATGCCGCGCGAACTGTCTCACAACTGCCATCGACTTGGACTATACCAAATGGCAGAGGCGCGCCACTAGCGCATCATATGGAGGAAAGAAAGATGATTCGCGGGAACCGGCGGCAATTCCTCGGGCTGGCGGGCGGCGGTGCGATCGCGGCGGCCTATCCCGGCCTGATCGAGCGGGCATTGGCGATCCCGGCGGCGCGGCGCACGGGCACGCTGCAGGATGTCGACCATATCGTGGTCCATATGCAGGAGAACCGCTCCTTCGATCATTATTTCGGCATGATGCGCGGCGTGCGCGGCCTGGGCGATCCCCGTCCCCTGCGCCTGCCCGGCGGCCGCACGGTCTGGGCGCAGCCCTCGGACGAACATCCCGACGGCCATGTGCTGCCCTATCATGGCGACACGAGGACCACGCAGGCCCTCTATGTCGACGGCGCCGACCAGTCGCACCAGGAGAATCTCTGGATCTTCAATCGCGGCCGCTATGACCGCTGGGGTCACACCGGCGAACTCAGGCACCGCATGCTCCATTATGATATGGAGGACCTGCCTTTCTACTATGCGCTCGCCGACGCCTTCACCGTCTGCGACGCCTATCATTGCTCGACCATGACGCAGACCTACCCCAACCGGCTGCATCTCTTCACCGGCTGCAATGGCGGCGGCACGGTCGGCGGCGATCCGCAGATGCAGAATTATGGCGAGGACGAGACGCCGAGCGCCGACATGCGCGAGGACCATCCGCTGCGCGAGGGCGCCTATCACTGGACGACCTATGCCGAGCGGCTGCAGGCGGCCGGCATCGAGTGGAAGGTCTATCAGGAATATGACAATTATGGCGACAATCTCCTGTCCGTCTTCCCGGCCTTCCGCCCCTGCCCGCCGGACTCCGAACTCTATCGGCGCGGGCGCTCATGGGTGAGCGAGCACAAGGACGGGCCGGATCGCACGCGCTCGGACGGCGAGCAGCTCGTCGAGGCCTTCCGCGCGGACATCGCGGCGGGCAAGCTGCCGCAGATCAGTTGGATCGTGACCGCCGCCGCCCTCTCCGAGCATCCCAAGCATGAGCCGCCGAGCGGCGAGCATGTGACCGCCGGGCTCATCAATGCGCTGGTCGATCATCCCGAAGTGTTCGCGCGCACCATCTTCATCCTCAACTATGACGAGGCCGGCGGCTTCTACGACCATATGCCGCCGCCCGTGCCGCCCGTGGGCGACTATCGCGGCCACAGCACGGTGAGCCTGGAGGGCGAGGCCAAGGACTATGGCGGCAAGTCGGTGCAAGTGCCCGGCAAGCATCCGATCGGCCTCGGCATCCGCACGCCGACCATCATCGTCTCGCCCTGGAGCCGGGGCGGTCAGGTCTGCTCGCAGCTGTTCGACCACACATCCGTGCTGCGCCTGATGGAAGAGCGGTTCGGCGTGCGCGAGCCCAATATCGGCGCCTGGCGCCGCTCGGTATGCGGCGATCTCACCGCGGCGTTCGATTTCGACAATCCCGATGCGAGCGCGCCGACACTGGATTATGCGGTGACGGCGGACTTCGCCGCGCGCAATGCCCACTCGAAAAGCGCGCCCAGCTTCGGCATCCCGGCACGGCAATCGCCCGGCGCGCAGCATGAAGGCCAGCGCCCGCACCGTCCGCTGCCCTATCGGTTCGAGGCGGTGGCGAGCACGACACCGGCCGGAGCCCTGCGCATCGACATGCGCAATCCCGGGCCGGTCGGCGTCATCTTCACGGTGCATGACAATCTCGACCGGGAGGAACCCTGGCACTTCACCATCGGCGCGGGCGATGCCCACGCGGCGGAGGACTGGGGCGTCGCGCCGGCGGGCCCCTATGACCTGACGCTGCGCGGCCCCAACGGCTATTGGCGGCGCTATGCCGGGCAGCTCGGCGCGGCGGCCGTCGAGGCGCTGCTGGTCGAACATGCCGACAAGGGCGCGATCGAGCTGGTGCTCGTGAATGACTCGGCAGAGCGGGTCACGTTCCTCGCGGCGATGGATGCGGCCTATCCGGTCGCCAGCGCGCGCGATCAGCGGCTGGCCATTGCGCCCGGTGCGTCCGGCAAGCTGCTCCTTCCGCTCGACGCGAGCGACAATTGGTATGATCTCAGCGTGACGGTCGACGGGACAGCCGGCGATGGCGCGCAGGCTTTCCTGCGCCGCTTCGCCGGGAAGCTGGAGACCGGCCGGACCGGCAAGACCGATCCCGGCATCGGCGCGATGCGGGTGATGGCGTGACCGGGTGACGGCCTGACTCTGCCCAATCGAACCGGCATATGCTCCTGCGAAGGCAGGAGCATATGCGCTATCCGATCAGGGGCAGCGACGGTGTGGCAAAAACCCGCTCCCACACATCGCCCTGTCATAAATGAGTCGCCGATCTGGTCCATACCAGATTCCACTTTCAGGTGGAGCGCCACGTCGGACCCATGGACGAGACCAAGCCAGCACCGGACCGCAATCGCGCCGCCGGCCTGATCCTCGGCGGCGTCGCGGCGTTCAGTGCCTATTTCGCCATGTATGCTTTCCGCAAGCCCTTCGCGGCCGCGACCTTCGCCGACCATGCCGGCTGGGCCTTCGCGATCGATTACAAGAGCGCGCTGCTGATCGCCCAGGTGCTCGGCTATGCGCTTTCCAAGCTGATCGGCGTGCGCGTCATCGCCGAATTCGGACGACAGGGCCGCGCCAGGGCGATTGCCGCCCTGATCGGCGCCTCCTGGCTCGCGCTCATCGGTTTCGCGCTCATCCCGGCGCCGTGGAACATCATCTGCCTGTTCCTCAACGGCCTGCCGCTCGGCATGATCTGGGGGCTGGTGTTCAGCTATATCGAGGGCCGGCGCGTCTCCGAGGCGCTGGGCGCGCTGCTCTGCGCCAGCTTCATCGTCTCGTCCGGCGTGGTCAAGTCGGTGGCGGTGCTGGTCATGAACCAGGGCGTCGGCGAATATTGGATGCCGGCCGTCACCGGCGCGCTGTTCTTCCCGCTGCTGTTCGCCGCGCTCTGGCTGCTCGAGCGCCTGCCCCCGCCCGACCGGCATGACGAGGCCGAGCGCGTCGCGCGCGTGCCGATGCTGCGCGGCGACCGCGCCGCCTTCCTCGCCAGCCATGGCGTGGCGCTGGCGCTGCTGGTGGCGGGCTATGTGCTGCTCACCGCCATCCGCGACTTCCGCGACAATTTCGCCGCCGAGCTGTGGACGGCGATGGGCTATGGCGGCGTCGCCTCGGTCTTTTCAGCCAGCGAGCTGCCCGTCGCGGTCATCACGCTGGTCGCCCTCGGCGCGCTGATGATGGTGCGCGACAATCTGCGCGCCCTGCTCGCCATGCATGTCATCATCTTCCTGGGCGCCGCGCTGCTCGGCCTCGCCACGCTCGCCTTCCAGGCCGGCCTGCTCTCGCCGCTCGCCTATATGATCCTGACCGGCGCGGGCCTCTATTTCGCCTACACCCCGTTCAACGCCATGCTGTTCGACCGGATGATCGCGGCGATCGGCCATGCCGGCAATGCAGGCTTCCTCATCTATATCGCGGACAGTTCCGGCTATGCCGGCAGTGTCGCGCTGTTGCTCTATCGCAGCCTCGGCGCCGCGCAGATCCACTGGCTGCCCTTCTATATCGGCGCCGCCTATGCGACCTCGATCGCGGTGGCGGTGCTCACCATCCTCTCCGGCGTCTATTTCCACTTCAAGCTGAGCGCGCATGGCCGGGCCGCGCACGCCTGACCTGATCGTCGTCGGCGCCGGTATCGTCGGCCTGGCCCATGCGCTGGCGGCCGCCCGGCTTGGCCTCTCGGTGCTGGTCATCGATCGCGACGGGCAGGCCAATGGTGCCTCGATCCGCAATTTCGGCTTCGTGACCGTGACCGGACAGGAGCGCGGCGCGGTCTGGTCGCTGGCCCGGCGCAGCGCGCAGGTCTGGCGCGAGGTCGCCCCGCAGGCGGGCATCGCCATCGAGCATGAAGGCCTGCTGATGCTCGCCCGCCGGCCCGAAGCCGCCGACATGCTCGCCGCCTTCGCCGCGACCGAGATGGGCGAGGATTGCCACTGGCTCGGCAGCGATGCCGTCGCCGCCCGCTATCCGATGCTGCAGGGTCGGTTCGCCGCAGCGCTCCACAGCCATGCCGACCTGCGCGTCGAATCACGTACCGCCGTTCCGCTGCTCGCCCGCTGGCTGGCCGAGGCACAGGGCGTGCAATTCCGGCGCGGCGCTGCCGTCCGCGCGGTCGAGCCCGGCGCCGTGATCCTCGCCGACGGCAGGCGGCTCGCAGCGCCGCTCGTCATCGTCTGCCCCGGCGACGATCTGGTGACGCTTTTCCCGCGCGAGATCGCGCAGGCCCGCCTCACCCGCGCCTTCCTGCAGATGCTACGCCTCGCTCCGCCCGGCTGGCGTCTTCCGGCCGCCGTGATGAGCGACCTCAGCCTCGTGCGCTATCTCGGCTATGCCGCCCTGCCCCAGGCCGAGACGCTCCGCCGGCGCCTGCGCCGCGAGGAAGCCGAGGCGCTGAACCACGGCATCCACCTCATCGTCGTGCAGAATGGCGACGGCAGCCTCATCGTGGGCGACAGCCACAGCTATGGCGCGACGCCCCCGCCCTTCGCCAGCAGCGCGGTGGACAGCGCCATCATCGGCCAGTTCGTCGGCCTGTTCGGCGCGGCGCCGCCAGTGATCGAGCGCTGGACCGGCACCTATGCGAGCGGCCCGGATCACAGCATCGTGCGCGCGCCCATGCCGGGCGTGCGCCTCGTCATCGTGACCAGCGGCACCGGCGCCTCGACCAGCTTCGCGCTGGCCGAGCAGGTGGTGGCCGAATTGATGGAAGATCGTCCGCGGGAAAGGAGCATCATATGCAGTCAGGGCTGAAGGCCGTCATTTTCGACTGGGCCGGCACGATGATCGACTTTGGCAGCCGCGCGCCGGTCATTGCGCTGTGCAGGCTGTTCGCGGCGGAGGGCGTGCCGATCAGCGAGGCGGAGGCGCGCGAGGATATGGGCCGGGCCAAGCGCGACCATATCGGCGCGCTGCTCGCCAAGCCGCGCATCGCGGCTGCCTGGGAAGCCGCCAGGGGCACGCCGCCCACGGAGGCCGACGGGGACGCGCTCTTCGCCGCGATCGGCACATCCATGCGCGAGGCGGCGCGCGATTGCGGCACGCTCATTCCCGGCGCGGCGCAAGTCGCACAGGCACTGCAGGCGCAGGGAGTCAAGCTCGGCGCCTGCACCGGTTACAGCCGCGAGATGATGGCCGACATCCTGCCCATGGCGCGCGAGCAGGGCTATGATCCCGACTTCACCGTCTGCGCGGGCGAGACGCCGGCCGGGCGTCCCTCGCCGCTCATGGTCTGGAAGAACCTCGTCGAGCTGGGCTGCTGGCCGGCGGCGGCCTGCGTCAAGGTGGACGATACCGAGGTCGGCATCGCGGAAGGGCGCGCGGCGGGCGTCTGGACGGTCGGCGTGGTGCGCAGCGGCAATATCGTCGGCCTGTCCGAGGCCGATCTCGCCGCGCTGCCGTCCGCCGAGCTGGACGCGCGCCTCGACGCCGCCCGCGCGGCGCTCACCGCCGCCGGCGCGCATGTCGTGATCGACACGGTGGCGGACTTGCCCTTGGCGCTCGACCGCCTGCCCATCGCGTTCTGATCGCCCCTCAGAAACCTGTTCCTGCTTCTCGCTATAACCCCGACTGAGCGCCATTTCGACGCCGGCCGGGACCATGTTTCCTTCCGAAACGCCACCTGCTCCATGCGTGACTTATCGGCCGGCCGCGCTATAACCGATTCCATAACATGTTAAGGAAAGGGTGCTGCCATGCTCGCCAATTATATCGACGGCCGCTTCGTGGAAGCGAGCGGCGCGACGCCGATTCCCGTGCTCAATCCGGCGCGCGGCACCGTCATCACCGAGATTCCCGATTCGCCGCGCGCGGCGGTCGATGAGGCGGTGGCCGCCGCCCGGCGTGCCCAGCCCGGCTGGAACGCGCTCACCAACATGGAGCGCGCCGCCTATCTGCGCCGCATCGCGGCCAAACTGCGCGACAATGCCGAGGCGCTTGCCCATACCCTGACCGAGGAGCAGGGCAAGCTGCTCGATCTCGCGCGCGGCGAGGTTGCCACCACCGCCGACTATTTCGACTATGTCGCCGAATGGGCGCGCCGCATCGAGGGCGAGATCGTGCCCAGCGACCGGCGCGGCGAGACCATCCTCATGCTGCGCAAGCCGATGGGCGTGGTCGGCGGCATCCTGCCGTGGAACTTCCCCTTCTTCCTGATCGCGCGCAAGACCGCGCCCGCGCTGCTCACCGGCAACACCATCGTCATCAAGCCCAGCGAGGAGACGCCGGGCAATGCCGATTTCTTCACGCGACTGCTCGATGAATGCGACCTGCCGCCAGGCGTGTTCAACCTGGTGCACGGCACCGGCAGGACCGTGGGCGAGGCCATCTCCAGCCACAAGGATATCGATCTCATCAGCTTCACCGGCAGCGTGCCGACCGGCATGGAGATCATGCGCCAGGCGGCCGCCAACGTCACCAAGGTCAATCTGGAGCTGGGCGGCAAGGCGCCGGCGATCGTGCTCGACGATGCCGATCTGGACATCGCCGTCCCCGCCATCCGCATCTCGCGCATCCTCAACAACGGCCAGGTGTGCAACTGCGCCGAGCGCATCTATGTCCAGCGCGGTATCGCCGACGCATTCACCGACAGGTTCGTCGCCGCGATGAAGGAGGTCAGCTATGGCGACCCGCTCGGCAACGCAGCCGTGGACATGGGCCCGCTGATCCACGAGCGTGCGGCAATCCGCGTCGCCGGCATGGTCGAGCGCGCGAGCGCCGAGGGCGCGACGCTGCTGACCGGCGGCGCGCATCGGGAAGTGGGCGGTGGCCATTATTTCGAGCCGACCGTGCTCACCGGCGCCGCCCAGTCCGCCGAGATCATGCAGAAGGAGATTTTCGGCCCGGTCATCCCGATCCATGTCGTCGACGAGCTGGACGAGGCGATCGCCAAGTCCAACGATTCCGACTATGGCCTCACCTCCTCCATCTACACGCGCAGCCTGGCGAGCGCGCTCAAGGCCTCGGCCGACCTCAACTTCGGCGAGACCTATGTGAACCGCGAGAATTTCGAGGCGATGCAGGGCTTCCATGCCGGCATGCGCAAATCCGGCATCGGCGGCGCGGACGGCAAGCATGGCCTGCTGGAGTTCACCCAGACGCAGATGGTCTATCTGCAGAATTGAGGGAGAGGAATAACCCGCTCCGTCTCAGGCCGGAGGGGCGGCCCCGACCGCTGCATCGGCAAGATAGGCGATCACGGCTGCTTCCACGTCATAATCGTAGAGCGACTTGCGCAATGCCGCCGAATTCTTGATCTCGCGATCGCGCTGCTCGAGATCCGCATAGCGGGAGCTGGTCCGCCTGCTGGCGATCGGTGCCGGCCAGATGCTGTCCCGCGCCCGGACCATGTCGGGCAAGCCTGGACAAGGCAGCGTCTGAGACCTCTCGGTTCATCCCGCATCCGACAACTTGGTACGGACCAGAAGCCCGATCCGGTCATGAGCCGTTAGGCTGAATCGTCAAGAAATCGCGGCTTGTTGCTGCAATGCAGCATCTTTCAAATCGGGCGTATCGCAGTCGAGCGACTGAACCGGCGTGAAGCGGAGTCAGTCGTGATTCACGCCATGCGTCCACCTGTCGGGAAGCGGGATTGTCGAGCCAGCCATCCTTGTCGGCGCATCTCTTAAAAAACATGTGAATATTGCGGAAAAACCTTGGTATTCTGCCGCAGTTTCCTTGCTTATGCCAGCCAATGCACCTAGGCTCTCCGCAAAATTGAACGGGGCCCTTGCCGTCCGTCTGAGAGAGCGGCGGGAGGGTAGCGCGTTCCGGCGATGGAAGAGGATGGGACATGAGCACCACCGACGTCCAACGTGCGATCGACGGCGCCTTCATTTCGCGCCTGCACCTGTTCCTCGTGGCGGCATGCAGTGGCGTGATGCTGGTGGATGGTCTCGACATCTATATGTTCGGCAAATTCGCGCCTGCCGTCGCGCATGATTTCGGCGAGCCGGTCAGCCGTATATCGCTGGTGTTCCTGCTGCAGCAGATCGGCCTCACCGCCGGCTCGCTTTTCATCAGCCCGATCGCGGACCGGATCGGGCGCAAGCCGATCCTGCTCGCGAGCACATTCCTGTTCGGCATCTTCACGCTGGCCGCGGCATGGTCGCAGACATTGCTGCAACTGGCGATATTGCGCGGCCTTGCCGGACTGTTCCTCGCCGCCGTCATCCCCAACACGGTGGCGCTGCTCAGCGAATTCGCGCCGGCACGCTATCGGTCCACCTTCGTCACCATCGCCTTTGCCGGCTATATGTGCGGCGGCGCGCTGGCATCGCTGTTCGTCATCTTCCTGCTCGAGCGCCAGGGCTGGGAAAGCGCATTCTGGATCGGCGGCTTGCTGTCGCTCGCCCTCGTGCCGGTGCTGCAACTATGCGCACCCGAATCCCTGCAGTTCCGCGCATCCCGCGACCCCGCCGATCCGCGCATCGCCCGCACGCTGAGCCGGCTGGGCATCGGCGTTCCCGACAATGCGGGCGCGCAGATCGCCGCCAAGGTCGGGAAAAAGGGAGCAGCGGCCAAGGTGCGGCTGGTCGAGACCTTTACCGGAGGGATGGCGCGCGTGACGCTGCTGCTGTGGGCGATCTATTTCATCGCGATGTTCATCATCGCCCTCTACGCCTCCTTCGCGCCGACCTTCTTCTACGAGCTGGGTCATGTGCCGCTGGAAGTCTATGCCACCATGTCGCTGCTCACGCTGGTGGTCGGCCTCGCGGGCGCTTCGACCATCGGCTTCCTGATGGACAGGCTGGGCCCGGTGCCGGCGATCGCCGGGCTTTTCGTGCTCGAGGCGATGACGTTCGTGGCCATGGGATATTTCCCTTTCGGGGGCCTGGGCTCGATCATCGCCTTTGCCGTGTTCGGCTATTGCAAGGGCGCGGGGCAGTCCGGCCTCAACGCGATCTGCTCGCAGGTCTATCCCTCGCGCATCCGCAGCACCGGCGTCGGCTGGGCTTTCGGGCTGGGCCGTCTCGGCGGCACGTTCGCGCCGATTGCCGGCGGGCTGTTGCTTTCCGGCATTCTGTCCTTGCTGCAGGTTTTCGTGGTGATCGCCCTGTTTCCGCTCATACTTGCAGCCCTGCTGCTGGTCCTCGGCGGCGTCACGGCCAGATCGCGCCGAGATGAGGAGACGCCGGTCCTGAATGCGGCAGGGGAGCAGGCATAGCGGAGGTCTTGCCGCTCCAGGACCGCTGCGCCATTCAGCGTGCCGTAATCCGTCTCAGGCGAATGCCTCGTAACGGATGTCAGGGCCGGGCTGGGCCGGCGGCAGGTCCGCAAGGCGCGGCATCACCTCGCGCGCGAACAGGGTGAGATTCTCGGCCGTTTCGCGATGGCCGAGCGTGCCTGCCTGGCCCATCATCAGCAGATTGCCGAAGCCACCCACCTCGCCATGGAACTGGTTCAGCTGGGCGAAGACATCGTCCGGCGTCCCGACGAACATCAGCCCGGCCTGGATATAATGCTCGATCGTCGGGTCGGACGGCAGCGGATTGCCATCGCGCATGCGCGGCCGGATCGCGCCCGGGCCGGACCGCAGCATGCGCAGATTGTCCTTGACCGGGAGGAAGCCCGCCGGGTTGCGGAATTGCGGATCGAGACGCGCCGCGGTCGCGAAATAGCCCTTCATCTGCTCGGCGCGGGCGAAGGCGGCATTGTGGTCATCAGCCACCGAAACCACCGCGAGATAGGCCAGCCGGTCGTCGGGCGCCTCCGCGCCATGCGCCTCACGATAGGCGGCGCGATAACCGGCGAACACGGACCGCGCGACGGCGCCCGACAGGAAGGTCGCGCAGGTATAGCCGAGGCGCGCATGTTGCGACGCGCTCCCCGCGCTCGATGCGGTCATCCAGATCGGCGGATGCGGCTGTTGCAGCGGACGCGGCCAGAGGCTGGCAACACGATAATGGAAATGGTCGCCCGCCCATGAGAAATTGTCGCCCTGGTTGGTGATCGCGGCAAGCACGAGGTCATGCGCTTCCCAGAAGCGGTCCATGAACCGGGTCGGTTGCCGGTTCGACATGAAAAGCTCATAGCCCGCGCCCTTGACCAGACCGACTTCCAGCCGGCCGCCCGAGAGCAGGTCCACCATAGCGATCTCCTCGGCAACGCGCAGCGGATTGGACCGGTTCGCGAGCGGGATGCCGAGCGCCAGCAAGCGCGCCTTGCTGGTCTCCCGCGCCAGGATGGCGAGCGTGGTCATGCAGGATGTCGACATACAGGTCGCCGCCGCATGATGCTCATTGACCATCAGATTATAGCCGAGCGAGTCGGCCAGCCCATATTCGTCGAGATAGCGATTGAGCAGGCCGCTCGCCTCGGCCGGATCGCAATGATGCTGCGGCAGCGTCACCCGCATGGCGCCCGGAACGTCGAAGGCCGGGTGATAGGCCTGCTCGCTGAACTGCCAGACTTTCATGTGACCGGTTCCTCCATCGCCGACGAGGTGGCGGCAAAGTCGCGAATGGCCTGCGCCGCCACTTCGGGCTGGTCGATCTGGATGCGGTGCCCGCAATTCGCGACGGTCCGGAATTCGGCATTGGGCATCGCATCGGCAAAGCCCCGGCCATAAGCGACCGGTGCGATGCGATCGTCCTCGCCCCACAGGATCAGGGTCGGCATCGCCACGCGATGAAGCCGGTGGCGCAGCTTGGGATTGTTGAAATAGGGCGACCAGCCGTAGAGCGCCGCAGCCTCGCTGTTGCGGACCGTCCGCTCGAGCATGGCTTCGGGGATGGTCGCCGGATCGACCCGCGCCGGGGACGGGCTGTTCTGCATCCGCGCCTGCAACTCGGCCGGAGAAAGCATGAAGATGTCGGCGACATATTGCTCGCGCCGGTCGGCGGTCGGCAGGCCGAACGGCGCGCCGAGCACCAGCCGCGAAGCCCGATGCGGCGCCATGACCAGCACTTCCGCCGCGATCCAGCCGCCGAACGAGAGGCCGACGAAGGTCGCCTCGCCGATGTCGAGCGCGTCGCACAGATCGAGATAGAAAAGCGCGGCATCGTCGATCGCGGTGAAATGGGGCGGAAGCGCCGTCGCGCCGAAGCCGGGATGAGACGGCGCATAGACCCTGAAGTCACGGCTGAGTAATCTTATGAGCGAGATCGAATTTTCGAGCCCATCCAGCCCATGAAGGAACAACAGGGGCTCGCCATTCCCTTCGATCAGGATTTCCGTATCGATCCCGGCAACCTGGATATTCTGCATGCCTGAAAGGACGTCTTCATCGACAGGCTCCGACATCATCCTCCCTCCACGAAAACCCGATTTGCCGCTGGTGCGATATCTTGTCCGTGATTGTCCTGCGCGCCGCATTCGTCCAATTCTTTGTTCTTGCGGTTCTGATGCCTGGCGGGCATTGATCCCTCATGGAACTGCGGCATTTGCGATATTTCCAGGCTGTCGCCCGTGAGGAGCATTTCGGGCGCGCGGCCCGGGCGATCCGGATCGCCCAGCCCGCGCTGACGCGCCAGATCAGGGATCTGGAAACCGAGCTTGGCGTCGCGCTGTTCGAGCGCCTGCCGCGGGGCGTGCGGCTTTCGGCGGCGGGGCGCGCCTTCCTGGAGGATACCGACGAGATTCTCGCACATGTCGAGCGCGCGGCGAATGGGATGCGCGGTCTGGCGAGCGGCCATGTGGGGACGGTGAGGATCGGGTTCAGCGAGATCGCATCCCGCAACCGGGCCATTCCAAAGCGCATTCTCGACTTCCGGCTCAAGGAGCCGAGGATAGAACTGAACCTGCTGCCGATGGGTTCGGAAGCGCAGGTGGAAGCGCTGCGCGCCGGTGCCCTCGATATCGCGATCGTCTACGACGTCCATCACAGCCGCGCCGACCTCGATCCGTTCGAGTGCCTCGATCTGGGCGGCAGCGACATCGTGCTCGCGCTCTATCCGGGGCATCCGCTGGCCACCAAGACCAGGATCCACGTCCGCGATCTTGCCAGCGAACGCTTCGTGTTCCCGGTCCGCAGGGCGGCGCCGCTCTATTATGACCGGCTGATGCAGGCCTGCCTGTCGCGCGGCATCTCCCCGAACATCATCCAGGAGACCGCGACGCACACCATCCTGCTGAGCCTGATCGCCGTGGGCATGGGAGTCGGCTTCACCGAGCATTGGAACGACACCATGTGGGAAAGCGTGGTGCAGCGGCATGTCGAGGACCTGGATGTCGCCTTCCGGCTGCATCTCCTGTGGCGCCGGTCCGATGCCTCGCCCGCCGCGATCCGCTTCGTCGAAGCCATGCGGTCGATCGGCGAAGGCACGCCCGACTAGCGCATCAGGCCTTCGACAAACTGCCTCAGTTGGCGGCGGTCGCCGACGCCCAGCTTGCGATAGGCGCGGCGCCGGTAAGTGATGATGCTCGACAAGGCGATGCCGATCTCCGCGGCGATCTCGGCCTGCTGCATCCCCCGGGCGAGCGCCGCCGCGACCTGCGCCTCACGCGCCGTCAGCCTCTCCCCGGCGGCCAGCAGAAGCGTGACCGGATCGGCACCGCCGGCGGCCGGCGCGGTCTTCAGCTCGACATGGCGGCGCAGTGCGCTCATCAGCAATGGCGCGAAGCGCTCGACGCGATCGAGATCGGTGACGGTGAACGGCCCGGCATCGACGGTTCGATAGGCGCTTGCAAGCAGCGCCGGCGCGCCGGCCTCGCACAGGCTGAGGCGCTCGGCGACATGGGCCCGCTCGTAGCAGTCGCGTCTATGCTCGGCGTCCATGATCCCGCCGGCCGTCACCCGGAAAATCTCCACCGCGCCATGAGCATGGCGATTGCTCAGCCGCCGTCCCACGGCGTCGCGCCGCCAATATTCGCGCGCATATTCCGCCGATGCCATCTGGGCGAAGGCCGGCACGGCAGGGAGCCATCCCTCGGCCAGGAGGACATGTGGCGGGCCGGCCCGATCGAAAGCGAAGGCCGAGCAGAGCTGGCTGCCCGACAGGACGGCCATCGCAGCGTGAAAGCGCGCGCCGAAACGGGGCGACCCGATCGCGGCGACCAGCTGTGCGACGGCTTCGGCGGAATCGCTCTCGCGCATTCAAATATCGTCCTCCTTCAGGGGGGACGAAGCAAGCGGCATGATCACCTATCCTGTCCGCTGCAATCAGACCGACAATCACCAAGGACAGGATCCGCCATGACCGCCGCACCCAGGCTGAAAGGTCTCTATCACGCCGCCTATGCCTGCCGCGATGCCGAGGAGACGCGGCATTTCTACGAGGATGTGCTGGGCCTGCCCCTGGTGAACTGCATGCTGGCGGATCGCGTTCCGAGCACGGGCGAGGAAAAGCCCTATGCCCATTTCTTCTTTGAGATGGGAGACGGATCCTATCTCGCCTTCTTCGACCTGGGTGAAAACGAGATGCCGCTGCCCTCGCCCAACATACCGGCCTGGGTTCAGCATTTCGCCATCGAGACCGGATCGGTGGAGGAGGTGCTCGCCATGCGCGATCGGCTGGTCGAGCATGGCGTGGACGTGACCGGCCTCATCGACCATGGCTTCGTCAAGTCGGTCTATTTCTTCGATCCCAACGGTATCCGGCTCGAAGTGGCCGCGCGGACCGAAAGCGAAGGCTATCTGAGCAAGGCCGCGCAGGAGGCGCCCGGCGCGTTCGCCGCCTGGGCCGGAAAGAAGAAGTCCCGGCTCGCCGAAATCTCGGCCTGAGCGCCCCCAGGCCGTGAGCCCGGAAGTGGACCGCTTCGACTATATCATCGTGGGCGCCGGCTCGGCGGGATGCGTCCTCGCCAACCGGCTGAGCGCCGACGGTCGGCACCGCGTGCTACTGATCGAGGCGGGAGGCAGCGACCGCCATCCCGTCACCGCCATGCCGCTCGGCTTCATGGCCGGCCTCGCCAGGCCGCAGGTCGACTGGGGCCATGCGAGCGAGCCGGAGCCTCATCTCGGCGGGCGCATCCTGCGCCTGCCGCGCGGGAAGATGCTCGGCGGGACCTCCTCGGTCAACGGCATGATCTATATGCGCGGCCATGCGCGCGACTATGACGAATGGGCGGACATGGGCTGCACCGGCTGGAGCTATGCCGATGTCCTGCCCTATTTCCGCCGGATGGAGCGGAGCTGGCGCGGCGCCGATACCTGGCATGGCGCCGAGGGGCCGTTGACGGTGAGCGCCGTGCGCGGCCGCTCGCTGATGACGGACACGGTCATGGCGGCCGCAGCGGCAGCCGGCGTCGGCTACAGCGCGGACCTCAGCGGCGAGATGCAGGAAGGCTGCTCGATCAGCGAGGCAACGGTCGACAGCCGCGGCCGCCGCGCCAGCGCCTCGCGCGCCTATCTGCGCCCCGCGCTGAAACGGCCCAATCTCGCGCTCGTCGACCATGCGCTCGTCACGCGCGTCCTGTTCGAGGAGAGGCGCGCGATCGGTGTCGAATATGTCCGTCAGGGCGCGGTCCGCCGGGCGATCGCGCAGCACGAGGTGATCGTGAGCGGCGGCGCCTATAATTCGCCGCAGCTGCTCATGCTGTCCGGCATCGGACCGGGCGAGCGGCTTGCCGAACATGGCATCAGGGTCATCGCCGATAATCCGGGCGTCGGGACCAACCTCTCCGAACATCCCATGATCTATGCCGAATATGCCGCCAGCCCCGGCACCGGCTTCCTGCATGAATTGCGGCTGGACCGGGCGATGCTCTCGGCCGCGCGCTGGGCGCTGCTCGGCACCGGACCATTCGCCTCGCAGGTCACGAGCTGCGCCATGCTGCTGCGCACCCTGCCCACGCTCGATCGTCCGGACATCCAGCTGATGGTCCTGCCGGTCCGGCTCGACGCGCGGCTATGGGGTCCCGGTATCGGCAAGCGACCGGCCGACCTGTTCTCGGTCATGGTGATCCAGCTTCATCCCAAGAGCCGCGGCACCGTATCGCTGCGCTCGGCGGATGCGCGCGACCATCCGCGCGTGTCGCTCAACCTCCTGTCCCATCCCGATGACTATGCCGAGCTGCGGCGCGGCGTCGCGGCGGTGCGGTCGATCTTCGCCGCGCAGCCGCTGGCAAGCCTCATTTCGCATGAGCTGAGGCCCGGGCCGGACGCCCGCGACGATGCCGCGCTCGACGATTTCATCCGAGCCAATCTGCGCCTGACGCAGCATCCGGCGGGAACATGCGCGATGGGACTGGCGGTCGATGCCGAGCTGCGGGTCAAGGGCGTCGATGCGCTGCGCGTGGTCGATGCGTCGGTCATGCCGACAGTGCCCGGCGGCAATATCAACGCGCCCGTCATGATGGTCGCGGAGAAGGCCGCCGACATGATCCTCGGCCAGCCGACGGCGGCTGCGGTGAGCATTCGCCGCCCGCACTCCATCGCCGCCGTCCCCGCCTGAACGAGCGGCCCCGCGGCGGGCAGACCACCCCTCAGTGCATCGACACCGCCTGCGCCTCCTCGGCCGGCGCGGTTTCCGCGTCCGCCGGCTGCTCCAGACCCGTCAGCCTGGCGGCGTTGCCGCCGATCATCTTGCGGATGTCGGCGTCCGAATAGCCCAGGTCCAGACACATGCCGATCACATGGCGGAAACCGTCGACCGGCGAGGGATTGCCGACCTGCCCCAGGTCCGAGCCGATGATCGTGTGGTCGACGCCGCCGGCCTTGATCATCTGGTCGAGAATCTCGGGCGTATGATATTTGCCCTGGATACCCGCCCACATGCAGGTGCTGTGCTCCAGATAGGCGCCCATGCCCGCCAGATCGGTCATGTCGGCGAGCTTGGCGTCGATCAGGAAATTGGGATGGTTGACCAGCAGGCGCGTGACGCCCCGCCGCTTCGCTTCCTCGAACAGCGGGAAAATCTCGCTGATATGGAGATGCCCGCCGGAGAGGATGCCGTCATAGGCGGCGATATGGTCGAGGATCGGCATGACCTCATCGACCAGCCTGCCATGCGCATCGAGCACCGTCAGCGCCGTGGGCGGCGTCATCTCCCGCGTGGTCGGCAGGATTTTCCGGCGATAGGAATGACGGATATGGTTCGCCGCCGAGAAAGTGGGCATCCACACGATCTTCGCGCCGAGCTGGAAGCCATGCTCGACCGCATAGGCATTGAGCCCGCCGGTCGTGTTGTTGCACGGCACGCCGGAGAACAGCTCCAGCTTGCAGTCCATCGTCTCCTTCAGCAGCGCGACGACCGGCGTGACCGAATAATAATGATCCTTGAACAGCAGCGCGCGCAGCCCGGCCGCCTCCGCCTGCCTGATCGCCTCGACATGATTGAGGCTGCGCGGCATCACCGAGGGTCCGCTGTGGCAGTGAAGGTCGATCGCGCCGACCAGCAGGGCTTCAATCCGGGGGTCGCTCATGGCTTGGAGGTTCCTCAGTCTCGGTCCGGCATCGGATATTCGGCGGCGTTGAGCACCCAGCCTTCGCGCGCGGAAAAGTCGAACCGCGGCGGACAGAAAACATCCGCCAATCGGTTGAGGCCGGGTGCGAGGCCCTGCGATGTGTGCGTCGCCGGCGGCGGGATCACCGCGACCGAGGGTGCGGCGCATTCGACATGCTCGTCCTCGCGCCACTCGCGCGCGTCCGAGAGCCAGGGCCAGCGCAGATGGTGGATGAACTTGCCCGCCGTCACGATCGAATATTGCTCGAAATCGTCATGATGATGGGGCGAGAGATTGGACAGGTCGCGCGGCCCTTCCCGCCCGCTGCCGAAATTGACCATGATCGTGGAGCCGCGATAGAGCCGCCCGAACCGGCCCGGCTCGGACGGAACATCGCCCGAATAGACACGGATCTTCCAGCCGCCGATCGGTTCCGGCCAAGGCTCGAACGGCGGCACGTTCGGATCGCGCTCCGCATAGGTGTCGGCATTCGAGCATTTGGCCGCCAGATCGGCGGAGCGCACGGTGAGGAGCCGGTAGAGCTCGCCGTCATCGAGCGCTTCCACCCTGCTTTCGCCCGGCGGCACATAGACCAGTGCCGGTCCGGTCGCGGTCTGGCTCTCGTCGCCGGCCGTCACCTTCACGCGCATACCGCGCTCGGGCAGAAGCACGGCATATTCGTCGGGCTGGGCCTCGCGGGTCAGGACCGCGCCCGGCCGCACCTTGCTGTAGGCGACGATCAGATTCTGCCCGCGGGCGAACCAGGTCTCGTGCGTCTCGCTCACCTCGACCGGCGGTTCGGCATAGAAGCGGCAATAGGATGCCGGCTTGAGCGGAGCTTCAGGTGCGGGCGCCGCTCTGGGCTGCAAGGTCGCGCGAAGGTCGTTCTTGCCGTACATGGTCTCTCCCGCCGGATTCGTTCCATTCTGCCGCTGGCTTGGCTGGAATGTGTCGCTTCAGGCCTGCGGGGTCTAATTCTTTATCATCGCCGGACTGATACCTGCGCGCTATCGAAAGCTGCCATAATCAGCATTTGATCGCCTCCGCGATCCCGTCAACTATGCCCGCAATGGCCATGATCGGCCGGACGAACGGCGTCGCGGACGCCCTCGCCAAGGAGAGGCGTGATCTTGAGGTGTCCCGCACGATGTCGCTGACAGACAAGGCATTCGCCGGCCGGCCGGCTTCGGTCGCTGGGCCTTCGTTCGAGCTCGACCGGCTCGTCCGGCCGCGCGCGATCGCACTGGTCGGCGCCTCACCGGACCCTGCGACTCTCGGCGGCGCTGTGCTCGCCAATCTGCGCAATTCGCGTTTCGCCGGCGACCTGTATCTCGTCAGTCCGAGACGCAGCGAGATCGACGGCGTGCCTTGCCTCAAGTCCCTCGCCGACCTGCCCGAGGGCGTCGATGCGGTCGTGCTCAACCTGCCCCGCGCAGCGGTGCGCGAGGCTGTTACGGCCTGCATAGACCGCAAGGCGGGCGGCGCGGTGGTCTTCGCGTCGGGCTTCACCGAAGCGGGCGAGGATGGACGGCGCGAGCAGGACGAGATCGGCGCGCTATGCCGCGCGGCGGGTTTCGCCCTGCTCGGCCCCAACTGCTTGGGGCATGTCAATTATGCGGACGGAATCCCGCTGACCTTCGAGGATCTGACGCTCGCGCCGCTGACCGGATCGCGCCGCGTCGGCGTCATCGCGCAAAGCGGCGCGATGGCCGCCAATGTCCGCTCCGCGCTGCAGGGTCGCGGCGTGGCGGTCTCGCATATGCTCACCACCGGCAATGAAGCGGTCCTGCGGGTCGATCACTTCATCCGCTATCTGGTCGAGGCCGGCGTCGGGGCGATCGCGGTCTATGTGGAGCAGGTCCGCGATCCCGCCGCCTTCCTGGCCGCGGCCGCCTTCGCCCGGGAGGCCAGCGTGCCGCTCGCCATGGTGCATCCCGGCACCAGCGCACGCGGGCGCGCCGCGGCCCAGTCGCATACCGGCGCCATGGTCGGCGATCATGCGGTCATGCAGGCGCTGGTGCGGGCCGAGGGCGTGGCGCTGGTCGATACGCTGGACGAGCTGTTCGATGTGTCGGCGATCCTTGTCCGCTACCCGCAGCCGCGCCCAGGCGGCATCGGGATCGTGACAAATTCGGGCGCCGTGCGTGGCCTGGCGCTCGATTTCTGCGAATCCGTCGGCCTTCCCGTCGCCCGGCTGGAGGAAAGGACGCTCGACAGGCTGAGGGCGACCATCCCCGATTTCACGGAGGTCGACAATCCGTTCGACATCGGCACCGCCGGCTATGTCGATGGCGGCATCTTCGGCGTCTCCACCCGGGCGATGCTCGACGATCCCAATGTCGGCTCAGTGCTGTTGTCGCTTGCGCCCGGCGGACCGCGCCAGCAGCGCGCAAAGGCGGACGCCGTCGTCCCGGTCGCGCTCGAGGCCGAGAAGCCGGTGGCCATGGCGATCCTCGGTGACGATTCGCCGCTCGACGAAGGGCTGACCGGACCGGCGCGCGAAACGGGGTTACCCTTCTTCCGGTCGACCGAGCGGGCACTGAGGGCGCTTGCGGCGGTCCGGCGGCGCAGTGCGGCGATCGCAGCCGTCGCCGGACGTCCGGCCCTGCCCCGGCGCGGCGAGCGTCTGCCCTGGCGTGGGGCAGCGCCCGAATATCGCGGCAAGGCCTTCCTCCGCGAGATCGGCATCGCGATCCCCGAAGGCGCGCTGGTGGCGGACATCGATGCCGCGCTGGAAGCGGCCGGGCGGATCGGCTTTCCTGTCGTCCTGAAGGCGCAGTCGGCCGTACTGGCCCACAAGAGCGAGGTCGGCGGCGTCATCCTCGACCTGCGCGACACGGCCGCCCTGCGCGCCGGGTGGGAGCGGCTGATGGCCAATCTCGGCGGTGCGAAGGCATCGCTCGACGGCGTTCTCGTCGAGCGGATGGCACGCCCCGGACTGGAGCTGGTGGTCGGCGGCCGCAATGATCCGCTCTGGGGACCGGTCGTGGCCGTGGGGCTGGGCGGCGTGTGGATCGAAGCGATCGATGCGATCGAGCTGCTGCCCGCCAATGTCGGGCGGGACGTCATCGCCGAGCGGCTCGCAGCCATGCGCGGCGCCCGGCTGCTCGGCGCGTTCCGCGGCAGTCCGGCGCGCGACGTCGATGCCGTCATCGATGTCGTCCAGAAGCTCGGCGCGGCGCTGATCGCCCATCCCGAGATCGCGGAGGCGGACATCAATCCCCTGATGGCCTTCGCGCAAGGCGAAGGCGTGCTGGCGCTCGATGCGCTGATCGTGACGAACGAGGACTGACGATCATGACAGACACTCTCGATTCCAAGCTCCCTTCCCAAACACGCCCTGTGCCCGGCGGCGACACGGTGCGCGTCGAGTTCGAGGACGGCATCGCCTGGGTCATGCTCAACCGGCCCGAGAAGCGCAACGCGATGAGCGTGGGGCTCGCCGAGGATATGAATGCCGTTCTCGACGCGCTCGAAATCGACGATCGCTGCGGCGTGGTCGTGCTCACTGGCGTAGGCGACGCCTTCTCCGCCGGCATGGATCTCAAGGACTTCTTCCGCGCCACCGACGGGCTGTCGGACATCGAGCGGCATCGGGCCTATCGCTCGACCCGCGCCTGGCAATGGCGCACACTCCTCCACTATGCCAAGCCGACGATCGCGATGGTCAATGGCTGGTGCTTCGGCGGCGCGTTCACGCCGCTGATCTGCTGCGATCTCGCCATCGCGGACGAGAAGGCGATATTCGGCCTGTCCGAGATCAACTGGGGCGTCATCCCCGGCGGCGTGGTCTCGAAGGCGCTCGCGACGCTCATGGGCGATCGCGAGGCGCTCTACTATGTCATGACGGGCGAGAAGTTCGACGGCGCGCGGGCGCGCGAGCTGGGCCTGGTCAACGAGGCGGTTCCGGCCGATCGCCTGCGCGTGCGGACGGTCGAGATCGCCCGCCCCCTGCTCGACAAGAACCCGACCGTGCTCCGACAGGCGCGCATGGCCTATAAATATGCGCGGGAAATGAGCTGGGAGCAGGCCGCCGAATATCTGACCGCCAAGGCGGACCAGACCAATTTCGTCGATCCCGAGCGCGGCAAGGAGCAGGGGCTGAAGCAGTTCCTGGACGAGAAGTCCTTCCGCCCCGGACATGGCACTTATCAACGCTGAGCGAGGGAAGCCCCCGGACCATGAAACGACCGAGTGGGAAGAAAGGCGACGAGCTGGCGGCGGTTGCGCCCGCGCTGGTCGATCTCACGGATCGCGTGCTCTATGACGAAGTGTGGGAGCGTCCGAACCTGTCCAAGCGCGATCGCTGCCTGGTCACCATCGCGGCGCTGGTCGCGATGTACCGGCCCGAACAGCTTCGCGCGCATCTGGGGCTCGGCCTCAAGAACGGGCTCACCCGCGAGGAGATCGGCGAGGCGCTCGCGCATCTGGCCTTCTACGCCTCCTGGCCCTCCGCGATCGGCGCCAGCCGGATATTCCTCGATCTCGTCAAGGCGCTCGATGCCGAGGGCGACGGATGACATCGCCCGAGCCTGTCGCAGCGCGGCCTGCCGGAACCAACGATGGAGCATGACATGGAGAAGCTGCTGCCGACGACCCTTGTGGGCTCCTATGCGATGCCGGAATGGCTGATCGATCGCGCCAGGCTCGCCGGGCGCTTTCCGCCGCGCGTGCGGGCCCGCGAGCTCTGGCGGCCGGCACCGGAATTTCTCGAGGAGGCACAGGAGGACGCCACGATCATGGCGATCCACCTGCAGGAAATGGCCGGCCTCGACATCATCACCGATGGCGAGATGCGCAGGGAAAGCTATTCCAACCGCTTCGCGACGGCTCTCGAAGGGATCGATCTGGATAATCCCGGCACGGCGCTCGACCGCAGCGGCCACCCCAATCCGGTGCCGCGCGTGACCGGACGGATCAGGCGCAGGCATGCCGTGCAGGTCGGCGATGTCGAATTCCTGCGTCGCCATACCGATCGCAGGATCAAGATCACCGTGCCCGGGCCGTTCACGATGACGCAGCAGGCGCAGAATGACTTCTACGAAAGCGAGGAGGACATGGCGCTGGATTATGCCGCGGCGGTGAACGAGGAGATTCGGGACCTGTTCGCCGCGGGGGCCGACATCGTGCAGATCGACGAACCCTATCTGCAGGCGCGGCCGGAGAAGGCGCGGCAATATGGGCCGAAGGCGGTCGAGCGGGCGCTTGAAGGCGTCGAGGGGACGACAGCGCTGCATCTCTGCTTCGGCTATGCCGCGATCATCCATGGCGACCGGCCGAAAGGCTATGATTATCTGGCGGAGCTGGCCGGGACGAGCGTGGACCAGATTTCTGTCGAGACGGCGCAACCCCGGCTCGATCCGACAGAGCTCGAGCCCCTCAGGGACAAGTTCATCATGGTCGGAGTCCTCGACCTGAACGATCCGGCCGTGGAAACGCCGGAGGTAGTCGCGGAGCGCATCCGCCGCGCCCTGACGAGCGTGCCGGTCGAGCGCATCATCGTGGCCCCCGATTGCGGGCTGAAATATCTCCCGCGCGACACGGCCTATGGAAAGATGCGGGCCATGGTCGCAGGCGCCGATCTGGTTCGCGCCTCGCTCTAGGTGAATCTCTCCCCGGAACGGGGATTGTTGCGAAATTGGTCTTAACCCTGCTCAGGGCGAACGGAATTCGAAAAACGGAATCACGCAATGGCCCCTGGAACGGGGAGGAATGGGAGGTGCCTCCAACATTCAAACCGGGACGCTGCCACGTTCCGTTTAAGTTGAATGGCATTCAATATGGTGATATGGGCCATCGAAAGAAAAAATCATGGATGACCGGGGAGGAACCGCCGTGCTTGCCGACAATCGAGGAATCTATCGAATTTGCGCCCGGACTCTGCTGGGCACCGGTGCGCTGATCGCTTGCGCGGCTCTCGCCCAGCCCGTCCTGGCTCAGGAACAGGCGGCAACCGATGACGATGTGGCCGAGATTGTGGTGACCGCTTCCCGCACGGCCCAGAGCGGTCTGGATGCCCCGACTCCGACCCAGATCGTTGGCGCTGCGACGATCGAACGACAGGCGGCCACGACGGTGATGGAGGTCCTGAACCAGAACCCCGCCTTCAAGCCGACACGCTCACCCGGCTCCAACGGCTCGAACACGGCCAGCCCCGGCCAGGCGACCGCCGACCTGCGCGCGCTCGGCGGCCAGCGCACGCTGGTGCTGGTCAATTCGGCGCGCATCGTGCCGTTCGCGCCGGCCAGCACGCTCGGATCGCCGACCACGACCGACCTCAACCTCTTTCCCACCCTGATGATCGACCGCGTCGATGTCGTCACGGGCGGCGCCTCGGCCCTCTATGGGTCGGACGCGGTCTCGGGCGTCGTCAACCTCATCACCAAGACGCAATATGACGGCCTCACCCTGACGGGCCAGGCCGGCCTTTCGCAATATGGCGACAGCAGGAATCTTCGCATCGGCGGGATCGGCGGCGTGAATTTCAATGACGATCGCGGCCATGTCGTCCTCAGCATAGACTATTCCAACAATGACGGCGTGGCCGACCAATATGATCGCGACTGGGGCCGGCAGGAATGGAATATCGTCACAAACACCCAGCAGGCGACAAATGGCCTGACGGACCTGATCCTGGCCCAGAATGTCCATAACAGCCTGGGGTTGGGCGGGGTCATCATCAGCAACATCCCCGGCCTCAGGAACATGACGTTCAACGCGGACGGCTCGATCCGTCCCTTCGACAAGGGTGCGATCTTCGGCGGCCAGACGATGATCGGTGGCGAGGGGACCGTCATCGTCACCGGCACCGATCTGATACCGTCGGTCGAGCGCTTCACGGCCTATGGCAGCCTATATTATGACGTCTCGGATGCGCTGACCCTCTATATCGAGGGCGGATGGTCCCGGTCCGAAGGCGTGCTCGACGGCGTGCCCCTTCGCCTGACGAGCCAGGTGATCCGTCGCGACAATCCATTCATTCCGGCAGCTGTCCTCGGCCTGCTGCCGGAGGAGACACCGTCCTTCAATATCAGCCGGTTCGCGTCCGACCTCCCGGTGAACCAATATGATATCGTCAACGAGACGCCGCACGGGACGCTCGGGATCAAGGGCGATCTGGGCGGTTCGTGGAAGTGGGACGCGCATGTGACCCATGGCGTGAACCATTATTCCTCGACGATCTACAACAACCCGATATCGCGGAACATCGTGTTCGCGGCCGACGCCGTGCGCGATCCCGCAAGCGGGCAGATCGTCTGCCGCGCCACGCTCCCCGGCCCTTCATTCGATCCGACGGCGGCCGGCTGCGTCCCGGTGAACTTCTTCGGCCCCGGAAATGTCAGCGATGCGGCCTTCGCCTATATGACGGGCACGGGCATGCTGGGCGTCACCTACAAGCAGACGACCGCCGGCGCCAACATCGTCGGCAGGCCCTTCTCGACCTGGGCAGGCCCGGTCTCGATCGCCATCGGCGGGGAATATCGCAAGGAAAGCGAGTCTCTCACGGCCGACCCGATCGCGGAGCAGAACGGATACCAGACTGCCGGCAACGCGCTCCCCTGGTCAGGCGAGTTCAGCGTGAAGGAAGCCTATATCGAGGCCACTCTGCCATTGGCGGCGGATCTGCCTTTCGCGCGCAAGCTCGATCTCAACGGCGCGGTCCGCTACGCGGATTACAGCACGGCGGGCGGACAGACGGCGTGGAAGGTCGGCGCGGTCTGGGAACCGCTGGATGGCCTCATCCTGCGCGTCGCCCGTTCACGCGACATCCGCGCGCCCGCGCTGAGCGAGCTGTTCAATCCCGGCGCGAACGTGACCAATGCGGTGTCGCTGGTGGTGGACGGCAAGCTCAAGGCAGCGAATATTCCCCAGAATGCCAGTGCCGGCAACCCCGACCTCCAGCCCGAGATCGGCAACACCTGGACGGCGGGCTTCGCCTATCGCGGCACCGGCGGCCTGCGCGGCTTCGGCTTCTCGGCCGACTATTACAACATCAAGATCGACGGCGCGATCACCAACCTGTCGGCGGTCAACATCGCCAATCTGTGCAATGGCGGGGATCAGTTCTTCTGCGATTTCTTCACCTACGGCCCCGACCCGAACGCCCCGGGCGAGCGGATCCACACATTCCTCTATGCCCCGGCCCTGAATATCGGCGCCTTCAATCAGGAAGGTGTGGACGTGACGCTCTCCTACAACACCGATGTGGGCTTCATGGGCGCCGGCGGACGATACAGTGTTTCCGGCAGCGGCACCTATATCATCCACGCCCTTGTCGACACCGGCAGCGGCGCGGCGCCGATCGACCGTGCCGGCGAGAACAACCAGATCAACACCGGCGCCATTCCGCGTTTCCGCGGCAACCTGTCGCAGACGCTCGGCAACGACAATCTGGAATTCACGCTGCAGACGATCTTCGTGAGCGCGGGCAAGCTCGACAATACCTACAACACGCCGACCGGCCAGTCGATCAACGACAATTCCGTCCCGCCGATCGTCTACTTCAACCTGTTCGGCAAGATCTTCGTCAATGACCAGCAGGCGGAGGTGTTCTGGGCGATCAACAACCTGCTCGACACGGACCCGCCGGCGACACCCTATGCCATCCTCAACACGCCCACGAACGGCCAATATTATGACAAGGTGGGTCGCACCTTCACGGTGGGCGTGCGCCTCAATTTCTGACCAGTCCCTATTCCCATGGCACCTGACAGGGGCGTCCGGATCCTGGACGTCCCTTCTTCTTGCGATCCTGTATTTTGGGTCCTTTGCAGCGGTCGCGAACGGGCGGACGACCGCTCAGCCGCCGCTGAAGTTCAGCTGATTGCCGCCGCGGAACAGATTTTCCAGTTCCCGGCGCGTACACAGCCAGCGGCCGGCCGCCTCGTCATATCGGAAGGTCTCGGTCGCGCGGCTGATGCGGGTCGGCACTTCGCTCGGCAGCGGCGCTTCGCCGTCCACGGCCCAGAGCAGCATATACCAGGTGGCGACTGCTCCTCCGGCTCCATCGAACTCGGCGCGGAAATTGCCGAAGGCGTGGACGGCGACGCGGGCGCCTCGGCCTTCCCGCCAGGAATAGAATTTCTGGATCTCCTCGCGCCCGACAAGGTTCATCCGGCCCGAGACATAGACCGCATCGGGCGCATAATAGTCGCCCGCGTTGCGCCCCCAATTGGTGTCGACATCATGCCAGAAATCGGCCAGCCCCATCTCGAGCTCGGCAGTGGCGATTGCGCGGTCGCGTCGGTTCATCGGCGGTGCTTCCCTCGGCTGGTCAGTGGCGGGCGATCTTCTGCTTGGACATATGCTCGCCATAGATCTTCATGAGGGCCAGGGTGGCGAGGCCAGTGACCGCAAGCGGCACGCCGTTGAATGTGGAGATGGTGCGGAAATCGAACGCCTCGTGGAGGATCCAGACGCCGTAGAGCGGCGCCACGATCGAGGCTATCCGGCCGACACCATAGGCCCAGCCCACGCCGGTCGCCCGGCTGGCCGGCGGATAGAGCGCCGCGCCGAGAGCGGCGACGCTCGCGACACCGCCATGCTGGAACATCGCGGTCATCGCCACGGTTGCGAACATCAGGGGCGAAGGCGCGACCAGCCCGGTCAGCACACAGCCGAGCGCGGCGAGGAGGAAGGTCGAGACCATCACCCTGGGAAAGCCGAACCGGTCGATCAGGAAGCCGATGAAAAACATGCCGATCGCCCCGGCCGCGGTCGCGGCGACACCCAGGGCGGCGATGCCGGTGTAAGGAAGGCCGAGCACATTCTTGTACACGGCCGTGTGCCACTGCCCCATCGTCATGTAGACGAAGCTGCCGATGGCCGCGAGCCAATAGAGAAATGTGCGCTTCCACTGCCCGTTGCCCAGTATCGCCGCTACCGGCGCGCGCGGGCGCTCCTGGCTATCACGCGGCGCGATGTAGAGCGCGGGCACGGCTTGGCCGGCGGGCGCCATCCGTCGCGCCAGCACCGGAATGCGCGGATCCTGAGGATCGCGCGCGGCAAGGCTGCGCAGCGAATCCGGCAGCAGGACGAGCAGAGGCAGCATGATCGCGGGCAGCAGGGTCGCGATCCAGAAGGCGGAATGCCAGCCATATTGCTCGAGCAGGAAACCCTGCATGAAGGAGCCCAGGAGCGAGCCCAGCATCGTGCCCGAAACAGTGATGCCGCTGAATGTCGAGCGCAGCCGTTTCGGTGCGGTTTCCGATGCGATGGTCACGGCGAGCGGAATCATCGAGGACGCGCACAGGCCCGCGATGAAGCGATAGACGGCGAATGGCGGCAGCGAATGGGTGAAGAGGATGCCCAGCGACGTCAGCGCCATCCCCGCATAGCATAGTGTCAGCAGTCGCGGCCGGCCGAGTCGGTCGGCGAGTTGCGGAATGGTGAACAGCCCGACGACCATGCCGATCTGCTGGGCGATCATGACCGGTGTGACCGCCGCGGGCGAGATGTTGAAATCCTCCGCCAGCTTGGGCAGCACCCAGCCGACGACGAAAATCTCATAGCCGTCGATCGCGGTGAGGATGGTGCACAAGGCCAAGATGGCGATGTGGAAGCGGCTGATCGGGAGATTGTCGAGGAATTCCTCGAGCTCCACCTGCTTCTCGCCCGTCCCCGCCATCATCTCCACTCCATCCTCGCTTTTCGGGAACTGAACAGGATATCACCCTGGCTGTCAATCAAATTGGCTGAATGCGATTTGCAAAGCTCAAATGCCGTTCCCGGATCATGTTCAAGATGCTGGACAGGCCATGCCGGCTGCGACATGGATGGCCGATGAGCAGCAAATCGGACAGGGAGCCGCGCCCCTCGATCCTCAGCCTGGTGAAGCAGGTGCAGTACCGGGCTTATGTCCGCCTCGAGGCGGTGCTCCAGCCGCTCGGCATAACCGCCGTGCAGTTCCGTATCCTGCGGACATTGTCGCTGCGTCCCGGGATCACCTCCGCCGATCTGGCGCGCCTCTACGGCGTGAAGCCGCAGACGATGGCCAAGCAGATCGCGCTGCTCGACGCCCAGGGCCTCGTCTCACGCCGGACCAGCCGCGCCCATCGGCGGCTGCTGGAATTGCGGCTCAGCCGCCAGGGCGAGACGACTTTCGCCAAGGTCGAGCATGACGCGCTCGCTCTGGAGGAAGAACTGCTGGAACCGCTAACGAAGGACGAGCGGGCGATCCTGACGGAATTGCTCGAAAGGCTGTCCAACGCATGGGGACCGGGCGGCGCGCGGCATGAGGATGCGGTCGAGTTCAGCGGCGAATATGGCCGCGCCGGAGTCCAGCACGCCTAAATCGGAGTCCCCGGAAGGGGGCGATGGCACCAGCTTCGCCTGAATCTCAACCATTCTCCGTTTGGAGGCGGATCTGCCTCCACCGCACCATTGCCGCCCGGTTCGCGTTGGAGCGGCACGCGATTCAGTCCAGCATCGAGCGTGTCGAAATGGCTGTCGAGAGCGCCCTTCTCGACTGTGCAGGGCACAACTTCCACAACTCCTCCGGGGACCCGGACCGGAGGGGGAGAGACAGGGCAGCTCGAGCTTCGCCATGAGCCCGCTTTCGCACCCGGTTTCAAATGACAGCTAGACTGATACAAGCCAGGCTGATACAAGCTGGGCTGCGATAGCGCGCGACAACCGACAGGAGAGGCCCGATGCAATTCGGTCTGTTTTACGAACATCAATCCCCTGCGCCGTTCACCCCGGAAGGCGATCACAGGATCTTCCAGAACGCGCTCGACGAGCTCGAACTCGCGGACCGGCTGGGCTATGATTATGCCTGGCTCGTCGAGCATCATTTCCTTGAGGAATATTCCCATAGCTCGGCCCCGGAAGTGTTTCTGGGCGCGCTGAGCCAGCGGACCAAGCGGATGCGCCTGGGCCACGGGATTTGCGTCATGCCGCCCAGGATCAATCACCCGGCTCGCGTCGCCGAACGCATCGCGACGCTCGACCTGCTGTCGGGCGGGCGCATCGACTGGGGCACCGGCGAGAGCGGCACCGCGATGGAGCTGGAAGGCTTCGGCGTCGATGTCGGCGAGAAGAAGGCCGCGTGGCGCGAGGCGACCGAGCAGTGCGCCAACATGCTGACCATGACGCCCTACCCCGGCTATGAGGGGGAATATTTCTCGATGCCGGCGCGCAACATCGTGCCCAAGCCGCTGCAGAGGCCGCACCCGCCGCTATGGGTAGCCTGCTCGCGCCGCGACACCATCCTGCACGCCGCGCGCAACGGCATGGGCGCGCTGGTGTTCGGCTTCGCCGCCCCCGAGCAGGCCGGCAAGTGGGTCCAGGAATATTATGACATCATCAAGTCGGACGAATGCGTGCCGATCGGCCATGCGGTGAACGCCAATTTCGCCATCGTCACGGCGCTGTCGGTCAATGAGGATGAGGAAGAGGCCGTCCGTCGCGGATCGCAGGGCTTCAAGTTCTTCGGCTACTCGCTCGGCTATTATTCCTCTTTCGGCAGCACCAAGCCGGGCCATTCCCAAGTGTGGGAAAAGTTCGTGCAGGCCGAGGATTCGATCAAGGACAATCACGGCAATGGCGGAATCGGCACGCCCGAGCAGGTCTATCAGCACTGCAAGACCTATGCCGATGTCGGCGTGGATCAGATCATCTTCGTCCAGCAGACCGGATCGGCCAATCATGAGAATATCGTCGAGTCGCTGACCCTGTTCGCCGACAAGTGCATGCCGCGGCTCAAGACCGGCGAGGAAGAACGGCTGGCGAAGAAGCAGGCGGAGCTGGCGCCCTATATCGAGGCGGCGCTGGCGCGGAAGCAGCGGATGCCCGAGCCCGCGCCCGACGAGATAGAGAATGTCGTCTCGTTCGGCCAGCGCCGCAAGAATGAGGGCGAGTATACCAATTTCCGCTCCGATCGGGGCGGCGGCGTGGCGATCGTGTCCGACGATCCGCTGGCGCCGGTTGCCGACAACCCGGAGAAGCGGCTCGCCTGATCGGAACCGGTCGGGCGCGACAGAGAAACGTTCGCCCTGAGCCTGTCGAAGGGCTGTCCCTCTCCCTGAGCCCAGAGAAGAAAAGAACGGCCCTTCGACAGGCTCAGCGCGAACGAAGAACAAGCCAAACAAGTCCCCCGATATCATCCAAGCTGCCCAAGCATGAAGGAAAGGATGCGAATATGGCCCTGAATACCGACGATCCGTCATTCCAGGCGGGACGGGAAATGCGTCGCAAGCTGTTCGGCGAAGGCGGCGTCGCGCGGCTCGATTCAACCGACGATTTCACCGAGCCGCTGGAAAGCTATGTGACCCGCGCGGTGTTCGGCGAGACCTGGAGCCGCCCCGGGCTCACGATCCGCGAACGCTGCTTCATCACCATGGCGATCGCCGCGGCGCTGAATCGCAAGGTCCCGCTTGCCCGCATGGTCAAGCTGTCGATCGATCATGGCGCGACCAAGGACGACATCAAGGAAGTGCTGCTCCACACCACCATGTATATCGGTGTGGCGGGCGGCGTGGAGAGCTGGCAGGTCGCGGCCGACACGCTCAAGGAAATGGGCAAATATTGACATGGCGTGGCCGTGGCGACGCACCCTGCGCGCCCCGGCCGGCCTGACCGGACGGTCAGAAGCGCAAGCGCACGCCGCCGACGAAATAGCGCCCGATCTTGTCGAACATCTGCGAGTTCGCGATGGTCGGCTGGGTGATGGCGTTCGGGATGATGGGCGGATAAATGTCGAACAGATTGTCCACCTTGCCATAGATTTCGAGGAAATCGGTCAGCTTGTAGGAGGCGGACAGGTCGAAATAGCCACGGCCCTTCACATGATTCTGATCCGCCGGCAGATCGACGTCATCCACATAGAATGAGCGATATTTGCCGCTGCCGATATAGCGGAAATAGACGCCCAGCCTGAGCGGCCCACCCTGATAGGTCAGGTCGAAATTGGCCTTCCACCTCGGCTGCCCCGAATAGTCGACCGAATAATCCCCGACATAGTCGATGGTTATGCCGGACAGCGTCTGTTCGAGATCGTGCACATAATTGACGAGCAGCCGCGCGCTCACTGAGCTGCCCGCCTCGATCCAGTCGGTGGGCCGGCGATAGGACAGCTCGAAGTCCACCCCGCTGGTCCTGACCTCCTGCGCGTTCTGCAATGTCGCCGCGACCTGCGTGATCAGGTTCGTGGTCGGATCCACTGTCAGGAAATCGCAGAATTCCTGGATGTTGGAGATGAAGCAATTGTCGATGATGTCCTGTGAATCGATGGCGGTGATCGCGCCCTTGATCTTGATGTTGAAATAATCGATCGAGACGTTGAGCCCCGGAAGGAAGCGAGGCTGGAAGACGACGCCCACGGCCTTGGTGTCGGCCTCCTCCGGAACGAGGTCCGGATTGCCGCCGGTGAGCTGGAGGATCGAATATTGCGGTGAAGGCCGGTCGGGCCGCGGATCGATCAGGTTGGTGATGACCTGATTCTGTCCGGCATAGAGCTCGTTGATGTTGGCGGCGCGGATGTCGCGCGAGATCGTGCCGCGGAACCTTATGTCCGGAATGGGGCTGTAGTTCAGGCCGACCTTCCAGGTCGTGACGCCGCCCGACGAGCTGTAATCGGCATAGCGGACCGCGCCATTGACCTCCAGGTCGCTGGCGAAGGCCATGTCCCTGGCCAGCGGGATCGCCGCTTCGAGATAGACTTCCTTGACCGAGAGCCTGCCGCTGAAGGGCTGCTGGTTGATCGACCGCCAGGACCGCGTGACCGACAGGGGATCGGAAACGCTGTCGATGGTCTCGCGGCGATATTCCGCGCCGATCGCCACCGAGACGTCGCCCGCCCATGTCGAGAAGGGCCGGCCGCGCAGGTTCGCGCCGGCGGCATTCTGGGTCATCCTGGATTCATAGTAGGAGGTCCCGAGATACCAGCCCAGCGCGGCATCGCTGATGGCGCCGGGGCCGAAGACGTTGATCGGCACGCAGTTCGGATTGTCGTTGGTGGCGGACGTGTCGGCGTTGATCCGGCAGACCGGCTGGCCAGTCACCGGGCTGATCACCGAATCGACGCCTGCAAACCAGTTGGCCTGGATGCGGTTGCTGGTCGATTCCTGGCGAAAGCGATTGTCGGTCCGCTGGATGAAGACATCCCAGCTCCAGCCGTCACCGAAATGGCCCTCCAGACCGGCCGCATAGCGCAGCGCCCGCGATCGGCTGTTATTCTCCTGATATCCGTCCTCGAGATTGATCCGTCCGAGCCTGAATGAGGCGATGCCGTTCGCGGTCATCAGCGCGCGGACCGTGTCCGGCAGGAACGCATTGTCGCTCTGGATCGTCAGCGCGGTCGAGCCCAGGTCGGCGTTCGGCGCGAGGTCGGACTCGACCAGCACGCGCGACCACAAAATGTCCGCCCACAGCGAGACATTGTCCGAGATATCATATCCGGCGCGCCCATAGGCCGAATATCGGGTGATATAGGGCATGATGTTGCCATCATCCTCGACACTGTCGCCGTCCCCGCCGATCATGAATGTCGCGTTGGCCGGCGAGCCGTAAGTGAAGGGGCCTGGCGTGCCGCCCGTGCCGAACCGGATGCCGCGCAGCACATCCGCGCCGTTGGCCGGATTGGTGTCCGCATTGTTGCCGACGATCAGGCCGCCGAAGGTCCCGAAGAGGCGCCCGTCATAGGCGATATATCGCATCGGCTGGCCATTGGTCGGCGTATAGTCCGGATTGGCGAAGAAGATCGGCCGGCCCCGGCCCCAGGGGCGCGAGGCCTGTCGCGTCTGGCCCGTGTTGCGGTAGAATTCGCCCGCCGCGATGAGGTGCAGGCGATCGTCCAGCAGGCTGGTGCCGGCCGCGCCCGAGATGACCGGGCGCTTGAAGTCCTCATATTTCGAGATGCCATAGGAAGCGTCGAGCCTGAGCCCAGTGAACGTCTTCTGCAGCTGGAAGTTGACCACGCCCGCCACCGCGTCCGAACCATAGGCCGCCGAAGCGCCGCCGGTCACGACCTCGACATTGCTGAGCAATGCGGTCGGAAAGATGTTCGAGTCGATCCCGCCGAACGGGCTCGTGGCGCCCATGCGGCGGCCATCGAGCAGCACCAGCGTCCGCGCCTGCCCCAGACCGCGCAGGTCGATCTGGTTCTGGCCGACCGGTTCGGACGAGCGCCCGATATTCTGGTTGATGCGCAGCTGGGGAATTTCAGAGTTGAGCTCGGCCACGCTCGTGATCGCGCGGTCCTGGATCTGCTGCACGCCCACGGTCATGAGCGGCGTCGGCGCGTTGAATCCAATCCCCAGGCGCGATCCGGTCACGGTAATGATCTCACCGGCGCCATTATCGCCAGCGTCATCCGCATTCGGTCCCGGCGTGGGCGCGGGCATCGTCGCGGCGTCCCCCGCATCCTGTGCCAGAGCGGGCGCGGCAATCGCCATCAGCGGCGGAACGAGAGCGAGCCGGCTGCCGCACCGCAACAGGCGAGCCACGCGAATCCGCGGCGAAGTGAGTAGCTGCCCCATCCTCATATCCTCCCCGAGGGCGACGAATGAGCGCCCGCTCTCCGCCGCCAGATGCTCTTGTCGGCTGTGCTGGCAGCCGCTGCGTTTCATTATGTATTAACAAAATACAGTCGATCATGTCAAATGATGCCTAGCGCAGGCGCAGGAATCATGTATGCTCCGCCCCCATCACGGGTTGAGAACAGGCCAACAGCCACATATTCGGGAGATGGATCTTGCCCCAGGCAGCGGAAAGGAAAATGGCAGGCGGCCTGAACGCCTATCAGATGGCCGTTATCGCGGTTTGCTGCCTGTGCAACGCCGCTGACGGCTTCGATGTCGCTGCCCTGTCGGTGGTCGCGCCGGTCCTGTCGAAGGAATGGGGGATCAACCCGGCGATCCTGGGCCTGGTGTTCACCAGCGCCTCCATGGGCCTCGCGCTCGGCGCCTTCGTGATCGGCCCTTTGACCGAGAAAATCGGACGCCGTCCGATCATGTTGATCGCGATTGGATCGCTGGCCTTGAATCTGTTCGCCACCGCCCTGTGCGAAAGCGTCGAGATCATGGCGGTGCTACGCTTCTTCACCGGGCTGGCGCTCGGCGCGCTGGTTGTCTGCCTGAATGCCCATGTGGCCGAATTCGCCGGCGAGAAATCGCGCAACATGGCGCTGGCGATCCTGCATGTGGGGTTCACCGGCGGCTTGATGGCTGCTTCGTCCGTGGCCGCGCTGGTGCTCGACACGCTCGGCTGGCGTGCTGTCTTCTCGGCGGCCGCAGTGCTGAACGCGCTCACATTCCTTTTCAGCCTCGCCTTCATCGACGAGTCGCCGGCCTTCCTCGCCATGCGTCGGCACCGGCGGGACCTCTCACGCTACAATGCCGTCATGCGCCGCATGTCGCAGCCTCAGGTGGCCGATCTGCCGCATCTCACCCAGGGCGGCGAAGGCCGTCGCCTGCGGTGGACCGCCCTGCTCGCGCCGCCCTTCCGCACGCAAACCATCTTGTTGTGGGTCGCGGCCCTGACCTATTCGATCGTGGGCTATTTCCAGATGCAGTGGAAACCCACGATCATCGCCAATGCCGGCATCAGCCCGTCGGTCGCCGCGGCCAGCGGGCTCGTCGCCGGACTGTTCGGGTCGGTCGGGCATCTGGCCATGGGCGCCTTTGCCCGGCGCTTCGGCGAGCGGCGCCTGACCGGGATCTTCTTCTCGCTGACCGCCGGCGCGCTGATCCTGTTCGCCATCCAGCCGCCGCAACTCGTCCCGCTGATGACGACCGCGGGGCTGATCTCCTTCTTCCTGGTCGGCGCCTATACCGGGCTGTTCCTGGTGGCCGTGATCACTTACCCGACCGACCTCAAGACCACCGGACTCGGCTCGATGGTGGGGTTCACGCGCGTGGGCTCGGCAATCGGCCCGCTGATGGGCGGGCTGCTGCTCAGCCTCGGCTTCACGCGGATGAACGTCTATTTCATCTTCTCGGTGATCGCCGTGATCCCCGCCATCGCCATCTTCATGGCAATGGCCAATGCCCGGACGCTCAAGACTGCGGCCGCTTGACCAAGGAGCCTCCATGAGCCGCCCCGCCATCCCGCTGTTCGATTCCCATGCGCATTTCTTCACCAACGACTTCGAACGCTACCCGATCAACATCGCCGGGGCGCTCGAAGGCGAGGAAGCGCTGCGCAAGCGCCTGGAGGAAAATCCCGCGACCGATGCGTTCATGCTGGGCGTATGGGACCAATGCGGGGTCGTCGGGGGAACGGCGGTGCAGTATAATCAGGTCTACAAGACCGACAATCGCTACACGATCGATGTCGCGGACCTCCATCCCGACCGGATCACCGCCGTGCTGCTGGTCCCCGCCGCAAAGCCGGAAACCCCCGAATGGCTGCGTGAGACGTCTGCGGCGCATAATATCGCCGGAATCCGCCTGTTCGGCTTTCCCGATGGAGACGATTTTCCCTGGCTCGATTCCCCGGCTGCCCTCAAGACCTGGGATGTCGCCGCGGAACTGGGGTTGGCCGTCGACCTGATGTTCGTCCCCGGAGACGTCGCGCCCAGGGCCCTGCCCCGGATCCAGCGGCTGGCCGAGCGATATCCGGAAACGCCGGTGGTGCTCGACCATTGCGGCTGGCCGATACCGGGCGCCGCAAGCCGCGTTCGGTGAAGCGCATCATGCGCTCGCGTCCCAGCCCAACATCTATTTCAAATATACGCAGGTCAATGTCCGCCGGCTCTCGCCGCATGGGATGGACATGGCGCGGTTCCTGCGCACGGTCGTTGACCTCATGGGGCCAGAGCGGACCATGTGGGGATCCGACTATGGCAACACCCCCGCGACCTATCCGCAGAGCGTCGAAGCGGCCCTGGCGGCCAGCGTCCATCTCGACGAGGCAGAGCGCAAGGCGGTGCTGCACGACACCGGCAGGCGGATATTCGGAGCGGCCCCGCGGCGCTGATCAGGCGGCAGCCTCGCCAATGCCGCCGGACGCACCCATCCGCATCGAAACCGCCTCGGCCGCCGACAGGAGCAGTTCGCACATCTCCTTCTGCCGTCGCCGGTTCATATAGTCGGCCGGGCCGAGAAGTGTGAGCGCCGCTGCGATGCGGTGGCTATAGTCGAAGATCGGCGCGGCGATCGCGGCGAAGTGGCGGTTGAGCTTGCCCACCGTCGAGCTGTAGCCGTTGCGCCGGACCTGCTCGAGCGCACTGGCGATTTCGTCGAAGGAAGGGCCGGGCATGTTGCGCGCGGAATCATAGGCCGACTGGGCCTTGATCGCCGTCTCGGCCTCGGAAGGCGGCAGATAGGCGAGAAACACGAGCCCGGTGGCGGCCGTCGTCAACGGCAGGATATAGCCGAGACGGACGGAAAATGCGCCCTGCAGGTTGCCATCGGCCTTCGCGACGATACACGGGCCCCGGTCGCCCCATAGCGAAAGATAGACCGCGCAATCGGTCCGGTCGCGCAGATCGTTGAGCTGCTCGGACGCCAGCGTGACGACATCGAGCTGGCGGATGGCGGCCAGGCCGAGCTGGATCGCGAACGTGCCGAGCCCATAATAGCCGGTCTCGGGGTCCTGATAAGCCATGCCTTCCCGGACGAAGCTGACCAGATAAAGATGCACCTTGCTGGGCGGCATGCCCGCGCGCCCGGCGATCTCGCGCAGCGGGAGCGAACCCTCGGCCGCGCGCAGCACGCGAAGCACCCGAAAGCCCACCTCGATCGATTGGACCCGCCGCCGAGCCTGCTCCGCACCTGCCATATCAGATAGACCTCACCATCATCCCCGGCTGTCTGCCCTCCTTCGGCTTCTCTGTCCATCCACCAATGACGGCGACCGAAGCCAGCGAACTGAGCCTGGACCCGCCATCACGGCCGGTCTGCGTCAATCGCAACGCCAGCCATGCGCCGCGCATAGCTTCATGGCTCAGACCGGGCGGCCTCCCGCGCATCGACAAGCATCTTGAGCTTGCGCGCCGCGCTCACGGCCACGGGCCATCCGGCGTAAAAGGCGATCTGCGCGATCGCTTCGCCCAGTTCCTCGACCGTCAGGCCATTCTCGATGCCCAGTTCCATATGGCCCTGCATCTGGTCGCGATTGAGGGCGATCAGGCAAGTGATAGTGACCAGACTGCGATCGCGCGGGGACAATTCGGCACGTTCCCAGACACGATCATAGAGAATGTCCTGTGTGAGCTCGTTGAGCAGCGGCGCCACCGCCGCCAGTTCCCTGCCCCGTCCGCCGGCTGGCCGCTTCATTGTTCCTCCCCCGTCATTCTGTAAGGCTCGAAATTCTTCGCCGCGCCGGACAGCGCGGACCGGATCATGCCGAGGTCCGAAAGCCAGGCGATATATTTGACACCGCGCGCGACATAGGCTTCGAGCTGCCTGGCGCCGGCGACGACGGTCCCGATATGCTTGCGCCCCGCCGCGACCTCGATCACGCGATCGATCGCCGCGACGACGTCGGGATGGCTCGCATTGCCGGGATGCCCGAGCGACTGGCTCAGGTCGCCCGGGCCGATGAACAGCACGTCGAGCGCGTCGATCTCGCATATGGCCTCGATATCCTCGACCATCTCCTTATTCTCGACATGGACGCACACCAGCGTATCATGATTGGCGCGCGCCTCATAATCCGGGCCCGAGCTTCCATAGCCCGCCGCACGGCAGGCACGGGCGGACCCGCGCTCCCCAAGCGGCCAGTATTTCGCCTTGCGGATCACGTCGCGAACATCGTCGGCGCTCTTGAGCGAGGGAACCTGGATACCGCTCGCCCCGCTGTCGAGGACATGGAGGATATTGGCTTCGCTCGCATCGGGCGTGCGGACGATGCTGCTCATCCCGCCGAGTTCGCAGGTGCGCACCATGGCCTCGATGGACGCGTGGGAGAATGTGCTGTGCTCGCCATCGATGATGAGGAAATCGAACCCGGCGAGGCCATAGAGCTCGACGACCGGCGCGGCATCCAGCTTGAGGAAACTGCCGAACACGACATCGCCCGAATCGAGCTTCCGTTTGATCGTGGCGTTGAACATATCCTCTTCCTCCGCGCGTCCCTTGCTTCGTCCACCGATGGCACAGCGGCCGGTCATTTACAAATGACATTCAGAATAAAGCATTGACGCGGCCGAGCGTGGCATAAGACCGAGGATCACCCGGCGAGGGCCCGAGCGGCAGGCGGTCCTGCCAATGACCGTCCTCGCATCATCCGTCGCGATCATATCGCAATGACTGTCCGATTTCGCCGGTGAATCATGTGCCGCCGGAACCGCCGCAGGCCAATCATTTCCTTGCAATCGGCGCTTGCGCCACCTTGCATCGGCGGAGCCCAGGCCTGGGGATCGGACGCTTGTATCGACCGTCCTCCCCAGTGCGCCCAGCATGGCATCATGCGCCTCATCGAATTTAGAAATGGCAAATAGCATTCAACTCGGTATAATGGCATTCGGCAAGAGGCGCCTCGCCGGCCTAGGGCCGGGCGCCGGACGAAGTGAGAGATGACAGGTGAGCGAAGCGACGATGGTCCATGAAGCGAACACGCCCATGCTCGACAGGGCCCTGGCGTTCGCGGCACGCGCGCACCGGCTCTATATCGGCGGACGCTGGGTCGATGCACGCGATGGCGGCAGCTTTGCCACCCATGATCCGGCCACCGGAAAGAAGCTGGCCGACGTCGCCGAAGCAGGCAGGGCGGACGTCGACGCCGCGGTAAGCGCGGCGCGCAAGGCGATGGCCCATCCGGCCTGGATCGACATGAAGCCGGCGGCCCGAGCGCGCCTGATAAACCGGCTCGCCGATGCGCTTGAGGCGAATATCGAGGAATTTGCCGTGCTCGAGACGCTCGACAACGGCATGCCTGTCAACGACGCCCGGCATTTCCACCTGCCCTATGCCATCGAGGGGCTGCGCTACAATGCCGGCTGGGCGACGAAGCTCAACGGAGAGACCATGGCCCTGTCGGGCCCTGGGACCTGGCACGCCTACACGATCCGCGAGCCCGTCGGCGTGGTCGCGCAGATCGTGCCCTGGAACGCGCCGATCGCCATGGCCTGCGCCAAGATCGGGCCGGCGCTCGCGGCCGGCTGCGCGGTCATCCTGAAGCCGGCGGAGGAAACGCCGCTGACGGCCCTGCGCCTGGCCGAGCTGATCGACGAGATCGGCTTCCCGCCCGGCGTCTTCAATCTGCTGACCGGCTTCGGCGAGACGGCCGGCGCCGGCCTGACGGAGCATGACGGCGTCGACAAGGTGACTTTCACCGGCTCCACCGAGGTGGGGCGCCACATCATCCGCGCGGCGGCAGGGAATTTCAAGCGGCTCACGCTGGAACTGGGCGGCAAGACACCGGTCATCATTCTGCCGGATGCCGATGTGGGGCGCGCCATAGAAGGCGCCGCCCGCTCGATCTTCACCAATGCCGGCCAGGTGTGCAATGCCGGCTCCCGCCTGTTCGTCCATCATAACCTCTTCGAGGAGGTGGTCGACGGCATAGCGCAGATCGCGGAAGCGATCCGTCTCGGCCCCGGGCTCGATGACCGGACGCAGATGGGGCCCCTGATCTCGGCGGCGCAGCGCGACCGGGTGCTCGGCTTCGTCGACACGGGCCTGCGCGAAGGCGCCACGCTGCGCGGCGGCGGCAAGCGTCGCGATGGCGAGGGCTTCTTCGTCCCGCCGACCATATTGACCGACACGCGGCCGGACATGTCGGTCCGGCGCGCGGAGATTTTCGGCCCGGTCCTGTGCGCCATGTCGTTCAGTGAGGACGATCTCGATCGCATCGCCGCCGAAGCCAATGCAAGCGACTATGGCCTGGGCTCGGTGGTGTGGACGAACAATCTCGGCGCCGCGCATCGGCTCGCGCGCAAGCTGAAGGCTGGAACGGTGCGGGTGAATGGCGGCGGGCTCGATCCGGCCATGCCCTTCGGGGGCTTCAAGCAATCAGGCTGGGGACGCGAAAATGGCCGCGAGGGGATCGAAGCCTACACCGAAACCAAAGCGGTAGCGATAGGACTCTAGCGCCGCGATCAGACGAATTGAAAATCATATGATATTGACGAACATCGTTCGCCGAACATACGGCGCTGGTCGAATTGGGAGGGGCTTGCTGCGTTGAGGGACAATCTGACCATTGGCATCGTAGGTGGCGGCATCGGTGGGCTGACGGCTGCGGTCGCGCTGCTGCGGCGGGGCTTCACGGTAACGGTGTTCGAGCAGGCGCCCAAGCTGCAGGAAGTCGGCGCCGGGCTCCAGATCAGCCCCAACGGGATGCGGGTGTTCGCCGACATCGGCCTCTCCGAGCAGGTGATGGACGTCGCCTTCGAGCCGACAGGCAAGGAAATCCGCCTCTGGAACACGGGCGACACATGGAAGCTGTTCGATCTCGGCGTCGTGTCGCGCGAGCGCTATGGCCATCCCTACATCACCATTCACCGCAATGACCTGCATCGCATCCTGGTCAAGGCGGTCACGACGCTGGCCCCCGATGCGATCCGCCTCGCCCATCGCTTCACCGGCATCGAACGCAATGACGAGAAGGGCGTGACGGTGGCATTCGAGGGCCACCCTTCGGCGACATTCGACGTGGTGATCGGCGCGGACGGCGTCCATTCCCGCATGCGCGAGCTGCTGTTCGGCTCCGGCCCCGCGCAATTCACGGGCATCGTCGCCTGGCGCGGCGTCATCCCGATGGAACGGCTGGCGCCCGAACTGCGCAAGCCGGTCGGGGTCAACTGGGTCGGGCCAGGCGGCCATGTGATCCACTATCCGATCCGGCGCGGCGAACTGATGAATTTCACCAGCGTGGTCGAGCGGCGCGACTGGCAGGTGGAATCCTGGTCGACGCCGGGCACGAACCGGGAATTCCACGACGATTATCCCGGCTGGCACCAGGATGTGCATGCCTATATCGCGGCGACGCCCCAGCCCTATAAATGGGCGCTGATCGCCCGCCCGCCCATGGAAGCCTGGGTGAAGGGCCGCATCGCGCTGCTGGGCGATGCCTGTCATCCCTCGCTCCCCTTCCTGGCACAAGGCGCGGTCATGGCGATCGAGGATGCCGGCATCCTTGCCCGAGCCTTCGCCGAATTCGACACGATCGAGGAGGCGCTCGCCAGTTATGAGAGCGAGCGCATCCCGCGCACCACGCAGGCCGTGCAGGGCGCCAGCGCCAATACCGAGCGTTTCCACAACCCCAAACTGGCCGACCCGGCCAATGCCCAGAGCTATGTCGACACGCAATGGGCGCCTGAACGCGTGATCGACCGCTATGAATGGCTGTTCCGCTACGATGCCACGACCGTTCCTCTGAATGGGGCCGAGCCGCCGGCCGACTGAGGGAAGGAAACCGATGCCTGCCGCTGGAAAGACCGCCTGGACCCGGACGCCCCTGATCGTCTCGTTCGCCGACAATCCCAAATTCACCGAGACATATGGCTTCGCCGGCAATTCGGGGCAGGTGAACCTGGAAGGGCAATTGCTGCGCGATCCCGCCGCGCGATCGGGGACGGTGTTCCTGTTCATGCACCCGACATCGGTGCTGCACCTGCTACCGATGCCGACCGCGCTCGCCGATGCCGGACTCCATGTCCTGTGCGCGGCGAGCCGCTACCCACGCGCCGACAGCGCGCTGATCTTCGAGAAGGTCGCGATCGATCTGGGCAAATGGGTCTCCCATGCGCGTGATCTCGGCTATGAGAGGGTCGTGCTGGTCGGCTGGTCGGGGGGCGGATCGCTTTCGCTCTTCTATCAGGCGCAGGCCGAGCATCCGACGATAACCCACACGCCGGCGGGCGATCCGGTCGATCTCATGACGGCCGGGCTCGATCCCGCGGACGGGGTGATCTTCATCGCAGCGCATCTCTCGCGGGCGGAAACGCTCACCGAATGGCTCGACCCCTCCGTCCTCGACGAACTCGACCCGGACAGCCGCGACATCGAGCTGGACATCTATTCGCCCGACTGCCCGCACCAGCCGCCCTATGATGCCGCCTTCGTGGCGCGGTTCCGCGAGGCGCAGCGGGCACGCAACCGCCGCATCACCGCCTGGGCCGAGGCCGAGCTGGCACGGCTGAGGAAGGCCGGCGGGCCCGAGCAGGAACGGGCGTTCGTGGTCCACCGCACGATGTGCGACGTGCGCTGGCTGGACCCGGCGATCGATCCGTCCGACCGTCGCCCGAACTGGACCTATATGGGCGATCCGCGCACGGTCAATGTCGGTCCGGTCGGCCTTGCCCGCTACACGACGCTGCGCTCCTGGCTCAGCCAGTGGAGCTATGACAAGTCCAACGCCAGGGGACCGATGAACGCCGCGCGCATCCGCCGGACGCCCGTGTTGCAGATCGAGAACACGGCCGACGAGGCGGTCCCGGCGACGCACAACCCCACGATCCGCGACGCGCTCGCCACGCCGGACAAGGAATATGTCCGGCTGGTCGGCGCGACCCATTATTATCTCCGTCAGCCCGAACTGCTCGCCCGATGTATCGACACGGTCATCGACTGGAGCCGCAGAAAGGGACTGCTGGCCTGAAAAGGGCGCGACGAGGCCTTTTCCATATCTCCAATTCAAAACCGTTCGTCCTGGGCTTGTCGAAGGGCGAACGGAGAGATTCAGCGCAAGTCGAGCCCGTTGCGGTGCAGGAACAGGAACAGCTGCTCAGCCACCTTCTCATTGTTGAGGTCGGCGAACGGAATGTGCGTGTTGCCCGTCAGCCCCACCTCGGGCAGCATCAGGATTTCGGCATGGCCGCCATGGCGGTTGACGATGTCGACGAACTGGCGGCTGATCGCCACATTGTCCTTCCAGCTCGTCTTGTCGGTATTGTCGCCCCAGACGATCTGGATCGGGATCCTGGTCAGCGCGGCGAACTGCGTCAGCGGCACATGGGTCGGGCCGAAACCGCCCTCCGGCCCCTGCGGCCCTTCCCCGTCCGGGAACACGAACGCCGCCGGCTCATAGGCGACGATGGCCTTGAGATTGCCCGAATACATGGCGGCGATCATCGCCCGCCAGTCCCCTGCCGAATTGGTGAGAGCGACGCTCGGACCGATCCGATCGATCGCGGCGGCACCCGCCTCGCCCTCCAGATGCGCGTTCGCGGCGATATCGAATTCCTGATAGCGGGCCGCCATCGCCTGATCATAGGCTTCCCTGCTCTCGGTCGGGAACTGGACCCCAGGGAACCAGGCCCCTGGACGCGGACCAAAGCGCCAGGCGATCCAGTTGCGCTGATCCTGCCCGATGACCGGCTTATACGCATAGGCCTCGCAGCCCATATTGCCGCGCCCGACCCGTGGCCCGTCCCACATATAGGTCGCATAGCCGTTGCGCAGAAGGATCGACTGGTAGCCAGGCCCTCCATCCCAGCGCTGCTCCCACGCATGGGCACTGGAGCTGTGCCAGAGAAACAGCGAGACCCGCCGCGGGTTCGCCGGCACGAGATAGCCGACATAGCCATGATCGCAATGCAACGTGTGCGTGCCGTCGGCGCTTGCGATCACTTTCCCCTCGGTCTGGAAACTGCCCATTTTCTCGATGGCGATCGGCGACGCCTCCGCCGCCTCGATCATGGCTGGCGGTTGCGTGACGCAGAGCGCAGCGAGCGCCACGCTCAGCAAGCCGGAAAACATGCCTTTGGTCATCCTCGACTCCCGGAAAAAGACTTGTTGTTCTGGTTGTTCTGGAGAGCATCCCTCGACCGGCCAGCGATCAGCCAGTGACGCGCGCGATGAAGCGTGCGACCTCAGCCTGGATCTCGGCATTCTCGGGCGCCTCTCCGGGCGGAAAGCCCCCGTGCGGCATGGCTTCCCACACATGCAGCTCGGCCTCGATCCCGGCGTCGCGCAGCTTGCGGTGGATCAGCACCGAATTCGACAGGAACAGGTCGCGCGTGCCCGACTGGACCAGCGTGGGCGGGAAACCCTTGCCGAAATCGGCGAACAGCGGCGAAACGAGCGGATCGGTGAGGTCCGCGCCCGCCGCATAGAGCTTGTTGCACTCGGCAAGGCCGCGCTTGAGCACGACATCGAGCATCTGGTTCGTGCGGAACGTGTCGCCGGATTCGGTCAGGTCTATCTCGGGCGTCAGCAGGACCACGCCCGCGGGCAAAGGCATATCCCGGTCGCGGATCATCAGCGTCGCCGAAGCGGCAAGGTTGCCACCAGCCGAGGCGCCGCCGATCACGATCCGCGCGGGCGCCACGCCTTCATCGAGCAAGGCGCGATAGACCGCCACGCAGTCTTCCGGCGCAGCGGGAAAGGGATGATCGGGCGGCATCCGATAATCCACCGAGACGCAGCGCGCCCTCAGCATCTGCGCCGCGCGTGCACCCTGCGCTCTGGCCTGCAAGCCGCCGCCGGTCACGAAGGCACCGCCATGCATGAACATGTAGACGGGTTCATCGTCGCGGCCATCGTCGGACGGACGGCAATCATAGCAGGGCACGCCACCGATCGCCTTGTCCTCGACGCGCGCCCGTGCGCTTTCGAGCATCCTGGCGAATGCCGGCGCGCGTGCCGCACTGACAGTCGAGACGAACGACCGCCACCCTTCGATGTCGTCCGCCGCCGGCCAGGCAAGGCCCGCGGACGCCGCGCCGTCGGACAGGGCCTTGCGCGCCATCGGACTGATCGTTCGCGGCGGCGCGATCTCGCGCTCCGGCACACATACGGGGTTCAGCTGGTCTCCCGCACTCATCGCTCTCCCTTTCGCCGGACGCCTTCGCGCATCCCGGCCTCGATTCACGAGGACATGCCGGCAGATTAGGCACGATGCTGGAAACTTGCTAATGATAAATGATATTCGATACTGTCAAAATGACGGCAGCCGCCATCGTGCGATTCGCACTGGCCGCTGACCGCGAACGGTCGCCATGCGAGAGAGGAATGACATGAGCACCAGGACCAATCCGCCAAGCTATGGCGACAATTATGCCAATGATCGTGCCGAGATCGAGGATCTGCTGGCACGCTACATGTTCGCGATCGATTATTTCGACTGGGATGCCTATGTCGCCAATTTCGCCGAGGATGGCGAGCTGGAATTCGCGCGCGGAACCGCCGTGGGCCGGGAGGCGATCCGCGAGACGGTCATGCGCTTCGCCGCAGGCATGGCAGCGCATTATGCCACCGAGGACGGCAAGCTGGCCAAGCTGCGCCACATATTGCTGCAGTCCGTCATCCGGGTCGAGGGCGAACGCGCCTGGGCGCGAGTGCAATGGCTCGAAATAGCCAATCACGGCCCGGGCGACACGCCCAAGCTCGGCACTTACGGCGTCAATGAGGACGAGTTCAAGAAGGTCGATGGCCGCTGGCTGTTCGCCAGGCGGCGCATCTTCAACGAGCTCCTGCCGGGGCGCGAGTCAGGCCCGATCAATCCCGTCCGCCAGATGGACGAACTGGCCGAAGCCGCGCTCGGCTGAGGGCGGCATTCAAGAGCGCGTCGCAAGGAGAGGACCGACATGTCACATTTCCCAGACTCACCCAGCTTCACCGGCTTCCACAAGCCGAGCCGGATCGAGGCGGACATCGCCGATCTGCAGCATGAGGGCGAGATTCCGGCCGAGCTTGACGGCGCCTTCTTCCGCGTGCAGCCCGATCCGCAATTCCCGCCCATGCTGGGCGACGACATCGCCTTCAATGGCGACGGCATGATCAGCCGCTTCCATTTCCATGACGGCCGCTGCGACTTCAGGCAGCGCTGGGCGCAGACCGACAAATGGAAGCTGGAGCATGATGCCGGCAAGTCGCTGTTCGGCGCCTACCGCAATCCGTTGACCGACCATGAAAGCGTCCAGGGCCAGATCCGCGGCACCGCCAACACCAATGCCTGGCTTTTCGGCGGCAAGCTGTGGGCGCTCAAGGAAGACAGCCCGGCGCTGGTCATGGACCCTGCGACGATGGAGACGCATGGCTATGAGAAGTTCGGCGGCAAGATGACCGGCGAGACCTTCACCGCGCATCCCAAGCTCGATCCCGACACCGGCAACATGGTGGCCATCGGCTATGCGGCGAGCGGCCTCTGCTCGGACGACGTCACTTATTATGAAGTCAGCCCCGAGGGTGAGCTGCTCCGCGAGAAGTGGTTCAGGGCCCCCTATTACTGCATGATGCATGACTTCGCGATCACGCCCGACTATCTGGTGCTGCACATCGTGCCCTCGATCGGCTCGCGCGAGCGGCTGGAGAAGGGCCTGCCCCATTTCGGCTTCGACACGACCAAGCCCGTCCATCTCGGCATCATCCCGCGCCGCGATGACCTCAAGGACGAGGACATACGCTGGTTCAGGCGCGACAATTGCTTCGCCAGCCATGTGGTCAACGCCTGGCAGGAGGGGACGAAAGTGCATTTCGTCACGCCCGAGGCGAAGAACAACATGTTCCCCTTCTTCCCCGACGTGCATGGCGCCCCGTTCAACGGCGCCGAGGCGATGAGCAAGCTGACGCGCTGGAGCGTCGACCTCGCCTCGAACGATGATCGGTTCGCCGAGATCGAGCAGCTCACCGAGACGGCAAGCGAATTCCCGCGCATCGATGATCGCTTCACCGGGCGGAAGAACCGCTACACCTGGGGCCTGGAGATGGACATGCGCCGGCCGCACGAGCTGCAGGGCGGCAGCGCGGGCGGCTTCCTGATGAACTGCCTGTTCCTCAAGGACCTGGAGACCGGCGCCGAGCACCACTGGTGGTGCGGACCGGTCTCGAGCCTGCAGGAACCCTGCTTCATCCCGCGCACGCCACAGGCGCCCGAGGGCGACGGCTGGATCGTGATGGTCTGCAACCGGCTCGATGAGCATCGCAGCGACCTGCTGCTGTTCGACGCGCTCGACATCGAGAAGGGGCCGATCGCCACTATTCACATTCCCATCCGCCTGCGGTTCGGCCTGCATGGCAATTTCGCCCGTAGCGAGGAGATCGGCCTCAAGGCACGCGAGACCGAGCCGGCCTGACAGCGCCGGCTCGTCCGGCTTTTATACCGTTCGCCCTGAGCAGGTCGAAGGGGCGTTCTTTTCTCCTGCGTCGTCAAAGAGGAAGAACAGCCCTTCGACAAGCTCAGGGCGAACGGAAAGAGGGGCAAGGCAGGTTTACAACTGCCCCGATATGAGTCCTCGCTGGCCCTTCAATCCCACTCGATTATCATATCGCCCAAAAAGCATAATATTTCAATCATCTGCAAGCACAGCATCGGCTGATACCATGGAAAATACCATGACTGGGAGCCGCCATGAGCTGCGCTACTCGCTGGACGGACTTCTGGCCGGCCGAAGCGGCTGACACGTATCCGCTGCCCGCAAGTGAACACGAATGGATCGGGGGCCTTCCTCCCGAAACCTGACCTTCGCCCGACCACCTTATCCCGACCAAGCGGCAGGGAGGAAGCTGTCGCCAGAACCAGCCTGACCGGAGTCGCCCCCGACTCGGTCTTTCACCGAACATTCTCGGCTTCGCGGTTGCAGACATTCGGCACAGGTGCCAACTTCCTGGCCATGAATGTCGATTGGCTACCAAGGCTTGAAAAGGCGCTGCTCGGGCGACAATGCGAAATCGCTCGCCGCGAAACCGATTGGGTGATCACCTTGGTTGGCGGCGGGAGCATTGCCCTTCCGATCCCGTGGCGCATTGTAACCAATGGTAGGATCGCCTTTGCAAACGGGGATGACGGTCAGCAGTTTGGCCTTCCAGCCCCAGTAGACGGGGAGGCAAAGGCGAACGGCCTTATCGCGTCGCAGTCAATAACGAGCGTGTCCATAGATAGGCAAACAGCCGACCTCGTGATCCATTTTGGGGACGCGGTGAGGCTCGACACCTTCAACAACTCTTGTGGTTACGAGGGATGGCACATCAATCTACCGCCGGAGAATGACGGGATGTCCGTCGTCGCGTTGGGCGGTGGTGAGGTTGCGATCTACTGATGGCCGCTTTCGGCCATTCGTCACATCCAGAATTTATCCACGCGGTATGGGCCGCAACTGATGCACCTCGTCGGTGGATGAACGCCACGCTCTCCACGTCGTCGTGAGGCTCACCCGATACCATGATGGGGCCAGACGCCCGTTCATGGTATCGGCATTTTCTTCAATGGCGGGTCATCGAAATACCATGAAAAGTGCCATTGACGATGTGGGAGACGTGGTTGTTTCCTCAAAACTTTATCAATTAAATCAAAGATTTATAACTCACCCTCACTCCCACTCGATCGTCCCTGGCGGCTTGGACGTATAGTCATAGACCACGCGGTTGATGCCCTTGACTTCATTGATCACCCTGGTCGCCACGCGGCTCAGGAAGTGCGCATCGAAGGGGTAAATGTCTGCCGTCATGCCGTCCGTCGAAGTCACCGCGCGCAGGGCGAGCACCGAATCATAGGTCCGCCCGTCGCCCATCACGCCGACGCTGCGCACCGGCAGCAGCACCGCGAAGGCCTGCCAGATCGCGTCATAGAGGCCGGCGTTGCGGATCTCCTCCAGATAGATCGCGTCGGCCTTGCGCAGGATGTCGCAGCGTTCCTTCGTCACCTCGCCGGGGATGCGGATGGCGAGGCCCGGGCCGGGGAAAGGATGGCGGCCGACGAAGATGTCCGGCAGGCCCAGCTCGCGGCCCAGCACGCGCACCTCGTCCTTGAACAGCTCGCGCAGCGGCTCGACCAGCTTCATGTTCATCCGCTCGGGCAGGCCGCCGACATTATGATGGCTCTTGATCGTCACCGAGGGGCCGCCGGTGAAGCTGACGCTCTCGATCACGTCCGGGTAGAGCGTGCCCTGCGCCAGGAAATCCGCGCCGCCGATCCTGCGCGCCTCTTCCTCGAACAGGTCGATGAACGCCTTGCCGATGAACTTGCGCTTGGCCTCGGGGTCGGTGACGCCGGCAAGGCCGCCGAGGAAGGTTTCGCTCGCATCCACATGGACGAGCGGGATATTGTAGTGGCCACGGAACAGGCTCACCACCTGCTCGGCCTCGCCAAGCCGCATCAGGCCATGGTCGACGAACACGCAGGTCAGCTGATCGCCGATCGCCTCGTGGATCAGCACTGCCGCGACCGCGCTGTCCACGCCGCCGGAGAGACCGCAGATCACCCGGCCGGAACCCACTTGCGCGCGAATCTCGCGAATCTTGGTGGCGCGGAACTCGGCCATGGTCCAGTCGCCCGCACAGCCGCAGACATGGCGCACGAAATTGGCGATGAGCCGCGCGCCGTCCGGCGTGTGCGCGACTTCGGGATGGAATTGCGTGCCGTAGAAACGCCGCTCGTCGTCCGCGATCAGCGCGAAGGGCGCGCCGTCCGATGTCGCGACAATGCGGAAGCCGGGCGCGAACCGCGTCACCTTGTCGCCATGGCTCATCCACACCTGATGCCGCTCGCCCACCTGCCACAGCCCGTCGAACAGCACGCAGGGCTCGGTGACGGTGAGGAAGGCCCGGCCGAACTCGCCGCCCTCGCCGGTCTCATGACCAGGGCGCACTTCGCCGCCGAGCTGGTGGGTCATCACCTGCTGCCCGTAACAGATGCCGAGAATGGGAATGCCGGCCTCGAACAGCGCCTGCGGTGCGCGCGGACTGCCTTCGTCCGGCACGCCCGCCGGCGAGCCGGAAAGGATGATGCCCCGCGGCTTCATCCGCTCGAACGCGGCCTGCGCCTGGGTGAAGGGCGCGATCTCGGAATAGACGCCGGCCTCGCGCACACGCCGGGCGATGAGCTGCGTCACCTGGCTGCCGAAATCGACGATGAGGATGGAATCGGCCGAGGACTCGGGATGCGCTGACATGGCCGGCGGATAAGGCGCGGGGAACGGGCTGTCCAGCCCGTCCCCGCTCAGGGCCGCGTTTCAGCAGGGGTTTCAGCTTTGGGTGGGGACCGATGACCGATCCCTGTTCGCCCTGGGCGAACGGACATCAAATGTCCATGATTGGATTGCAGGCGGCCAACCGGGCCTGCTCGCCCTCACCGCACCGGGTTTTCCTTGACTCCGCCGCCGGAATCCGCTTTGGGACCGCCCTTCCGCAAGGGCTTTCGGCAGTGGCCCTCGTTCGCTGCCTGGTATGGGCTACCTGATACGGGCCCCTGACGAACGGAGACAGACATGCGTCACAAGATTGGCGGCCGCAAGCTGCAGCGCACGGCGGGTCATCGCACCGCGATGTTCCGCAACATGGCGGCCTCGCTCATCAAGCATGAGCAGATCAAGACCACCCTGCCCAAGGCGAAGGAGCTTCGCCCCTATGTCGAGAAGCTGATCACGCTGGCCAAG